>Ga0307514_10000556_pt1 | contig 71552 bp, 65 predicted proteins | sample 16_EM_MG_FD_203088 | JGI IMG/M metagenome (GOLD analysis project Ga0307514, IMG submission 203088) | Populus trichocarpa ectomycorrhiza microbial communities from riparian zone in the Pacific Northwest, United States - 16_EM | ecosystem: Host-associated > Plants > Roots > Unclassified | place...
ATTGCGGTACTTCCTATTATGGATGTGAAGACACGTTGGAACTCTACACTGGAGTTACTCGAGCGCGCCTACCGCTTACGGGAATTCACCCGCGAGTGGCTTCAAAACCCAAAATACGCTCAATATCAGCCATTATTCACAACTTAGGATGAATGGACGATTGTCAAGTATGTCATGGAAGTGTTGAGGCCATTTTGACATTGGACCCTTTGGATGTCGAAGAGGCATACAGTCACATTGCATCACGTTATCACAGTGTACAACGACATGTTCAATCACATGGATGGCATGATGCGGGCTTTGGCCACGAAGAAGACTCAATGGAAGGAAGACTTGTTCTTCGCTGTGAAGTTAGCTCGGCAGAAGCTTTCCAAATACTACGCTGAAGTGACACCAACGATGGGCATGCTTCTGATTTCCGCACAAATCCTTGATATGTTCCGGAAGTTGTGATCGTTTAGAAAGTGGGACGAGGGAATGGATATTAATCCTGAGGACGAGACATCCTACACCACACAATACCAAGAGGCCTTTCTAAAGTATGTGGAGAATGAATACTGCGCTAAACATCAACGTGCGCCGGTCAATAAACTCGAAACAGTACCGAGCAGTAATCTCGTCCCCTCTGCAATGGCATCAGGGTCCTATCAATTATCCTTTGATCCATATGATTTGTCCAGCGATGATGAGGAATACTTAACGCCAAACAATGTGCCTGAGATGACACCTGGACGAAGTGATCGCGCAGCCCGCTTATTGACTGCCGCCAGGCTCTATTTGAATTCCCCGCCTGAAGCACCAAAGAACTGGGGACAAATTCATCCAAATCTCAATGATTACCACTCTGACCCAATGGAGATTAGCAGTACATTTTGGATACCGGACATAACTGATTGGTGGCGCCAACAGGAGGAAATGCACTCAAAGTACGCCGATCTCTCCAATGTGGCTCGCGACATATTCTCTATCATACCACATGGTGTCGGAGTGGAGGCCAGTTTTTCCCTTGGCCGAGATGTTATTGGGTGGAGGCAGTCAAAAACCACAGGCGAGACCCTTCGCGAAAAAGTCGTTGTCAGGCAGTTTGCTCGAGCCAATAACGGGATTTTGGCAGGCACTGACCGAGAATTCGATACCCCACACACAGAAAACGACTCGGAAATGAAGAACGAGGCGGAGGAAAGGAAATTGCACACAATGGCCAAGGTTCACGACTTTTTGGAGATGTGGCAGGGCAGCCAAAACCTACATGCTACCCAGGAGGAATCTCGCGCTAAAATCAAGCAGATGACCGCCGTAGGATACATTTCGGACACTGAAGAGAGCGTTAAAGCATCCTGGTCACTCTTTCAACATGATGGTGCGGCTGCATTTAAATTGTCAGAAAGATCACCTTTGCCACCAGCTTTGTCTGCAAAGGACCGCCCTGGAGGACGAACTCAGATCTTAAATGTCCGCCGAATCCGGAGAATCAACCGTCATCCAGTCGAAAGTGACGACGAAAGCGCACCTCAAAGCATTTCGGACACCGATGATTGACTGAACTGGAATGGCGACTTGGATAATCCAAATGACAGCGAAGATGATTGCACAGCAGACGATGTATCCGATATAGGCCCCAACAATGGCAATGAGGATCTGGAATGCCCAGAGCAGCAGGATGTGAGTGCCACGCCAAATGTGCCCAGATTGGTTCGGCCGACACGGAAGTCAAAGAGACAGGCTGAAAAGGTGTTGGTGACGGTCAATGCAGTTGAAATGCGGAGAAGCAAAGGAGGGAAGAAAAAGTAGGACAGAAAGCGTCAATGGTTCACCAGCTTTATGTAGCTTGACCGAGAGTTTCAGTTAGAGATGTATTATGGGCGAATGGTAAGAAGTAGATCGTGAATATCGGTTCATAACTAGATGTATACCAGGCGCAATGAATCTTTTGGCATGATACATCATTTTTAGTCGTGTGAGAGTGAACAGTGCAAGATTATTACGCCGCTCGGCTTTGCCACAGGGCTGAGTCTCAATCAGGCAGAATAAAAGTTGATCAAGTCAAATCAGAATGAAATCAATTGTCGACAGCAGCAGATGTTGAATGGACAATACAGTAAAATGAGCGTCAACAGAGCGTCAACAATTTTTGGCCTTGCATCTTGGAAATTGCATAGGCTGTGCGGCGACGTTACGTCATAATTGTGCTATCGGCCACCTTTCTAGGCAAGACCTCTTGCAACAACATCACTACTAGGTCCTAAAAATGAGCGTCAACGGAGCGTCAACGACTTTGGGACTTGTATCATGGAAAATCCTAGTGTTGTGCGGCAACAATAGGCCATAATCAGATTATCGGCTGCCTTTCTAGGCAAAAACAGTAGCGACGACATCAGTACTATGTCCTAAAAATGAGCGTCAACGGAGCGTCAACGGAGAGTCAACGATTTTCAGCTTTGCATCTTCGGTAAGTTATGTTCCGATTAGTTGTAGACATCCATTTGTGGGATATTGGCAGCCTTTACAGGCAAAAACAACAGCGAGATGCTCCCTGCAGCATCCTGAGAATGAGTATCAACCGAGCGTCAACAGTTTTAGAACTTGCATATTTCGTAATCAAGGCATCGCGCGGATCTTCGCGTGCGTAACTGTATTATTGACCGCCTTGCTAGGCAAAAATAGCATATATCGAAGGTGAAACACAGATACCAAATTAATCGATATTACACACTCCTCAACAAGCAAAAGCACATTGTTGGTTGCTGAAAACGCGATTTTGATAAGATACTATTAACACACTGCAAATACAACAGCCTTATATGAATCTATAGATGGACCCGCTGGGCGACCCGCTGACAACCCACCCAATTCAAACGGTTTGGGAGTTTACCATGGAACCGTACCTGAGTGGGCAGTTCGGGTTTATTGACGACCCGGACCGCCAATTTGGCAACGGTTCGGTTTGGACCCAGACCCAGAACCAAAGTGACGGTCCGGAACCGTTGCTAACACTAGATAGAACTGAAGAGGAACGTACAACTCTGGACTTCAAAGGAGAAGTATCCTCGTTGACTTCAATACAGAACTAATAGATAATACATGGGAATAAAGTTAAGGCTTAACCTCCTGGTTGAGAAGGTCAATAGGTATCCGTAGATAAATCTGAATGTAGATTGTTTTCGATAGAACTGTTATCGATGTCCTTCCTCCATGTCGGTATCGCTGATATATATCAGATGATCCACACCCTTAACAATCCTAAGACTGCCAAAGCCTGTTTTGGAGCTCTCATTCGTGACTGCCTTTGTCATCCTTCCTTCTACCATTGATGGTCGAGATCTAACTCCCAGGAGTGCTAACTACGTCATCAAGGTAATGAGCTCGTATTGCGACACTATTGCTATTGGAGATACCCCGTATGCATGCGAGCTTATCTGAAGCCAATTATCAATAAATAGGTTCGTGTCACCAAGAGCCAGTGAGAGTGCCCTCTCATATACCCACCGGGTACATAACGGTTTAATGATTGCGGCAAACGACAGAACCCTTAATTTGACTACACTTTATTGGAGCCAAATATACAGTATTCTGCAACTGAGCTGTTTTGCCATATATTGAACGGAGAGTATCCCGCGCCACTCAGGACATATAAATCGTAACTCCCTTTCGCACCAGACCAAGAAGGTGTGGTCGAAATAACGGTTGATTCGTACAAGTCCATTCAGTCGAGTGGGCTCCGATATATCAATCATTGGTTATTGACTTATCTCGTATATGACTCTGCACACCTCGAGATGTCATAATGGTTTGATGTTGACGACACTTCATCTCCCCTTGGTCTAAACCATCGGAGCATGAGAGAGTAGTCGTTTGCTCGGCGTCTAAGGTTTCCTGCCAATAAGGAATAGCCATTGACAATAGAGATTATACGACCACTACCGGCTTAAAGATAATTTACATCTTATTTGCACTCGGCTCATTCGCTGTCGTTGGTCCATTGATACGAAGGTAGGGTAATAGAGATATTACCAATACGTGAACAAATCCGGAAGGTTGATCCATTTAGGAATTCCGAGTGATAATTCTTGAGTTTGGATTGAATATCCATATTTGGATTATCGAGTGATCCTGTATGATCCCGGAAGTCTTCCTGTAACACCAGAGGCGTAACAGTCACTGACATCCATGAGAGTGATGGCACTCTGCAGGCAGCGGCATCGACAGCAGAAAGTACTACTCCAACGGCCTTACCAGAGGCCAAGAATGACGATGACGATAACGATGACCTCTACAATGACCTCGGTGGTCAAAGAAACAAAGATAGCCCGATTGACAATGATAGTGGTGATCTCCGTTCTCAAATTACTGACGAGGATCGTCTAGACTTGGCGACTCAAAACCGGTTGATGCTGGAAATGCTGCTCGAAAATCATGCCCAGTGGAAAGCCGAACACAGACTCGAACAGGAGAGGATGGCGGCCGAGAGGGAACGAATGGCTGCCCAACGGGATGAATGGGCTGCTGAACGCGCCGAACACACCGAACGAAGGACTGTAGGCCCAAGACCGAATATCTACAAGATGGTTGACCCCGGAAGGTTCTGCGGCGGTGCAAAAGAGCTGGACTGATTGCTGGACGCGTTACGCTCGAATTTTAACTCCCACAGCCACCTATTCCCATGCAGTGGACCCGATCACGTCAAATACGCGATCTCTCTTCTGGACGCCTGGAGTAATCATCAAAACCCGACACTTAGACAGACGGCGATGACAGACCCTTCGGAATTGGCGGGTGACTTATCTGCGGAATCCGACCCATGCCTACAGGACTTTGACCTCTTTTCACAAGAGATGGCTAAGGTTTATAGAGACAAGGACCGACAACGCGTGGCAGTGATCACTTTGATGCAGGGATACATACAACTTCCACAAGAATCGGTCAGAGCCTATGCGAATCGTTTGAAAGCTAATTGGAGACAGGCTGGGTGGAATGTACAGAAGCACGAAGAAGTCCTCTACGATATTGCCTGGGCAGGCCTCCACAACTCTCTCAAGAACAGAGTTGGACCGATGACGCCCGCCTGCGGCATATTTGACACCTTGGACGAATTCTTCGATAAGGCCACGGCCTCGGAAGTTACACATGTCGAAAATAAGCAGCCACAGCAGCAGCAACATCAGCAGCAACAACAGCAGCAGAAACAGCCTACGGACTTGTCTTCCAAAGGCGGCAAGCGAGGTTATCGGCCATCCATCTCTGAGCCAGCCGACACCACCGGCGGCAAATCCGGCCAATCTGGATCAAACAGATACAGCAAATCAGGTGGCGGAGGACAATCGTCAGGCTTACCACCAGCACCATGGGTCTCAACGGAAATCTTTGAAAGCCGACATACTACCGGCAAATGCTAACGATGCGGATCTCCGAACTCCAAGGCAAGCTTCTGCCCTAAATACTCATGAGGAGGTAACCCACCACAGCAGGACCAGACATTAGCTCCCAACAGGGACGGAGGACACCAAATCAAACGACAGATGTCCTTCGACAATCAGCAACCAAAAAACTCATAGACCTCTCTCGGCATCTGGCCCAACGGGAGAGGTTCGACGAGGCGGAATTGGGGTTGGAGAGGTTGGCAATGCAGACTTTGATGGTGACGATGGACAGCATACAACCGCATCGGATCACTTTGAAGTCAAGGGTGTTATTGGAGAGCCCAAAAGCGCTCATGTCAAGTCAGTACTTATGCGGCACGTCCAGACCGGACACGTCCCATATTATTCACGAGGTTTTTATAAGAGATGGAAATGGGGAAATGCAACGTGTGCGAGCTCTCATCGATTGCGGCGCGACACGCATCTTTATGTCACCGAGACTGCGAAAACGGCTTGGTCTAGCGGATGAACCAGCATACGTCATGACTCTAGGCCTCAATGGCCAAGTAATGGCTCATGCGAGCGACAGTTGAAAAACGGCGTTCACGGTTTAGTATATGGAGCACTTATCACCGGGTCGAGAATCGGAGGTGCTAGTTGTGCCCATGCGGGCTTACGACTTGGTTTTGGGATTGCCTTAGTTCCAGTCCAGGAATCCTGACGTCGATCGGCAACGCAGTCGACTTTTGGCTCTGCGAACCACAGGGGGAGCGGAAGTGGTGGCAGTGGACCGGGTAGACCATCAGGAATGCCCCATGAATGTAGCGGGATCTACGACTAGGGAGGAGGCATGTTTCGAAGAAGGCGGCGGTATCCCAGATATTCAAATACTCGGAGCAACTGCCTTTGACGATCTACTGGCCAGTGAGCAGGTCGTCGGGACATTCTTCCTAAGAGTGGGAGATTGTACAGGGCTGCTGGGAGCGACCGTGGAAGGCATCACTGATGGTGAGTGAGACAGGCCCCAGGTGCTGGACAGGCGAGCAGAAAGCAGCGGCGGCAACGGTCAGAAAGAGGTTCCCAAGGGTATACTCGTGTAAACGTTGCCGGCTCGCCGAGACACGAAGGGAGTACTGGACAGCAGGGCTTGGCCCTATTGTGGCGAACCGTTTTGAATCTGGGCTCCTGGATATTTCTTCTTACCGCTCCATATCTACTATGAATTGAGAACTACCATGTGCAGATGGAGCCGGCACAACGACAAAGATGGTGCCTACAGATGATGGAGGACATAACCCGGCTACATACGGAGAATTTGTGGAGGTTCTCAGCAAAGATAAGGCGGAGACACTCCTGCCGCATCGGTCAACCGACCATGCAATTGACCTGGATGCCGGCTATAACTTGCCATATGGGCGGATTTACAACCGATCGGAGTTCGAGTTGAAGACGTTACAGGCTTACATCGAGGCAAACCTAGCCAACGGGTTTATTCAGCGATCATCATCACCAGCGGCAGCCCCAATCCTCTTTGCACAAAAGAAGGACGGAGGGTTAAGGCTTTGTGTGGACTACCGCGCGCTCAATCTGGCGACAGTGAAGAATCGGTATCCCCTTCCATTAATCTCAGAGATGCTTGACTGTGTTTGGAAGGCCAGGATATTCACGAAACTGGACCTCCGCAGTGCCTATAACCTCATCCGAATCAAGGAAGGCGACGAATACAAGACGGCTTTTCGAACGCGTTACGGCCAATTCGAGTACCGGTTCATGCCATTGGGCCTAACAAACGCACCGGCTACGTTCCAGTCCTACATCGATGATTGCCTACGGCCATACATTAACGACTTCATGGTATGCTACCTCGACGACATACTCATCTATTCGACAAACGAGAAGGAGCATGCGGAGCATGTGCGCCAAGTGCTGCAGCGACTTAAGGATTTCGGCCTCTATTGCAAAGCCGAAAAGTGCCAATTTGGAGTTTCGGAAGTCGGTTTTCTGGGATTTGTTATCTCTCCTGAGGGAGTCAGCATGGAATCGGACTGGATCTCCACAATCGAGGACTGGCCGACACCAAAGTCAATTAGGGATGTCGAGGTGCTCCTCGGATTCACGAACATCTACCGAAGGTTCATTCGGAAATATGCCAAGGTGACTCTTCCACTTACAGAACTACTAAAGAGGACAAATAAGGCTGGCGAGCCACCGAAAGGCAAACGTTGATGCCAGAAGTCAGAAAACTGTCGGAAAGTCAAATGGGAATGGATGCGGCAAGCCGAATTGCCGTTCCGGAAACTGCAAAGGACCTTCACCAAGGCACCAATCCTCCAGCATTTCGATCCGGCAAAGCTGATCATTCTACAAACGGACACGAGTGGATTTGTGATTGCGGGCATTCTCACTCAGTACAATGTTTTCGGGGTTCTCAGGCCAGTCAATTTCTACTCCCGGAAGTGCTCTCCAGCAGAACAGAATTACGACACTTATGATCAGGAACTATCAGTCATTGTGGAAACACTAAAACAGTAGCGGCATTACCTCGAGGGCGCCAATTACAAGGTCTTAATTCGGTGCGACCACAAGAATCTCGAATACTTCCCGACATCTAAAGTACTCTCCAGAAGGCAAGCCAGGTGGTCCGAAATTCTTTCGGCTTACGACTTTGTCATCGAGCACCTGGAAGGCAGCAAGAACCTGGCCGATGGCCCATCCAGACAGCCCGACTACAAGATCAGCTACAAAAGGCCTGTGGCACGACTATTGGCAACCGTCCCAGTGGAAGCATACGACGAGCTCATGCCAGCAATTATCGCGGCCCAGGCTTCCGACCCTTTGGCTGTAGACGTCTCGGCGAAGCTTGTCGACTGACCAATGATACACGGCACAGATACCACCAAAGAGAAGAGCCAATGGAAAGTCGTCGCGTGAGTCTTGACTTACGGGGGGAGGATATATGTTCCAGCCACCGATTCTCTACGCGGAAAAGTGATAAGTCTATTCCATGACAACCCTGAGTCCGGTCATTTTGGAGCTCTTAAGACTACTGAGCTGGTATCTAGGGATTGCTACTGGCCAGCAATGGACTCGGGTGTACGTATGTATGTCAGCGGCTGCGAAGTATGCCACCGAATCAAAGCACCGCAGCATGCCAGGCACGGAATCAACATGCCCTTGGAGACACCATCACGGCCATGGGAAGGCGTCACGATAGACTTCGTCACTGACTTGCCAGAGTCAACGGCATCAGGCTACACCAGGATTCTTGTCATCGTGGACCGACTGACAAAGATGGCAATCTACTTACTGTGCCGAAAGGATATTGCCTCGCCGGAATTGGCCCGGCTCTTCTTTGAACACGTCATTTGCAAGCGAGACGTCCCGGATAACATAGTTTTAGATCGCGGCACCCAGTTTACAAGCCGATTCTGGATGCGGGTATGTTCTCACTTGGGTACTGACCATTGCCTCTCGACAGCCTTCCATCCACAGACGGACGGGCAGACGGAGCGTCAAAACCAGACGATGGAGAAGTATCTCCGGGCTTTCTGCAACTACGAGCAAGACAATTGGGTGGAACTCTTGCCACTAGCCGAATTCGCTTACAATAACACGATACACACATCTACGAGGATGACTCCATTCTGGGTGAATTACCACTACCATCCGGTGATGCAGTTTAAGACCCCAAAGCAACGATCAAGCCTGAATTAGGAAATCCAAGCAGCCACGTTCGCAGCTGGCTTGGAGGAGACTCACCAAACCCTCCGTAGGAACTTGCAGGAGGCTCAAGCCAATCAGACGAAATACGCCGGCGGCAAAGAGGTTGTTTTCGAGATTAGAGATAAGGTCTGGCTTTCAACGCGGCACTTCCGGACGACAAGACCGTCAAAGAAGTTGGTTTACAAACGGACAGGACCGTACACCGTAAGGAAGGTCATCAATAAGATGGCTTATAAATTAGACCTTCAGTATACGATCCGGAAGCACAACGTTTTCCACGTCTCTTTGGTCGACCGCTATACACCTCCTACCGCTGGCCAGCCGCCAGCTGAACTGCAGCAGATGGTTGTCAACAACTCTGACAAATGGGAAGTTGACCGGATCCTCAACTCAAAGCGATGCTACCGGAAGCTCCATTATCTTGTACAGTGGGCGGGTTACAGTTACGTACAGACTAGCTGGGAACCTGCGGAGAATCTGGGGAATGCGCAGGAATTGGTCGACGGGTTTCACCGAGAACATCTGAGGAAGCCTTGACGATGATTAGACTTGGAGAAGGGGAATTGGACGTTTTTACGGGGGTTTTACTTTGCTTACTTTCTTATGGATCTCAGCCCAGTACAAATGGCGTCGGCATGGGTTTTTACCACCTCCGGTGACAAGTCAAGTGGAGGTGGAGTTTCCCTGTGCACAGAATCTGCTGTGAGGCTGCTCATAGGGCACTGATCGGTTGTGGGATTTATCAAGTCGTGCGGAGGCGTACGCATTGGTTTTGTTTCTTTTCGTGGGGTTTCTCTTATTATATATACATATGTGGCAGCCCAGGGGGTCTGCTTCTAAAGGGGGGAATGATGTAATGGCAGTCATGATTAGGTTCTCGCCAATGGCACGAGACGTGTCCAGGGCCAGGTAACCGCCAACCTTATATAGATGACTTGCGATCTCTCTGAGATCGCTAGCAATAATCATACCTATCAACTACTCTATTATATTACCACATCCACGTGTGCAACCATATCTTCTCATATACTCTCATACGTGGCCATATACGGATATATGGCCTTACATCAGCCTGTTTGGGAGCGTCTGGGAGCATCTGAAAGGATCGGTGTGGCTGTTCAGAATAGCTGAGTCGTTGAGTTATGACATCCGAACCATTTTACATTTTGCTGATGAAGTCTTCCTTCCATTGTGTCTTTTTCTTGGCCAAAGCTTGCATCACGCCATCCATGTGATCAAACATGTCATTGTAGACAGTGATGATGTGATGCAGAGTACTGGTATGCTGTTTCGACATCCACAGGGTGCAATACCGGAATGGCCATATAACCTCTATGACATACTTGACAACAGTCCACTCATTCTGAGCTGTGAAGAGTGGCCGGTAATCACTATCTTTGGGGTTTTTAAGCCACTCACGTGTGAATTCATGCAATCGGTAAGCACGCTCGAGCAACTCCAATGTTGAGTTCCAACGTGTGTTCACATCCATAATGGGTAGTACTGCGATCCGGACTTTGGCTTTTTGACAGTCAATAAACTTGTTTCAACGTCCAGATGTCAGCATAATCAATACAGCTAGTGTTAGCAACGGTTCCAAATTGGCGGTTCGGTTCCAGGTCCGGGTTGGAACCGAACTGGAACCATTGCAACGGGTTTTACCCCAGTGAAAAACTGAACCGTACGGAACCCGCGGTTTTTTGGGTGGTTCCACATTTTCGCAAAATCAGATCTTTGGCTCCAATTAACTATTTGAGTTGAGATCGTATCACAATATAATCTATATGTAAAAGATGCAGTTTTAGATGCTCTTTCACCTCCCTTTCTCCAATTTGCGATCCGATCACTATTCATTGAGTTGCTTTAAAAATCGCTTAATTTTCGGCGTTATTTCACAGCAACTCAACGAATTTTGATCGGATCGCAAGTTGGAGAATGGGAAGTTAAAGAGCATCTAAAAGTGCATCTTTTACGTATATATTATATTGCGATACGATCTCAACTCAAATACTTAATTGGAGCCAAAGTACTGAGTTCACGAAAATGAGGCTCTGCAGTATGATAAACCCGGCCAAAAAACTGCGGGTTTATGTCCGGTCCGGGTACTAACCGCGCCAAGACAGAGCGGTTCGGTTTTTTGGACGGGTCTGGAACCGAACTGAACTGTTTATCCGGTCCAAACCCGGACCCAGGGCTAACACTAGATACAGCAAGCATTCTCTGCTATATGAAGGTCAGTTTCAGGACTGTCAAAATTTGTTGAAATACGTACTTTCTCAATTATCTTTGCTAAACCTGGTCTCATGGCCGACACCTTATTGATTCTAGCATTGCCCTCTTTTCGAAGTCTTTGACTCTTCGCGATGTATGTGACTTCATTCTCTCCAAATTGCTGATCACGCTCATAGGCTTCCCAAGACTTGGTGCGGCCTTTTACACCCAGACTGCCCATGAATGCACCCAAAGCAAGCTGAATGACGTGCGCCATGCATGGTATGTGGTTTCTCAATGTGGGCCACTCGATTCCGGAGGCCTCAAGGGTGGTTTGTAGTTCGTGAGTCATCGAGTAATTTGAGGAAGCATTATCGGGTGTAGTTCCAAGTAAACGGCCGTCAGTCAGTTCGAAACGATCAAGAACTTCCTTTTAATATCTGGCTAGCCATGCTCCCATATGCTGACCCTTGACCTGAAATCCTTAATGAGCTTTCGAAATAGAAAAAAATGCGCTATCAACCTCATTGAATGCTAGTTGTACTTCTTCCCAAGCACAATTTTATTCCATATAATAAGCAATAACCGACATTATTGCTAATTTGTTCCTGGATGTCCATCCGTTTAAAGCTTAACTAACTTTGTTTCTTGACGGCAATTGCTTCTTAATTGCATCCACTGTCAGTGTATATTCCCTCCGGCAAATAATACTCAGGGTGCTGGCTGACGGTAACACCGACTCACTTCGTAATGCATTGTATAACCATTGTAGCTCGAGGTTTGATATTTCGTTCCATGAAATATGAGCCCAACCAAAACCTAACATGAGGTACCAATTCCAGGTGTCTTGGTGAAATTCGGCAGTTTGAAAGTTCTTTGCTGCCAGTTTAGAGCGTTTTGTCTGTCAATTCAGTTAGTATACTTAAAACCTGAATGGTAAATTTGATTTTCCTTTGCGAACTTACAATCGGAATACGTCGACTTCCTTCCCGTCTAAGTATGCCCAAAGCTGTTTCACCGACCATTGAACTAGTCAATTTAGTTACGTCTGAGACTGTTAATTCGTTTAACTTTCCAATATGCGCTTTTGCCGGCAAGTGTTTGCCCATTAAGCTGGTCCCATGTTCTAATGGATGGTGAAGCACTTAAGTACAAACGATACATATGATGCCGGGGCTACCAGTCTCTTCAATTCCACAATGTAAATTGAATCACCATAAAGGTGCATGTCTACAGTTATTCAAAGCAATAGGCCGCTTCAAGCCTGTATTCATTAAAGCCCACTAAGCATTGAAGATGATTTGTAAAGTAAGGTCGCTTAAATCACGAATAAAGACACGTTCGTTTTTTGAAGATATCATAACATCTAGCAACACGGTATTTAGACATATTGTATCTGACATCGCGGTAGGAAATTGAACTCTGCGTAATTCGATCTGGGTGACTGTCAATAGATACATTATAGTCAGGTAGAGCACTGGTTCTTAAATATTGACTTGAGAGCTACAAGCAACAACAAAGTCAAATCTGTGAGACATCGAATGTATATTTGTGAAGTTGAATACAAGGGCATACAAAGACGAGACAGTTGCGATATCATCGCTAGCATTTTTGCCCATAAAGGCAGCCGATAGTATAATTATAGGTCAATGCCGCTGCATTGCTGGCTGATTATCCAAGATGCAAGCCCAAAAATTATTGACACTCCGTTGAGGCTCATTTTTAGGAGGTAGTAGCGATATGGTCACTAGCATTTTTGCCTAGAAAGGCGGCCATCATTATGATTATGGGTGTATGCCATTGCACAGCCCTTGAATTGTACATGATGCAAGACCAAAAATCGTTGATGCTCCGTTGACGCTCATTTTTAGAAGGTGGTAGCGATGTGGTCATTGGCTCTTTTGCCCATAAAGGTGGCCAATACTGCCATTATGGCTTAATGCTGTCGTGCAGCCCAGTCATTATCCATGATGCAAGACCAGAGATCAGTGACACTCCGTTGACGCTCATTTCTGGAATGGGGCAACAAGCATGTCGCTTGCCGTTTTACGTGTAAAGCCGGCCAATAACTCCTCTTTGGATTAATGTAACTATACAACCCTTTGATTGCCAAAAAGATTAGACTAAAATCGTTGACGCTTCATTGACGCTCACCTTAGATACATACCAACAGTCATTCGGTGCGCAATCATTTTGCTTGAAAGTCATACCGTCATTATTGACAGCCAATATGCCGTTTCTATGTAGAATCATTGGTATCCAAAAGCATTGAGGCCTCTCAGTTTCTGAGTCACCACTATTCATGTCAGCAGTCCGATGAATGATGTAGTTCCGTCACATTTTAGTGCTTTCAGCCAGTAAGTTATGGCATACAGATCCATCAAATAATTTTAGACATATAGAGCCTGACTTCCTGACCATTCCTTTTCCAGCTCGTTTTCCTCGATTTCCATGATGTACCATAAGCAATTTTCAAAATCTCGACCATGTGCAGCAGGTCTAAGTGGACAGTTATGCAGTTAGCTGCATGAACTAATGCTACATGACAGCTGCCAATGATCCGGGTTCAGACTCCGCACTGACCGCTCATCCTATGACTCGTATGACATCACTGAATTAAATTTTGTTAGTAAATTTTGTCTCTATTTTACATTTTGCTTTCTAATGTAACCATAATAGGCAAGCCGATATCAAGTTTGCTGGCCGTCTATCAACCACATTTGGAGTCTAGAATATTTGCATGGCCCGTACGACACTAGCAAACACTCTGATGAAATATCATGTCTCACAATTTTGTCACTGAAATCAGGACACAGCTGTCACGTAGCAAAGTAGGTACACAAATTGCTTTTCCGAGAGATAGGTCTTCAAAACTAACTATTTGGCTATCTATACCTCTGGTGATGTGGCAGCCATCACCATATCTTTGTCTGTATCCGATTTCTATATGGTAATTAACTGGGGATGCTTCATGCAGGGGTAAAAGCTTACAGGTTCAACAGGCTTTGGATCCTGAATGGGCATTGAATCGGTCACCGTGTCGGGCGAAAGAACCGGTATGAGTTTATGTGACTGTGGTTTCTCTGAACGCAGCCTCATTTGACTACTTCCTGGTCGAGAAGTGACTGCCAGCAGTTCTGATCGTCCTTGGACGATACCAAGAGTCTGCATATGCTCTCCAACTGTTGTTCGGAATGGTGTGGCTGCAGTCGTGTCTATTTGGGGCTTGACAACCGCTGGAACCATCAATTCGGCAGGCCCATACTGTTACGGGGGTATTTTAAGTCCCAGTTTCAATACAACATTTATTAGACTAAATACAGCCGCCTATCTCCTTGTCCTTCTCTCCTCGTCTTCCCAGACTCAATCTCTTATTCTCTAAAAATAAGAGCTTACCACTCTTCCTCGTCAGTCCAAGGTCGCTCTTCGAACCACTCTTCGTAAGGTAATGCGCCGGTAGTGATGTACCGGTGCAAGTCGTACCCAATATTGTTGATAATCGCTAAGAACAAAAGATGCGGGGAGATGTGGGTTAAACCCCGCTCGTTGCAGAATAAAATGGTGTCGCCGATAGTTGCGACGAGATGTTGGTGTGCGTACTGAGATGCAGTTGGTCTCCACGAACACATATAGAGCGTATTCACGAAGGTGAATTAAAGAAGTAATTGTGATGTTTTGGTAGATAGAATTCTTAATAATATTTTAAGGTGTTCTTCGCTGGTAATGTCTGACTGTGGATTGCAGCTAGTGCTCTGATTCTTTTCATCGTCAGGGACGATGTGAGCTTTTTATAATTGGTGCCTCAGGTCAATCTTGCCTTTGGCTTTCCGTCATGACAACATTGTTACTTGATAGCTTATCTTCGGAATCAACTGAAGTGTTCCGCCGATAGTGCCACGAGTTCCCTTAGGTTATCGTGTTCATGCATGAGCTGTTTGAAGACGTTTCGTCCCCTCTCGGGCAGTCCTCATGATCATGATATCAAGTGCCAATTATGCCAGCTCATAACCTCGTGTTCGACATCTTGCTTCCCATTCGTTCAGTAGCTAGAACATCTGACGACCTTAGTCTTATCAGTGCTTATCGCAATATAATATTAATAGCTCTTCACTATTAATTGCCTCACCATTAATTTGGCTATTCGGCATTGCGTCAGAGATTTAATCGGCGACCAACCGATACTCCGCTAGCGTAGATTATGACACATTCTTGACGTTGCAATGCATGCGGTCTTAACTCAATAAGCCGGTTTGCTTCTGGCCTCTTATCTTCAGCCAATGTCATTAATCCCTCAGACACTGCATGCTTAGGTCTCGACCTTCCGTAGACCGGGGAGTGCCGCAAGTGATTTCACCACTTTGCGCGTGAGCTTGCAGATCCCACGTACTCGCATATTGCAATTACGTCTGCTGTGCATGTTGCTCTGCGTTATCGCAACTTAACTATGCATTGTCCCGCTAAACAGGGTTTGATAGGTGTGGCCATTAATTATGCGCACTGCTGAAGGTTTTTCACTTCCCAGTTATGGCGACATAATTGCGTCATCATATTTGAATCCGCTAGCGCGACTTAGTCATCGCTAAATGATCGACACACGGCTCAAGTGTAATCCCGCTAAGGATCACTTGACTGACAAACATGTTCATGTAATCACGGGTAGGTGTTTTGCATATAATCATCTTTAAGATTTTGTCATATGTACCTGCTTCGTTCAAACATGTATCATTACCGCTGCTAAAGGAAAACCCCTAACACATACTTCATATCTCTCTCACCAAAGTAGTTGGCTGCATCCCCCAATCCCGGTTGGGTCAATTGGGCAAGCCTCATCTGCTACTGCCGAAAACTCTGCATGTGGTGCTGTGCTGTTTTGGAGATTGTGCCCATCACCCAGCCAAGTTCATCATCATCACTGAGCTTGCTGAGCTCTGTATCTTCTTCACCATCTTCCTGATCTTCCCTATCCTGCTCATTATCTGAACTTGCAAGATCGCTCAGACTCTCTCCGATGGTAGTATTCAACATCACTTCAAACGTTGTTTCGGACTTTCTGGTTGTCGCCCCCAAGGTTTCAGCAGTAGTTATATCTTGCATAATCACAGTCTCAGCGCCTTGAACTCGCTTTCTTGCCACAGCAGTCTCTCTCTCCACAAAATCCTGGATCCATTGCTGTTTCTCTTTAATAATTAAAATGTGTGTTTTCTGTCTTTTCTCCGCTGCAAGCTGCTTTTTAGATCGTAAGCTGTGCAATGCTCCCAATGCTCGGACACTTTCTGCCTCCAAGCCGCTCTTGCCTTCATTCGCTTGATGATGTCGCCGTGTGGACATCTTTGTCGATTTGTCTTATTTGTCCGCCGGAAGTGGAGAGAAGTTCTTTTTCGGAGCATTGACCATTGTACCGTGTGTTGACCCTGTTGTTGGGCGAAATGTTGGATGTTGCACGATATGGACCACATGGAGGCAAGCTGAGTTGTTGATGTCAAGGTTCATATGTTTGATCAACTTGAACAAAGAAAAATCTGTGTTTTGACCATCATTTCAGTTTGAATAGTAACACTAGTCGTACGTTATGACATGACAGTTAGCGTATGATTCATGTAAGATCCCGGCTATGTGTTGAGACAAACATCACCAGACGACCTTTCCTTCGAAGAATTTCCTGTTCATATCCATCAAACATGAGATATCAGCTGTCGTTTACTTCAAGGTATCCCTGCAAACAAACAAACAAACATTATTGGACCGACTTACTGCAAATCGCGGGACTGTTGGAATCACCTCCAACTCGCAGCAATACGCAGCAGGATGTATTTTGAGTAGAACGTGCAAGTTGATAGTCATTCATTCCCTTGTGACCTGTAGCCTACTATATATTCCTCAGGACTTTCCACTTTTGGTTATCTTCTTCCTCACATTTTCCACAACAGCAAGTCATGGCTCCACAAACACCTCAGCCCGGTGTGATTCAATCCGAATCGAGCCGAATGACGGGCGGTTCATCCAATGCGCCCCTGGCTGAGACACAGCTGCAACGCAGACACCAGTTAGTCCACCGCGACGCTGCAATTGCAGCCACCAAAAATATGGCCCCGGACGCACATTTAAACAAAGTACATTAAACTGGACACAGCAATAATAGGCAGCAGCATGCAATCGGATGTGAGTAGCTTCATATTGATATAGAAGGCGGTCAACTAACAATATAATGTACAGCTGGTGTATGTAGAGAGCTCTGTGACGAATTTATCGCTGCCCACAATCGCAAACCTCCAAGGTCGACAAAGGCATTTATCCACACAGTCCACGAAATCGAACATCATGATGTCGTCAGCTCTGGGATTTTCGCACACGAATTTCATGAGAAAGGTCTCCAGGAGTGGACAAAACAGGCTTTAAAGACTCTACAGGAGGCTACGGAGTCGTATATGGTTGAGGTAATTGCCAAAGCTTCCTTTTAGAAGCAGCAACTAATTTCTTGTAGGTTTTCAACATGTCTGCTACTATGGCGAGGCAAGGAGGTCGGGTACAGCTGAAATAGTCCGACATGCGCCATGCCTTAAATATGGCGAGAATGGCCAAAGGTGGGTTATCGAGCGCTGCAAACAAGAAAACACAACAACTAATTAAGAAACCACGCGCCAAAGTCCAAAAAGAGATGAAGCAAGGAGTTGAGTTTCCTGAGCATAAGAAGGTGAATGCTGCAATGGAAAGACACCCGGTAATGGTTTACAAAAATCATAAGGCCGGGTGCCTTCCATGCCAAAATGGTATAGCAAAGAATCCACAGACATGCTGGAGGAGCAAAGGAACCACCGCACATCCACCAGAACCAGGAACACCTCTGCCCAGAAGGCCATCTCCGCCCGGAATGCCACCTGCACCACCAGGACACACTGAGGGAAACGAAAGTAATGAAATCGAAGGTATGCCATCCAGGTTTGTGTATATGCATTCTCCACTTCCAAATACTCAATTTTTCAATCATAATGTATTTGCCAAGAATAGCAAGTGCGATAAAGATTTTATTCCAGATTTGCTGAGTACACTATCTGCTGCATGGAAATACCGCTGACATTGATTTTGGTGACGACAACAGCATCATTTTGGGCGAATCTGAGGGTGAGGACAAGAATTGATTGAAAGGAACGGGAGTTTTGAGTATTATCATCATCTACATTTAGCGGACACTTTAAAGTATATTTTAAAGGATATATTTATATGTACATTTAAAGAACAATGTAGTGATAAATGAAAGCATACATGAAGAGGATAGAACGACTGCCAAAACACAGTCATTGATTTTCTATGCCCAAGAAAATGGTTGCATAATACGGATACGCCTGTGGCAAAATGAGCGTCAACGGAGTGTTAACGATTTTTCATCCTGTATGTCAGGTTATTAAAATGTGAATTAATCGTTGTTATCTATAATCATTGTATTGGCCGCCTTTTTAGACAAAAGAGAATGCTACACTCTCTCTGCCCCATCTTGACAATGAGCGTCAACAGAGCAACAATGATTTTTGATCTTAAATCTTGGGTAATCTTGGTGGTAAATGATCACAGACATCTATAAACAAGGTTTTGGCAGGCTTTATAGACTGATAAGCAAGAGGTCGTCCCGCGACAGCCTCCCGGACAATCACAACTTAATTCATTTTCCATGCTGCAACTCAGTCATTCTCAACGTTTTAGCCTATAAAACCAGTCAAAACTCCATAGATGGACATTAACGGCTATCTCGCGCTTTGATTAACCGTCCTGGAAGGCCAAAAATTGTTGACGCTCTCTTGAAGCTCATTTTCAGAAAGGGGCAGGGAGCATGTCTCTTTCTCTTTTGCGTTGGAATACAGCCAATACCTCATTTATGATCATTTGCATCCAATCGCCACCTAGATTACTTATGATGCCAGACCAAAAATCATTGACGTGCCGTTGACTATCATGTTCAGGATGGGGCAGAGAGCGTGTGTCTGTTGTTTTTAGTTATAAAGGTGGCCGATTCATCCGAAAAGGACAATGGTGTGTAAAAGTTAATATTTTGTGATTAACAATAGGGTATCTAAATACGACCATAATTAGAAAAACCTGAAACACAGAACCAAAGATTGGAACCAACGGGTCTAGCCAAACCCGGCAAAACCCGCGAGTTGACAGGTACGGGTCCGGGTTTGGCCCCCCAAGACACTGCGGGTCTGGTTTTTGGACAGTTCTAGAACCGAACCGAACCGTTTTTCAAGTCCGAACTCAGACCACTGGCAGGTTACCTGGACCCGTTGCTAACACTACTAGCCTGGCCGCCAGGAAAGCAATATCAACCTTTTTGAAGAGGTGCAAGAAGATTCAGCAATGGGTATTACGTCCTCAAGGTCAAGAATATGCAGTCGTAGTGTTAGCAACAGTTCCATTGTTAGACCGTTTCTACTATAGCGGTTCCAAGAAAACCCGGAACCGGCCGGTTTGGTTCCTGTTTTTGGCAAACGGTTCCCTTAAATATGTCCACCAATATTTATTAGATAATTTAGAGCTTGGTATGTGAAATTTGCAACTTTGCATGGTGCATCTTTTGGTGGTCTCCAATGTTCGATATGTTTAAAACTCAGCAAGCGGCTTTGAAAATACAGTCATTTTTGGTCCGAAAATGATGTTTTTGCGCCACCGCTTGCTGAGTTTTGAAGATATCGAAAATCGGAGACGACCAAAAGATGCGCCATGCAAAGCTGCATATTTCACACACCAAGCTCTAAATTGTCTGATTAATATTGGTGGACTTAATTGGGCAGTTCGCTTAAAAAATCGTCGATTTTTGATGTGGTAAGGCCATTGCCACGTAGACCTATAAAACTGGCCAGGTCCAAAAATGGAACCGTTGCTAACACTATGCAGTGGTGATTCCAACAAAGTACAAAGATCATCATGGTTGGGCTGATTGTATTGACGGGTTCATCTGGGTTGTCAAACAAACGACTACAATATATATTGTACCCATTGAAGCAATAGTTGGGCCAGCGAATTTGGGGCGGTAGTATGTTGCATCGGGCGGCATCAATAGTTAATGGCTTGTAAATAATCATGTTGATTTAGATACCTACTGTACTGTATGCTAATTAGATTAGAATGCCTGATTCAGGTGTATAGTGGTGAGATAGTTTATCAAATGGTACTATTCGATATAGACATTATATATTATCACTCCCAGAGAGTCTGGCTCCAGGAGCACTGGAATCTTCATGGAGATGGGTGTCGTAGTCCCAGCAGCTCCGAAATTTTACCAACTTAAAGGCATGATTTTATAGGATTCTGAAGATGACTTCATACTCTTTAGAATATTCTGGTATTCTGTTCCACTACTTCAGAAGCGTTGAGGAGTACCTGAAAGTACTCTTAGAGTACCTTAGAAGCACATCGCTTTGCATTCAGCTTGTTCAAAAGCTTCTGAGAGCTTCTGGAAGGATTGGTGTGGCTATTCAGAAAAGCCTTGTCATTGAGTTATAACTTCCGAACTATTTTACATTTTGCTGATGTAGTACATTGTAAATATACCTATCTTAATTAATCTGCAATCTTTTCAAAACCTGACAAAACAAAATGGAAATTCCAATAACATATGAAAAGCTACTCTCTGTAATAGGTGGTGAAATAGGAACAACAATTGATGGACTCCATCAGCAACAACTCTAGTTTCCATCAGAAATACCCAGATGTTCCGGACGGCTCTGACGGCTCTGACGGCTCTGACGGCTCTGACGGAACCTCATTCCCTCTGACGGAGAATTACACACTACCCATCGCCCCGGTGACGGGTCCGAGTTTACTGGACTGATCATCAGCAAAAAACATTTCCGTCCGGACGCAATGGCTCCGTCAGAGTGGACGCGCTCCGTCAGAGCCGTCAGAGACATCTGGGTGGCGGATTACTCCATGCACTGCGTCGATGCCACGCGTTGCATTGCATATTGCCCTCTGAATGCTGTTTCGCCATTTCTTCTCGCTCTGTCGGTCTCCTAATTTAGACAAACACTCTGGCGTTGTAGCCAACTGTGACCATACGTCGGAATGCGTTCATTGGGTACACGCTTGCATCAGGATTGCACTGCAATGTGACGCTGCAAAAATCTCTCCTCGCGTTCCTTCTACTTTAAGCTCGAGGAGCGTAGAAAGGTGAGAAGATATGATACTACCTGGCCGTGAGGATCCGCGCAATTGCGTGGATCCACGAAATCTGGAAAAGAGCGAGTGACACCAAAAGTTAGGAAAGATAGAGTGTCTATTTTCGTTGTATGACAAGATGAGATGAAAATGAGATGCTGTCTATCGACCCCAGGGTCTCCCGAATAGATACTCCGCATCGCTCATTCCACCTCCATTACTCCTGTATCTCCGTACACCCACCGTCGGTTCTTAACAAGATACTTGGAGGCCGCGATCGAGCTAGTTTGGAGATGCACTTGGAGACCGAGATCGAGTGAACTCAGATATGCACTCCGAGGCTGTGATCGAGCGAGTTTGGAGATGCAATTGGAGATCGAGATTGAGTGAACTCAGAGATGCACTGGGAGGCCGTGATCGAGTGAGTTTGGAGATGCACTTGGCGGCCGAGGTCGAGTGAACTCAGAGATGCACTTTGAGGTCGTGATCAAGCGAGTTTGGAGATGCAATTGGAGATCGAGATTGAGTGAACTTGGAGATGCACTGGGAGGCCGTGATCAAGTGAGTTTGGAGATGCACTTGGAGGCCGAGATCGAGTGAACTAAGAGATGCACTTGGAGGCTGTGATCGATCGAGTTTGGAGATGCACTGGGAGGCCGTGATCGAGCTAGTTTGGAGATGCACTTGGAGGCCGTGATCGAGCTAGTTTGGAGATGCACTTGTAGCAGGCTATGATCGAGCGAGATTGGAGGAGTAGTTGGAGGCAGTCAATTTGGAGGGAGGCGCGACGGCAGCTGAGACTCTATTCATTGGTTAACTTGTAATTGTGGGAATGTAGAGAGTTGAGTACAACATCCGCCGAGAGATGAGGGACTGGCTGGGAGTGGAAGACTGTCGATCTTAGGATGATGCTGTACTCAGCGTTAACTCATAATTATGGCAGAGAGAGATATAGAGGGATGACTTAACTTCGTGTTCTTAGGTGATGGTAGAGTTGAGCACAAGAAAGAGAGAGATCAGAGGAGATGGGGGAAATCATCATGAGAAACTGGGACTTAGAGAATTTCATGTGCGAGTCAATTGACCATCCCCGATACGGCAGGTAGGAGTCTCAATCCGGCGGGTAATAACACTGATACGAGGTCTTTACAACCCACTCAGGCAAGTCGTACTCCTGATTTGTCATAGCCGCTCGTATCCTCCATATCGTTCTCATCTTCATCCCCCATCTCTCTCTTTCTCGTCCACAACTCTACCATCATCGCAAGAACACAAAGTTAAGTCATCCCTCTCTATCTCTCCATGCCATCATCATGAGTTCATGCTGAGTGCATCATACACCAAGTGCAGCATACACCAAGTACAGCATACACTGAGTACAGCATACACCTAAGATTATCTGTCGTCCCTTCATTCAAACGATTTTGAGTTCACCCCTGAATGTAGCTTCAGCTTCCAGCGTGCCTCCCTACCGATCGACTGCCACCAGCCAGTTCTCCATAAGAGCTTGAAAGGTAAAGTCACCTCGTCACATTCCCACGGTTTCGAGTTAACTAACCGATGAATAGAGTCTCAGCACCTGGCATGCCTCGCATCGACCGCCTCCAGATCAACCACCTCCAAGTACTCCTCCAATCTCGCTCAATCATAGCCTGCTACAAGTGCATCTCCAAACTCGCTTGATCACGGCCTCGGAGTGTATCTCTGAGTTCACCCAATCTCGGTCTCCAATTGCATCTCCAAACTCGCTTGATCATGGCCTCAAAGCGCATCTCCAAACTGGCTCGATCACGGCCTCAAATTGCATCTCCAAACTCGCTCGATCACGGCCTCAAAGTGCATCTCTGATTTCACTCGACCTCGGCCGCCAAGTGCATCTCCAAACTCACTCGATCCAGCATCCCAGTGCATCTCTGAGTTCACTCAATCTCAATCTCCAATTGCATCTCCAAACTCGCTCGATCACGGCCTCGGAGTGCATCTCTCAGTTCACTCGATCTCGGCCTCCAAGTGCATCTCCAAACTCACTCGATCACAGCCTCCCAGTGCATCTCCAAACTAGCTCAATCATGGCCTCCCAGTGCATCTCCAAACTCAATCGATCACAGCCTCCAAGTGCATCTCTGAGTTCACGCAATCTCAGTCTCCAATTGCATCTCCAAACTCGCTCGATCACGGCCTCAAAGTGCATCTCTGAGTTCACTCGACCTCGGCCGCCAAGTGCATCTCCAAACTCACTCGATCACGGCCTCCCAGTGCATCTCTGAGTTCACTCAATCTCGATCTCCAATTGCATCTCCAAACTTGCTTAATCACGGCCTCAGAGTGCATCTCTCAGTTCACTCGATCTTGGCCTCCCAGTACATCTCCAAACTCGCTCGATCACGGCCTCCCAGTGCATCTCCAAACTTGATCAATCACGGCCTCCAAGTGCATCTCTCAGTTCACTCGATCTCGGCCTCCAAGTGCATCTCCAAACTAGCTCAATCACGGCCTCAAAGTGCATCTCCAAACTCGCTCAATCACGGCCTCCCAATGCATCTCCAAACTCAATCGATCACGGCCTCCAAGTGTATCTCTGAGTTCACTCGATCGTCATTTTCAAGCGCACCTCAAATTGCTCTCAAGCACCGCCTGCAGCCAGTCCAGATATACGGTATCTAGACGGGTAGCTATATAGATACATAGATACATAGATGAGAATACAAACTGAATACATGAGTTTTAAAAATCGTTGAACGATTAGTAGTAGCTATGATTTCCAGGCGTACCAGCAGCGGTCCCAAAGAAGAAGTTGTTTTCCCAGACTGCTCCACTGTGATTCGAGGTGCTTCCAGGTGCTCCCAGGTGCACCTGAAGAGCACTACATCAGTCCAGTAAACATCAACCAGTCGCCTGGGCGACGGGCAGTGTGTAATTCTCTGTCACAGGGTACGAGGTTCTGTCAGAGCCGTCAGAGCTGTCCGGAACACCCAGGTGTTTCTAATGAAAACTAGTGTTGTTGCTGATGATGTAGTGGCCTTCAGGCGCACCGGGGAGCACCTGGGAGCACGTTGAATCACTGTAGAGCAGTCTGGGAAAAACATCTTCTTTCGGCATGCTGCTGGTGCGCCTGGAAATCATAGCTACTACTTATTATTCAATGATTTTCAAAACTTATGCATTCAGTTTGTATTCTCATCAATGTATCTATATAGCTACCTATCTACACGCGGTATATCTGGACTGGCAGCACGGGGTGATTGACAGCAATTCAATTAACGATGTACTTGGAGGCCGTGATCAAGTGAGTTGAGAGATGCACTTGGAGGGCAAGATCAAGTAAACTCAGAGATGCACTTGGAGGCCAGGATCGAGTGAACTCAGATATACACTCCGAGGCCGTGATCGAGCGAGTCTGGAGATACACTCCAAGGCCGTACTCGAGCGAGTTTGGAGATGCAACTGGAGACTGAGGTTGAGTGAACTCAGAGATGCACTGGGAGGCCGTGATCGAGCAAGTTTGGACATGCACTTGGAGGCCAAGATCGGGTGAACTCAGAGATACACTCCGAGCTGTCATTGAGCGAGTTTAGAGATGCACTTGCAGCAGGCTATGATCGGGGGAGATTAGAGGAGTACTTGGAGGTGGTCAATGGGAGGCGCGTCAGGTGCTGAGACTCTATTCATCGGTTAGTTAACTCGAAACTGTGGGAATGTGACGAGGTGACTTTATTGTTCATGCTCTTATGGAGAACTGGCTGGTGGCAGTTGATCTGTACGGAGGTATGCCGGAAGCTGAAGGGAGATTCAGAGGTCAACTCGAAATCGAGAGAATTAAAGGACGACAGACAATCTTAGATGTATGCTGTTCTCGGTGTATGCTGCACTCGGCGTATGCTGCACTCGGTGTTAACTCATGATGATGGCATGGAGAGATAGAGAGGGATGACTTAACTTTGTGTTCTTGCAATGATGATAGAGTTGTGGACGAGAAAGAGAGAGATGGGGGATGCAGATGAGAATGATATAGAGGATACGAGCGGACCTGAGAAATCAGGGGCACAACTTACCTGATTGGGTTTAGAAGACCTCATATCAGTGTTATTACCCACCGGATTGGGACTCATACTTGCCGTATCGGGGATGGTAAATTGCCTCGTACATCAAATTCTCTTAAGTCCCAATTTCTCATGATGATTTCCCCCATCTCCTCTGATCTCTCTTTCTTGTGCTCAACTCTACCATCACCTAAGAACACGAAGTTAAGTCATCCCTCTCTATCTCTCCATGCCATGATCATGACTTAACACCAAGTACAGCATACATCAAGTACAGCATCATCCCAAGATCAACAGTCTCCCGCTCCCAGCCAGTTTCCTGCTCCCAGCCAGTTTCCCATCTCTCGGCGGATGTTGTTGTACTCAACTCTCTACATTCCCACAATTACAAGTTAACCAATGAATAGAGTTTCAGCTGCCGTTGCGCCTCCCTCCAAATTGATTGCTTCCAAGTACTCCTCCAATCTTGCTCGATCATAGCCTGTAAGTGCATCTCCAAACTCGCTCAATCACGGCCTCCCAGTGCATCTCTGAGTTCACACAATCTCAGTCTCCAATTGCATCTCCAAACTCGCTCAATCACGGCCTTGGAGTGTATCTCTGAGTTCGCTCGATTCTGGCCTCCAAGTGCATCTCTGAGTTCACTCGATCTCGGCCTCCAAGTGCATCTCTCAACTTGCTTGATCATGGCCTCCCAGTGCATCTCTGAGTTCACTCAATCTCGGTCTCCAATTGCATCTCCAAACTCACTCAATCACAACCTCTCAGTGCATCTCTGAGTTCACTCAATCTCGGCCTCCAATTGCATTTCCAACCTTGCTCGATCACGGCCTCAAAGTGAATCTCCAAACTCACTCGATCACGGCCTCCCAGTGCATCTCCAAGCTCGCTCTATCACAGCCTCCAAGTGCATCTCTGAGTTCACTCAATCTCGGCCTCCAAGTACATTGTTAATGAGGGACGGCGGGTGTAGGGAGATACCGGGGTAACGGAGAAGGACTGAGCGACAGGGAGTACATATTCGGGAGACCCCGGGGTAGATAGACATCATCTCATTTTCATCTCATCTGGATCCATGCAATTGCGTGGAATTTCAAGGCCGGGTAGTATCATGTCTTCACACTTTCTTCTTAGGCTCCTCGACCTAGAACTGTTCTTTCTCACGAATTCCGTTTGGATGTCACGAGAGGTGTGGCGGAATGTCGACGGTGGGCTCACTGCCGTCTAGCTCCGTCTTATCACCACAATGGCCTCCTAGTGGTGCATCTCTCGGTGCTCTCAATGGGCATCTCTAGGTGCTCCGATTATGCTCGACTACCATCTGTGGCCAGATTGACCGTATGTATATATATAGAGATACTTACATAATGCATGCTATATTATGAGGTAGGGAATCTTGTGACTGTAACAAAGACGAATATGATAGATGAAATGCCATGTGCTTATGGAACCCTAAGTACCACTGCTTTGAGAATATGGCACCAAGTCTCCCGCAGAGCTGCACAGTGGTCTCAGCTGCTCCAAAATTTGAATAGAACCCATTCAGACGTATGGTCACAGTTGGCCACAACGCCACAGTGTTTGTTTACAATAGGATACCGACAGAGCGAGAAGAAACGGCTCAACAGCAATCGGAGGGTGATATGCAACGCGACGCGTGGTATTGGTGCCGGACACAGAGTAATCTACCACCGCGGTGTCTCTGACGGCTCTGACGGAGCGCCTCCACTCTGACGCAGCTATTCCGCCCGGACAGAAATGTTTTTTGCTGATGTCATAAGATGAATAGTACAGAATGAGGAGGAGAAAAAGAAAAACTTACTACCCCTTTCAATATCTACATTTATTATACTTGACATTCTGTGCTCTTACTGCCAGAGTCTCTTATACATATTGAAACACTATTCAGACCCAGCTTGGTAGTTTCAAGATACTGTGAAATGCCAATTAGGTAAAAACTACTTGAGTTATGCTATTGCAGAAGGTCTTCCACTTTTGCAACCTAGAAATAGTACCTATTTCAACAACCACTAGCCCAAATCTGCCAAGACAAGTATTATGTGACAGCTAGCATACCATACATGCCCTGATAGAATTCTATTTAAAATTGGTGATGAAACAGGAAGAGTAAAAGCTGAGCAACTTAAACCCACCAGCTTTATGAACTCTCACTTACATTTCATCTTACTCAAAATTGGTCTGCTTAACTTGATTTTTGGATTGATATGTAGGCCTTGGAATTATCTGTTATACTGTAGCATTCGATCTTCTCTCGATTGTGTGGTTGTTGCGCAATTTGCAATTTTGAAAAAAATCCCGGAATTTCTTACTTTGCAAGGCGCCCCGCTAGCGGCTTGCTTGGTGTGGGCGTTAGGTGTGCCCACGCATGAGGTGTGATCACGTTCGGCGCGTCTCCCCGCTCCTACGTGTTTGACGTTCTTCAATAGAACTACTGCAAGACTGCCACATCGCACCATGCTTCCAGGAGAACAACACAAAATGGCAGGAGCTGGTGCAAATCCATTCGCAGAAAAAGAGATATCAGCATACACTGCCAGGGAAATTGCGACTCTCCAAGCAAAGCTTGATCAACAGTTAGGACCTGAATTCATCTCGTCTAGACCAGGAGCGGGAGGCAAAAAGGTCCATTACATTCAGGCCGATAAATGCATCAATCTTGCAAATCAAGTTTTTGGGTTTAATGGGTGGTCAAGCAGTATCACTAATATGGAGGTCGATTTTGTGGGCTCTACCCCTTCCTGGACCGCGAGTACCTTGCTGATAACAGTGTGTGATTATACAGCTCGATCAAGGCAAAGACGGAAAATGGAGCATAGGAGTCTCGGTTACTGTTCGCATTACTCTAAAGGACGGGACTTATCATGAAGACGTAGGATATGGACAAATGGACAACGGAAAGAAAGCGCAAGTGTTCGAGAAGGCGAAGAAAGAAGGCACCACGGATGGTCTGAAGAGGGCTCTACGATCATTTGGAAATGTACTTGGGAACTGCCTCTACGATAAAGACTATTTGGCGAAGATAGCCAGAGTGAGAGCTCCGCCAGTGAGTCGATACCTGTTTCACTGTAACGGTCTCTGTCGCTCACGATGCTACAATAGACTGTCTTTGATGAGAAAAGACTACATCGACACGGCGATGAAAAACAGCCCAATACAAAACCAACTACACATCCACCCATAAAACAGGAGGTCTCACCGATATTAAACCAAACGGAGTCTGGCCGTGCAAATGGTACTACACAAGTCCATGTTTGGGTCTGGAAACTTGCACAACTAACAGTATCTAGTATCCCCCGAGCCGTTTGACGAGTATGGCGGGGACGAATTTGAAGAGCTGGGGGTATTCGGCGCAGATGATACAGTATTTGACGACCTAATATCAGAAGAGGTCGCAACGGATTTTAGGCATGTCCCTTTCCTGCGTTTCCGCCTACTCTGCTTTATACTTATCGCTGGTCATAGTAGCCCAATGAATACGCCATCAAAGCCTGGGCCCGCTCAAAATTCAAACCAGCTCAATAACTGTGGGCGGAATGGATTAGCCGTCCAACAAGTGGCCTCAATATCATCTCCTACCAAACAACCTCCACGGCAACCAGTACAACGAGCGTACCCTCCCCCAATATCGGCCCCGTTACGTCCTCAGTCAGGTATGTCTTCTACTACACAGCAAGGTCAACCCCCGCAAGGTCAACAGGCAAGACCAATGCAGCGGCCGCAGGGACCACAGCCCCAACTGGGGCCCAGCGCACCTCACCGTTCCGGCCAAAACATGCAACCTCCAGCTTCGCGGCCGCAAGCCAACGCCACTAAACCCTCTCCCCCTCACCACCAACCACAAAACTCAACTACCCAGCAAACACCAACATCAGCACCCCCAAGGCCTCCTCAGCCACAAGGCCAAACAACTACGCCTGCAAACGTCCCACACAACCCGCCCACAACCTTCTTCTCTGGAAGAGCTGCTATGAACCTGAAGGGGGAGAATGATACCATCCCAGAACAGGCCTCGGCCTTTAATCCCCACCGCCCTACCACCATTCCAAGGTCCGCAGGAATCGACCACACCAAATCGTCTCCAATTCCCAGGAAGGTGATACAAGGACAGAGCGGCGCTGGAGCCTTCAGTCCCTCCAACTTTCAGAATCCAAGTATGGCTATGAATCGGCAGATCGGTGTGCCACCCGGGCGAGGTACGGGCGGTTTCCGAGTTCCTGGACTCGCCGGTACAAAGAGAGGGCTGGATTCACATCCAACGCCAACAGGGTTAGTAGATCTCATTCACATTAACAACCATAGTCCCGTATTGATATGCCGTAGGAATGCTAGGGCCGCTTTGAGTACAAGTTCAGGTACTCCATTAAACCCGCAAGCAGGAGCCATGGGGGGTACAGGTGGAAACGATGCAAAAAGAGCGAGAAATTGATCGATTATTGCGGTGTTATGGAGGAGTCCTTTGGCGTCTCGGGAGCGATTTGACTTTGTTTCTTTGTAGATCGGCTGGCTGTCTTGTCCTATAATGATTGGTTTCGTTTTGGGTTTATATTGCAGGCATCAGTCATAGATTTAATTGGAAAGATCAGTCTCTTTTCCAGGGAAACCGATAGGTGTTTAGGAGTCATTTGAGTAAATCTTCGGTTCGAAGAACTAGAACTGCGGCCTTTTTCTCGTGCAGATTTTTCTTCACAATCGCCCACTCCTTCGATACAATCCACCAAAATAAGCCCCTACGCTGCAGTAGCACCAGGGTTTCTCATACCCATCAGTGCAATCTCGACCTCCTAGCTTCCACACAAGCTATTCCTAATCAAAGCCACCTCATTCCCTAGTCAAGGTTAGGAGACTGATAAAGGATCGGGAAGTCGTGATAAAGTGTATGATCGAGGCGGTTGAGCAAAGTCGCTATAGTTGAGGTATATTCCATATTGAGAAAGACACGAGAGCGCCATGCATGCCATCTTCTCAGTTTTGGTATCTAGATAAGCGATGGCATGGCCGGTAGGTTGAAAGTTGCTCGATTCGAGGTGGTTGAGGTTGAAGGGAAGGAGGGCTTTAATGCTCATGTTTAAGATTTACAGCTTACTACATACCAACGCATCGAGATCAGAGAAACACCCGCTGCCCAACCAAGCAAACTTATGGAACAAAAAGGATAGCATAGAAACTCTTAATATAGAAGAGAGCAAAAGACACAAGGGGTATGTGATTTAATACACCGAAACCAGTCGCGAAACTGGGAAACCAACAGACAGGGCAGGGAGGGAGCCATGAAAGAAAATCGACAAGGGAATGAGAATACCTCGCAAAATATTAGAACCAGCAGATGGGTAAATGCTTTCAAACGAAAACGAAAAGCAGAATCGACAAATGCTCCCTACAGGCCATTCATTTCCCAATTCATCCCCTCACACGTATCTTCCCGCACTACCTTGTTACCATTACCCACTCTATTAGTATCCGTTCATCGTCATCCTCTGCTGTGAACCCCTGCTGAGTTCTCTGTCGGCCGCAGGAGAGATGGGTCTGCTACTTCCTGCACCCGCAGCGCTGGACTCTTTTAGAGCAAGCAGCTGCTTAGCACGGAATGTCTCATAGTGGATCTGCGAAGTCGTCTCAATAAGATCCTGGAGATGAGTACGAGTGAGGAAGTTTCGCAAGTATACGAACTCGCAGTGGCTCTCATTCTCGACTATGAAGGGCATTAGCGCGCACGCAAACACTTCAAACTTTGGGTGTAAGAAAAATGCAACTTACCATTAATCACACCCCACCTGTTTTGGCGCCCCCGCACTTGCTTACCGTCGACAATGATGGATTTCTCGGATCCAACCACAGCGAACGGAATGATATTCTTGATCTGAGCATTGAGCGCACGTTCCTCTTCGTCCAGCTCGTCGTTATCGTAGGGGTACATCTTCAGGTTGTGGAAGGCGAACTCCTCCTTGATTCTCTCCTTGAAAGCAGCACGCTCCTCCATGGTGAGAGAGTCCGACTTCGCAATGACGGGGACAACATTGACGACATCGGAGAGCTTCTTTAAGACCACGATATCTATGGGCTTAAGACTATTTGCAATAATTAGCGAGGAAGAGGCGTAGAGACTGGCGGCATTACGCGTGACCCGAAGGCTGAATGAAAAACAAGCAACAGTGGATACGTGTATCCTGAATATAGCGTTCTCGTTGGGCGGTAAGTTCCTTTCGGAGGTAGGCAGAGTGCTGATCCTTGATATATTTCACAATGGGGTCCCAACACCTGTCATTGTTTACCTGGTCTCCGTAGCCTGGGGTATCGACAATGTTGAGTCGGAGCCTGACACCATTCTCCTCGATGACTATGTAAAGTTCAGAAAGGCTACACAGCTCCGCGATAATAGTAACTTACTATGAGAAACGGTCTGGATCTCAGTAGTAGATCGTACGGGCTCATCTGGAGTAAGACGGCCTTTAGAATCGATGAGATGAGCGGCGAAGATAGTATTGATGAGGGTTGACTTTCCAAGTCCCGTCTGGCCTTCACAGCAAGGTCAGCTCAAGCAGGCGACAATAAATAAGCACTATCTGGATAAGGGCACATACCAACGCATATGACGTTAAACTGAAAACCACGCTTCAAGAGCTTACGCTCGATCTGAGAGGTAATGCTGTCGAAACCGACGTGGCTTCGAGGGAAAACAGCAGTCTGGGCCATTGCGGATTGCGGTAGATGAAATTGAAGAAGGACTAATAAACGACGAAGGGGAAGATACAAGGTCCAGTAGCAGAATAATCCTTTTTCCGCAGCAAGACGATGAGATGGGGGAAAGCTAAGAAGGAGTGTGTGTCGCTTGGGGAGAACGCGAAAAAGGGGAATGAATCAGAATTGGAGGTCAGGGTTGCTCAGTAGTCTCGTCTCTAATTGGTCAATGCTGCAAATCCATCCCACTCCACTCTCACTTCGCTCAACCTAATTCAATTCAATTTGCCTCCTCGTTCTCCTCGCTTCTCCCGCAGACACTCCAAGAAGTCATGGCGATGGCGCTCTCAGCTACCCGGTCGAGTACCTTCTACTCGTTCAAGTCCTTCCTCCCGACTCTTGCGATGCCCACCTTTGCAGTTCCTCTCGCCATACATCTCAACATTCCATCGTTACTTCCCGGTATATTCGAGTCAATCCTTCGCGCTGTACCAAAGAAGAAGCAGAGTCACTCGAGAAAGCGAATGCGGCAGTTGGCGGGTAAAGCCTTGAAGGATGTTACGGCACTGAACAAATGCTCGGCATGTGGGAGGGTGAAGCGGGCACATGTGCTATGCGAGCACTGTGTGCAGGATATCAAGAATATGTGGCTAGGCAAGGAAAGGAATCAGGAGGCATAGGCAGCGAACTGTGAATTCAAATTGGCGGTCACAGCGCGATTTGTGTGTATAGATACTTAGTACGGGGCTGGGGGACAGTCGCGCTAGGGAATAGGCATTGTACTTTTATGTCAGAGCAAGCAAGATAAATGTCAACTCAAGTGTTGATACTGCGTACTCCGACTTCTACCAATGGACGTTTCTTCGAACTCCAGCACGTGACTGGTTTTGGAGAGGCGCTCAACCCAGTTCAAGCCTTGTCCACACATCATCCCCCGCAACCGTAGATAAACAACATTCCCATCCTTTTACTTTAACAATGGTGCGTGAACTCGCGGCAATATATTGCAAAATCTTGCTAATCAGTAAAGAAATAGTCCAAACAATACCTCACAGCGCATGTTGCTGAGGAAGGTCAATCCTCTTGTCTCACGGTTATTGGCTATCAACCTGCTGATATTTTCGTCTGGAAGCCCATGCATTTGACATCTTTGGCCTTGCCATAACCCCTTCATACGTCATCACTGCCTCTGGTGATTCAAACATCAAGCTGTGGGAAACCGGTTCACAAGATCATACATTGCTGCACCAATTCCCTGGAGCTCACACTTTGGGAGCCCACCATGTAACAGTCAATATAACTACTGGAAAACTAGCAGCAACTGCTGGCTTTGGCGGAGAAATCGTTTTGTGGGACCTAGAGAAACTGGAGGAGATTCACAGGATTAAGGGCCAGAAAGGTAAGCGGCGATATCAAACAACAGTCTGCAACAAGAGCTGATCAGTTATTTGCAGGAGTTGAAGGAACTTGGGCATTGGCGTTGTCTCCCCAAGGCGATAGACTGTTTGCGACAACCTGTGATGGCAAGATCAACGTTTGGGACACTTCCAAACCTCAACAAATCTTGAACCAGTACTTGACTAAAGGGAGTTTCGGCATGACTGTAGACGTCGTACGTATCTACTTATCCATCTTATCACGTTTCTAATGCTCTTATTGTCCCCCAATGGAAATCTCATTGCCTCCGGACATGAGAATGGTGGTGTATATATCTTCAACAACGTCACGTCCAAGATTCATCATTCTCTCCACGGTAATACTGGTACCTGCGGCTACAACTCTCTCTAATCTCTATTTCCAGGACTCGTCAAGCCGGTCAGATGCGTTAAGTTCTCTCCTGGTGGAAAGCTTCTCGCGGCGTGCGGAAATTCCGCCGTCATTGCGCTGTTCGATGTTGTATCTGGAGAGCAGATTGCCAACCTAACCGGTCACTCTAGTTGGGTATTTTCCGTGGCCTGGAACCCGGTTGGAGACCACTTGATCAGCGGGTAGGGCTCATTGCGCTAACTAGTTCCTAATTGCTACTGATTTACCTTTGGAATAGATCATTCGATGGAAAAGTGAAGGTTTGGTCAGTGGATACTTTTTCGTGTGTAGCCACCCAGAACGAGGCCACAGCTGCTGTACATACCGTACAATCTATCCCCAGAGGATCAGGCATTGGGGAAGGATTTGTTGCGGCTGGCGCAAACAAGAGCATATATTACTATCGCGAGACGACCGGAGAATAAAGAGATCAACTGGCATAGAGTAGAACGATCGAAAAGAAAAAAGCACCGTAACTGTGCTCATTAATTAACGGGAGGTTTGTACAATTGATATTAACCTACCGATATAAACGTGCGTGAAAACCCGAAGATAAGGTTATGGGCATTTCGTAGCACATGTCAGGGGTGAACGAATGGGCAAGGTGCGCGCGCTAATGTAGCTAACGTGATATCATTCATAATTACATACCGCGAAGATTGTTGTGAGGCGACCTCCTGAACTCTTCAAATTCCAATAATAAACACATCCACCTATCGTCAGTCTTTCGAAGTAATCTTCAGCCACTCTTTACAGTTCGTTCATTGTCGCTCTTTTGCTCACCTGCCGTTATTTCGACATCCGCCCTTTTCTCTAACCTTAATTATATTCCACAACTCAATATGTTCAAGCTTTACTTCCTGGTCACTCTTCTCGTCGTGGGCCTGGTGTGCAGTGTCTCGGCCACTACCCCTCCGGTATGTTCCCTGACACTCATATCAAGCCCGCGCTGATGGTTATAGGCCTGCATTCTTGCGTGTGTCAATGAGCAAGAAAAGGTCAGCGACTTGAAAACTATCTGCGGCGCGTCCTCGACCCAAAAGTGCCTTGCCGCCAGATGCATTAGTGGAGAATTCGATACTGCCGTCAATTACTTCAAGTCTATTTGCGAGGGTGATGGATATGATGTCGGTATGATTAATCTCTTCAGAGCGCCTCGGACTTGGAACGCATACTCACTTCTGCGCACAGCTAGATCCCTTCCTTCTGCCACTGCTACGGCGTCCAGGACCAAGGCAGCATACACTTCGTCTTCATCGTGAGTACTACATTATCAACTATAGTTGGCACAGTGGTTCTGACTGATGGGTAGGACTGGTTCTCCTAGCTCTTCGTCCAGCTCCGCTTCCGAAGGCAATCGTGTTGTTAGTAATACGCATGTTGGCATCTTGCTGATGGCTATAGCGGCGTTCGTCTTAGTTTAAGCTTTTATACCATCTTGCGGCTGGCAGAATATTACCATCGTATGTACAACAGATTTCTGGTATTAAAGTCGCGCAGTTCTGAGTTGGACCGAATGTTCGCGTGTGTGCCGGTTCATAAATGATATCAAATCATTTTTTCTGCTGCAAGGGCTACAGACTGTAGTTCTTTCATACATATATTTCAAAGTGCGATTTGTTTGATGTTTGATGGGATCCCGCCAACCTCTATTTTTGTACAAGCTTGGTGCTTTTGAACATTGCTACCATCTTCTCCAATGCGGTCTCCCCATCTTTCCGGAACTGCGTAACCTTCTTGATATTGGTTAAAGTCAAATCCGTGAGGTCCTTATCCTCCTTTGCACACCGCGCAATCGTTGCCGCGGTCATGGCAAATCTCATGTCTTTGGGCCCATCCACCAATTCGAGGATGGCTGAAGGCGCCTGATCCGTCTTCAGCGGCTCTATCCGTAGAACGCGGGTGTATCCACCGGGTCTCTCTTTATAACGTTCTGCAATGGGACCGAATAACTTAGGGACAGTATCCAAAGGTGTCTATAGTAGTCTCGTAGTCAGATCTCACAAATTCTTCCCCTTACTCGCCCCCAAGATTATCACGCACAAACAGGATCTGTTCGGTCCTTGACCTCGAAGCCTCAGTGTTCTTTTTTGCGAGAGTGATGCACTTTTCGGCGAGTCTCTGAGCTTCCTTCGCTTTCGGGTATGTGGTGGCTATCGACTCGTGAATGAATAGCGAGGTGACAAGGTTGCGAAGGAGGGCTTGACGATGCGAGGACTTGCGCCCGAGCTTGCGGTACTTGGTGTACATAATTGAGACGAACGGGACTGCCGCGGCGGATTTTCGTGGTGGAGCGGTGGTGTGTAGTTGTTTAGTTTTAAGCCAAAAATTTGGAGGGATCTCGGCGGCATCTTCCACTGAGCACTTACCGCTTAAACATCACACTTCAAACTCCCTGTAATACCAATGGCTCGACTCGCCGGCTTCGTTCGTTCTACATCCCTCCTTCTCTTCTTCCTGCCAGCAAGACTAATGTATATCCAGGTCGGAGGCGCCGTCCTCACTTCGGCAACTATCTACCTAGCCGTTGCCGAAATTCGGAACCGCACACACTATAATTCGCACACGCTCCGCGAGTCCCGAGAGCGGCTTGAGGCCTTGCGGAAACCCGCCACTATCCCTGAGAACTCCAAGCCTTATATAGCGCGGCCCAGCCTGATTGAGACAATGAAGGATCGCTGGAATGACGAGCTGGAGGGTATCTGGAGATGGGCGCAGAGTTTGGATTCGGTCAGAATTCGCGAGGGTCTTGAGGAGAAGACTGGAAATATCGTCAGGAACCTCCAGAAGTAGGGTTGTGAGAGGAGCCAATGGTAGAATTCTGTATTGTGAGTACCAACGGTTAGGCCATTGTCCCTTTCTTTCGTCTCCGAAAGATACGCATGCGGGTGCAACATTTCATGGACACCAAAGTTCTGGTTTTGGTGCTTGAATACACTTCTGCTGGCACCTTCTCGTACTGCGCTTCTGCTCTAGGTATAAAGTAGTTGTATAATATATACCTATGCAAGTACCTAAGCCGGTAGAGATATACATTAGTCTTGACGAGTACCCCCCAGCAGTGGAATAAACTGTTTCCCACACATTTCATTACAGTACCCCGTTATTTCCTATACCACCGCCTTATATCCCAGCTTCTAATGCAATCATAGAATATTGTGAACGTTTAAATTGTCCAACTCTATACGAGTACTGATTTATTTCGAGTCCCACTAACTAGATTTTCACCACGGAAGCCCCACCATGCGAACAACCCCAAAACCAATGCAAAACAAACACCGAAAAACAGTGACAAATAATCAATATAACCTGACCAAAGGAAGGTTCATTTTCTATCCAAGCTTTGTACAACATAACACCATAGAATCCTACTTTAACGCATTAACTTATTGAATCGTCTATGGCCCACCGGCCTTGGTTACGAGGAGCTTCGCAGCGAATGGCCAGCCAAAGAAGAAGGCCATGAGTGGGATATAGCTATTGATACCGTCATATCGTCAGTGACAGGGAAGAAGTGGATAAATAGATAGCTTACATTCCAGCTGTTCGACCGAAGCGCTGGGCGAAGAATTTCAAATGGACCGGTTGGTTGGGCTTGTTGTTGGGGTAGATGAAGAACGAGTGAGCTTCCTCGAACAAACGACTGTTGGGCTTGACAGCCTTGATGATGGCGGAGAATAGGCGGGATGATGCGCTCATGGTTTGGTTTTTCAGAAGAAAAGCTGCTGGCTATAGGGGGAAGTGGACAAAGTTGATTTGGTATCCGAGTGACGGTGAATGATGATGGGAATGAAACAAGAGATTCGTGGGAGTGCAAACTCGTATATAAAACCCTTCTGGACCCACCGCCTTCTGGCTGCTTTCAAACACTCCGGTTATTATGTTGATGGGGTGATTTTTGGGCACCACCTGGTGGTTCGACTTCACATTTTGATGTTCGTGTGAAATTGTAGTCCGGAGGATTTGGTGTATCGGAGTCCTCCGAATTTGTTAGCATATAGTATGATTATGGGGTGGTGCAGTTGGTGGGATTCGCTAGGAGCAACCCGGAATGGATTGCGGATTGAAGGCGTCAGCATCACAGTAAGAGTCGGACGACATCGAACCAAGTCCAAAATCTCTACTTAAGTAGTCTACAGTAGAGAGCCAATAATAAATGCCAGGAAAGTCACGTGATATATTTTCTCGGCAGCCGAGCCGCAATGATACCCATGAAGTGAATTTCATTGCATCAAGCAAACTCCACGACACCTGCTTTTAATTTTTTGGACACAATCTCCAGCTCATAAACATTTTGATCCCAAATTATCATGTTTGTCCTACGGACCGCATTATGGCGTCCCACAGTAGCCACTAGTCTGTCAGTATCTGTACCTCGAGTCTTTGCCTCCAGAATACCCGCTACCGTTACGCCTTCAGCATCACCACACCTACTTGGCCGACGATGGGCAACGTTCAACCAGGTTATTAGAGGATGCCGAAAAAATCAACGAGCACGCAAACCGGTTTCACCCGCTCTCTCACAGGGCAATAGGCCTTGTATGAAGGCGGTGTGTCTCAGAGTCACTGTAATGAAGCCAAAGAAACCCAATTCAGCCGAGCGGAAGATTGCAAGAGTTAAGTTGAGCTCCGATAGGGTTGTAACGGCATATATTCCAGGTGAAGGTGTGATTCAACTTTGCAATTGTTACAATGGAGATTTCGGGAACTGATAAAGTATCGTATCGTTATTTGTCTCGGCAGGGCACAACGTGCAACAGCATTCGGTAGTACTTGTGAGAGGCGGACGTGCACAGGATTGCCCAGGTGTTCGGTATCACCTGATTCGTGGGGCCATGGATTTGGTATGTTTCCCTCTGCGTCGAGGAGTTGTGAGCTGACAAGTGCGTAGGGCGGTGTTCCGAATAGAATTACTTCGAGATCTAAGTATGGAACCAAGAAGACGAAGAGCTAGATGAGGCCCGTTGTACTCATATTCATAATATCATAATATCAAGACAAGTGTACACTATCACATCGTCTTGATATTTTTGTCAGGCAGATATGACTGATGGTAAAAAAGCCAAGGTTGATAATTCTCGAATACATATGTTGATATCTCCGCCTAATCATCATACTCATACCCTCCATACAAGCTTCCACTCTCTCTTTGTGTACTAACCCACTCTTCCGCGGCTAACCCCGTCCTTTTTGCTGCAATGACGCTCTGCTGGTCTTTACAGATATCACACGCAAAGTCACATTCCGGTGATTCGACGTCTCCAAAATACTGAGAAATCACAGCGTGTCTACAGGTTGATGTGTCTTCGCAATAATTCACCAGCTATAACGGGCGTCAGTAGGTGATTTTCTGGTGGATTATTAGTAAGAGAGGAAGACACGCCTTTTGAAAACTCTTCACTCGGCTGGCAGTTTCTGCGGTTGGTAGGTTCTTGTTGGCCTCCTTACTAAGAAGCCAGGCCGTACGATCTCGCGATTCCCGGGAATAGAATAGGATGCAACGTGCTGCGTTTCCGTCCCTACCTGCCCGTCCTGCTTCCTGATAGTATCCTTCAAAGGATTTGGGAAGCCCCCAATGGATGACGAAACGGACCTGGAAATGATGGTTAGATGGGAAGAAATACTTAAGCATGTAGGAACAAGGCATACATTGGGTTTATCTATTCCCATACCAAAGGCTGTTGTTGCTACGATAATATCATATCCTGCAATTATTAGGAGCGAGATCAGGTAGAGACAAGCAAAACACACCTGGTTTGTCTAAAAGCCAATTGCTAGTCGTGTCGTTCTTCTCTTGGTCTTCGTTTCCGTCAGTATTAGCAATTAGGAATCTGATTCTCTGGAAGTATACTCTCAAGAGCTGCGTGGTAAGGTCCGGGAGATCGTCAACTTCGTTCTGTCAGCTGTAGATAGTAGAACTACCTGGCGCCAATCCTCTGTTTCCGGAGCTCTCTAGCAACATCCTCGCATGTCTGTCTCTAGAATGTTTATTAGCTAGAGCACTCTATGTGTGGTCAAAGTACATGGAAATACCCTTTGGCAATATATCAACCCAGAAACCGCCGAATTTCGCTCTCCAGAGCCTTCCCTTGACTTACGACGTTTGTAAACGCCGTTTAGCCACTTCAAAAGATCGTCCAAAGGGTTTATTTGGTCATTCACATAACGGATTTCATAGTGAAGATTAATTCCTATTCAGGCATCAATCAGACCTACACAGACCCAAAACAGCTTCCATAAAGTTTACTCGACGTAGAAAGGAGAAATATCTGGAGTTGGGGGGGTGACGCCAGCCTCAAAATCTTGACTATGTCTTCTCTTACTCTCGCCGTTGCAGTAGCCGTAACTGCCTTCAAAAAATCAGTCCTGAAGCTCAAAAGCTCAGAGAACTGACCATCACTGGAACATTCGGAAACTCCGTCTTGAACCAATACAACGTTTTAAACGCAGCCCTAAAGTCATGACCCCACTCTTTACGCCAACATTACTTCTTGTTCCTCGATCTTCGAAACAGCCACAAACTTACCGGATATACAATGTGCTTCATCGATCTTCTCAGTGATGGGTGCTGACATCTCCCAGAAGACTTGATGAATCTAGTACTCACCACTATACGGTTCAATTCACCCTGTTGATAGATAATTCGAAGCTTGTTCCTAAAGTTCTGAGTCTCGCAAAGCTCTGGAGTCACTGTGGATGTGAGTGCTTTATAGTAGATGGAATCACGGATGTGAGTACCATAGAGTAGGCGTAACGTGGGATGTCCACACTCGAGATCCTTGAATATTGCATTCCTCTCTTCCTGCGCAACGGTGCTGTCTAGTCTTGCTGCTTTTATACCAGCCGCAAGGAGAGCTTCAACTTGGTTCGCCTGTGTATACAGTTAGCGATCATAGTTGGGTATATATATAATGGAAGTTTCTACCATGATCGAGAGCAGAGGTGATATCACTATTGTGATTCCATGATCCACTACGACAGCGGGAAGTTGAAATGTAAGACTCTTCCCCAGACCTGAGGTAATTCAACGGATGAACTTGATGGGTCAAAATGTATATGGTACCAGTAGACGCTTGCAAATAAACATCGTGGCCGTCCAATGCTGCCTTTCATCCTTATTAGCGTTCGTGACAACTCGAAGGGCAACACGCTTGAGGAAGCTAACTTCGATCACCTGCCGCTGAACGGAGCGGAAGGAATCTTTCTTGAACACTTTTCTTAAGGTGAAGTCGATATCTGCTGTCGACCTCCTCCGTTTGGCTGTCATGATTTTGTTTTGCGTTGGAAGGGACCTTAGATAGTGGTACTTATTATAATTGCCAAGCCATTGTTCACGGACTCCGAGATTCTCGCAACCGCTTTTACTAACTCGCTTGTTACTCATCTGACTTGCCGTAGGATACGGTCAAATGGCAATAGTTAATATGCCGTACTTCATAGAAGCTGGTGCCCCAGCAATGGGATACTTCAAACAAATTATAACGCCGAGAATCCATATTTCCAGTTGTTTCCCTTCTGCCCTCTGCCTACAGTGGACCCTATTCCACAGTATCACTCCTAGAACATCCATTGTGTCATCGGCTAATTCCACCACGCCTGCATCTAGTATTCCCCTTCAACTGTCCCGGTTGTGCTGAGGCTAGAGACGGCACTGTCGTGGGTAATTGCGGACATTTTGCCTACTGGGACTGGCTGACGCTGACAGTCTTTTGTACTAAAACCTTTGGCGGGTGAAGAGAAATACGTGGCCGGAGCACATAGAACATGGTTTCATACCGGAGAAGGGCTATGCTGTGATTACTGTATAAGCAGTCATGAGTGGTCTTATGTATGATCTGAGGTTAATCATTCCTCTACAAACAAATCGATATAACGGTACATAATAGTACACCCCGCACGAAATAAGGACCAAAAGTAAGAACCTAATCAGAATAAACCCATAAAACATCACAAAATCATTGCTCTTTCGTCTATTCCGCCATCTCAACATCCTCATCATCTTCATCATCATCCGCACCAATAAACACCAACTTGGTGCCATTCTCACTAACTTGCCACACGTCCAGGCCTTCATACTCTTCCACACATTTGACCAGAGCATCCTCGGTGTATCCCTTTGCCAGAACACGTTCTCTGATAATCCTCATGGGAACTTCGTTACCCCTACCAGCAGCAGTACGGATAATCCTGAAAATCTTCGACGATGTCGTCATGTCTGCTCCAACGTTCTGGTCAGTGTCGTACAATGATGCCTTAGACACCTCGATGAGACGAAGTGCCTCATCAACGTCTTCCATAACTACGGTGTCAGAGAGACGTAAGCGTGCCAATGCCTGGGCGAGACGCAAGACACCAAGAAGAGTACGGGGTGAAGTGTGCGCAAATTGTCTATCCATAAGAATTAGCAACTAACCAGGCGGAGAGACGTGCATAAGGTATACTCACTTTTTACCACCTTCTTCTTTCTTGCCCAATTGCCGCAAACGAACATAGGCGCCGACAACGTAGTCTGCGACTTCCTTAGGCACGGTGGGCCGCTTCTGTCTCGCCTGTGCAATGTAGGCTCTCATCTCGGTGGGCGTCAATGGTTCAAAATCCATATCAGGGTGTCGGTTCTCCATGTGGACAAAGGTGACGTGGCGACCTAGCTCTTCATCCGTCTCACGGGTTGGGGTATCCAAGATCAAGAACAGAATATCGAACCGCGATAGTAATGCGGCAGGCAAATTGATATTCTCGACGGGCGAAATCTTGGGGTTGTAACGGCCGTATAAAGGATTGGCAGCGGCGAGGATAGAAGTGCGTGCGTTGAGTGAAGTTGTGATTCCAGCCTTGGAGATCGAGATGGTTTGCTGCTCCATGACTTCATGGATTGCGGTACGGTCCGAGTCATCCATTTTGTCGAACTCATCAATACAGCAGATACCATTATCGGCAAGGACAAGGGCACCCCCTTCAAGCACCATCTCGTCCGTGACTGGATCTCTCATAACAGCAGCAGTCAACCCAACTCCCGAGGAACCACGGCCAGAGGTATACACACCCCTAGGAGCGACCTTAGTGATATATTTGAGTAACTGGGACTTGGCTACACCGGGGTCTCCCATCAAGCAAACGTTGATATCACCGCGAATCCGCATACCGTCACCCATCTCTTTAGTCACACCACCAATGAGAAGAAGCAAAAGACATTTCTTCACATCTTCGTGGCCGTAGATTTCAGGCGCAATAGAACGTGCCAGTGTATCATAAAGATTACCATGTCTGCGGAGCTCATCGAAACGCTTCTCGGTCTGTATATCCAAGGTGACATTATCGTATTGCTTTTTATGTTGCTCGACATGTTGTAATTCAAGATAGGTATCTGTCAACAGACCTGCCTTGATGGCCTTGAATCCAGTGTATGGCGTTGGGAGAAAGATTCCCGCCATATCCACGATATCACCCGGATTGACAGTGCGGCATAAATCACCATGGGCCTGAACTGTGAGGCTGCGGGGAATATGTCCGACGGGGACTTGCTCCGCCAATTCCTGGATCTTAATTTCCTGGAAAGGAAGAAATTTCGATGCACGAGTGGATGGGAAAAGCTGCCCTCTTGCATCATTGTCCTTGCATTCCCGCGATGGACAAACTACCATCGGTGTGAACGACTTTGTCTTGATTTCCTGGAAGATTTCGCTTCCACATCGGTCGCAAGTGTATGCGTTGACGATAACTGCTGGCTTCACGTCCGAAACACGGGTTGCAATTCCGCGAACCGTGATGAGATGCCCCAAATGTTCGCCACGAACCTGGCGTACTGCCAATGCTTTGTTTCCAGAACCACTTGGAGACAGTGACTTGAAGAAAACTTGGTACCGGCGGGTCAATTCGGCAGGGAAGTACTGGGGCTGATTGTCTAATGGAGCGGCTCCTTCGTCCTGGCGGCTCTCTGCTGCAGCATTCCGGTTGCGCCGCTGGGTGAGAATGACATCCAGGACATCGTCATTGTAACTGATGGGTGTCAGTATGTATCAATGCAGTATATTCGACGTGGCCATGATTCATACGAAGACTCCACCGGTATCAAAAGCAGAATATTGTCGATCGCTCTGGAGAAGATTTCGATGTAGTGCGCCGTGTTCTCTTGTATCGATTTGACAAGACGCGAAGGTTCCGAGCTATTCCTTTCGTACTACAATACCATCAGATGCAAATACGCATGGGTTATTGAATCGCGAACGTACCGCACTCAGATCCTCCAATTCAATTGTAATAGAAGTCCGCTCTCTGTTGGCAACTTCCTGCAGCTGCTCCATATATTTGAGCTTAGGTTCCGGAGTAGCAGCTTGCCGTCTCCTTGATCCCCGTGCATTTTTTCTGGCGGAACGGCGCCGGGGCGTATCGTCCACATCAATGTCTTCATCGTCCATGTTCAAGTGAGATAAGGCATCTCGGGCAGCGGCTTCGGTAGATGTGGTGGACTTGAAGGATTTGAGGAAATCCTGGAACGCCTCTGTAATAAGAAAGTCAATCATGTATTCTAGATATGGAGACGCTGGATGCGCGCAGATAGGCAGATGAATATAGTCGTGACGATGATTTGCGAGAGGGGTAAAAACGTACCCTGCTGGGTATCATAGTCGATGCCGAGATCAATGACCGGGAGAGCCATAGGTAGGAAATGAGGCAAGCGAGCAGAGAGAGCGTATGTGTACAGAGGGGTTGCGGTGGTCGGGGCGGAGAAGGTGGTAATGGTAGTTTTATGTTTTGAACTGGGACGCGTGAGAAATTGACGTTCCCTCGTTAGCTTCGCGTTTGGTCAGGGGTTCTTTCATAGCAACGATGCTAGGACATTTGAGGTTTAGTGTCAGCTTAACAACGAGAGGCACACGTGCTCGAGTGAGGAAAGCGACATGAGCATTACCTCGGCCAGTAGGCGAATAGCGGGTGAAGAGTAAAGAGAGAGCAGAGACAAGTTCAATCAATCCAATCAATCCAATCTAATCCGGCTACTCCAAAGCACCCCTTTCAAGCGTACTCACTTAGGTAAGTATTCATCACCTAGGCAAGTATTCATAATCCAGAGATACAATAACCTTTCCACGCCATCACCAATGCCTCACGCAGCTTCAACTACTCGGCCGCCCTCCATCCCCGCCACCGTCTTCCTTACTCCACTCAAAAACTGCCTTCTCAATCTCCCCGCATCCCTCGTCTCGGTCCTTGTCTCCCAGAATACTCCCGCCCAGAATGTCGTCGTCGAGATATCTTTCCGAGGTTCGATTAGTGGTAGTGCTTCGTCAGTTCAGCGGACAGCTTATGCTGGCTGGACGGGTATGCAGAGCAAACGGAAGCCGACTGCTGGCACGCCGTTGCGTAGTGGGGATGATGCGGTAATAGAGATGGATCCGGCTTTAGCAAGGAATATTGGGGTGACGGACGGTACAAAGGTAAGTAGTATTACAAAGAACAAGGCATGTTCCTGAATCAGTCTTCTAAGCCAGAAGCTCTAGGTATCCGTCCAGTTGCACATAGACCCACCGGCAGCACATACCCTACATATCGAGCCTCTTACCGCCAGTGATTGGGAGATCATCGAATTGCACGCCTCGTTTCTCGAGCTCAATCTGCTCGCCCAGATACGCTGCGTTTCCACCGCTCATCCACTCTCCGTTTACCTTTCGCCAACGTCAACTGCATCTATACGATTGACCAAAGTCGAGCCAGAATCAGCGCTATCGTCCGCAAATGGTTTTGCGAAAATATCACCCGACGCTGAGATTATTGTTGCGCCGAAAATTAGACAACGGAGGTCTAGCAGGGGAGCCAAATCAACCACGAGCACGGTGCGAACATCTGCTAGAAGAAAACCTGAGGCAAGCCCAGTTTCTTCGGGGAAGACGGCACTGTTCTTGAGGGGTGTAGTGCTGCCATATGCACGACACCTGCCCATAACTGATGATGACCAAGATAACGAGAATAATGATGAAATGAACGGTGGGGGGCGTGGTTTTACAGTGTACTTGGACCCCAGTGCTCTAGCATCAAAGCAGCTACGAGGTACCTCCAAAGTTGTAGTGTCAATTGTGCGACCAACGTCGCTGCTACCCCCAAAAGACCCCTCACAACAGGAACAGCAATCAGGAGAGGACAAAAAGGAGAAAGATTCTGATCCCACCATCGCGACTAGGATTGTAGCCAATGCAAAGGAATGGAATTCTGCGCCAGACGCCAAACACGTTGCGCTATCTCGCCATCTATCGGCAGCTCTGCAGCTTTTTGAGGGCGAGGTCGGGCCTATGATCCGTCTCGAAGCAGCTCTCCAGCCAGTCCCGCATAAAATACTCGCTAAAGTCAAGATTTATCCGTTTCAAAAAAGTGACAAAGAGGATGGTGTGAGGTGGGGTGGAGGTACAAAACGGCTGGAGGACATGGCCATTACTCGAATCTGGGACGTCCTAGGACCGAAGCGGCAACGTAACGGTACAAAAGCGATGATTGAAGAAGACCTGGCGTCAGTTTCTCCGGGTGAAGGCGTTCTGGAAGGACCGCTTACTGATGGCATGGTGCTTCCTGCAATAGAAGATTCGCCAATCAGTTCTGGGGGAATTATAAACTTGGAGGTTACAGCAATTGAAGGTGCAGATGCTTCTCAAGCGCCATTGTTGAAGTGGTACATCGCCGGAGAAAAGAAGCCTACCCTAGAGATTGTCACACCTATTCCTAAACCACCTGTCCCATCAGTTCCGGAGACGCTGTTTGTACCCGATGAGCAAGACGAGGTCGTCGGAGTCGATCCTACTCTCCAGTCAATTACCGAAAACCTTCTCTCTGCGTCGTCGGTTCTTTTGGCTGGCGCTCACGGCTCTGGGAAAACCTCCGTTATACGGTTGATTGCGAAGAGACTATCAGGCGCGCCTCATTTCTACCGGGTGATCGACCCCGGATCTTTTTCCAAAATTGCGGACGAACGTGTGGCTGTCGTCAAGGAGAACCTCACACGATGGTTCTCAGAAGCAACTTGGATGGCGGGCAAGTCTTCCCGAAGTATCCTCCTTTTGGATGATCTGGACCGGTTGTGTGCTGCCGAATCTGAAAATCAGGATAACTCGCGAATACGCCAACTATCCGAGGTTTTTGTTTCTACGGTCAAGAAGTTTACTGCGGGCAAGTCGGTGGTTGTTCTAGCAAGTTGCCAGGCCAAGGAGAGTCTTCACAACCACATAGTTGGCAGCCACGTCTTCCGAGAAACCATCCCTCTGAAAGCGATGACTAAGGAAGGCCGACGGACCGTTTTGGACGGGATAGTCAAGAGCCGTGGCGGTGTCGACCCGAGCCTGGATCTTCGTGAGCTCTCAACCAAAACTGAAGGGTACATGCCTGGTGATCTTGCACTTCTTGTAGATCGGGCCCGCCACGAAGCTGTTGTTCGGATGGTCGACAGTTCAGACTCTTCCGCTATTAATTCTTTAATGTTGGGACCGGATGACTTTGATGCTGCGCTTGCTGGATTTGTGCCTGCTGGGTTACGTGGTGTGAAGTTGCAGACTTCTGGCGCTGCTTGGAAGGACATTGGTGGTTTAAAAGAAACTCGAAAGATCCTCTTAGAAACACTCGAATGGCCTACTAAATATGCCCCTATATTCGCCTCGTGTCCTCTCCGTCTTCGCTCCGGTCTACTTCTGTATGGATACCCTGGCTGTGGAAAGACTCTTCTTGCCTCAGTAGTGGCTGGTGAATGTGGGCTCAACTTCATCTCAGTCAAAGGCCCCGAGATATTGAATAAGTACATCGGAGCCTCCGAGAAATCTGTCCGAGATCTTTTTGAGAGAGCCCAAGGCGCAAAACCTTGCGTCCTCTTCTTTGATGAATTTGACTCCATTGCCCCAAAGCGTGGTCACGACTCTACAGGTGTCACGGATCGTGTTGTGAATCAGATGCTTACGCAGATGGATGGAGCCGAAGGACTAGACGGCGTATATGTCCTTGCTGCAACGAGTCGCCCAGACCTTATCGACCCCGCCCTTCTAAGACCTGGACGATTGGATAAAAGTTTGATCTGCGACCTTCCTGGCCAGGAAGATAGGCTAGATATAATCCGTGCAGTCGGTTCGAAGGTCCACTTTTCGCAGGATGTGGATTTGGAGGAGATTGCTAGACGGACCGAAGGGTATAGTGGAGCAGATCTCCAGGCGGTAGTTTATAACGCGCATTTGGAGGCGGTACAGGGCGTTATTGGAGAAGAAATCAGAAAGAAGGAGGAGATGGAAGAAAAACCGGTGGATAATGAGCAGGATCTGGAGTTCTTAGAGTTCGTGTGGGGGGATTCCAAAGGGATGGGGAAAGGGCAAGATCGGAGGGCCAAGGGTAAGGAGAGGGGAATGCTGGTCGAGAAGGTGCACATCCTATCCCATCCACTACAACGGTTTTCTAACCTTTGATTTATAGCTTGTATCCCTCAAGACATCTTCAGAGGCGGATAAACCCCTAGCCACTAAATCGGACACGGAAAATGGTGAGGGAAAGAAGGCTGATATTAAGATTACGTGGGAACATGTGGAGACGAGTCTGAAGACTACGAGACCGAGTATCTCTGTGCAGGAACAGTTGAGGTTGAAGAAGATTTACGATGAGTTTATTGGCGCTAGAAATGGAGAGATGCCAAGTGGTCAGGGAAGTACGGAGATTGGGGGACGGAGTAGCTTGATGTAATTGATTTTGAGCTTTCCTGTAGCTCTCTTAATACCACTTTCTCGGGCGTTGTTCCGAACACTATACTTCTGATGATCCAGTCACATCTCACAAACCGTATTCTATGTTGACGTGCACTGGATTTTATTGTAATGGCAACCACATGGCAGTTTCGAATTCTCTTCAGATTACTGTAGCTAATCGTGGCTATAACAGATGCCAAAAGCCCGCCAGGATTAGTTACTGGTACTCCCTCAAGAGGTGGGATGTGAACTATCAGCGGTCGCGCATCAGCGTCGCTGTGATATGGAGCAAAGATATTCTGGATGCTGAGGGACGATAAGCAGCAGTACCGAAAAAGTTAGGTAGATGCGTTAGTTAGATGCAAGTGTCTCTACTCGCTGGAAAATAAAGTCTCCAAACACTCGCTATTGCGCAATAAGACATTGCACGGACCATCAATTGTATTTACCTTGCCAGTAGATTCCTGTATCGAGTCATTCGGTATCCCAATAAAGAATAGTATCTCAATCATGTCAAGGATGATGTGCACAGACAATACTTCTAAGTAATAGTCCGAGTAATATTAAAATGTCCAGAGACTTTATTTTCTAGCGAGTACTGCTCAATAGTACCAAGTGTACACAATGTAAGCGGGCATGCACAGGCCGCTCACAATGCTTACCTGGGTCCAAAAGGATGGTCTAGCCAAAGCCGATAGACATCCTGTTGCACTATAAAGCATATGCCGAAAGAGTATTCCATGACGGATGTTCGCTAGGTCTGTCTCTCCTCTATTTTCAGTGACATTAGATTGGAATGAGATGATGCGGTAGGTGACGCGACGGATTTTGATTCGGTAATAAACTACGCGTATATGACCAATCTCACATCAACCAACATTCCGCTAAAAGTTTACAAATTCTGCGCTGCCAAAGTCTCTTCGTATTTAAAGTGTTGATCGTACAAGTCCATAAGTGCATTCTCATAAGTATCTGCTTGTTCACCACACCTTGTACCGTCAAGACGGATCTTCTGTTCTCCCGACGGCCCTTGAATTGTGTCATGAAACTGGTGATTGCCTCTAATCAATAGAGACCACAACGAACTGATCAAATTCTCCTCAACCTATTGACCCAAGCACCTCGTGATCGGCATAACTTTGAACCTTGACCACATTGTTACACTGCATTGTTTTACTCCTCATCATCAAGAGGCTCGCTCGGGATTCACGATTACAACTGAATACCAGGGCGATAACACCTACAGTAGGAATACTACAATTACAACGTAATCTACCTCCCCATGGTCTACTTGGGTTCCTAGCTAACCTTTGTTCAGGCCAACAGCCCGATCCGGACAACATCAACAATAGCGTAACGCTGCTGAACGCATTTGTTTGAATTCCATTGATTTCCAGTGGCAAAGTAGAAGGCCCACTTCTTCCGGTCGGCTCTACTCTATACACATCCGACAGCCGCACGCAATCTCAGTCGAGGACTTGGCAACGATCAAGTTTCATCGTGTTATACGAACCCCAGCTTATCACCTACCTGAAATCCAACCATATATAGGCAGGAGAGACTTCTCATCCGCACTTGAAAATCGACATTTCCAACGTAATATTACAAATATCCTTCCATCTCACATTATGGGCCAGAAAAAGACTGTCGCCATCATTGGTAGGTTTAGCGTAGACTATTACCCCGCCATGTACCCCGCCATGTACCCTGTGGTGATCTAACGAACTTTACGTAGGTGGAGGAGCTTCCGGTTTGGTCACAGCAAAGTCAATGCTGGAGGCTGGACTGTTGGTAACCGTCTTTGAAGCCAGAAAAAATGTTGGAGGTGTTTGGGCACCACGCGAGGAGGGGTTGGAGACAAGTCAGCTAAACCCAAAAATGAGGACAAACTCCTCTATCTTTAGTTCATCGTTCTCGGATTATTTCCCATACACAAAAGATACAATGCCGGGTAGTTCTTGTGCTGCGGATCTTTGGGAATACTTGAACGGATATGCGAGTCAATATCTACCTCAGGGTACGATCCAATTGGGATGTCAGGTTGTAACAGTCTCGTCCGAGGGTCCGGAAGAGTCAAATTCGTGGAAAGTCGGCTTCAAGAGCGAAAATGGAGAGGAGCAGACCGAGATGTTCGACTTTCTTGTCGTCGCCACTGGAGTCTTTTCAAACGAATATATACCACATATCGAGGATTTGAAGAACTTTAAAGGCAAGGTGACGCACAGTTTGCGGTATGTTGGGGATGAGCTTTTCCCCGATGACGACGACTCAATCAAGAAGCAGAAAATCTTGATTGTTGGAGGCTGTTTGTCTGGGGCTGAGGTCCCGGCTGATGTAGCTTTACGTGCCCTCTCGCTCCCAGAAGAAAGACGATCTCAGGTTGAGGTTGTACATTTGTTATCTCGACCATTTTGGATCCTTCCGAAGTTGTTACCATTCGCCAACGAGAAGGATCCCCAAGCACCTCGCGTTTTGACGCTGGATCAAGTATTTTTCAACGCTGAAGCTGCCCTTCAACCTCGCGCGGATAGCCCGGAAGACAAATTCAACAAATTAAATAGTCTCCTCAAGGTTGTGCTAGGAAGTGATCAGGGTGAATTAGGCCCTGAATACCATTTCGATGACTACTGGAGTAAAAAATTCCCCGCAATTGGAATGTCGGAAAGCTATGATAAGTTTGTCAAGGACGGAACTATCCAGCCCATTCTTGGTCGATTTGCAGGTATCTCTAAGGACGGCAAAGTGCGTGTATCGCCCGCTGAAAACGACGAAGGTGGTGCTGATCGCACTTTGGATGGAGTCGACACTATCATTTTTGCAACAGGATACACACCTTGGCCAGTCCTGCGAAAGATCTTTTCCCCAAAGCTACTGAGCAAGATGGGAATCGAACAAGATACAACGAACCCTCCTGCACGCTTTCTGCACTCGCAACTCCACAAGCAAGTTATACATCCGGAGCTCGGGAAAAACAACAATATCGGCTTTATCGGGCTTCAGCCCATGCCTTTCTGGGGAACCATGGAGCTTGAATCTCGATGGTTAGCTAGTTTGTTTACAGGAAAGATGCAGTGGCCGACAAAGGAAGAAATTTCCGACTATCGAAAGGGTGTCGCTCATCTAATGAGCCTCGGGAAAGTAGATGACGCCCTCTTACTTTGTAGCAACGGGGGTTATCTTGATATTATGTCAGATTTGTCGAAGCAAATGGGCATCGACCCCTTCAAGTTTGCTACCTCAGTAGACCATACTCCCAAGTCGTTCATACCAGCACACCTCCCGTCTTTTAGTGGTACTGCTCAAAGCAATGGACATTTGGAAAATGCACTGAGAGTCCTCCGGTCGAGAGTAACCGAGTCATCATTCTCGCAGGAAAACATTTCAAGAGCAATCTTTGCCAGGCTACAGGGAAAATGGAAGCTTACGAGAACGCTTACCTCGAAACTCCCCAACTTTCCTGATGGAGAATTCGAAGGATTAGCGGAGTTCCGTCCTCGTCTTCCGACATTTTCATCCGTAGTCGAAGGCGGTAGTAGCAATGGTTGCTCTTGCCAGAAGTGGACAATTGAACCCCCAAAACCATCGTACCTATCCCTCGGTCGCGATCCCTCTGAGTATTTATACTCGGAAGAAGGTGACCTCACCACAAACAGCGGTATGAAGCTGCACGGAGAAAGACAATACATTTATCAGTGCGATCAGTATAGCGACGATCCGACATACAAGGTCACGGCGTGGTTTGTTAAACCTGATGGCAAGAGCGTCGACTACTTTTTCCACGAGGTGGATTTCAATAGAGCTCCTGAGAAAATCGGCACACCAGGTGTTGACACTGATGGGGGATGGAAGGCCGCTTCCGAGCACTTGTGCGACAAAGATTGGTACTATCCAGCGTATCGATTTGTTTTCAATGCCTCCAAGTTAGAAAAGTTCTGGATTCGATATAGAGTTCTAGGGCCCAACAAAGACTATACCTCTGAGGCTATGTATGTGAGGGTATAGGAATAGAGGCGCTTGCTTGGTGTTTACTAGAATAGGTACTGAAGAAGAAGACGAGGTCTTGTGGGATTCTTTGGTTGGTCTTTGTCTGGGACTATCACGATGGATTAGAATTTATATGAATTTGTGTTTGTGTGAAAGAGTACCTAATTCATTAGGGTTATTCATAGTTGAGGAATAGTCAATTCATCAGTCCATTCATAAAAGTAACTGCTCCAGCTAGGGAATTCCATCGAATGGCAGAATTGAGGGCATTCGCACTACAGTAGGGGTGAAGCTACGACTTGAACTCAGAACCCGTTCTTCCAATTCTCAGCCAGAGTCCCTTAATCATTGTGCAATCCCATGAAAAGTACCTTCTGATACCTAGACTACAACCAAGAGAAAAAATTATCATTACAAAAAGTATGTAGGGTATATATATCACCAACATTAGTCTTGTTCATATAAAAACAAGTAAGTGTCTAAGCGAGATTGACCGAATAATGTCGTCCAAAGAACTAGAATCCGGCACAACTGTTACGTCCTACTCGCACTCCCGATCTCCCCTACCTCCTTTTCCTTCCCCTTTCCCTCTCCTTGTCCATTGACATCCCCACTCTGCACGACCTTCCCCTTTCTGTTTCCCTGTCCATTGACATCCCCACTCCGCTCGACCTTCCTCCACGCCTTCATTTTGAACTTCCTTCCAACTCCTAGATGTCCAGTCTGTAACTCTTCCTCATCGGAGCTACTGATACTCCCTGCACCATCGCTACTGGAGCTGCGACTGCTACTCGGTTGCTTAAACCTTCTCCTCCCTCCAGTCCTTTCCTTCTCCGCCGCATGCGACTTCTTTTCCTCGATATGTGCCTCATCGAATGCATCCACCACCTCAACCTTCAGCCCGGGCAAGGAGCGGTCCATAAACGCTTGCATGGCGGGGATGTGTTCTTTAGGGGGTCGATATGTACCCGAATCATTATCTATGACAAGTACATAGTCCTCAATATTTCTGGATGACTGTCTGCGGTGGTGGTGACCGTGGCTTCCGCTGCCATTGCGTTCATTGTTGGAACTAACAGCGCGAATAAAGAACTCCCCCGCAAACGCAATATATACGCTCACACAGCTGTGCATAGTATGTTTACTCAGCATTTGGATACCAAACTCCTTGCCTGTCTCGGTAAACCTCCATTCGCCATCTAAGGTGATGATGTATGTGTAAACTCTCCCACCCTCACCCCAGTGCGTAAATTCCAGAAACTTGCGGGCTAGATCTTGCGGGTCAGAGACGCCGTAGGTGGTCGCTTTGTCATAGCTGTATATGGTGCGGTACTGGTGTTTCAGGGCGCGATTGAGAATGATTCCTAGAACTCCACGCTTTGTGTAAAATGTCTTGATGATGGGGCGGAACGCGACGTATTGGAGTTTCAACACTGCAGGAAGAGGGCCCGAGAGCTGGATCTTTGTGGCGCAGAACTCGAATCGCTGGATGTGTGGAGTTCTAGTTGAGCTGGGATCGGCAGATTCTGCGGGTGTTGCTGTGGTATGTGTGATTATCCCGATCAATGGAGAGCGATGCTGGCTCCACCAATCTGACCCTCCAATGTCAGCTACAACTCTACGGCGAATGAGGGGGCATGGCGAACGCACTCGGGGAAACGGTGTACGGCCTGTCCAACATCTCGCCTTCCTTGTTCGCATCCTCATCATCCACAACATTAATACCCATTTCCACCACACCATTCTTTCCACCTGCGCACAATGCAAACCTCAAAAACCCGACCCAAGCGCCCTTGCCCATCTTCAATTTCTGCCTTATCTCCACTTCCTTCTCAGCCACATCCAGTCTCCCAGTTTCAATCCGCGTGACACCCAGCAGGTCATCGTGGTCGCCGGGGTCTTCATCCATAACCTTAACCTTTAACTGCACTCCGGTGACGGGAATATTTCCAACACCCCAAGAGTCGTTCCATTGCGGTTCGCGCGTGGAGCGGATAGTGGGGGTACGATGGTGCAGTTTCGGGAGGTTTGTGTTTGGAAAACGGAGGGTCGCGATGACATACGGATCGGAGGAGAATGAGGGGATGTCAGCAACGGGAAGATAGTGCGCCGAGTGGAAGGTGATGTGGATTCTGTAGCGCGGGCCTGGGGGAAAAGAAGGTTGGGAGGTGAAGGTAGATAGGCGGGTTGTTATGGCATTCATTGCGGATCAATCAGATGAGTGTGGGTTGATAGGATTGTGGGTGAACTGATTGAATTCAGGAGTGATAGCTTTTGAGGCAGCTTTTGATATACTATGAGGACAAGGGATGCCGAGGTGGGCGCAGGTCAGCGCAACGCGGTGGTTGGTTGTGCTACGAGGGGAGTCTAATATTAAGCTTTGCGGTAGCGTCGCCTAGCCGTTTTCTGAGTGTTTGGCGAGTTCGCCTTGTTTGAACAGCTGAACTTCAGCTCAGATCGGTTTGTCCGCCTCAGAGATCAGGCTCTTTAGATCTACTGGATAGGTACTTCATAAACAATTCAAAAAACTTCCGTCTCGTCTCATCAGCTCCAATCATCCTCTATTAATGTAGCATGCCCGGTTGACTCGACAATAAGGCTCTGTATACATATGTATACATACTAGAGCTACGGCGAAGTAAATACGCCACTAGGCCGCCGGGCCTTCGGCGACTCCTGCGGCGGCTTACAGTGCCTTAAATGTTTCGAGTCAATTCAGGTATCATCCACTCCAAACCGCCATAGTTTCATCCCCAACCACCAGTCCAGGCGTCTGTTCCCTTAATACTGGAGTTCTAGCAGCATCATCAACTGCGCCAAACACCCTCGCACCCCCGAGTTCAAACACCCTTATACACCCACCCATAGGACCGCCGTGTCCACAACTTGGACCACCTCCACAGTATCCCATTCCTTTCGTTACCACGCCAACCTCCTTTCCATATATGCCCCTGGCAACTATTTTCTCGCTCAAAAGTTCCTCTTGAGTCAGCACTCGGAAAACCGGAAAGACTCTGATCAGTCGGTTTGGAATCGGATTGATCTCGAGAGGGAGAAGTATATCTAGTTCTGTTGGCGTAAGAAATTTTGCAATGATCAAATAATCTTCTGGGGACATAGACTCGGTAGGCGATAGATCTCGAATCCAGTACTTGACAAACCCCTACCAACAGCATTAGCTACAAGCACGAGTACTGGGTACATAACACAAACATTGCGTTCGATCTCCGGTATACCACAAGATGCCAAAAATCCAGTGAGGAAGTATTCTGCCTGAGCGATACCTCTAAGCAAGAACGTTCGATCCCCCTCTTTATCGGAAAAGCTGGCGGGCAATAAAGCTACAATTGCCATCCACCAACCCTGACGTTTCCCTTCCTCATCGCCGTCATCAGACATCTCATCACATTTAGCATAAACTCTGCTCTCACTACTCTCCAGACTCATCTGGGATTCTGGGTAGACAGCCCAATCCAAAGTTTTCCTCGTCCGTTTCGAAACCGCATCCGTCAACATGGCAGGACCATGATCTACAGGTGAAGCCGTAAACTTCCAACCGATAGAGCTGATAACCTGCTTCATCCTTTTCTGTGTCCGTACCTCAAAACTTGAGGTTGGGAGGGCTTTCCTAGCCACAAAACTATGCTTCGTATCTTTGGCTACTATGGGTTCACCATCAGCGGGCATATTTTTCGAAATAATGCCAAAGGGACACCAATGCGGCAAGCCCTCCATGTCTATACAACTCTCGTCTCGTACCACCGTTGCATCCCCTGCTCCTTGACTCGGCGAATACTGGGGAATATAATTGTTATTCAGTCCGACTTTTTGACGTCTATTTCTAACAGCATCCAACAGAGTTGACGTCTGAAGACTCGGAGGTGAGTAACCGCCCATATCCGGAAAGCTTCCATTCACGAGGGTAACATCAAATTGAATTTCTTTCGGGGGATAAAACGTCAACATCGGAGGTTGCAACTGGTATGTTTTCTGCGGCCTATAATCGGAGGGGGAACCATGGGTAGAAGCTCCTGAACTTGCTTGATCCTCAGAAGGAAGGTTGTCGACATTGTCTGAGAAAGGACATTGATGCTCCACGGGAAAAAGTTTGCCAAACTCGACCTCAAGGTCGGTGAGGGCTGAAGGATAAGATACCATTAAGTGGAGGTCGGGCTTTAGAACCTGGGTGTAGTCGTCCTCAGACTGAATAAGGTCGCCATCGAAGGTAACAATTTGCGGTTCTTCTGATACTGCATATATACTACGCACAACCACCAGCAACTCCTGCCAGCGTTCAGTAATGAAATACCAACGATGAGTGGTGAACTTACATCCCACGTCTGAATCGCAGTCATAGCGATCCTCGTAGTTTCTGGGAATCCCTTTTTCTGTATCTTGATAGTACCCTTCCCCTGATCATTGATAGTAACAATCAGCTCCAATTGACCAGGGAGACGTTCGGCAACTTGCCTGAGTTGGTAATTCTCTTTGTTTTCCTGGCATCGCTGGGACTCCACCAGCAAGGTGATACCCTCCTGTATCATGACTTGTAGACGCAAGAGGATTGGAAATGAAATTCATCATCAACTTCTTCCCCGGATCGTTTGCCCACACTGCGCCTGGTCTCGATGTTGACATAGCTGTAAATCCGTCAAGCTCAATGGAATAGTGCAAATACGGTCGTCAAGGTCGAATAGCGTGTGTGATCTTTTTCCAAGCTCCACAGGGGAATGAGGCGAAAAAAGAGCTGCCATATAGTCATAACAAACACTGCGGAGGGACTTCATCCCGACCTGCCTCAGCCCTATTGTCAAAATCTCCAGAGTTCTAGAACCTGGTTGTTAGTTGCATAGCTTAGTTATCAGATTCATCTTATCTTGGCGACTCAAACGAACACCAGCTTCAACTTTAGCTTCAGCACAATACACCGAACAACAAAATGACACTAATAATCGCCTCTCACGACTCCCTTCCATGTTTGTCTCCCATATGCTCCACTCCACTCCACTCCCCAACTCCCTTTGACTCTGATTCTAATCTAACCTTCGCTAGACATTGAGTCCGCTCCAACTGCCTCTGAACTCGCAACAATAAGCGCTCTTATCACTGCCGAGCTTCCCTCGAACGCCTCTACAACCCTTCACCCCTCCCTCCCAGAAGCCTATGAGCCACGTTTCTCGCCCCTCTTCCAAACCGAGCTCGACCGCGTCTCCCGGGGGGAGCCGTGGAGCGGTGGCATAGATCTCTTGCGCTACGAACCGCCCACAGCGCCCGAAGACGCATCCTCGCCCAGCGCCTGGGAATCAGTTCTTCAAGCTGCCTACGTTTCCTCCACTCATCTCTCCACTCGCCTCACAAATCTTTCGCTATTGTCTGAGTTTGGGAAGAACGCGTGGCTGATCCATAATTCGCAATTGGAGGATCTTTTGAAAAAGCTAGAGGAGGAGCTTATGAACTTGAAAACAGATTGCGAGGTTACAAATAAAGAACGCAAGGGCGCTCAAAAAGATGTGGAGGCAGAATTGAAGAGGTTGGAGGACCGGTGGAAGAAGGCGGTTGGACGGGTGTTGGAGGTTGAACTGGCTTCTGAAGGCCTGCGGAGGGAGATCCTCGAGAAGCAAAGGGTAGTACGATAGGTAGCGATAGGCGACTGCTGGTCCGTATTGTACGATAGATTACAAGCTATTGATGGAGCAAATCACATTGCGTTCAGTCCCTCTGGATGAATTTTTTGGTCCCTTAAGACGTTCCTTAATTCTATCGATCCATTTGCAGTAGTACCACATCACTTCCACCCCTCCCGAACGTCGGTTCTAGTCAATGAAATTACCACCTCAAGAAAGACCGAATGAGCGGAAGTAAAGGAAAGTAATTGCCCGTGTACACTCATACAAAGAGGGCAGTGTGTCTCCACTTACAGTAATTTTGTTCCTTGCCCCAAGGCATCCGAGGCTTCTCAGTCACAAACAGAGCGTTACAAAGTGAAGGAAAGGAAGAACCCTGAAGCGCAGAAAGTAACGACAACTAATCACAACTCATTATTCAACCCCAAGAACACACTTTCCAGCACCCAAGCCATAAAACACCATTTCAGGCAAACAAACAAAAACGCCCACAGCTTGCAATCGCGACTATACCTCCACTGGTCTGCCTCTACCAGCTGCTTCTTGGATACGATCAGCTGAGCCATCAAGTCCGCTTGCTCCTGGCGCACCCGAAAGTGGGTCAACACTTTCACCCAGTCGAGGATCGTTCCTCCTCATGATATCAGCCACAGGTCCTAAAAGGCGCTGGAATCCATCCTTGCCCAAGTATGCCACCTTCACTTTCGTTTGGGCTATGATACTGGCCGCACGAGGGGCATCGTTCAGCAATGCCAACTCTCCAAAGTAATCACCCTTGTTCAATGTTCGGACAGAGCCGCCCGGCGCCGAGCTCTTGTGGACTTCCGCGACACCCTGTTCAATGAAGTAGAAACGGTCGCCTGGGTCCCCTTCTTTGATGATGGTTGCTCCCGGTTCATAGGTATCCGTGTCCAAAGAGTCGGCAATCTTGGAACGTTCCGAAGATACCAGAGGGGACAAGAGCGGAACTTCTTCCAGGAATGCCTCATACATTCGTCGCCTCTTGAAAGTGTTCTCCATCAGGATACGGCGAAAAGTAACACGGTCTAAAGCCCAAAGAATATTCTGAGCGGTCGTCGAAACCACAGTTGCGGCACGAGGGGCATTGTACATCAACGCTAGTTCGCCAAACGAACCTCCAGGCCCGATAGAATTGACCTTCTTCCCCAATCCGTCGGGGCCTGGCATCATCCTGCCGACCTGGTTGACATAGATATCGAAATCACCCTTCTCAACAACGTAAAAATAGTCGCCAACGTCACCCTGGGTGATGACACGCATATCTTTGTTGGGAAGAGGTTTCTCGACGAGAGCAAGGAGTACCTGGGAAAATTGCTCCTCGTCCAGATGGGTGAATAAAAAGTTATTGGATACAGCTGATTTCAAACGCGCCATCTGTTCTCGAGTTTTAGGGTGAATAGGTGGTGACCATTCATCGCTAGCTGCCGTAGGGACCAAAGACTCGGCCGAAACTGATGTACGACGGTTCCTATTGTAATTGGAAGGGAAATCCCCCTGTGCTGAATTTGGAGACAGATGCGACCCAGGTGATGTCGAAAGGAAAGGGGATCCGGAAGTCTGTGGGCGGCGACGCGAGCTACCCCCACCTCCAGAAGGTGAATGTGTTCGACGTCCGCTGGGACTCCTGCTACCAGGAGCTCCCATGTTGTACTGTGGTTTAAAGCTTGGAGCTGTCGGGCTGTGCACATCTTCATCCTCCTCCCCGATGGTATCACGGGCTCCATCAAATCCAATTGCGCCTAATCCTCCAAACGGTGAAGAAAAGGTGGTCGAACTCTCTGTTGCAAATGGGTTGGACATTGCTGTTCCCTGAGAAAAATATTTGCCACGTTCAGCTTCGAGGCGACCGTTAAAATGGTTTGCACAAAACTGTAGGATATCTGTTGGCTGTGATTTTGAGACTTCCCGGCTGAGAGCGTTGATCTCTTCGAGATATGCCGGAGGAAGTGACATGCCTTTTTCGTTTAAATGAGAAAGTTTCCGAGGAGAAATTAAGTCTTCCAGAGGAAGTGATGATGACGGTGGAGGGGTCAACAAGGAGAGGTGCAGCTTGGATGCAATTGATAATGTCTTTGGTGAGAAAACCATCATTAGCATCTAACTAGGAACTCTCACAAAAAGATGCAGAGATTTAACATACTTATATCCCACTGCTCGGGGTTCTATAAGAATATAGCCTGTCAGAATTGTTGCAAAATCACGATACAATGCAGCAAAGGATGACTGAAACCCACCAGAGATAATGGAAACAAAGGAGAAGTTGGTTCCCGGTCTCCCGGTCTCGAAAATCAGATGGAGTTTGCAGTTTAGGACTTTCTGCAAGCTTCTAGCTTTATTCTTTCGTAGCCTTTGTCCTAGACCAAAACAAACGTAGACAGCTGTAGTTGGGCTGTGAGAACCCGTCTAGGAACAAACCACTAGGCTCCAGCCTCTTCTCAGTTCTGAAAGAAAACGAGTCTGAAGGTCAGGGCGAACCGTTGTTAACGGATTTCGACCTAGACTAAATATTCCCCACTTTAGTCAGATACGCAGCAACCAACCGGCGACAGTTTGCAGATGTCAACGAATAAAGTGAAACCCACGAGTCAACGTACGTACGGAGGGATGCTCTGTGCCTGTATCTGTGTCTTCTGAAACCAGATTTCGAGTTGTTGTCAAGCGGCGCTCGGTTCCAGGCTTCTTACACCCCACTGAACTTCGTTGTCTCGTTGATGGGCGGGCGGGCGGGGGGTAAAGCCAGAAAGGTATTAATGCAAGCAAGAGGCGCGACAGGGGTCCTATCAATTGGATTAGATTGGATGAGGGGATGAGAAAGCGAGATGGCAGACAAGCTGTGGAAGAAGAATACTATATACTTTATGTAGAGGAGTAGAGAACGTAACGACGAAGGAATGAGCAATGGCTCTCTCTGTCTCTCTCTTTCTCTTCCTCTCTATCTCGATAGTAGGCAGAAGATGGGAGGTGGGTAAATGATACAGACGGAACAGGTGGCAGGCTGGCAATAAAGAGCTCTGCGTTCCACAGTGAGGTAGTGAGGGGAGGCAGTGGAGCGGAGAGGGAGGGGTCGAGTGCTCGCGCAGATTGGCGAGCGAAGGGGCGCTTTCCAGAACAACTTATTTTAATGCAGGCTTGGGCACCCACTCTTGTTTCAAGTGTTGATGCGATCGCACGATTAAGCGAATAGATGCCTCGGAAGTTCGTACTCTACCACTTACTAAGTAGACTACTAATAGAGAGGTAACTCTTCTGCACAGACAGCAGCTGCTTGCACTTTGTGCTCTTTCTATTCTTTCTCACTGTTGTTAATTCTTCGTCGGCGCGTTTGTTCTGCACGATTGACGTCGTTGATGATGCTGCACATTACTCCCGACGCAATCCTTCTGGAAAGCCTATGGAACAAGTTGGCTTAGCATTCCCAAAGTCAATACACTAGAGTAGAGTAGCCCCTTGCTAACGACAGCGTCACAAACAAACCCCTTCAATGAACCTTCTCTGGAAATGCACTAGGGAAGTGAGCGCAATCGTCCAAATTATTTGTTTGATCGGAATGACGAGGGTTACACTCATTCGAATTCCGGAATTTGAATAGGGTAGCAGCCAGAGTCTCTTATTTGCAAGCTTGGTATACCACTACCGAGATGCTGTTACTCACTCAAAGTTTGTCATTGCGGTGTAGTCAGATCTCCTTCAACATTGCGAAGAATATCTATGCAAGACATAGGAGCCACTTGTATCGGACATGATTGCAGCGATGATCGATCAAAAGCTCACACCCTGGCGGACCCAGCCGCCTAACGAAGCGAAAAATAGTGGAAGAGTCGCCGGCCAAGTCCATTCCGTCATGTTTTACCACTCAATGCATCTTTACGTGTACCTTACAAGCGACCTCGGGAAGAAGAGTGTGATTTCCAAGCGAAAGTGGCTAAGCGAATACAAGCACATGCATGCTGGTAGCCGCTGTCAACCACCGGTATTTTTTATAACCGGTAAAGGCGGGGGCAATTGCCAGAAGATCGCCACAAGTATTCTATCTAGCTGACAGAGGCTTACTGTTCGATCTACACTACAAGGAACCAAAGGCTTGGAAACACCAGTGGGATTGGCAATAGAGCAGTCTACTCGATTGCGGTCAATCGGACGGTGGTAAATTCCGGAAGTAGATATAATTAAAAAGTACTGATGTTTTTGTATTAATGCAGATTGATCTGAAATCACTAACTCTCGGTCCCACAGTTACATCGCAAAAGTACTTTGAAGCAACGGCCCATCCATACTTCCCCAGAGTAGAATAAAAGTCGAGATTTAAATGCGAAATCCAGCGGCGGTAGTCGTCAAGTTCAGCACGAACCATGCATTTTGAGTCCACATGCAGGAACACTTCTCTACCGAGCGTATACATCCGCAGCCTACAGTTAGTTTGTCCCGCCCCAGCCTCTCGTTGCCTCGTTCACCAGCTCGTCCTGTGGTAACAAGCAGGTGCGGAGTAACTACCAGTATACGTAGAGTCTAGGCACGGGTCAACGGTTATAGTATCAGCGCCATCCAAGAGAGCGTAAACATACTGAATGATTGCGAAGGCAGAAACATGAACGCCGAAGAGCCAACGAAAGCCATCATAGCTGTGTATTAGAGTATGTAATTTGCATACGCAGCCGTCTTTCATAATTTTGAACCCCCACTTTCAAATGCTCGTCCAGCCAGTTCGTTGCATTCAGTTTCCATCACTTGTAAGCCTTATCGAGACATCAAGCGGAAACACCGACCTTGCGCAAGAATATCATTAAGGGGTAGTTACTAGGTGAGTACTAAGTGCCTGGAGGCTTAGTACCTGATAAGAATGTGGGGTACTACATTATCCATTGCCACCAAACGGTGCAAGATCCCGGGCAACAACCTGTTTTGAGTGGTTTCTCCGACAAAACGTCGAAGGCAAACTCCATGTCGTTCCTTTTCCCCAGATACCGGATCCTTTCCTCTGGATACCCCGCATCCGCTTCTCCGTTGTTTTTACCGACTAAAATAGGTTAGCTCACAATGCCCAGTAGGCTGTGCGAGTTCTCTGCTTGGTTAATTTTCTGCGAAATATGCTGACAGCGGTGTTGTGTTTGTGCTTCCATCAAGGTTGATCAAATGATGTCCCGGGCTTGCTCTCTAAGTACTTAAGTAGGTACCTGGGTCGGCGAAATGGATCAGACAGGCGTATAAGTCCTTCTCCACCTCTGGCGCAAGGGCAATCGACCATCTGCACATACATCATCAAAACACATCATCAAAACTTCGGACAGCCTCAGCCTCACCATCTATTTCACCAAGATGACTGCGGCTACGGACCAGTCGTCTCTGGAGCTCAAAGCTGACATCCACCACAACCACAGAGAACATGGGTTTGAGGAAGACCCTGATGCAGGGCTTTCAGAAGAGGAGAGAAGGGAAATTGTATTCACTCATGGAGTGTCATATTTGACCGTACCAGTGCTGATTGGAGAAAAGGATCGTGCATTGGTCAGGAAATTAGACATCAAACTTATTCCGTGGCTTTGTGCGTCGTTGCACTCCATCCAATAGTGCTCACCATGGACTGACCTAGACAGGCTTGTTGTATCTGGTTTCGTTCCTCGATCGTAAGTCGATGAAGAAGCCCTATCCATGGAATGTGATGTTTGGGTGTGCTGATCCAAACAGGGACAAACATTGTGGATCCTACCCTCCATGCGAATCATTCTGCATAGTCTAACACTCACAATAGGGAAATGCAAAAATTGAAGGGCTGATAGATGATCTGGGCATGACCGCTGGTCAATACAATGCCTGGTAAATTGCCATTGAGTCTTCCTATAGCAAGTGACTAGCTGACAGTACCCCAGCTTGACTATCTTTTTCGTTAGCTACTCAGTTTTTGAGCCACTCTCGAACGTGCTTTTGAAACGCATGCGACCTCGTATCTACATTCCCACAATCATGGTATTGTGGGGATTCTGCATGACTTGTAGGTTTGTCGATTCAGCCGCGTGAAACCTTGCTGATGTTTCAAATGCATAGTTATGGGCTTCTGTCATAACTTTAGGTGAGCATTGCCATGTCAATTAAACACGATTGCAAAAGTTAATGATCTATCTGCTAAGTGGTATGATGGCTGCACGTTGGTTTCTCGGCCTTACTGAGGCAGGCCTTTTCCCAGGTAAATACCAGGTTTATGGTTATTGTAAGTTTACACTCACCATTCGATGCTAGATGTCAACTATTATCTTTCTTGCTGGTTCAAACGTCGAGAATTCGGAATTCGGGCAGCTGTTTTCTTTTCTGCGGCAGCTGTGAGCGGTTCCTTTGGTGGACTCCTTGCGGCAGCGATTTCTCAAATGGATGGGATCGGCGGCAAACGTGGATGGTCTTGGATTTTCATCCTTGAAGGTCTTGCCACCATTGTCATCGGTATTATTTCTTTTTGGATGGTACACGACTTCCCCGACGATGCTAAATTTCTTTCCCCCATTGATCGTGCCCGTGTTTTGAAGCGTCTCCGAGATGACCAACAGAGCTCAGCGGAACACGAAGATTTCAAAATGACATATTTCTGGCAGAGTGTAATGGATTGGAAGACATATGTCGGGGCCCTGATTTATATGGGTGTTGTCGGCTCTCTGTATGCCTTCTCATTATTTCTTCCCAGCATCATAAAGGAATTGGGGTACTCGACAACCAAAGCGCAGCTACTATCAGTGCCTCCGTATGCTCTTGCTTGTATCCTCACGATTGTGATAGGATGGAGGTCAGATCGAACTAACCAGCGAGGGCTCTTTAACATTGGGGTTTCCCTCCTTGGGATTTTGGGCTTCGGCATACTCATCGGGTCTCGGAGCGCACCCCTCTCGTATGTGGCTACATTCCTTGCAGCACTTGGGATCTATCCTTGCATACCGAACACAATCACTTGGGTTTCTAACAATACCGAGGGCGTATACAAGAGAGGAGTGACTTTGGGGATTGTTATTGGTATGCTTTCATTCCCGGATGCAAAAGGCTCGGGGTAATTTATGGTAACCACAGGTTGGGGAAATTTGAATGGCGTTATGAGCTCGAACGTGTACCGTGCTCAGGACTCGCCACATTACACCCTAGGACACGCAATCGTGCTCGGATATCTAGCGATTGGACTGTTTGGAGGTTCAGCGCTGAACTATGTGATGTTGAAGAAGGAAAATGCAAAGCGGAGGAACGGCGAAAGAGACAGTTGGATTCAAGGAAAGACCCAGAAAGAAATTGAGCTGTTGGGCGATGAACGGTACGTCCAACCCCAGCTTCTCAGCTCTGCCACCCCTGTCTTTACACACTGACGAAGTAATTTGTAGGCCGGATTTCTTATACACTTTGTAAAGGATTTCTAGAACCATGCATCTCTAAGCAGCTACAGGCAGACACATACATGTAACTGTCATACTCTAGTAAGAGTGAATACAGTATGAATAAACAACAACACATACATGTAATTAAATCGAGCGCTAAGCTGTGAGTAGAAATGATCAAGCTTTGGGGTTGCAAGGTTTTGTGGCTGTGTGTTGGGTTATTTATGTAGCAATCGTCATATTTCTCCAAGCATGACCTTCCAAACGCGCAGCGCTAGTTCAAACTCCCTAGACAAAAGTGTTCGTGATCGGCCGTTTACACCAACAATACCTGCTTTTGCAGCAACACTCCTCCACCAATAGAATGGTTAATAGAGAATTCAATATAAGAAACTAAAGTACTATTCTTAAAGCTCTTGAGTTTTTCTAGTGGTTTTGGTGGCACAACTGGAGATCGAAAATTTCAACGCCAAGACAGTGCCAATATTGTATGTACTTGGGTATAAGGGTATAAGGGTATAAGGGTATAAGGGTATAAGGGTGCGGTGACATAGGGTAAAAGAGCGCCCGACTTTTTTCTCCGTACAACGAGAAATGCCAAGATCCTCATCATTTGCTATACAACAAATATTTTTCTAAGAAGACTTCATAGATGCATCTCTGGTAGCCTATTATTACTCATTTATCTTTCAGAATCTCTCTCAATTGTTATGGTGGAGGCGTAGAATTTCCACACTTTATGGGGCGCGCCCGACTTTTAGTATCTTCCTAGTACATAAAGTGCCCTTTTGTTCAGCAAATAATTCATCATTTCTCAACAGCACCAGCAGGTGTCTAGGCTAACCAGCAGGTATGAGCTCCAAACTTTGCACAATCCTAATTAAGGCCATTTCAAAGACTTTACATCAGTCACAAAAATTAAGTTTTTTTTTTTGGTGCAGTTGCACCAGTTTCTGTGTTGTACCCATATGGCTTTACACCCAGTGAATTCCATCAAATACATATTCTGGCAACTGAAACCCATTTCTGAGCAGACACCTGCTGTACTTTATTTGTTTTTGCGGTTCATGTTCCGCCAAGCCATCACGAACGCTTTTGTCTAGTGACTGTAAGCAAGTACCTGGTACATCGCGTCGTCAGCAAGAATTTGGCCATCGTGGCTGTGGGCTTCTCGAGTAATCCTCTTCCTCTGATGACCTCACGATTCTCTATCTTCATTCTTTTCGATCCTTTACCTCTTTGATGGGATACCAGATACAAGCTATAAGATGGTATTTTGCAATTCCACCCTTTCAGAAACCCACTGTATGTATTGAGCTCCTTCAAAGATTATCACTGACAAAGGTTTGTAGGGCATGTCGTTCCGGTCGCTGGTAGTTTAACTTTACATACATTGGGCTGGATAATATGTATTGTACGATCTGTCTCTCTTCTCGCCGGCAGCCAAAGCTAATATTGGGTGAAGGCTTGCACATTAATCTCCTCCATCGTATCGCTCTACTTGATCTACAAACATGCGACGACATTCACAAATGCGAACGAACAACGCAACATCATTCGAATCCTCATGATGGTACCCGTATACTCGGTGACTACCATGTTTAGTTATGTATGGTATTGGCATGCAGTTTATTGGGAGTTTGCACGTTAGCCATACCAATTGTGTATTAATTGAAGTCAAACTGATGGTATAGAATAGGCGACTGCTACGAGGCCTTTGCAATAGCCGCGTTCTTTTCCCTGATGTGCCACTACATAGCCCCCGAGCTGCGACAGCAAAAGGAGTACTTCGCAGCGATGGATGTCCGCCCTTGGCCATGGCCAATAACTTCAATTAACAAGTGCACTCATGGGAAATGGCGAAAGCCAAGGAATGGATTAACTTGGTTCAATATCATATGGATATCGATATTTCAGTACTGTTTTGTCCGTGTTGCGACCACCATAATTGCGACCACAACACAGTACACAGGTCACTACTGCGAAGACTCTCTCCATCCCGCATTTGCTCACTTCTGGATGATGTTCTTCAACTGTCTTTCTGTGACGCTTGCAATATATATGTTGATCACTTTCTATCTCAACCTCAAGACCGTCCTCGCACCAAAAGAGCCCCTCCTTAAACTGCTTTGTATAAAGCTTGTTGTCTTCTTCTGCTTTTGGCAGATGATCCTTCTCGATTTCCTTAGCTCTGCAAAGATTATCAAGCCCACCAACAAGATCTCGCCAGGTGACATATCAGTCGGATTCAACGCGCTCCTCGTATGCTTCGAAATGGTCATATTCTCCATAATGCACCTCTTCGCTTTCCCATGGAAGGTATATGAGAGTCCGGCGATAAGACCAGGACCGGTACCCTCGCAGACACCAAAAACCCAGGCCTGGAGGGCGTTGATGTATGCCTTCAGTCCATTCGATATCGTCAAAGCCTTTGCACGGGGAATGAAATGGGCAGTGTTTGGTTACCGACGTCGCCATCAAGAAGCCGACAGTGTTATGGCAAGAAAGAACTTAAAGAAAGACTCGGAGGAAGGGCAAGGATTAGTTTCCAACGCGGGGCTGCCAGGGAATTGGCCCAACCCCGGTGCATATGGACAGCCTGCAAATCCCGGTGTATATGGGCAGCTGGCAAACCCTGGAGGATTGGTTGTACAGCACCCAAGCCCTAGCGATCAAGAGCCTGTTCCTCAGCAGGAAGAAGTCCCTATCTACGGCCTCGCAACCACCGAGCATACAGGCTACCGACCACCCGCAATGGAGATAACTACCACGCCAGCAGAGGGACCTAATATTCGAAATCACCCTGCATTCTCGCCGGTGGGCCCATTGGCTAATCGACGTGATGGAGCGCCGAATGCACTACCGTATCCGACTGATACCTCTATATCTAGTATACATGGGTACCCCCAACCTCATGGAACGCCGTCTCCAAGTGAGGACCATGAGTTGCTTAGGCAACATCCAGCCTTGCGAAACCCTTCCTGGCAACCACATCAGCATCCCGCTTTACAGGGTGTAGGTTTTACTTACTCGGAGAGTGCGCGGGATGAAGATGGGGTATACCAGGGGCCCAGTCCGAGGCGGAGGGTAGAGGAGGGAGTGGAGGAGGAACAGGGCGGAGTACGGTGGAGGGAGGTGTAGGCGCATTGATGGTGTTTTATGTTTTTACATATTGGTGTATATACCCTTTGCCAGTCGGGATGGTAATGCATATCATTTGCGGCGCGGATTTGTGTTTGTGTTTCTCGGTACATTTGTTGGAGAAATTTGGTTTTGTATGGATGTTTGTTTTTGTTATGGTATACCCAACTCGACGGATGATGAACGAAGTTTTTGGCTATAGATTGGTATGAAACCCATTTTGAACCTCGACTCTTGAGCCAATATGAGATACCTTAATTGCGGGATAACGTCGGAGGCCTTTTTGTAACGCTAAGCAAGGCATGACTGAGCATTCTTTCTCTACACTTTCTCACCAAACCACGGAATACCTACCTGGTAACCGCATGCCCAGACTTTGGGTGTAGCCACCCGACACCAAAGGTGTTTTTGGCCAACACGAGCGATTTTAAATACAAGTATGCTAATGAGCTTTTTGTTAGGAGAGCGTTTAGGACAGTGCACAAGCGAGTTAAGAGCTCATTAGACATCCTCATACTTGCGTTCCGTGATAAAGGAAAAGAATCTGACAGAACTACAACAGTTGCCTTAAATGGCTCCAAAGATAGCTATTTAATCCAGTGGATAATGTGGTACCGAGGCGTCTGTTTTCAATCTGGGCACATTTCGATTAAAGGGAAGTTTTCAAACTCAGATATTGAGTTGCTGGCAGCCATCATTGAGTCTCACTCGACGGTTTCAAGAATCATACTGTATATATGGATCGCCGCTTTGTAAGGCTTATGGGCTTTAGCTAGGCTGATGGAGATCATGATATCATCGGGCTGACGGTCATTCGGGACTTAGCTGGAGATGCCAGTTAAGTGCGCATGCATGCGTACAAGGCATACTCTGAATGTCGTATGTAAGAGCATACAAGCTCCCACGTATATAGACTCTATTAAAAAATAAGCTTCTGTATCATCACTATTTTAATACATACTGTAGTAGCAATCCTGTATCGCAGATTTAGATGTAACTCAAAGACCTCTAACAAAGGTACTCAACGCTTAACTTTTATTGTCTATCTGTACGCTAACTTGCGGGTGTGCTTGAGCTTCTGTTCTATTTCGGGACTTAATTCTTTCACCACTGAACTTCAGCGTTATAATACTCTTCCCACCTCTTGTCATTCTAGTAACTTCTTGAACTTCCTGCCCTCGTGATTCTCCAGATGTACCGTGCAAAATTCAAAAAAACCGAAGCTGTACATCTTTGCAATACATCTCTGCCTTCCATGCCTTCCAGCCTAGAAGAAATGTACTCTCTGAATCACTGAGGGTCTGCAACTTTAATATTAATATGAATACGTACAACAATCCCGACTTCCCTGCTCTTGCTTCAATTGGTCAAAATGCCGGAAGTTATAAGATGCGGGAATGAAGAAGCCCAGCAGAGTTCTTTCCACTCGAAACCATGGTAATTTTCCACGTGGGACTCAAATTAATGTAGTCCACAGGACAAGATATCCCGAGACTTTGTCCTAGAACTTGAGTTTGGGACTGATGAGACTATCTCTACCACAGGACGAGATATACCCGGATATTTTTGAGCCTGTTTCGAAACGGCTCCGGCGCCTCTCCGGAGTATCCGTCTTATATCCTTCCAAGCCATCTGCCGCGGCAAATATACGCCACAAGCGGTGTCTCAGGTACGCCTCTAAATTGAAAATTTTCACCAGTACTACTTGTACCAAACATCAACCATGAGTGTCAATCAACGTCCCAAAGCTCTGCCAGCAACCGAAGTACTGATCCAGCAAGTAATTGCAGAAGCTAGTTGTGACTTGCCACTGCAAGGGAAAGACTTCGGGAAAAATGACCTTACGCGACGTGTAACTCATAGAGAAGCTGGTTTTGGGACGGTAATCTATAGCATATTTGACGCGTGGCACTATGAGGTCCTATGGACCTGTGCATTGACTAGATTACTATGATACGTATGCGATTATGTGCTCTTGATACTATACATCATGGTGCATTCACCAAGCTTGAAACCAAACTGCCTAATGCACTTTATTGCATGCTCCCAAGTAAGCTCCAAGACGCTCCCAAATACACTCCGAGTACGCTCCCAAGTACACCTCCGAGTACGTCCTCAAGTACACTCCCGAGCTTGCTCTCAAGGACGCTCCTAATTGCACTCGATGGCAGACTTATTCAAAATTAACTGACAGTAGAGGGACGATAACAAATAGGAAAACAAAAGCACGGAAGTTTTGATAGCAGTAGTAAATATAGTACTCATGCTGGCTTTCCAATGTCTATCCAGTGTACTTTACAATTCACACCCAGGATTTTATTATGCTGCGCTTGTCATCGCGGTTATATGGCATGGACGGATATGGGAAGGATATAAGACGGATACTCCGGAGGGGCGCCGAACCACTCGGGGCTTCGTGGATGATATCTTATGATCCGGGGTTGGGAAGCCAATAACCACCAGAGTAGAAGCCACAATTGCAGCTCCTAGTATAGCCGCCGGAACTCAGCTCTCTTCTTTCACCAGCATGATAATGACCCGACCTGGGCAGATATAGGACGCTGGGCGAAGGAAGCATCAGGACGTGCCAAACTTTCATTGAAGCATTATATTTTCTATAGTCTTGAGTTAATCTCACGAAGTCCCAGGACCTTCTCGATTCTCGTCTCGTCTCGTCTCGTAGCCAATACTAGTACTATTATATGAAGTTACTTCATACAACACTCTGAGCTTTGTTCGCCCATAGAAATCGAAGCAATGT
>Ga0307514_10000557_pt1 | contig 71545 bp, 59 predicted proteins | sample 16_EM_MG_FD_203088 | JGI IMG/M metagenome (GOLD analysis project Ga0307514, IMG submission 203088) | Populus trichocarpa ectomycorrhiza microbial communities from riparian zone in the Pacific Northwest, United States - 16_EM | ecosystem: Host-associated > Plants > Roots > Unclassified | place...
GTGTTCGGTGCTGCTGCGGAAAACCTCGCCGGGGCGCAGCACGGTGCTCGGCCAGTCGGCGCTTGCGGGGTGGTTAGGCGAGTCGGGGTTGTGCTGGGTTTCCAGGCACAGGCCGTCGCCCTGGCGGTAGAGCTGGCCGCCTTGGCCGCGCAGCGTGCCGTCGAGGAAGTTGCCGGAGTAGAACTGCACGGCGGGTTCGGTGGTGTGCACCGTCATCACGCGGCCGGAGGCCGGGTCTTCCAGCCGCGCAGCGAGGTGCAGCTGGCCGTCCTGCGGCGCGTCCAGCAGCCAGTTGTGGTCGTAGCCGCGGGCCAGGCGCAACTGCTCGTGGCCCTCGCGCAGCCGGGCTTCGACGACCTGGCTGCTGCGGAAGTCGAACGGCGTGCCGGCCACGTCGGCGATGCGGCTGGGGACCAGCGAGGCGCCCACCTCGGTGTAGCGGCTGGCGTTCAGCTGCAGCCGGTGGCCGACGGCCGAGCCGCCGCCGGCGAGGTTGAAGTAGTCGTGGTGGCTGAGGTTGACGACGGTGGGCCGGTCGCAGCGCGCCTCGTAGTCCACGCGCCAGCCTTGCGCGTCGTCCAGCCGGTAGCGCACGCTGAGGTCCAGCGTGCCGGGGAAGCCTTCTTCGCCGTGTTCGCTGCGATAGCGCAGGTGCAGCGCGTTGGCTTCGATTTCGGCCTGCCACAGCCGGGTGCCGAAGCCGCGCGGGCCGCCGTGCAGGCAGTTCGGGCCATCGTTCAGCGGCAGCTGGTGGGTTTCGCCGTCCAGCGTGAAACGGCCGCCGGCGATGCGGTTGGCATAACGGCCGACGATGACGCCGAAGTGAGGGTTGCGCAGCACGTAGTCGTCCAGCGCGTCGAAACCCAGCACCACGTTGGCCGACCGGCCGGCGCGGTCCGGCACCTGCAGCGAGGTGACGATGCCGCCGTAGGTGATGGCGCGCAGCACCAGGCCCCGGCCGTTGTCCAGCGTGTATTCGTCGACGACGCTGCCGTCGGGCAGCGTGCCGTAGGGGCGGGAGTGGATCGTGGTCATGGCGGTCAGACCCAGCCGCCGTCCACGATGAAGTCCTGCGCGGTGCACATCGCGCTGTCGTCCGCCGCGAGGAACAGCGCCATGCGGGCGATGTGCTCGGCCATCAGCGGCTGGTTGATGCACTGGCCCTTGGCGATCTCGGCCCGGGCCGCATCGTCCACCCACAGCGCCAGCTGCTTGTCGGTCATCACCCAGCCCGGCACGAGGGTGTTGACGCGGATGTTGTGTGGCCCGAGGTCGCGTGCCAGCGAGCGCGTGAGGCCTTGCACCGCGGCCTTGGCGGTGGTGTAGGCCGGCATGCCGCCTTGCTTGAGCTTCCAGCTGATGGAGCCGAAGTTGACGATGCTGCCGCCGCCGGCAGCGCGCATGTCCGGCAGCACCGCCTGCGCGGCGAAGAACTGGTGCTTGAGGTTGACGGCCAGGCCTGCGTCCCACTGTTCGGGTGTGACGCTTTCCAGCGCGTGGCGCTTGTCGTTGGCAGCGTTGTTCAGCAGCACCGTGATGCGGCCTCCCAGCGCGTCGCGCAGCGTGTGGATGGCGCGCTGCAGTGCGGCGGTGTCGGTCAGGTCGGCGGCGACGAAATACGGGCCGCGGCGTGCACCGTCCTGCAGTTTCGCGGCCAGGGCCTTGCCGGCGGCGGCGTCAATGTCGATGAAGCCCACCGCTGCGCCTTGCAGCGCGAATTGTTCGACCAGGCAGGCACCGATGCCGGTGGCGCCGCCAGTGATCAACACCCGGCGGTCGGCCAGGCTGGGGTAGCGCGCGAAAACAGTCATGAGGGAACTCCGCCAACAGGGTCACTGAACACTGCTGGCATTTTATTAGTAATACTTTAGTGAGAAGTCTTGCGGAAGTTTCAGGGTTTACCCGAGTGACATGCCACAATTAGTCATACTTTAATGTCGACTCCTGTTTGAGAGAGCCTCATGTCCAAGCCCCCCGTCAAGCTCAGGTCCGCTGCATGGTTCGGCACTGCCGACAAAAACGGCTTCATGTACCGAAGCTGGATGAAGAACCAAGGCATCCCGGATCACGAATTCCAGGGCAAGCCCATCATCGGCATCTGCAACACCTGGAGCGAGCTGACGCCCTGCAACGCCCACTTCCGCAAGCTGGCCGAGCATGTGAAGCGCGGCATCCTGGAGGCCGGCGGCTTCCCGGTCGAGTTCCCGGTGTTCTCCAACGGTGAATCGAACCTGCGGCCCACTGCGATGCTCACGCGCAACCTGGCCAGCATGGACGTGGAAGAGTCGATCCGCGGCAATCCGATCGACGGCGTGGTGCTGCTGGTCGGCTGCGACAAGACCACGCCTGCGCTGCTGATGGGCGCGGCCAGCTGTGACGTGCCGGCCATCGTCGTCACCGGCGGGCCGATGCTCAACGGCAAGCTCAACGGCAAGAACATCGGCTCGGGCACGACGGTCTGGCAGCTCAGCGAGCAGGTCAAGGCCGGTACCATTTCGATCAACGATTTCCTCGCCGCCGAAGCCGGCCATGCGCGCTCTGCCGGCACCTGCAACACCATGGGCACGGCGTCCACCATGGCCTGCATGGCTGAATCGCTGGGCGTGAGCCTGCCGCACAACGCCGCCATCCCGGCGGTGGACGCACGGCGACAGGTGCTGGCGCATCTCTCGGGCAGCCGCATCGTCGAGATGGTCAACGAGGGCCTGACGCTGTCCAAGCTGCTGACCCGCGAAGCTTTCGAAAACGCCATCCGCACCAATGCCGCCATCGGCGGCTCGACCAACGCGGTGATCCACCTGAAGGCGATTGCCGGCCGCATTGGCGTGGACCTGCAACTGGACGACTGGACCTCGGTCGGCCACGGCACGCCCACGCTGGTGGACCTGCTGCCCTCGGGCCGTTTCCTGATGGAAGAGTTCTATTACGCCGGCGGCCTGCCGGGCGTGCTGCGCCGGCTGGGCGAGGCCGGGCTGCTGCCGCACCCGGGCGCACTGACGGCCAATGGCAAGAGCATCTGGGACAACGTCAAGGATGCGGCGATCCACGACGAAGAAGTGATCCGTCCGTTGACCAAGCCGCTGGTGCCGGACGGCAGCATCCGTGTGCTGCGCGGCAACCTGGCACCCAACGGCGCGGTGCTCAAGCCCTCGGCCGCCAGTGCGCACCTGCTGAAGCACCGCGGCCGTGCGGTGGTCTTCGAGAGCCTGGAGCACTACAAGGAACGCATCGTCGACCCGGACCTGGACATCACAGCCGACTCGGTGATGGTGCTGAAGAACTGTGGCCCGCGCGGCTACCCCGGCATGGCCGAGGTCGGCAACATGGGCCTGCCGCCCAAGCTGCTGGCCCAGGGCGTGACCGACATGGTGCGCATTTCCGACGCCCGCATGAGCGGCACCGCCTATGGCACCGTGGTGCTGCACGTGGCGCCTGAGGCGCGCGCGGGCGGCCCGCTGGCGGTGGTGCAGGAAGGCGACTGGATCGAACTGGATGCCGAGACCGGCCGGCTGCACCTGGACGTGACGGACGAAGAACTGGCCGCCCGCCTGGCCGCCTGGGCCGCGGTGCAGCAGGTCGACCCGGCCGATGCCACCGGCTACCGCCACCTGTACGTCAAACACGTGATGCAGGCCGACCAGGGCTGCGACTTCGACTTCCTGGTCGGCTGCCGCGGGGCGGCGGTGCCGCGCCATTCTCACTGAGTCACTGAACCCCGACTTCCTGAAGAGATACCTCATGAGCACTCATCAACAACCTGCGCGGTACAAGGGTGTGTTCCCTGTCGTGCCGACCACCTTCGACGAGCAGGGCAACCTGGACCTGGTGAGCCAGAAGCGCTGCGTCGACTTCATGATCGATGCCGGCTCGACCGGCCTGTGCATCCTGGCCAACTTCTCAGAGCAGTTTGTGCTGGGCGACGACGAGCGCGAGGTGCTGGCGAAGACCATCCTCGAGCACGTGGCCGGCCGGGTGCCGGTGATCGTCACCACCACCCACTTCGGTACGCAGATCTGCGCCGCGCGCAGCCGCCGCGCGCAGGACATGGGCGCGGCCATGGTGATGGTCATGCCGCCGTACCACGGCGCGACCATCCGCGTGTCCGAAGCGCAAATCCACGGCTTCTACAGCCAGCTGTCCGACGCCATCGACATTCCCATCATGATCCAGGACGCGCCGGTGAGCGGCACGGTGCTGAGCGCACCGTTCCTGGCCCGCATGGCGCGCGAGATCGAGAACGTTGCGTACTTCAAGATCGAAACCGCCGGTGCGGCCAGCAAGCTGCGCGAGCTGATCGCCATTGGCGGCGCGGACATCGAAGGTCCGTGGGACGGTGAAGAAGCCATCACGCTGCTGGCCGACCTGGACGCTGGCGCGACCGGCGCGATGACCGGCGGCGCCTTCCCGGACGGCATCCGCACCATCGTCGACGCCTACGCCGCCGGCCGTCGCGAGGAAGCTGTGGCTGCCTACGCGCGCTGGCTGCCGCTGATCAACTACGAGAACCGCCAGGGCGGCATCCTGACCGCCAAGGCCTTGATGAAGGAAGGCGGCGTGATCGCCTGCGACGCGCCGCGGCATCCGTTCCCGGCGATGAACCCTGCCGTGCGCGCCGGCCTGCTGGACGCGGCGAAGCGCCTCGATCCGCTGGTCCTGCGTTGGGCCTGAATCAAAAGAGGCACCTCATCATGAGCAACACCTTCCAGAACTACATCAATGGCGAATGGGTGGCCGGCGCAGGCACGCGGCCGAACATCAACCCGTCCGACACCAGCGACGTGATTGGCCACTACGCGCAGGCCGATGCGGCGCAGACCGAAGCCGCCATCGCTGCCGCGCAGGCCGCGTTCCCGGGCTGGGCCACGACCACGCCGCAGCAGCGTTTCGACGTGCTGGACGCCGTGGGCAACGAACTGCTGGCGCGCAAGGACGAGATCGGCCGACTGCTGTCGCGCGAAGAGGGCAAGACCTTGCCTGAAGGCATTGGCGAGACGCACCGCGCCGCGATGATCTTCAAGTTCTTCGCGGGCGAGGCGCTGCGAGGCGGCGGCGAACACCTGGCCTCCGTGCGGCCCGGTGTGGGCGTGGACGTGCTGCGCCAGCCGGTCGGCGTGGTCGGGCTGATCGCGCCGTGGAACTTCCCCATCGCCATCCCGGCCTGGAAGATTGCCCCTGCTTTGGCCTACGGCAACTGCGTGGTCTTCAAGCCGGCCGAGCTGGTGCCTGGCTGCGGCTGGACGCTGGCCGACATCCTGAGCCGCACGGCCTTGCCCAAGGGTGTCTTCAACCTGGTGATGGGCCCTGGCTCACAGGTTGGCCAGACGCTGGTGGATTCGCCGCTGGTGCGCGCGGTGAGCTTCACCGGCTCGGTCGGCACCGGCCGGCGCATCATCAACAGCTGCGCCGCCCGCCAGGCCAAGGTGCAGGCCGAGATGGGCGGCAAGAACCCGCTGGTGGTGCTGGACGACGCCGACCTGGACGTGGCCGTCAACGCCGCAGTGCAGAGCGCTTATTTCTCGACCGGCCAGCGCTGCACGGCTTCGAGCCGCATCATCGTCACCGAAGGCCTGCATGACGCGTTCGTCGACAAGGTGCTGGCCAAGCTGCGCACGCTGAAGGTGGACCATGCGTTGAAAGCCGGCACCGACATTGGCCCCGTCGTCGATGAAAAGCAACTGGCGCAGAACCTGCGCTACGTGGCGCTGGCGCAGACCGAAGGCGGCAAGCTGGCCTTTGGCGGCGAGGTGCTGGAGCGCGAGACCCAGGGCTTCTTCCAGATGCCGGCGCTGATCACCGAGACCAGCAACGCGATGACCATCAGCCGCGAGGAAGTCTTCGGCCCGGTGGCCAACGTGATCCGCGTGCGCGACTACGAAGAAGCGCTGGCGACGGCCAACGACACCGAGTTTGGCCTCTCGGCCGGCATCTGCACCACCTCGCTGAAACACGCCACCCACTTCAAGCTGGCCGCGCAGGCCGGCATGGTGATGGTCAACCTGCCGACCGCGGGCGTGGACTACCACGTGCCGTTTGGCGGCAGCAAGGGCTCCAGCTACGGTCCGCGCGAGCAGGGCAGCCATGCCAAGGAGTTCTACACCACGGTGAAGACGGCGTACACGGCGGCTGGCTGAGGCGCCGGCCTGCCCGTTTGGCCGCGTGCGCTGCCCGATGGGCGGCTGCGGCTGATCGCGCGCAAATCACTGTGTTACGGTTCCTGCGGCATCTGCCTGGAGACGGAGAATGGCGGGAATGAACAGTCGCACGGCGCAGTCCACCTATCGCCTTCAGCCCGAAGGCAAGAGCATGCATGGACGCATCGTGCGCGAGCTTGGCCTGGCCATCCTGGCCGGCGCGTTGAAGCCGGGCGACCGGCTGCCGGCCGAGGCGGTGCTGCTGGAGAAATACGACGTGAGCCGGCCGGTGCTGCGCGAAGCCGTGCGGGTGCTGGTGGCCAAGGGGCTGGTGGTGTCCAAGCAGCGCTCGGGCGCCATCGTCCGGCCGCGCAACGAGTGGCATCTGCTGGACCCGGACGTGCTGTACTGGCTGATCCAGACCAAGCCGCAGCCCGAGTTCGTCAGCACGCTGCTGACGGTGCGCCGCGTCTTCGAGCCCGCCGCTGCCGCGCTGGCCGCCAAGGCCGCGACCGAGGACCAGATCGAGGCCATCGCCGAGGCTTTCTCCGGCATGGCTGCAGCGCGCACCACCGAGGAACTGCTGGAACCCGACCTGGCGTTTCACCGCCGCATTGCCGAGGCCACCAACAACGACCTGCTGGCCTACATCGGCAACATGCTGTCCCTCGCGCTGCGTGAGTCCATCATCCTCAGCAGCCAGGTGCCCAACACCCACGAGCTTTCGCTGCCGCGCCACAAGGCGATCCTGACGGCGCTGCGCAACCGCGACGCACTGGCCGCCCGCCAGGCCACGCTGGTGCAGTTGGAAGAGACTGGCGACGACTTGTCGACGCTGCTGCCGGGCGTGAACCTGGCCTGAGCGCCGGTGGGCCGGCTCAGTTCCTGAGCGCCTGCAGGTCGATGGCAGCCGCCATCACGCGGTAACCCGCGGCATTCGGATGCGTGTGGTCGCCGCTGTCGAAGACCGGGTTCAGGTAGCTGGGCCGGGCCGGGTCGGCCATCAGGCGGTCGAAATCCAGCACCCGGTCGAAGGCGCCCGCGCTGGTGATCCAGCGGTTGACCTCCACTCGCATCGCCTCGGCCGCTGGTGTCTGGCCGCGCGGGCCGGTCGAGCCGCCGCGTGGCAGCAGCGTGGCACCCCAGACCTGTGCGCCGGCTGCGTGGGCGCGTGCCACCAGCGTCTTCATGCCTTCGATGACCTGGGCCGCGCTGACCTTGTCCTTGGGGCTGTCCAGCAGGCCGCTGGCGGTGATGTCGTTGATGCCTTGCAGCAGCACCACCCAGTGCACACCGGGCTGGTCCAGCACGTCGCGCTGGAAACGGGCGAGCGTGCTCGGGCCAAGGTAGGGATCCGAGCCGTCGTTCAGGATGCGGTTGCCGGCAATGCCGGCGTTGACCACGGCCACGTTGGCCAGCGCCGGGTCCTTTCGCAGGCGCGCAGCCAGCGCGTCGGGCCAGCGTGCATTGGCATCCAGCCCTGAGCCTACGCCGTCGGTGATGGAGTCACCTACAGCCACCAGCGTGCGTGCCGGGCCGCTCGCCTTGGTCGGAAGCACCTGCAGGTCGGTCAGCAGGTAGCGGCTGTCGTCGGTGTCGGCGCGGGGCAGGGCGGCGGCACCGGCCATGTCCAGGCCGTCGACCAGGTAGGCCGTCTGCATGCCCACCGTGTGGATCGTCGGCGCGCTGGCGCCTTCGGGCAGGTAAAGGCTCACGGCCAGTTCCTGCAGCGCTGCCACCGGCAGGTCCACCGGGTCGCTCCAGGCGCTTTCACCCTTGGCAATGCGCAGCGTGGCCTGGCCACCAAAGCTCAGTGCACGGTCGCTGCCCGCAACGATGGCCGAGCCCACGCCATGCAGGCCCACATGCACCGGCCCGACCAGCAGCGGCCCGTCGCCCAGAAGGTTCGACAGTTTGATTCGCACCTTGTCGCCACCCGAGCTGGCGCGCAGCACTTGCCGGATGGTTTGGGGCTTCATCGCCGGCCCCGCCGAGTCCGGTGCCGCACTCCAGGCCGGCACCCAGGCCCCTGTTTCGCCCGCCGTTGCGCCCATCAGCGAGGGCAGCAGCAGGGCCAAACCAACGCCGAGCGCCAGCGGCGCCAGCAATGCCGCGGCCATCAGCCTGCCTTCGAGCTTGAAGTGAGTGTTGATCGGGCTCATGCGACGGCGTGGGGTGGACGATGGCCGATTGTTGAACGGTTCATCACCTGTGCGGGAGCTGGCACCCAAACAAAACAGGCCCGCCGAAGCGAGCCTGTCTGGGGATGCGGAAGATCAGTAGCCCAGTGACGCCGCCACTTCGCGGGTCTGCGCGCCGAGGATGTCTTCGGAGTAGAACTGCTTCCAGCGCACCGCGGCATCGGGGTTGATGGCGTTGTGCAGGTGGAACTTCAGGTCGCCGCTCATCTTCGAGGCGTTGTCCACGCCGTCGGTCATGCGCTGGTCCATTTCCTGGTACGGGTTGATCATCGCGTCTTCGTACGGAATGCCGGCGAAGCTGCAGATCTTCTCGATGGATGCGGAGGGATTGCAGACGATGTCTTCGTACTGGATCTGCAGCCAACGGTCTGCCGGCACATGCTGACCTGCGGCCACGGTGTTCTGCTGCGCGGTAAGCCAGGTCAGCTCGGCCAGCTCGCGGCTGCCGAAGCTGGCTTCCTGAACCATGGGCATCAGGCGCTGCAGCTTGGACTCTTCGTACGAGCGGATCATGCCCAACGGGTGGCGCGTCAGGTGGATGTACAGCGGGCGATCGAAGTCTTGTTCGATGCGCTTCAGGATGTCCACGTCGATCACGTACGAAGGCGTCTTGTCGACCAGCAGCTTCTCGCCCTTCAGCGGTTGCTGCAGCAGGTTGTAGAAGGCCTTGGTGGACATGTCGTCGGCTTCGCACTTCGAGACGAAGGCACGGGCCGCTTCCGGCTCCCAGCCATGCAACTGCATCAGTGCGCGAACGGTGCCGTCCAGCAGGTGCTCGGTGTGCTCGCCGGACAAGGCCTTCAGGCGCTCGCCCATGGTGTTGTAGGGCAGCAGGTGCAGTTCGGGCGGGGCGAACAGCTTGGAGCTGCCGGCCAGGATCACGCGCAGCAGCGTCGAGCCCGAACGCGGAGGCGACAGCACGAACAGCGCCGGCGGATTCTTTGGCGTGCCGTCGTCACGCAGCTTGCGGGTGGCAATGCTCGCGCGGAACTTGGCCAGCTTCTCGGGGGTGACACGCTCGCTCTCGGGAATCGAGGTCAGCCGCGTGGCGACGACGGCGGTGTTGGCCGCCACGGGCGCGGGCGCTGCGACCGGCAACGAGCCGTTCAACCGGCCGGCGACGAACTCGGCAATCTGCGCGACGCTCAGGTCCTCGACGTAAGCGCCGTTTTTCATTAACAGGTCCTGGAACCCGAGCTTGGTCTTGTAGGCGCCTTCGATCGCCACGACCAGCTGGATGAAGTCGATCGACGCGAAGCCGATGTCGCCAATCATCGTGGTCTGGGGACCAATGCCGCCTTCGAGCTCGACGTCCCAGTCTTCCGTCAAATCAGAGATGACTCCAATGACGCGTTGCTCGACATTCTCGACCGTGTGCATGCTGCCTGTTCCCTCAACTCCGTGGATATCGCGACGGTAAACCCTTGCTTGCGAACATCATAAGTGCATCACGATGTCCGGCCTGGAACAGGTAAGCAGCCAGTGCGCCAAGCGCACATGGCAGTCTAGCGATTGACGTGGGAGCGCAATTCCGGCATGCGCACGGTTTCCGCCAGCTTCACCAGCGAAAACCCCCTAGAACGTTGCCTGCCCGAGGCCTGCACCCAGGCCTTGCAGTCGCCTGGCGAACGCTGGTGCGGCCCGAAACATCGGCGCCGCGAACAGGGGACGGCCAGCAGCAGGCGCTTTTGCTGTCGGCTGCAGCACCGTTCAGGTGCGTTTCAGTGGCATCCCGCCGTCCCGCCGCCGCTTCTTGGTAAGGTCCTGGCTTCCACAGCCCAGGCCTACCCATGCCCGCTCCGGACTTCCATCTCCCGTTTTTCGACGCTGCCCTTGCCGGCCTGCCGGCGGTTTCGGCCCAGGCGCCTGAACATGATGAGGCGTTCTGGTCTGCCGTCGCTGCCCTTTACCGGACTTCCCATGCGACAGCCAACCTGGAAAACGGCTTCTGGGGCGTGATGGCCGAGCCGGTGCGGCAAGCGTTCATGCACTGGACCGAGCGCGTCAACTTCGAGAACACGCTGATGATCCGCGAAGGCTGGCCGAGCGCGATGGCCGCCATTCGCCAGCGCGTGGCCGCGGCGCTGGGCTGCGAGCCGGAGGAAATTGCGCTGACACGCGGCGCCACCGAATCCATGCTGGCCCTGATCAGTGGCTACAACCAGCTGCAGCCGGGCGACACCGTCTTGTATGCCGACCTGGACTACCCGGCGATGCGCAACGCGATGGCATGGCTGCGCGAGCGGCGCGGCGTGCTGCCGGTGAGGCTGGAAATTCCGGAGCCGGCCAGCCGCGAAAACGTGCTCGCCACTTATGCAGACGCCTTGCGCCAGCACCCACGCACCCGCTTGCTGCTGCTGACCCACCTGAGCCACAGCACCGGCCTGGTGATGCCGGTGCGGGAACTCAGCGAGATGGCCCGGGCGGCCGGCGCCGAAGCCATCATCGATGCAGCCCACTCCTGGGGCCAGTTGGATTTCGAGGTGGCCGACCTGGGCGCGCCGTATGCTGCCTTCAACCTGCACAAATGGGTGGGCGCACCGCTGGGCTGCGGCTGTCTGTACATCCGCAAAGGCAGCCTGGCCGCCATCGATCCGTATTTCGGTGACTGCGACTACCCCGCCGACGACGTGCGCTCGCGCATCCACACGGGCTCGCCGAACTTCGCCGCCTGGCTCAGCATTCCCGCGGCGCTTCAGTTGCATCAGCGCATTGGCGCCAGCGCCAAGCAGGCCAGGCTGCGCAGCCTGCGAGACCATTGGGTGCAGCAAGTGCGCGGGCTGCCGGGCCTGGAGATCCTGACGCCGGACGAGCCCGGCATGGCCGCCGGCATCACCTCGTTGCGCTTCAGCGGGCGTGGCAGCGCCGCGGAGAACCAGGCCATCGTTGCCGCGCTGCGCGAGCAGCATGGCGTGTTCACCGTCTGGCGCAATGGCCCTGCGCGGGGCGACGTGGTGCGGGTCACGCCGGCCATCTACACATCACGTGCCGAACTCGACCGGCTGGTCGCCGGGCTGCGCGCCTTGCTGAACTGAAAGACAGTGCCACCTCACATCGGCGTGCACAACTCCACCAGCAAGCCGTCCGGGCAGCGCAGCCAGGAGACTGTCTGGCCCCAGGGCATGGCTTGCGGTGCGGCCAGTTCCTTGCCACCGGCGGCCAGTGCGCGCTGGTGGGCCTCGGCCACGTCGTCGCAGACCAGCGCCACCTCCATGCCCAGCGGCTGTTCGGACTGGTCGGCCCGCACATGGCCGCCGGGCAGGTGGCCCTCGCCAATGCTGTGCTCGGCAAACGCCAGCGTCGTCGCCCCGGTTTCAAGCTCGCCGTAGCCGCCGGATTCGTGCAGAAAGCGGCGGCCGATGCCAAACGCGCGCTCGAAGAAGTCCAGCGAGGCCTCGACCTTGCTGACGTACAGGATGGTGTAGCCAAAGCGCATCGCGCCGGGTGCTGGCATGGGACGGCTCCTTGTTTGGTTTGATGGGCCAAGTCTAGAAGGACTTGTTCGGCGTTGCCTCCGGTCGCGCTATCGTCTTGTTCCTTTCATGAACCTCACCCAGAGGACTTTTCCCATGCGGGTTTGCATCTTCGGCGCTGGTGCCATTGGCGGTTTCATTGGCGCCCGACTGGCGGCGGCCGGCGTGGCGCAGCTCAGCGTCGTGGCCCGGGGCGACACGCTGGCGGCGCTGCAGCAGCACGGCTTTCGCCTGCGCAACCCCGACGGTTCGCTGACCCAGGCGCCGGTGCGCGCCAGCGCGACACCTGCCGAGCTGGGCGAGCAGGACCTGGTGATCATTGCCGTCAAGGGCCAGGCGATGGCCGCTGCTGCGCCCGCCATCGGCCCGCTGCTGGGGCCGCAGACCGTGCTGCTGCCGGCGATGAATGGCATTCCCTGGTGGTTCTCGGCCGGCGTGCCCGAGCTGGGCGCGGCGCCGCTTGGCAGCGTGGACCCCGGTGGCCGCATCGCCCAGGCCTTGCCTGCCTCGCGCATCATTGGCTGCGTGGTGCATGCCAGCACCTCGTGCCCGGAACCCGGCCTGGTGGCGCATCAGATGGGGCAGAAGCTGATCATTGGCGAGCCGGCGGCCGGCCCGGTCACGCCGCGTGTGCAGCAGGTCGCCGAGCTGCTGCGCAGCGGTGGGCTGGAGGTGGTCGAGAGCCCCGAGCTGCGGCGCGAGCTCTGGTACAAGCTGTGGGGCAACCTGACCACCAACCCGGTTTCGGCCATTACCGGCGCGACGGTGGATTTGATCATCGGCGACCCGTTGCTGCGCACCTTCTGCGCCAGCATGATGGAAGAGGCGGCGCGGGTCGGCGCGCGCATCGGCTGCAGGATCGAGCAGACCCCGGCTGACCGCCATCGCATCACCGCCAGCCTGGGCGCCTTCAAGACCTCGATGCTGCAGGACGCAGAAGCCGGCCGCACGATCGAGCTCGACGGCATCGTCGGCGCGGTGCGCGAGATCGCCCAGCGTGTGGGCGAGCCGACGCCCGGCATTGACGCGCTGCTGGGGCTGACCCGCGTCTTCGCGCAGGTGCACGGCCTGTACCCGCGCCCGCAGGGCGCCGCGTAACCCCGGTGTAAACTGACACCTGTTTGGTGCCTGGGCTGCGCTTCGTTGCGGCCCGGGGTAAACGGGAAACAGGAAGGCCAGCCTCCACGAGGCGATGCCCAACCTGTGCTGCCCCCGCAACGGTAAGTGGACGAAGCCTCGCGCAAGCTGCGCCAGCGTTTCAGCCCGTGCTCCTGGCCACTGAAGGTGAAGACCTTCGGGAAGGCCGCACGGTTGGTGCCACCAGCCCGGATACCGGCCAACAGGGGGCGCGAGCATGTTCTCGCGCCATGTAGCGGCCACCCGCGGGGAAGCAGGTGGCCGTGCTGTTGCCTTTGGCCTGCCTTGCGCCGCGCCGCGCATGCCAAGGCGACTTCCGGAAGTTGTCCCCATGAGCCTGCGCACCGCCTTGCGCCTTTCCCATTCCTCGTCGCACGCCGCGTTGCGTGTTCCGGCCGCGCTCGCGCTGCTTCTGCAGGCACCGCTGCATGTCGCCGCGCAAACCGCGCCGGCCAGCGAGGCCAGCGACTACGTCGTGACGGCAGCCCGCAGCCAGGTCGTCACCCGCGACTCGGTGCGCCCGGTCACGGTCATCACCGCCGAAGACATCCGCCAGGCCGGTGCCGGTTCGTTGACCGACCTGCTGCGCACGATGGGGGGCGTGGAGATCACGCACAACGGCGGCCTGGGCCAGGCCAGCAGCATCTTCATGCGCGGTGCCAGTTCGGACCACACGGTGCTGATCGTCGACGGCGTGCGCCTGGGATCGGCCACCTTGGGCACCGCTTCGTTCGAGTCCATTCCGCTGGCGTTGATCGAGCGGGTGGAAGTCCTGCCCGGACCGTCATCCAGCCTCTACGGCGCTGACGCCATTGGCGGCGTGATCCAGGTCTTCACCAAGAGCGCGTTGCGCTCTCCGGGTGCCACCGTCTCGTTGACGGGCGGCAGCCACAACCTGCAGCAGGCCGTGGCGGGCTACGCCGGCCGCATCGGCGAACAGACCGAGCTGTCTGCCGGCATCGATTTCCTGCGCACCGATGGCATCAATGCCACCAATGCCGACAATACCTACGGCTACAACCCGGACAAGGACGGCTACCTGAACCGCGGCGGCCATGTCGGCATCACCCAGCACTTCGGGCCGGACCAGCAGGTTGCGTTGAAGCTGCTGCGCAGCGTCAGCAAGGTCCATTACGACGATGGTCCGGATCCAGACGCCGACACCCGGCAGGACAGCTACAGCACTACGGTGACGCAGACCATGGCCCTGCAGTGGTCCGGCAAACTGAGCGAGCGCTGGCAGTCCAGCGTTGTGGTGGGCCGCTCGGTCGACCTGTCGAACGACTACAGCACCTTCCCCGGCACCTTCAAGACCACGCAGCAGCAGTTTGGCTGGCTCAATCATGTGGCGCTGGCAGGTGGCACCGCCACCGCGGGCGTGGAGTTCCTGAAGCAGGAAGTCGACAGCGACACGCCTTACAACCTGACCGAGCGCACCATCCGCAGCGGCATGCTGGGTTGGCGTGGCAGCTTCGGCGCGCACTCGGTGCAGATCGACCTGCGCCAGGACCGCAACAGCCAGTTTGGCAACCACGGCACCGGCCAGCTCGGCTGGGCCTATGCGCTGGACGGCGCCAGCCGCGTGCGTGCCTCGTATGGCACCGCCTTCCATGCGCCGACGTTCAACGAGCTGTACTACCCCGGCTTCGGCACGCCAGACCTGAAGCCGGAACATTCGAAGAGCTTCGAGTTTGGTGCCGACACCCGCCTGGGTGGCGCCGACCTGACCGCCACGCTGTTCGACAACCGCATCACCGACCTGATCGAATACGCGCCGCCGGACTACCTGCCGCACAACGTCGCCAAGGCCCGCATCAAGGGCCTGGTGCTGACGGCTGGTGGCCAGATCACCCGTGACCTGCGCGCCAAGCTGAACTTCACCTGGCAGGACCCGCTGAACGAAGAGACCGACGACCAACTGCGGCGCCGCGCCCGGGTCTTCGGTGGCCTGCACCTGGTGCAGCAACTGGGCACGGCCCAGGTTGGCAGCGACCTGACCTGGGTTGGCAAGCGCTATGACGCCGACGTCGAATCCGCGGACGCGCGCATGGGGGCGTATGGCCTGGTGGACCTGTTCGCCGGCTGGGCCATCACGCCGCAATGGCGCGTCGAGGGCCGTGTCAACAACCTGGCCGACAAGCGCTACACGACGGCCCAGGGCTACAACAGCCCCGGCCGCGAAGCCCAGCTGACCTTGCGCTGGACGCCACCGTTGTGATCTGCCACTGAGCTGCGCCTGCCGCCTGCCATGCTTGCCACCACCGCTCCGCCTGTGCCCACAGCGCCGCGATGGCGCGGTGTGGCGGTGGTGTTGGCGCTGCACGGGCTGGTGCTGTGGGGGTGGTCCATGGCCAGCCGGTCGCGCGAGGTGGTGGTGCAGGTGGAAACGCCGGCCCTGGTCATGATCCAGGTCGCCGCGCCGTCACCTGCCGTGCCCGAGGTGGCAGCGCCTGCGAAGCCTGGGAGCAGGCCCTTGCCACCGGTTGTGCCCATCCGCATGCCGCCTGCGCCACCGGCGGCCGCCATTTCAGAAGCATTGGCCAGCATCGCCACACCTACGCCTGCGCCAGCGGTCTCGGCCGCCAGCGCCGTGCCGGTCCTGGTGGCCGCTGCATCCGCCGCCAGTGCAGCCAATCCGGCACCTCGCCTGACCCGCGCACCTCAGCCGCTGCCTGGCAACCCGCTGCCGGTCTACCCGGAAGCTGCGCGGGAAGACGGGCTGGAAGGTCGCGTGGCGATGTGGGTCGAGGTGCAGGCCGACGGCCTGGTGGGCGAAGTGCGATGGGCGCAGACCTCCGGCACTCGGCTGCTGGACCAGGCTGCGCGGGATGCCGTGCGCCGCTGGCGGTTTGCGCCTGCGCTGCAGGCCGGCGAGCCGGTGGCGGGCCGGCTGCTGCTGACGCTGCAGTTCCGGCTGCAAGGCCCCGTGAGCTGGCTGGCCCAGGCCGAAGCGTCGCTCTGAGTTTCTCATTTCAACCAGCTTGTTTGCATGCCCTCTGCGCCTTCCACTTCATCGCCTGCCGAGTTGCACGGACCGCGCGCGCTGCGGCCGATGAGCCGTGGCCGGGCCTGGCGCATAGCGCTGGTGCTGGCCGCGCTGCTGCTGCTGGTGTTTGCCGTGGCGCTGGCCAGTGGCAGCAGCCTGCTGAGCTTCGACCAGGTGCCGCGCCTGCTGCTGTGGCCCGACGACAGCCCCGCCGCCGAGGTGCTACACAGGCTGCGCCTGCCACGCGCATTGGCGGCGATGAGCACCGGCGCTTTGCTGGCAATGTCCGGTGCCTTGATGCAGGTGCTGCTGCGCAACCCGCTGGCAGACCCGTATGTGCTGGGCCTGTCCGGCGCCGCCGCGCTGGGCGCGCTGGCCATGCTGGCACTGGGCTGCGGGCTGTGGGCGGTGCAGGGCGGGGCGCTGGTCGGCGCGCTGCTGGCGGTCGCGGCAGTGTTCTTCCTTGGCCGGCATGACATGGGCCGGCTGGACGCCAGCAGCAGCCAGGACGACACGCCACGCCTGCTGTTGACCGGCGTGATGATCTCGTCCATCGCGATGGCCGGCGTGGGCCTGATCCTCAGCCTGGCGCCCGGCGAGCGGCTGCGCGGCATGCTGTTCTGGATGATGGGCGACCTGTCCGGCAGCGAGCTTTCGGGCTGGCTGCTGGCGCTGCCGGTGCTGATGTGCGCCGCGCTGCTGCCCTGGGCGCGCGACTTGAACCTGCTGCTGCGCGGCCCAGGCCCGGCGCAGATGCTGGGCGTGCCGGTGCGCCGCGTGCGGGCCATGGTTTATCTCGCGGCCTCGCTCGGTGCGGCGGTGGCCGTCTGCACCGCGGGCACCATCGGCTTTGTCGGCCTGGTCGTGCCGCATGCATTGAGGTTGCTGTTTGGCAATGACCAGCGCCTCCTGCTGCCGGCCAGCGCCTTGGCCGGTGCCGCTTTCCTGCTCGCGGCCGACACGCTGGCCCGCACCGTGGCCGCGCCGCTGCAGCTGCCGGTGGGCGTGGTCACTTCCTTGATCGGCGCGCCGACCTTCATCGTGCTGCTGGCACGGCGGGGAGGGCGGGTGTGACGGTGCGGCCACTGCCCCTGAGCGTGGACACCAGCCTGCTGGCCACGCATGAGCTGTCCGTTCGCGTTGGCAGCCGCACGCTGGTGCCGGCGCTGTCGTTTGCCATTCGGCCTGGCGAGTTCTGGTGCTTGCTCGGCCGCAATGGCGTGGGCAAGACGCTGCTGCTGCACACGCTGGCCGGTGCCAGGCTGCCTGCAGCCGGTTTGCTGCAGATGGGCGGCAAGCCCTTGGCCAACTGGAAGCTGGACGAACTGGCCTGCTGGCGCGGTTTCATGCCGCAGCAGCTGCACGACGCTTTTGCCACGCCGGTGCTGGACGTGGTGCTGCAAGGCCGCCACCCGCACCTCTCGCGCTGGCATTGGGAAGGCGAGGCGGACCATGCGCTGGCGCGGGCCGCGCTGGCCCGTGTGGGCCTGGCCGGTTTCGAGTCGCGCGACGTGCGTTCGCTTTCCGGCGGCGAGCGCCAGCGCGTGGCGCTGGCCACCTTGATCACCCAAGACCCACCGCTGGCGCTGCTGGACGAGCCGCTGGCCCACCTGGACCTGGCGCAGCAGCTGCGCATGCTCACGCTGCTGCAGGACGAGGTGCGCCAGCGCGGCCGTGCGGTGCTGATGTCGGTGCACGACCTCAGCCTGGCCGAGCGTGTTGCCACGCACGTGCTGCTGCTGCCCGGTGACGGCGCCCCGGCCATCGCCGGCCCGGTTGCGCAGGTGATGCAGGCCGACACGCTTTCCGCCGCCTTCGACCAGCCTTTGCGCTGCCACACCCTGGACGGCCACCGCTGGTGGCTCCCCGCATGAACGAGCGTCCCATGAGCACCGAACCAACCGAATCTCCCGAAGACATCGAGGCCCGCCACAAGGCCAAGATGCAGAAGCACAAGGCCGCCGTGGACCAGCGCATTGCCAAGGCCGACACCGACACCGGCGTGCTGCTGGTGATGACGGGCCCCGGCAAGGGCAAGAGCAGCTCGGGCTTCGGCATGGTCGCGCGCGCGCTGGGCCACAGCATGCGGGTGGGCGTGGTGCAGTTCATCAAGGGCGCCATTGCCACCGGCGAGGAGCGCTTCTACCGCCGCTTCCCCGAAGAAGTGGCCTACCACGTGACCGGTGAAGGCTTCACGTGGGAGACGCAGAACCGGGCGCGTGACGTCGAGCGTGCCGAGGCCGGCTGGGAGATCGCCCGCGGCCTGTTGCGGGACCCGGAAGTCGGCCTGGTGCTGCTGGACGAGCTCAACATCGTGCTCTCGCACGACTACCTGGACACCGCCACGGTGCTGGCCGACATCGCCGCCCGGCCCACCCACCAGCACGTGGTGGTGACCGGCCGCGGTGCGCCGCAGGCCTTGATCGAAATGGCCCACACCGTCAGCGAAGTGAAGGTCGTGAAACACGCCTTCAAGCAAGGCATTCGCGCCCAGCCCGGCCTTGAGTTCTGAACCCTTTACTCCTTTACTGAAAGCATTGCGATGAGCCTCAACCTGAACCTGGCTGCCTTGCCCACTTCGCTGGACGCCGCGCTGCGCGCCAAAATCGACGGCAAGACCAAGCCGCTGGGCGCGCTGGGTCGCCTCGAAACGCTGGCGCTGCAGATCGGCCGCATCCAGCAGAGCTTGTCGCCCAAGCTGAGCGAGCCGTATCTGGTCGTCTACGCCGGCGACCACGGCATTGCCGAGGAAGGCGTGAGCGCTTTTCCACAGGACGTGACCTGGCAGATGGTGCTGAACTTCCTGGCCGGCGGTGCGGCCGTCAACGTGCTGGCACGCGAGCTGGGCATGGCGGTGCAGGTGGTGGACGCGGGCGTGAAGCATGACTTTGGCGACCAGCCCACGCTGTTGGACGCCAAGATCGCGCCCGGCACGCGCAACAGCGCGGTCGAGCCCGCGATGGACCGGGCCGAGGCCGAGCTGGCGCTGGCGCGTGGCCAGGCCCATGCCGAGTCCTTGAAGGCGCGCGGCTGCCGCGTCGTCGGCTTTGGCGAGATGGGCATTGCCAACACCAGCGCCGCTTCGTTGCTGCTGCACAAGCTGGCCGGCGTGCCGCTGGCGCTGGCCGTGGGCCGCGGCACCGGGTTGGATGACGCGGGCCTGGCGCGCAAGCTGGCGGTGCTGGAGCGCGCTGCGGCACGCACCGGCCAGCTCACCGACCCGATCGACGTGCTGACCGAATACGGCGGCTTCGAGATCGCGATGATGGCCGGTGCGATGCTGGGCGCGGCGCAGGCCGGCATGGTGCTGCTGATCGACGGTTTCATCGCCAGCAGCGCCTTGCTCGTGGCCGCGAAGCTGGCGCCGGCAATCACCGAATACGCTGTCTTTGCCCACCAGTCCGCCGAAGCGGGACACCAGGCCATGCTGGCCGCGCTGGGCGCGCAGCCGCTGCTGGCGCTGGACCTGCGGCTGGGCGAGGGCAGCGGCGCGGCCTTGGCGTTCCCGCTGCTGCGCGCATCAGTGGCCATCCTCAACGACATGGCCAGTTTTGCCTCGGCCGGAGTCTCGGAGCGCGGCGAGTGACAGCGTCGCCTGCCCGTTGCCGCGCGCTGCTGGTCAGCGCACCGGCCTCCGGCCAGGGCAAGACGACGGTCACCGCGGCGCTGGCCCGGGCCTGGCAGCGGCAAGGCTTGCGGGTGCGCATCTTCAAGACCGGGCCGGACTTCCTGGACCCGATGGTGCTGGCCCGCGCGGCCCGCTCGCCATGCTGGCAGCTGGATCAGTGGATGGGCGGCGAAGCGGACGTGCAGGCGCAGCTCTGGCGCGCAGCGCAAGAGGCGGACGTGCTGCTGGTCGAAGGCGTGATGGGCTTGTACGACGGCAGTGCCAGCAGCGCGGCACTCGCGGCGCGCTTCGGCCTGCCGGTGCTGGCGGTGATCAATGCTTCGGCGATGGCGCAGACCTTCGGCGCGCTGGCGCATGGCCTGGCCACCTATCCCGGCGCACCGGCCGGTCTGCAGCTGGCCGGCGTGCTGGCCAACCGCGTGGGCAGCGCCGGCCATGCCGAGATGCTGCGCGAGAGCCTGCCGCCCGGCATCACGTGGTTTGGCGGGCTGGCACGCGACGAGCGCTGGACGCTGCCGGAGCGTCACCTGGGCCTGGTCGCAGCCGATGAGCTGGATGACCTGGACGCAAGGCTGGACGCCGCCGCCGACGCGCTGATGGCGCAAGGCCTGCCGTTGCCGCCCGAAGTCCGCTTCGCGCCGCCGCCGAGCTCGCCCGAATTGACGGCTTCGCTGGCCGGCTTGCGCATCGCCATCGCGCGGGACGCCGCGTTTGCTTTCCTGTACCCGGCCAACCTGGCGCTGCTGCAGGACCTGGGCGCCGAACTGAGCTTCTTCTCTCCGCTGGCCAACGAGGCGGTGCCAGAAGGCGCGCAGGCGCTGTACCTGCCTGGCGGCTACCCGGAGTTGCACCTGGACGCGCTGGCCGCTGCCCAAGTCGCGCGGGACAGCGTGCTGGCCCACCACCAGGCCGGCCGGCCGCTGGTGGCCGAATGTGGCGGCCTGCTGGGGCTGGCAGAAGGTCTCACCGACAAGCAAGGCCGGCGCGCCGCGATGTGGGGCCTGCTGCCCGGCGAGGCGCTGATGCAGCCGCGGCTGGTCAACCTGGGCATGCACAGCGTGGAGGTGCCAGGCGCCGGCACGGTGCGCGGCCACACCTTCCACCACGCCGCCTACGAATGCCTGTTGCCGGCCGCCAGCCACAGCTTGGCCCAGCGCCACCATGGCCGGCCCGAAGCGGTCTACCAGCAGGGGCGTCTGTGGGCTTCGTTTGTGCACCTGTACCTGCCGTCGAACCCGGCCGCTGCGGTGGCCTTGTTCAAGCCCTGAGATGGTGGCTTGGACGCCTTGGAGTCGGCCCGAACTGGCCTGCGCGGCGGTGCTCGCCATGGCCGTGGCGCTGGCGGTGGACCGCTGGCTGGGCGAGCCGCCGCTGCGCTGGCACCCTGTCGTGTGGATGGGTCACTACCTGGGTGCGCTGGGGCCGCGGCTGTGGCCGCTCAGGCGGACGGCGGGGCGCGTGGCGGGTGCCCTGGCCTGGCTGCTAGGCGCAGTCGGGGTGGTGGGGTTGGCCTGGGCGCTGCAGCTCGGGTTGGCGCGCCTGGCGGCTGCCGTCCTGCCGGCGGGCTGCGGCTGGCTGCTGCAAGGCCTGCTCGCAGGCCTGCTGCTCAAGCCGCTGCTGGCCTGGCAGATGCTGCACGACGAGGTGGCAGCCGTGGAAGCGGCGCTGGGCGAGTCGCTGGACGCCGGCCGGCTGCGGCTGAGCCGGCTGGTCAGCCGTGACGTGACGCAGCTGTCGGCCACCGAGGTGCGGGAAAGTGCGCTGGAAAGCCTGGCCGAAAACCTCAACGATTCGCTGGTCGCGCCGCTGTGCTGGTTCGCACTGGCCGGCCTGCCGGGCGCGGCGCTCTACCGCTTTGCCAACACCGCGGACGCGATGTGGGGCTACCGCGACCACCGGCTCTGGGCCGGCGCCTGGGCGGCGCGGGTGGATGACATGCTCTCGTGGCTGCCGGCGCGCCTGTCGGCGCTGCTGCTGTGCGCCGCTGCCTGGCGCTGGCCGGGGGCTGCAGCGCTGTGGCGCGAGGCGGGCCGCACGCCTTCACCGAATGGCGGCTGGCCGATGGGTGCGCTGGCCTTGCTGCTGGACCGGCGGCTGGGAAAACCAGCCACTTATGTGCTCAACGAGGGCGCGCCGCTGCCGCAAAGCCAGGATACGGCAGTTTCCTTACGTTGGTGCGCCCGTGCTGCAGGTGGGGCCGCCATGCTGGCGTCGTCAATATTGTTGATACTCGGGTTCTGGACGTCAACAACGGGGTCGCAGCCTGGCCGGTCTGGCCAAGCGCTGCCGAACCCCGAATGGGAGCTGAAACATGAGTCTTGAACGTGGCCTGGCGGCGCCGCCGCCTGTCTTCCTGTCCGTGCACGGAGGGCCCGACGCCGGGCCGCCCATCCGCCACGACTTTTCCACCAACGCCAACCCGCTGCCGCCGCTGCCGCTGCTGATGGAGCGCCTGGCACGCGCCGACCGCACCCGCTACCCCGATCCCACCTACGCCGCGCTGACCGAGGCGCTGAGCCAGCACCATGGCGTGCATGCACGGCGCGTGCTGCCCACGGCCGGCAGCAGCGAAGGCATTCGCCGGCTGACGCTGGCGGCCGCGCAGCGCGGCCGGCGCCAGGTCTGGATTCCCGAGCCGGGCTATGGCGACTACCGCGCCGCCGCGCTCGCGCTGAGCCTGCCGGTGCGCACCTGGAACGAGCCCTCGGCGCTGCTGGAAGGGCTGCGACGCGAGCCAGCGGCCGCGCTAGTCTGGATCACCGAACCTTGCAATCCCACGGGTGGCACCCTGCCCGAACTCTTCTGGCGCGAGCTCGCCGCGCTGGCCGACCAGCAGGGCGCCTGGCTGGCCCTGGACCGGGCCTACGAGCCGCTGCGGCTGCAGGGCCAGGACCCGGTGCCGGCTGCGGTGGCCCAGCAGTGCTGGCAGCTGTTCTCGCCGAACAAGTCGCTGGGCCTGACGGGCGTGCGCGCCGGCTACATGCTGGCCCCGCTGCAGGCAGGTCTTGCCAACACCAACCTGCTGCTGGCGCTGGCCGCCAGCTGGGTGGTGTCGGCCGAAGGCGAGGCGCTGCTGCGTGCGCTGCCGCTGCCCGAGGTCCAGGGCTGGCTGGCCGATTCGCGGCTGCGTTTGATCGACTGGCGCGTGAAGCAGGCGGCGCTGCTGGCCGAGCTGGGCTGGGCCCAGCGGCAGTCGGTGGTGCCGTTCTGGCTGGCCAGGCCGCCGGTGCCCTCCGCGGCGCTGGGACGCTGCCTGCAGCAGTTGCGCGAGCAGGGCATCAAGCTGCGTGACGCCCAGTCCTTCGGCCTGCAGGGCTGGGTGCGGCTGTCCACCCAGCACCCAGAGGCCCAGGCCGCGCTGGCCGAAGGCTGGCGCGCCCACATGGCCAGGCCGGGCGCGCAGTGGTCCACCAGCACCATCCAGTCCACCTTCTGAAGCGCTTGCCCGGCATGCACGAGCTGCGCCTTTTCCTGACCGCCCTGCAGTTCTTCACCCGCGTGCCGGTGCCCGGCTGGGTGGGCTGGTCGCCCGCGCAGCTCAACGCCTCGGCCCGCCATTTCCCAACGGTGGGCTGGCTGGTCGGTGCGGTGTGCGGCGCGGTGCTGGCCGGTGCCGGCTGGCTTTGGCCGCCGCTGGTGGCGGCGCCGCTGGCCATCGCCGCTGGCGTGTGGATGACCGGCGGTTTCCACGAAGACGGGCTGGCCGACAGCTGCGACGGCTTTGGTGGCGGCCGTGAGCGCGATCACGTGCTGGCGATCATGAAGGACTCGCGCATTGGCAGCTATGGCGCCATTGCGCTGGTGCTGGCGCTGGGGCTGAAGGCCGCGCTGCTGGCCGAGCTGCTGCGACAGCATCCGGTGCTGGGCTGGACCGCTTTTGGCGCGCTGATGGCCGCGATGCTCAGCGCCCACGCCTTGAGCCGCTGGGCCGCGCTGCTGGTGATGGCGAGGCTGGACTATGTGCGCGAGGACGCACTGTCCAAGTCCAAGCCGATTGCGCAAGGCGTGCCGCTGCCGGCCTTGGCCGTCGCCACGGTGCTGGCCTTGTTGCCGGGGCTGCTGCTGGGTGGCGGCTGGCGCGTGGGCCTGGCTTGGCTGGTCGCCGCTTCGGTTGGCGGGCTGGCCATCCGCTTCTGCCGCAGGCGCCTGGGCGGCTATGTGGGTGACGCGCTCGGCGCCACGCAGCAACTGGCCGAGCTGGCGGTGCTGCTGGCCTGGGTGGCGCGGGCCTGAAGCATGGCCTTGATCCTGCTGCGCCACACGCGCGTGGACGCGCCTGCCGGGCTTTGCTACGGCTGGCATGACGTGGCCTTGCTGGCGCCCCCGCAGCCTTCGTTCGACGACGTGCAAGCCGCGCTGCAGGCCTTGCTCGCTCGCCTGGGCCTGAAGCTGGCCGAGGTTCACAGCAGCCCGCTGCAACGTGCCGCCTTGCTCGCGCAGCACCTGGCCGAAGCGCACGCCGCCAGGCTGACGACCGATGCACGCTGGCGCGAGCTGTCGTTTGGCGAATGGGAGGGCAGGCGCTGGGACTTCATTGACCGCGCGCAGAGCGATCCCTGGGCCGAAGACCCGCTGCACCGCGCGCCACCCGGCGGTGAAACACTGGCCACGCTGGCCGAGCGGGTGAGGGCGGCGCGGGACGATTTGCGGGACGCGGCTTCGAGGCCAGGCGAGGCAGTGCTCGCAGTCGGGCATGCCGGCCCGATGCGGGTGCTGCTGGCCGATGCACTGGGCTTGCCGCTGTACCCGCCGGTTGAACGGGCACTGGACTTTGGTGGCCTGCTGGCCCTACGGCCGACGCGTGATGGCTGGTGTTTGGCCGAGGAGATGCCGTGAAGTTGAAACGCCCCGAGATGCCGCTGGCCGAAGCCGAGGTCGCCGCGCTGGCGGCGCAGGACGACGGGCCGCGGCACACGCTGTTGATCGGCGGCGCACGCTCGGGCAAGAGCGCGCTGGCCGAGCGCCGCGCCGCCGAGTGTGAATCGGCGGGCGCCGAGATCGTGGTCATCGCCACGGCCCAGGCGCTGGATGAAGAGATGGCCGCGCGCATTGCCGCGCACCGTGCCGTGCGGCCCGCTGGCTGGCGCACGGTGGAAGCGCCTCAGGCGCTGGCCGCCACGTTGCAGGTCGAGGACGCGCCGAACCGCGTGTTGCTGGTCGACTGCCTGACGCTGTGGCTCAGCAACCTGCTGTTCGATGCTGAAACAGATGTCGAAGTGCGCGCGCTGCAGCCCAGCCAGCGCTGGGTCGACGAACGCGCCGCGCTGCTGGCCTTGCTGCCCACGCTGCGCGGTGAGCTGATCCTGATCGGCAATGAAGTCGGCCACGGCATCGTGCCCATGGGCGCGGGCAACCGCCTCTTCGTCGACGAAAACGGCCGACTGCACCAGGCGCTGGCGGCGCACTGCGCGCGGGTGGAATTCGTGATGGCCGGCTGTGCGCTGGCGCTCAAAACATCTTGAGGGAGTGGGAATGAAGTGGTTCGGGAAGGCCGCCGTGCGCGGCCTGGTGGCGGCTTGCGGCCTGGCTTTGCAAGGCCTTGCGATGGGCGCGCCAGTCAGCGTGCTGGACGACGATGGCCAGCGCATCACGCTGCCGGCGCCGGCGCAGCGCATCGTCAGCCTCGCGCCGCACACCACCGAGCTGCTGTTCGACGCGGGCGCCGGCGCCAAGGTGGTGGCCACCGTGCGCTATGGCGACTACCCCGAGGCCGCGAAGAAGCTGCCGCAGGTGGGCGACGCACACAGCCTGGACCTGGAGCAGATCGCCGCACTGAAGCCGGACCTGATCGTCGTCTGGATGCACGGCAACTCGGCGCGCCAGATCGAGCGCCTGCATGCGCTGAAGCTGCCCATCTTCCACAGCGAGCCGCGCAGCCTGCCCGCGATTGCAGACGGCATGCGCCGGCTGGGCCTGCTCGCCGGCACCGAGCCGGCAGCCAATGCCGCGGCCGATGCCTTCATGGCCGACCTGGGCGCCTTGCGCCAGCGCTACAGTGGCCGCCCACCCGTCAAGGTTTTCTACCAGATCTGGTCCAAGCCGCTGATGACTGTGAACAAGGGCCACCTGATCAGCGACGTGATCTCGCTGTGCGGCGGTGTCAACGTCTTTGCCGACCAGCCGCTGCTGGTGCCCACGCCCAGCGTCGAAGCCGTGCTGGCCACGCAGCCCGAGGTGCTGGCCACCGGCACGCCGGATGGCAAACCTGACGACAGCCTGCAGCCCTGGCAAGGCCTGAAGGCCTTTGCGCCAGTGGCGAAAAACCAGATCATCTGGCTGACCTCGGACGAGATCAGCCGCCACACCCCGCGCATCCTGCTGGGTGCCAGGCAGATGTGCGAGGGGCTGGACGCGGTGCGCGCAAAACGCAGTGGAACATGAGCGCGAAGCGGGCCGAGCGCCGGGCCGCCCCAAGCCGGCCCGCAGTCCCCTCGGGGGACTGGCCGATGTACCCATCGGACGAGGGGCTGACATGAACGGTGCGCTGATGGTGCAAGGCACGACTTCCGATGCTGGCAAGAGCACGGTGGTCGCAGGCCTGGCACGTGTTCTGGTGCGGCAAGGCATCCGCGTCGCGCCTTTCAAGCCGCAGAACATGGCGCTCAACAGTGCAGTCACGGCAGACGGCGGCGAGATCGGCCGCGCGCAGGCCCTGCAGGCGCTGGCCGCGCGTGTCGCACCCACCGTCGACATGAACCCGGTGCTGCTCAAGCCCAGCTCGGACACCGGCGCCCAGGTCATCGTGCACGGCAAGGTGCTGGCCGACATGAATGCGCGGGCCTACCACGACTACAAGCGCGTGGCCTATGCCGCGGTGGCCGAGTCCTTCGCCCGGCTGCGCGCGGCCTACGACGTGGTGCTGGTCGAAGGCGCCGGCAGCCCGGCCGAGATCAACCTGCGCGACCGCGACATCGCCAACATGGGCTTTGCGCTGCCGCATCAAGTGCCGGTCCTGCTGGTGGCCGACATCGACCGCGGCGGCGTGTTCGCCCACCTCACCGGTACGCTGGCCTGTCTGGCAGAGGACGAGCAGGCGCTGGTGCGCGGCTTCCTGATCAACCGCTTCCGTGGCGACATCGGCCTGCTGCAGCCCGGGCTGGACTGGTTGGAGGCGAAGACCGGCAAGCCGGTGTTCGGCACGCTGCCTTACCTGCACGGCCTGCAACTGGATGCCGAGGACGCGATCCAGGTCGCGCAGCCGGCAGGCGGCGACGGGCCGCTGCTCAAGGTCATCGTGCCGGTGCTGCCTCGCATCAGCAACCACACCGATTTCGACGCGCTGCGCGCCCATCCGCAGGTTGACCTGAGTTTCATCGGCCCCGGCCAACAGGTTCCGCCTGCGGACCTCATCGTGCTGCCTGGCAGCAAGAGCGTGCAGGCCGACCTGCGCTGGCTGCGTGCCAACGGATGGGAGCCCGCCATCCAGCGCCATCTTCGCTATGGCGGCAAGTTGATCGGCATCTGCGGCGGCCTGCAGATGCTGGGCCGTGCGCTGCACGACCCACTCGCGCGTGAAGGCGGTGGCAGCGAAGCGGGACTGGGCCTGCTGGACTTCGAGACCACGCTGGCGGCCGAGAAGCAGCTGCGCCAGGTCCAGGGCCGGCTGACCTGGGGCGAAGGTGCTGCGGTGACGGGCTACGAAATCCACCTTGGCCTGAGCGATGGGCTGGCGATGCAGCGGCCTGCACTGACCCTGGCGGGCGGTCGACCCGATGGGGCTTTGTCGGCAGACGGCCAGGTGCTCGGCACCTATGTGCACGGCCTGTTCGACCAGCCCGAGGCCCAGGCCGCGCTGCTGCGCTGGGCCGGCCTGGGGCAGGCCGCGGCGGTGGACCTGGCCGCGCTGCGCGAAGCCAGCCTGGAGCGGCTGGCGGATTCGCTGGAGGCGTCAATGGACCTGCCGGCCTTGTGGGCGCAACTGGAGCCCTGAACGGTCTCCCTAGAAACCTCGCTTCACACAACGGGCGTCAACGATGCGTCAACGGTGTTTGGGCGGCCAGCGTTGGCCTGATGGAACAAGCAGCGCTCGATGCACTCCAACCGCATCGACCTTCTCCGGCGGGTAGCGCCCCGTCGGGTCACATTTCTCCGGCGGGCAAGGCCTCGCCGGGCCGCATGGCCCATGTCCGCGTCGCGGTGCATCGGTCCCAAGACTCACCGAGAACAGGAAGCGCACATGTTGACCCCCTCCTCCCAGCCCACCTTGCGCCGGCGCAGCTGGCTCGCCGGCATGGGCCTGGGCGCTGCGGCGCTGGCCACCGGCTGTTCGGCGCCGGCCGTGCAGTCGGCACCCGCGCCGGCCACGCCCGAGCCAGCGCCCGGCACGCCGCTGGGCCCCGTCAGCGTGGAAGACCGGCAGTGGCTGGAGCGCCTGTCCTGGGGTGCCAACGACAGCCTGGCGCGGGAATTCCAGGCCATGGGCCGTGAGCGCTGGCTGGCAATGCAGCTGACGCCGCAATGGCCGCCCACGCTGCCACCGGTGGTCAAGGCGCAGATTGACGCGCTGGACATCAGCCGCAAGCCAATGCTGGCGCTTGCGCGAGCCAGCGACGAACAGCGCAAGGCCTGGGTGGCGATGAAAGGCGACGAGCAAGTGGCCGCGCGCCAGGCCTGGCAGCAGGAGATGGCGCGCCTCACCACCGAGGCCGTCAACCGGCAACTGCTGCGCAGCCTCTATGCGCGCGAGCAACTGCAGGATCAGATGGGCTGGTTCTGGTTCAACCACTTCAACGTCTACGCCCAGAAGGCCAACCTGCGGGTCATGATGGGCGATTACGACGACACCATCCGCCCGCTGGCGCTGGGCCGTTTCCGAGACCTGCTGGGCGCGGTGATCCATCACCCGGCGATGCTGCGCTACCTGGACAACGACCAGAACCGCGTTGGCAAGCTCAACGAGAACCTGGGCCGCGAACTGCTGGAGCTGCACACGCTGGGCGTGGACGGCGGCTACAGCCAGCAGGACGTGCAGGAAATGGCGCGGGTGCTGACCGGCTTCGGCCTTCAGATCGAGGAACAGAACCCGCGCATGAAGCCCGAGTTCGAGGCACAGTACCTGCGCCGCGGGTTGTTCGAGTTCAACCCGCAGCGGCATGACCCGGGTTCGAAGAAAGTGCTGGGCGAGACGGTGCAGGGCCAGGGCGGCGTGGCCGAGCTGAACGGCGTGCTGGACCGGCTGGCGCGCCACCCTTCCACCGCACGCCACATCTGCCGCAAGATTGCCGTCTATCTGGTGGCCGACGAACCGTCTCCCGCGCTGGTACAGAAGCTCTCTGCACGCTATTTGGCCAGCGATGGCCGCATCGACCAGGTGCTGCGCGAGCTGTTCGCCGCGCCCGAGTTCGCGGCCTCGCTGAACAAGCGCTTCAAGGACCCGATGCAGTTCGTGCTGTCCGCCGTGCGCCAGTGCCACGACGGGCAGACGGTGGTCAACACGCAGCCGATGCGTGGCTGGCTGCAGCGCCTGGGCGAGGCGCCCTACACGCGCGTCACGCCCGATGGCTTTCCGCTCGAAAGTTCCGCCTGGAATGGCCAGGGCCAGCTGACGGCTCGCTTTGAGCTGGCGCGCATCATCGTGACCGGCGGCAATGTGAACAACCACCTGTTCCGCGCCGAAGGCGCGCCGCCGCTGGCCCAGGTGCCGCAGGCGCGGGCACGCGGCGAGCTGTTCAAGACGGCGATCGAGCCGACGCTGGCGCGGGCCACCAAGCTTGCGCTGACCCAGGCCGCCACGCCGCGCGAAGCTGACGCGCTGTGGCTGTCGTCCCCCGAATTCATGTGGCGCTGAGCCTGCGGAGTATTTGCAAATGACCGTGATGCTGAACCGACGCCAACTGCTGGGCCGCGCCGCAGCCAGCCTGCCATTGCTGGCCGGCGCCTTCTCGTCCACCTCGCTGTGGGCTGGGCCGAACGACCTGCCGCGCACGCTGATCGTCTTCCTGCGCGGCGCCTATGACGCCAACAGCCTGCTAGTGCCCTACACCAGCTCGTTCTACTACGAGAGCCGGCCCAACATCGCGATCGCCAAGCCCGATGGCAGCAGCGACTGGGCGCTCGCGCCCGCCACGACCGAAAGCCTGATGCCGCTGTGGCAGAAGAAGCAACTGGCCTTCGTGCCTTTTGCCGGCAGTGATGACGTGAGCCGCAGCCACTTCGAGACGCAGGACAACTTCGAGCTGGGTCAGAGCGTGGGCGGCAGCCTGCAATACCGCAACGGCTTCATGAACCGCCTGGCCAGCACGCTGGGGGTGCAGAAGCAGCCCGGCCGCGAGGCGCTGGCCTTCACCGACCAGCTGCCGCTGATCTTCCAGGGCAAACTGGCCGTGGGCAACCAGGGCCTGCGCTCGGTGGGCGGCGGCGGGATGGACGAACGCCAGGCCAACCTGGTCCGCAGCATGTATGCGCAGACGCCGCTGTCCGGCGCGGTCGACAGCGGCTTTGACACCCGGCGCGAAGTGCTGCAGGAAATGGGCGAGCAAAAGGACATGGCCAGCCGCAATGCCATTGGCTCCAAGGGCTTCGAGGCCGAGGCCAAGCGGGTGGCCAAGCTGATGCGCGAGCGCGTGGCCTTGGGCTTCATCGACGTGGGCGGCTGGGACACGCATGCCAACCAGGGGGCCGCGCTGGGCGGCCTGGCCACGCGGCTGTCGGAGTTGTCGGCCGGCCTGGCGGCGTTTGCCACCGAAATGGGCCCGCAGTGGCAGAACACCACCGTGATCGTGGTCAGCGAGTTCGGCCGCACCTTCCGCGAAAACGGCAACCGCGGCACCGACCACGGCCACGGCACCGTCTACTGGGTGATGGGCGGCGGCCTGAAGGCCGGCGGCAAGGTCGTCGGCCCGCAGCAGCAGCTGCGCGCCGACACCTTGTTCCAGGACCGCGACATGCCCGCGTTGACCGACTACCGCGCCATGCTGGCGGGGCTGTGGGGCCGCCAGTACGGCATCAGCCTGGCGCAGCAACAGCAGGTCTTCCCCGGCCTGAAGGCTGGCGTGGACCTGGGCCTGGTGTGAGCTGGCGGGCTTCCCCATGGGCTGCCAGCGGTCTCTCCAATGGCGGATGACAGCGTCGCCCGGACACGTCATGGTACGAAGTTGCCATCCGGCACTGCACGTCCACCACAAGGCGCTCACCATGAATGACCAGACCCTCCTGAACCACATCACCCAGCTCGTCGAGGAAGAGCACACGCTGCGTGCCGCGCCCACCTCGGCGGGCGCCGAAGCCGAACGCCTGCGCCACGTGGCCGAGCAGCTGGACCAGTGCTGGGACCTGCTGCGCCAGCGCCGCGCCAAGCGCGAGTTTGGCGAGAACCCGTCGGAGGCGCATGTGCGCGACGTGGGCACGGTGAAGCGCTACGAAGGCTGAATGCGCAGCCGCGGCAGCGGCAGGCATGCTGATGCCTTTGCGGCACGCGGCCCGGCATGATTCGTCGTGCAACGAAGCGTTTCGGCGGCAAGCTCCCTAGAGTCGAGGCCATGCACTCGACTGTCCTGCCCAACCCCCCGCCCCGCGTTCCCAGTTCTGTGGAGGTGTGCCCGTCCATCCTCTATTTCGGCACGCCAGTGGCGTTGATCAGCACGCTGAACCTGGAAGGGGCGGCCAATCTCTCGCCCATGTCTTCTGTCTGGGCGCTGGCTGACCGCTTGGTGCTGGGCCTGGCGCAGGCGAGCCAAGGCTGCGAGAACTTCGTGCGCTCTGGCGAAGCGGTGATCAACCTGCCAGGGCCCGACCAATGCGTTGCGGTGGAAGCGCTGGCGCCCACCACCGGCCGGTTTCCCGTGCCGGGTCACAAGCGGGACATGGGCTACCGCCACGAGGGCGACAAGTTCGCCCTGGCCAAGTTCACGCCGCTGGCCTCCCGCTTCGTGGGCCCGCCGCGCATTGCCGAGTGCCCGCTGCAACTGGAGGTGCGTTTGCTGGCCGCCCATGGTGCCTCCGTGGTGGACGGCGCCGACCCCGGCTTCCTGCTGCTCGAAGCCAAGGTGCTGCAAGTCCATGCGCACCAGGACATTGTCCTGCCGGGCAGCCAGCACATCGACACGCAGCGGTGGAGCCCGCTGCTCTACGTGTTCCGCCACTACTTCGCCACCGGTGGCCGATTAGGCCGGAACTTTCGCGCGGAGACCTGAGTTCGCGCGTCCCTTGAAGACCTGGCCTGCTCGAGGCCGAGGGCCAGGTCTTTGGGGCGCGCTGCCGCGGGCGTTCAGCAGCTTCAGACGCCCATCGCCGGGTCGCTGGTGCTGTGCTTGCCGTTTTCGATGCGGCCTGCCACGCGTCGCACGAAGGCTGCTTTGCTGCCCACGCTGACCGTCAGGTCGTACCAGCCCTTTTCCGGGCTGGCGTCGTAAGTGACCGTCAGCGAGGTGCCGGCGGGCACTTTGTAGGAAGCTGGCGAGGCATCGCGGTAGGCGTTGATGACGATGTCGAAGCTGCAGTCCGCACTGCCGCTGTTCTTCAGCACCAGCGAGAGCGTGCGGTCCTTGGACGACTGCTTCACTTCCAACTCGGGGTTGGCCGAAGGGCTCTTCTTGGCCAGGTCGGTGTCGCCCTGCAGGTGGCGGTGGAAGCCGTTCGGGCCGAGGATCCACAGGTCGTAGGCGCCCTGGTCGTCCTTGGCCAACCAGCTGCCGCTCAGGTTCATGCCGGCTTCCACCGTGTAGCGGCGCGGCATGCGGTCCAGATGCAGCTTGTCATAGACGTGGAACACCACGCCCACGCTGCCCTTGTTGTGGAACACCACGTCCACCCGCTTGTCGGCCGCCAGCACCGTGGCGTCCACCTTCAGCACATAGGGCAGGGCGCGCGAGTGGCGGATGCCCCAGGGCTGCGTGGGCAGGGTCTGGCTGGCCTCTGGCGGCACGGGCACTTGTGGCAGCGTTTCCTGCTGGGCGCGCAGCTTGTCGGCCGACTTCTTGGTCAGCTTGGGCAGCGCCGGCAGTGGGTCCACGTTGGGGCTGACGAAGTTGAAGGCCGAGGTCAGATCACCCGCCACGGCACGGCGCCAGGTGCTGATCTGCGGCTCCTGCACGCCGAAGCGCTGCTCCAGGAAGCGGATGACGGAGGTGTGGTCGAAGACCTGCGAGTTGACCCAGCCGCCGCGGCTCCAGGGCGACAGCACCAGCATCGGCACGCGCGGGCCCATGCCGTAGACCCGGCCGTCGGGCTGCGGCTGGCTGGTCGTGCCGGGCGGGTTGGCGTGGGTGAAACGTTCGCTGTCCACCGGGCAGGTGGAAGCACCGGCCACATTGCCGCTTTCGTCGATGGCGGGCGCTGCCGGGGCAGGCACGTGGTCGAAGAAACCGTCGTTCTCGTCGAAATTGACCAGCAGCACCGTCTTGCTCCACACGGCCGGGTCCGCGGTCAGCGCGTTGAGCACCTGCTCGATGTACCAGGCGCCTTGCACCGGGCTGGACGGGCCAGGGTGCTCGCTGTAGGTCTCGGGCGCGACGATCCACGACACGGCAGGCAACGTGCCGGCCTTGATGTCGTCCTTGAGCGCCTGCAGGAAGCCGCCGTCCGGCATGGTGTTGGCAATGCCCTTGCACAGCGGGCTGATCGCGTCATGCGTGGCAGGCGCGTACGGGATGTACGGCGAGCCGTCGCCGTTGTTGCCCATCGCGATGTTGGCCAGGCGGTAGTTGACGAAGCCGGCCAGCGAGTTGTCGGTGAAGTTGTCCGGCATGTTCTGGTAGACCTTCCAGCTCACGCCGGCGGCCTGCAGGCGCTCCGGGTAGGTGGCCCAGGTGTAGCCCTTGTCCGGGGCTTCCATGCCGTCCCATTCGTTGACCACTGCTGCCACGTTGGCGCCGGTCGGGCCGTTGGTGCCGGTCCACAGGAACAGGCGGTTCGGGTTGGTGCCGGCCTGGATGGCGCAGTGGTAGGCGTCGCACACGGTGAAGGCATTGGCCAGCGCGAACTGGAAGCCGACTTCGGCTTCGCGGTAGTAGCCCATCGAGTGGTCGGTCTTGTAGCGCGGCCATTCATTCAGGCGGCCGGCATTCCAGGCATTCTGCGCGTCGTTCCACGAGTGCGGCGTGCCCTGCACCCGCTGCGCGTTGCCCTGGCTGCTGTCCAGGTGGTAGGGCAGCACGACGCGGGTGCCATCGCTCTGCTCCCAGACGCTGCGGCCGTTGGCCAGTGGAATCGTGAAACGATCGCCAAAGCCGCGCACACCCACCAGGGTACCGAAGTAGTTGTCGAACGAACGGTTCTCCTGCATCAGGATCACCACGTGCTTGACGTCCTTGATGGTGCCGGTGGTGTTGTCCGCCGGAATGGCCAGCGCGCGGGCGATGGCGGGCGGCAGCGCGGTGGTGGCGGCGGCTGCGGCGGCGAGTTGGGCGGTGCCGCGCAGGAAGCTGCGGCGGTCGGTGGGCTGGTTCATCAGATTCCTGGAAGCTGCAAAGGACCGCGCCACCGGTGCGGTGGCGCATTGGCAAACCACGCAGAATGCAGCGGTTTGAAGTCAGGCGTGTGATGACTTGATGCAGTGGGACCCTCTCGGCGGGCTTCCCCATGGCCCGTCAGCGGTTTCTCCAATGGCAGATGACAGCAGCCTCCGGACGGGTCATGGTGCGGGTTGCCATCAACGGCCCAACCAAAGGCGCTGACATGAACGACCAGACCCTCTTGAACCACATCACCCAGCTCGTCGAAGAAGAGCACACGCTCCGTGCCGCGCCCACCTCGGCGGGCGCCGAAGCCGAACGCCTGCGCCACGTGGCCGAGCAGCTGGACCAGTGCTGGGACCTGCTGCGCCAGCGCCGCGCCAAGCGCGAGTTCGGCTAGAACCCGGCGGAGGCGCATGTGCGCGACGTGGGCACGGTGGAGCGCTACGAAGGCTGAATGCGCAGCCGCGGCAGGGCAGGGCATGCGGGGGTCTGTGTCTCACCCATGTCGTCTGTCTGGGCGCGGGCTGACCGGTTGGTGCCGGGCCTGGCCCAGGCGAGCCGCCAATTCCTCAGGCGGTGGGCGCGCTCATTGCAACACGCCCAACACGATCAGCACGCTGTTGCCGCCTGGCACTTGGCTGGGGCCTTCGCCGCCGTGAGGATCGGGCATCTGTGCGGCGCGGGCCGGGTCAATCTTGTCGGCGCCGGTGTTGACTTGCAAGCCGTAGAACATGCTTTCGATCTGCATCTTGCCGCGCAGGCCGTAGAGCGTGGGTGAGGCCTTGTTGAAGTAGTCGACCTGGCTGCCCGAACCTGAGAGCTCGATGCGGAAGGCGGGCTTGTCGGCTGGCCTGGCAGCGTTCGCCACCGAGATGGGCCCGCAGTGGCAGAACACCACGGTAATCGTGGTCAGCGAATTTGGCCGCACCTTCCGCGAAAACGGCAACCGTGGCACCGACCATGGCCACGGCACCGTCTACTGGGTCATGGGCGGTGGCCTGGAGGCCGGCGGCAAGGTCGTCGGCCCGCAGCAGCAGCTGCGGGCCGACACCCTGTTCCAGGACCGCGACATGCCTGCGTTGATCGACCACCGCGCGATGCTGGCGGGGCTGTGGGGCCGCCAGTACGGGCTGACGCCGGCCCAGCGGGCGCAGGTGTTTCCGGGGCTGAAGGGCAGCGTGGATCTGGGTCTGGTCTGAAGCGATCGGCGCGCTGTCGCATCAAGCTCCCCGTCGCCGCCGCGTTGACGGCAAGACCTTGTTGGGTGTGCTTGGCGCGGTGGTCCTGCGCGGTTTGGTGCGAGCCTGTGTAGCGTCGGCCTCCGCAGCATTGATCACTTGCCGCAACTGAACAGCGCACGTGGTTGGCGCCAGACTCAGGCAGTGGCGGCATTCCCTGAAGACCCGCAGCCCCTCATCGGAGTTGTCGTCGAAGACCAGCACGCCCAGCGGCGAGAAGTGGTGGACGATGCCTTGCGGTGCCTGCCATGCGTCCGGCGCGCCCTGGGCCGGCCAGGCGATGCCTTGCGTCGCCACGCGCGCGGGGATCAGCCAGTACTCACCGCTGCGGTAGTCGCCGCCGGTCTCGAACGCGACCTGGACGCCGTCTTCGAGGTCCAGCCAGGTCAGCTGTAAGCCATTCGATTCGATGATCGGCACCGCACCTTCGTCCAGCACGACGATGTCGCTGCCGTGCTGGTCCCAGCGGCGCAGCTTGGGGTTGGACAAGGTCTCTGACCAGGCCATCAGCGTGCCGCCCGGCACACTGGCCGAGTCGACCACCAACTGGTCGCCATCGACCACCGAGATGCGCACCAACTGGCCCGGTTCGTTGGCCAGGTCCAGCGCATCGTGCGACAGCTCGACCCAGTCGCCTGCCGTGAAGCCGCGGGCGCTGGAGGCGCTGAGCGTCGATGCATCACCGCTGCTGCCCACGCCCAGCCAGCGAGCGGCCACGCTGCCGTTCTCGCGCGACCATTTGAAAGTGGCACCACCCGCGACGCCAGCGCGATGCACCTCGACCCGGTACAGCTGGTTCTCGGCGCCGCGGTAGGCCGCATCCGGCGACACGATGCAGGGGTCGGTGAAGGCCGAGCCGGGGTCGAGGCGTGCGGTCATGAGGCCGCTGCCCAGGGCCGTCAGCGAAGACAAGGGCGTGTTGCAGGCGTCCTGGTTCTCACGCGGGTTGCCCCAGTTCTCATCCCACGGCAAGGCTTTGACCTGCCAGATGACCTTGGCGCGCGTGCAGGTGTCTGGCCCGCCCAGTGCAGGCTCGCGGATCGAGTCGTCTTCGATCCACGAGACATGCCGTTCCCACACGTCGAGGTAGACCCAGAAGGCCTGGTTCGAGGAGGGCCGCGTCAGCCACGCGAGCAGCGCGTCGCCGCCCTCGTTGTTGACCGGCGGCGTGGGTGTGTAGTCGGGCTGGTCGGCGTAAGACGTCCACTGCTCGTTCTCGCACAGGATGCCGTCCACGTAGTAGTGGCCGGGGGCGAGCGACAGCACCGCGGGCTTGGTGGACTTGTCCAGGTCCAGGCTGAAGCCGCTGTCAGGCGGGCCGCCGCCAGCGCCGAAGAGGTCGCGCGTCAGCAAGCGAAGGTGGTGCAGCAGGATGGCCGAGGCCTCGTTGCTGTCGGCGTCCAGCGCCACGCGACCCTGCTGGTGCAGGACGCGGCTGTAGTGCTTGCTGCTGTCGAAGCCGAAGCGGGTGAAGTCGCCTTTCATGGGAAGCCTCTCTCGGGTTTGTCGTCAATTCGCAAACAGCAGGCCGACATGCATGCCGGCCGGCGTGAACTGGGCCAGGCGCGCGCGCAGGTTGGCCGCGCGTTGGGGTTGGAACAGGTCGTGGTACACGCCCATTTCGGAGTCGTCGTCGGCGCCGCGCACGATCTCGGCCGCGCAGTGAATGCCCAGCTGCGCATAGCCCGGGGTGCCGTAACGCTCGGACGTGAACTGTGGCCGCAGGCGCAACTGCTCGCTCAGGATCTCGGCGTGGAGCGGGTCGGCATCGGTGATGCGGCGGCGCACGTCGGCAATGGCTTCGTCGGGCTGGCAGCGATAGCGCCGCGGCGTGCGGCAGCGACAGGGCACGTAGCAAAAGCGCATGCAGCCGATCTGGCGTCGCGCCACGTTGACGCAGCCGGTGAAGATGCAGTTCTCGGCCAGCGTGATCGCGTGCACGTCAACGATGCCGAACACGGTCGTGTCGCTGACCGTCAGCATCACATGGGCAATGCCGTCGCCCGGCCCGCCGATGGCCTGCATGTCGTGGCCGGTGGCATCGACGATGCTGTCGCTGATGTTCAGCGGGATCGGGTCCAGCCCGACTTGGTCTTCGCTGACACGGATCGTGCCGACGATGCTGTGCTCGACGGAGATGGTGGCGCGCAGCCCGTTCATCTCCAAGCTGGGTTCGGCGGGCCGGCGTGGCTCGCAATTGCAGTCGATGCCCCAGCCGGGCACCAGCGTGCAATGACGGATCACGACGCGAGCGCCGCACACGTCCGCCGAGGCGTAGCCGTCCGACCGCCCTTGCACGCGCAGCGGCCGGCCGGTGACCAGCAGGCCGTCGAGGCTGATGCGGCTGCGCTCGCCCAGCGTGATGGTCAGCGCATCGGGGAGGTCGGTCTGCCAGTCGATCAGCCGCAGCACCGGCCGCGTGCGCTGCGCTGCGCGCAACTGCAGCGACTGTCCATCGGCCAGCGTGACGGACAGCGGCTCGACGAAGACGGCGCTGCTGCCCAGCTCGATTACCGCATCGTCGGGCTGGTCCTTCTGCCACTGGGCCAGCGCATCGGCGATGCGGTGGAACTCGAACTCGTCGCCTTCGCCGACGCGGTACAGCTTGTACGGCCCGGCCGGTGCCAGCAGAGGCCGCTCATATTCGCCACCGCCGATGGCGGACGGCTGGCCGTAGCGGTAGCTGACCCGCACACCCTTGCGCGGCAACTGCGACGGCGGAAACGCGATGCGGCCCAGCACCGGATCAACCGCCACCTGGTTGGCGCGCGGCACGTAGGTCCAGCCGCTCAGGTCGGCCGGCACGATCTGCGCCAGCGGCACGATCGCGCTGCCGGGAGCGCCGGCCCAGCCCTCGGCGCGAATCGACAGGCTCAGCCCCTCGCCGTAGAAGGCGCCGGGGTTCGCATCGAACGCATGGCGGCGAATGGCCGCTGGCAGGTTCAGTTCCTCGGCGATGTGGCTGGGGTCGGTCTCGGGCTGTGGCGCGACGAACAGCGGTGCGTCCTGCCCCAGCACACTGAAGGTGAAGCAGTGGGGCCCGGCTTCTTCAATGCAGCAGGCGGGTGTGTCGGTCACCGGCAAGCTCAACAGCCGCCAAGCGTAGACCCCGACGCTCGGGATGTTGAACAGGCCGGTGCCCCGGTGCGAATCGATGCGCCGCAGGTCCACGCTGTGCGCAATGGCTTCGAACGGGCCACCCAGCTGGTCCAGCGCATCCAGCTCGCGCAGGTCGACCAGGCGGTGCCGTTCGAGGTAGAGGTGGTCGATATTCTGGTCACGCACCAGCAGCTTGAAGAACTCGACCGCGCGGGCCGGCCAGCCGGCCACGTCTTGCGCCAGTTGTTCCAGCAGCGCCAGTGTGCCTTTCGCGCGCCGGTTGCGGATGGCGTTGGCCACCTCGCGGCGCGGCACCAGCACGCGTGGGTTCTCGCAGGCTGGCGCATCAGCGGGCAGACCGGCCTCGGCCAGCGGCACATGGCCGACCAGGTCGCCGATGTAGGGCACGGCCCAGTCCTGTGCGGTCTCGATGAACCAGTTGTCATAAAGCTGGGCGATGTCGTCTTCGACCACATTGACCTGCTCGGCGATCACCTGCAGCAGCGCCTTCAGCGGGTAGCCCTGGTCGGCATCGCGCATGCGATGGACCGTGGGCAGCAGCGCGTACAGGCGGTCGGCGCGGGCCGTATCGATGGTGTTCATGTCAGTCGCTCCGGCTAGCGTCGCGCAACTCGCGACGCAGGAAATCAACCAAACCAAGGGATTTGCGTGGATCCGGCTTTGCCGGTCCGCTGCAAAAGCCCCCTCGGGGGGCAGCGACCGGAAGGGAGCGTGGGGGCTTCATGACAACAGCTGGTTCAGGATGAGGGTGTCGGCCACGGCGGGGGTGAAGATCGCCAGTTCGGCTGGCCGCAGCACGCCGCGGTCGTTGCCGCCGGGGAAGGCGATCACGTCAGGCGGCAGGTGGCCGGCCAGGCCTGCAAGGCGCTGGGTGTTGGACTGGTCGGGGTGCAGCGCCCGGGCCACGGCGCTGGTGACTTCGCTTTGCGTCACCAGCCGGCGTGTACCGTCGCTGCCGGCGACCTTTTCGGGGACCGAGCCGAAGGTGTCGACATCAACGTAGGCCACGCCGCGCACCCCCTGGATCGCGCTGATGACCTCGGCCAGCCGCACGCTTTGGCCCAGCCCGCGCTGGCCGAAGCCAAAGCGCTGCAGCAGCGTGCTGCGCACCGCGTCGGCCACCGGCTCCCAGCTGTAATCGGGCAGCAGTGCCACGCCGGCCGACAGCACCAGCGCCAGCAGCTCGCGCGGCTCCACGCGCAGGGGCAGGTCGGGGTCACCCAGCGCTCGCAGCGCGGCCAGCAGGTTGCGGTACAGGTCGCTGGTCTTGTCGATCGGTGCGTCGTCGACGCCCGCGATCGTCAGCAGCACGATTTCGCGTTGGCCGTCGCTGGCCCGCGTGGCCACGGCCTTGGCGATGCCGGCGAAGGTGCGGGTGAAGTCGGCGTAGTCGCTCACCGAGACCAGCCGGTCCAAGGACATTACCGCCAAAGGGGCGTTCGAGCGCGCGAGGTCGCGGTCTTCGCGGTCTGTGCCGCCCGAAGAGCGAAGCGGGTTGATGACCGCCTTCACGCCCAGTGGCCGCGTCGCCAGCAGGCTGATCTGCTCGGCCTTCACGTTGCCCGGCGCACCGATGCCGCTGCGGTAGACCGCGCGCACGTTCTGCATGCCGGTTGGCAGCCGCGTGCCGTGTTCGCCATCGCCGAAGATGACCTGAGTCAGGCCAGCGTCGTCGGTGCGGGTGACGAAGCCGCGGTCCTTGGTGCCCAGCCAGGCGAGCGAGGTGGTCTCGTGCCAGCGCACGTCGTCGACATAGACCGCCAGCGTGCTCTCTGCCCCCGACGCGGTCGGCACCGAGACGAAGGTCAGCGGTGGCTGCTTGAGCGTGAAGCTCTGCAGCGCTTCGGTCGCGTCACCATTGCCCAGCATTTCGTTGCGGGTCTCGCCGTGGGTGGCCCGAACGACGTTGCCGTAGACGATGACCGACTCGCGCTTGTAGCGGAAGGCGCTGCGGGTCGCGAGCTTCAGTGTGGTGTGGATCTTGTCGCCGGCGAGGTTCGGGTCGTAGCCGTGCACCAGGCTTGCCACCATCATCAGCTCGGCGGCCTTGACGCCTTGGACGCCTTCGATGTCCGAACGCTCGCCCTGCAGAATCACCCAGCGGCCAGACGCCAGCTCCTTGTGCAGCGCGGCCAGCTCCAGGCTCAGGTTGTCGGGGTCGTCGGGCTGGCTGCCCACCTCGGTGGTGATCGGCTCTTCGACGAGTGTCAGCGGCACGCTCTGGGCCCAGACCTGTGTGGCGCGCAGCACCGGCATGTCGTTGGCTCCGCTGCCGTCGACGTTCGGCACGCTGGCGTTCCACCATTCGCGGTCGAGTTGCAGATGGGTCGACTTGCCGCTGATGCCATAGGCGGTGCGCGGCGTGGTGATGGCTTGCTTGACGGTGTAGATGCGCGACAGCGGCGTCGAGTTCTCCATCCGCCGCACCAGCACGTAGCTGGGGGCGGTGATCTCGGTGTGCAGCTGGTCGAGGTAGAGGCCGTCCTTGGTTTCGCCGTCCAGTGTCCATTCCCGCCATTGGTCCTGCGGCGGCACGGTGCCATTGGTCACCGTGACCAGCTTCTGCACACTGGCGCCGAACAGCGACGCGTTGCTGCGCAGAACGAACACGCCGACGAGCACGGCGCTGGCGATGTTCTCGTTGGCACCAACCCAGGCGCGGTAGTAAGTGTCGCGCAGCGGTGGCGCGAAGCTCAGCAGCATCTGCGGGGCGGTATCGGCACCGCGCGCAAAAGCGCGGCCCAGGTCGCGCCGCAGCTGCAGGCTGTTGCGGGCTTGCAGCACCCGAGGCTTCAGCAGGCCATTGACGAACAGGTCGGGGTTGGTCGAGGGCGGCGGCGGGGGCGACGGCGGGGGAGACGGGGGCGGCACCTCGAGCAGATCCGCGATGTCGCTTCTGAAGGTGTTGATCAAGGCCTGGACATCCTCGTCGATGTTGTCGTCCGAGTAGTAGTTCTGAATCTCCTCGGGCCAGTTTCTGGGGTCGGTGATGGGGTCGAGCAAGGCCTTGCGCAGCACCTCGCCGGCCTTGTCGATGACCTCTGCGGTGGGATCGTTGGCGGCAGGCCGGAAGGGCTGCATGGATGTGACCAGCGCGGTCAACAGACCGATGGTCAGCGCCACGTCGTCAGGCACCGGGTCGAGGCGAATGGTTGACTTGCCGTCCGCGGTCGGCCCCTCGGTCGAGCGGATGCTGCGCATCGCCGCGAGGCTGCCGTCGTCGGCGAACAGCAGCATCAGTGGGTCGCCAGCGCGCAGGCCGTTGACCGAGTCCGAGACAACGACCCGGTCGATCAGCAGCGCGGTGTCCAGCGTGATGTTCTGAGGCCGCGTCATGCGCACCTGCAGGTTGTTCCACTCGCGCCGTGCGTCCAGGTCTTCGCTGGTCTCGAATGACTGTGGCGTCTCGCCCGGCCCCGGCAGGCTCTGCGCTCGCGCGCCGGTGGCGATCACGGTGGCCTCGATCTGGTTGTCGTCCAGCGCATAGGCCAGGTAGACGCTGGCCGCCACACCCGGGCGCAGCGTGTAGCCGACCAGGCGCGCCAGCTCCAGCACGGAGCGGCGCTCGGTGGCTGTGCGCAGGTAGCCCTCGTTGGCGATGCGCTCCTGGTAGAACGCCAGCAGGTCGGCCACGGTGGCCCAGCCGTCGAGCAGCGCGACCCCGAAGTCGCCGCGGTCGCGGGTGGTCAGCGCCTGCAGCGGGCGGAAGGTCTGCGGCGTCTGGCCGTCGCCGGTCACGCCGTCGACCTCGGTGGTGGCGAGCCGGGCCATCATCGACTCGAAGAAGGTGGCGTGCGTGCCCACGCGGTAGGCCAGCTCGGGCAGGCCGGGCCGGTTGTGGATGACCGCGGGCGTCAGCACCGTGGTGCCCTCGCAGCAGCCACAGGGCAGCGAGAAGGCGCCGCAGGTTGAGCAGCTTTTCATCACAGGCCTCCTTCAACGCTGATCGCAATGACACCGCGTTCGGGGTGGTTCGGGTCGTTCGCCAACTCGGCGATCTCGTGCGGCGCCAGCGGCAGCACGCCGTTGTCGAGCTCGTGGTTGGGCGGCTGGCCGTAGCGGTGGAAGGCCTCGACCTCGACGCACATCACGCCGGGCACGGCCATTGCTGCCGCAACGATGCGCGACAGGTGCAGGCTCTGGCCGAAGCTCAGCTGGTCGGCGTCGAAGAAGCCGCCGGGCGTGCCGACAAAGCGCTTCAGCAAGGCCGCCTTGACGTGGCCGCGCTCATGGCCCGGCAGCGCACAGACATGCATCGTCAAACTGATCGGCACATGGGCCGCAGGCTGTACACGCAGGTCGTGGCCCATGCGGCGCACGCGGTACAGCGCGGCCTCGACTGTGGCGAGCAGCGCCGAATCGGCGGCGTTGCGCTGCCAGGGGTCCAGTGCGACGTCGGCTTCGTACCAGCTGCCCGTCCACACCAGCGCGGCCTGCGCACTTTGCAGTTCGGGGTTGAGGGCGGCGATCGCCGCGTAGTCGTCAGCGGTGATCGCGCGGCGCAGGGCCTTGCGAAAGGCCAGAGGCGCGAACTCGCGAGCCTGCTCGATCGGCTCGGGGTCGATGCCGCCCTGGGCCGGCAGCGGGTTCCATGGCGTGAAGGTGACACCGTCGAGCGTGAGGCCGCTGATGACGATGAACGAGATCGACCCGGCGCCGACGTTGCCCTCCTGGCCACCACCGACGCGGTAGTGTGCCTTCAGGATCTGGCCGGGGCCGGGTCGGCGGCCGAGCTCTCCATCGCCAAAGCGCAGGTGCGCGACGCCGTCGTTGTCAATCTCGGCGACCAGGTGCCGGTCGTCCGGGCCGCTGCCCAGCAAGTCGGGCTGGGCGGTCCAGATCGCATCGCTGTCGTCTTCAGCCAGCCAGAGCTGCGGCGTGGCAGCGCGTGGGTCCTGGGTCAACGAAGCGGCCGCGGGACGCGTCGATGGCGGTGCCGTTTCGGCATGCACCAGCGGCGCGCCAGCCAGGCGCGGGCGGAAGGGCAGCGCGCGCGTCGCCACCTCGGAGGGCTCGCCTTCGCAGTCGCAGCAGGCGGTGCCTGGCGTCCACGGCACGGGCCCCAAGGCCTCGGGCGGCTGGCCGCGGCCATGGTCCACCAGCACGATGTTGCCGAGCGCGACCGACACGTCTTGAAGATAGGCGCAGCCCGGCGCCGCGCCAATGGTTGTCAGGCACAGCGGAAAGGGCAATGCGTCGTCGCGGCCCCAGGCGATGTTCAGCACCGGCGTGGGCCGGGTCTGCTGGCCTTCGCCGTCGCCGAACGCGACCGGGTACAGCGGATCTTCGCCGGGCGTGACCTCGGTCAGGCGAACGGCCCAGCGGCGCGTCGGGTCGGCATCGGCTTCGAGGCCCGTGCGGGGGCCTTTGACTTCGGTGAAGACCAGCACGTCGCCCGGCTGCAGCTGCAGCGCGCGCTGGCCATCGGGCAGCCAGGTGTCCAACAGCGTGGCGCTCGTCGCACCGGCGTTCAGGCAGCAGGAGCGCCGGCCCCAGCTGTAGAAGCTGATGCGGGTGTGCGCGGCGCGGAAGACCACGGTCTGCGCCGCGTCGGCCACGCAGGGTTCGTACCACTCGATGGCCGACGGCGCGACGTTGGCCAACTGCCCGGGACTCAACAGGCGCGGCAGCTCGGCCAAGTCGTCCCGCCAGGGCGTGACGAACGCGAGCTGCCCATACGCCAGAGGCGGCGTGTCCACATCGACACCCACCTGCACCCAGGCGCGCGCGTTGCAGCCTTCGTGCAGCCGGTAGTCGACCAGCCGCGAATGGCGCCGCACCGAGATGCGCTGGCGCGCGGTGCCCAGGTAGGCCTCGGTGCCCACGGCGTCCTGGTAGTAGCTGAGGTAGTCGCCGACGTAGGCCAGCAGCTCGACCAGCGTGATGCCGAGGTCGGGCACATGGCGCTCGCGCCAGCCCGGCACCAGCAGCGCCAGCCGGTCGAGGATGAGCTGGCGCAGGCTCGTGTAGTCCTTGGCCAGGTAGTTCGGGCGCGGCTCGTCCAGCACCGCGGGGGCGCAGTCGCAGGCCGGCTTGCAGTCCAGGTCGCTCGCACAGTCGATGCGGAAGCTGAAATCGGCCGACGCGTAGTGCGGGTCGATGCCCTGGATGTCGACCAGCCGCAGCGTGTAGCGCGAGCGGTCGCCCTCGCGGTCGAGGTGGATCACCAGGAAGTCGTCGCGCTCGGGGTCCGGGTCCACGTGCGGGTCGGCGTCGATGATCTTCAAGCTGGTGATCACGTCGCCGCCGTCGATCGCCAGGTGGCGCGGCAGATCCGGCGCATCGGCGGCCAATTCGGGCGGCAGCTTGCCGAGGAAGTAAGCGACCAGCGTCGTCGGGTCGTCGCCGGTCTCGACATGGTCCAGCCCGTTGCGGCCAGTGGCCGATCGCACGGCCTGGCGGCGCGGATCGCTGAGGCAGGTGGTGTCCATGGCGGTTCCTGCAGTGGTGTTCAGAGGCTGCGGCTGAAGCTGGCGGTCTGCGCCTGGCCATTGGCCTTGATGACGTAGGACAGGGCGATCACCAAGCGCGCGTCGTCAGCGGTCACCGTCAGGTCCGCCACGTCGATCACGTCACCCAGCCACATCTGCAATGCGGCCTGCAGCGTGAACTGCACGGTGGCGGCCAGTTCGGGGCTGTTGGGTGCGAAGACCAGCTGCATCGCGCCGCTGCCGAAGTCGGGCCGGTTCACCCGCTCGCCATGGTTGGTGAAGACCAACTGCTCGATCATGTCGCGCACGTGCTCGTCCAGGCCTGCGCTCGCCGTGCGGCCTCGGGCGTCGAAATGCAGCGGAAAGTCGATGTCCATGGCTGTTCCTCAGGTCGCGAACACGCGTGGCTGCACGAAGCTCACCATCGGCGGGCCGTTGGGGATCTGTTCGGGGCTCAGGCACAGGCCCGGGCCGGTGCCGGGCGAGGGCTGCACGATGCCCGGCTGGCCCATCACCAGCACGCGGGTGGTGGGCATCAGCCACTTGATCGTCAGGCAGGGCTGCGGCTTGGGGCCGGGGATCGTGAACGGGCAGCCGGTGACGAGCATCTGGCTCGCCATCGTCGCAACCGGCTGGCCGCTGACCAGCACCCGCGGCTGCACCGGCGGGATCTGCGCCGGGATGCCGTGCGTGCACTGGACCACCGCACCGGTATGGAGGAGGAAGCCGGGCATCGCTTCATCTCCTCATGTGATGGTCAGCGCACCGACGTTGAAGTCGATGGTCGGGCCGATCATCGTCATCATCGCGCCCTTGCCGTTGGAGATGTAGATGCCCGAATCGTTGACGACGATCATCGCCCCGGTCGTGCTCTTCAAGATGATGCCGCCGGTGACCGGCGACGGCGGCATGTCGCTGATCATCACCATGTGCTGCAGCAGCGACTGGATGCAGATGTTCGGGTCGGCCGGGTTGCCGGCCAGCGCCAGGGTTGGCACGTTGGCCGCGACATCGAAGCGGCAGCCGATCCAGACCGGCCGGTTGACGTCGCCCTGCTCGAACATCACCCAGACGCCAGCGCCGATCGGCGGCACCATGTACACACCCATCGGCGGGCCGGTGGGCCCGGCCAGCGCGGTGCAGGGCTCGGCCCAGGTCGACGGCATGAAGGACAGCACGTCCGGAATGCTCAGCATCAGCCGGCCGCGGAACTCGGGGTCGACATTGATCGCGACCGTGGCGCGGTAGAGGCCGGGATAGCGGTTATCAGTCGTCATACCGGCACCTTGGGGGTCAACGAAATCAGGCCGTCGCGGCTGAGCTGGAAGCTTTGCTTGAACTCGCCGCGCTTGAGGTTGTGGGTCACGCTGTCGACGTAGTACAGGCCGTCGTAGGCGATGCCGGCACCGCGCACGCCGACGAGGGCCTTGGAGCGCAGCACGTGGCCGTAGCGCAGCACGTCAAGGCTGCCAGAGACGGTGATCGCGTTGGCCGAACCCTTGAGCAGGCGGCCCAGCACCTTCTTCAGCGCGCGCTGCACGCCGACGCCGGCAACGTCGTTGGTGAAGCTGATCTTGGCCGGCGGTGTCGGCCGCGCGCCCAGCGGCGGCTGGAAGATGCTGATGCTGGGGATCGGCAGCGGGATCGGGATCTTGCGGGTGATCGGGTCGAGGATCGTCACCACCATCGTCTCCTTGGCCAGCCCGTCGAGCGAGAGGCTCAGCGATTCGACATTGGTGTGCGCGTCCATGTTGACCGACAGCGCCGGCTGCGGCACGGGGATGCGGATGTCCGGGCCCAGGTAGGCGATGCTCTGACCGGGCAAAGGGCCGGGTTCGACGTAGAACACAAAGCCGTTTGCCCTGGCGATGTCCTTGAGCAGCTCCAGGTGGGTGCCGGTCTGCGAGTCCCAGCCTTCGGTGGCAATCCGCAGGTCGGGGATGAACGACGGGATCACCACCGGCACGATGCCGAAGGCCAGGTACGGCGCCAGCACCGCATTGGCCTGCAGCGTGTCGTTCATCTGCGGGAATGACAGCTTGAGCTGGACGATGTCCATCAGCACGGACAGGTCCTCGCCGGTGATGGTCAGCGTGGACTGGCCCGGCTCGTTGCTCGGCGTGAGCTCCTGCCGCGTGACCACGCCGTCCATCAGCACATTGGGAAAGCCACCCAGCGTGACCACGATGATCACGCGCGTGGTGATCGGGTCGAAGAAGCCGGCCGGCAGCAGCGTGTCCAGCAGCGTCGAGCGCTTGCTCACCGCGAAGCTGATCTGGAAGCCGCTCTTGTCTTTCCCGCTGGTCACCTGCACCGACTGGACCGCGTCGATCACGGCCTTCGGCGCCGGCGCCGGCAGGCCCGGGCCGATCATCAGCGTGAGGTGGATGCCCTGGAGCACGGGTGGTCCTCAGGTCAGCGGCGTGGCGGGAATGCCCAGCGGCAGCGTGATGCGCAGTCGCCGCCCGATCTGCTCGGTCAACTCGTCGGGCCGCATCGCATCGTTCGCATCGCACAGGCGCCAGAACGCCAGCGGGTCACCGAGTTCGCTGCCCGCGATGATGTCCAGCCGTTCACCGGAGACGACCGTGTGGATGCTCAACAGCGCGAAGGCGCTGCCGGGCGGCACGAAGCGACGCGCCAGGTAGACCAGGTTGTCGCCGTCAGCTCCGGTGAGCGTCTTCGTCGGCGTGTCGTAGTAGCGGCTGTTGGGTGAGAAGTTGTAGTTGGCCACAATCGAACTCCGGTTCAGGGAATGCCGTTTAGCCCCAAGCTGGCGAAGCTGCCACCCGCCGCGCGGCGGGCGAGTTGCTCCTTGCCCTGCAGGTAAGTCATGAAGAGGCTGCCGCCCTTGACGTCGAAACCCAGGTCGTCGACGCTGAGCACCCGCAGGCCCAGGCTGACCTTGGCACGCGTCGGGTTCAGATGCGCGTCGAATGCCTCTTCGGTGATCGACAGCTCGGTGATGCGCACCGGCACGATGCGTTTGGCGCCGAAGACGAACAGCGGCAGCGGCGCCTGGGCTGGGGCAATTTCGAGCGAGCCCGAGCCGGCCTCGCTGTTGTTCGCACTGAGGTGGGCGCTGGTCGGGTAGACGATGGTTTCGAGCGCAGCCAACTGCGGGTGCAGCCCGGCCTCGTTGGTCTGGCCGTCGTTGGCCTCCATCGCATCGGTCGCGTCGATCTCGGCCTCGACCTTGATCGTCTCGACCGGCGGGCCCTTGAACCGCAGTGCCTCGACGTGGTCGCCACTTTCCGCCCCGGCGCCCTTGATCTGCAGGCTGCGCGTCAGCGTGTCGGGGTTGTACTGCAGCGCGATGATGCGCAGCACCGCACCGGTCGTCGGGTCGACGAGAACCAGGCCGCCGCGAACCAGACGGGGGGAACCGGGGAAGGAGCTCATGGCGAGGCTTGCCGTTCTTGCTGGATCGCCGCCTCGGCGGCCTTCTCGATCGTGTCGAGGGCTTGTGGATCTTTGAGCCCGACCGCCTCGGCCACGCTGAGGGTCGACAGCGGGTATTGGCGTGGCGGCTCCTGGCTGTTGCGCACCGTCGCGTCAAGCTGGCGGACCTGGCTGACGTCACGCCTGAACAAGGGCTCCAGGCGATCCCGCCTGGCACCGTCCAGCGGCCCTCCCGGAGGGTGCAGCGGGGCTTGGTCGGCCTGGTGCCGCACAAAGGCAAGGCGTTCAGGCATTCTTGTAGACCCGGTTGCACTCGGTGTCGGTCAGCGTTTCACCCAGCCTGGTGTCGTTGGAGGTTGCCATCAGCCGGCTGACATCCTTGGTGTGGTCGTCCACACTGGGGCCCGAGTCGATCAGTTGGTGGCCCAACTCGTGGCCCAGGGTGCGGTCGGTGGCGTCGTTGCTGACCCAGGTGACGTTCTTGGCCAAGGCGGCGACGCCTGCCGGCGGGCAGGACGCGGCACGGTCTTTGCTGCCGAGCTCACGCACGTAGAACACGCGGATCTTGCCGTTGAGGCCGAAGTCCGTCTTTGCGCCCTCGCTGAGCCTGCGCTGTTCGCCGCTCACCGAGCTGCAGGACGGTCCGGCGAGGATCTTGTCGGCGCCAACCCAGGCGTTGCTCTGGGCCACGCTGGCAGTCTTGTCGGCACTGTGGTTCAGCCGCACATTGCACTGCGCCAACATCGCGTCGGCGAGCCGCACATCGGTCGCGGGGTTACGGTTGGAGCCGTCGAGCTTGACGGTGTCGACGTTGACGGTCTTTTCGGCACGCGCTTGCATCGCCATGGGGCCGGCCGTCGCCGCCACGCCGGCAACTCTGCCGAGCATGAGGTTGGCGCGCGTCAGGCTCGCTTGTTGCGCCGTGCTTGGCGCCGCCGGCGCCGCGGCAAGCGCGGTGCGGATGATGGCGAGAATCGCCGCGCCGTTTGTTTGCGCCGCCAACAGATCGATTTCGCGGTTGACCAGGTTGTCCATGAACTGCAGCGCGACATCAAAGCTGGTAGCACCGAGTTGGTTGAACACTTCGCGGATGAACGGCAGCTCCAACGTGGCGTTGGTGACGGCGCGCGCGCCGAGCGCGATGCCACGTCCGAGTGCATCTGGCGTGGCGGCGAGAAAGGCGGTGGCGTCGGCGGTCACGGTGGCTGCCGGCGGCGCGGCGGTGGAGCCGGCGCGCTGGTCGAGCTGCGGTAGCCAGGCGACATCGAAGCCCGAAGCCAGCGCGCGGATGTTGAGTGGATGCAGGATCCCGGTGTTGGTGGCCTCGTCAATGCGCACCGGTAGCGGAAAGCGCACGCCCGAGCGCCAACGGGTCATGGCCGGGACTGGCAGATACGTCTGATTGAACACGAGCAATGCCCGTGCGAGTTCTTCGGCTGTGATGATGTCTAGCGGCAACGGCGCCGCCGCCCCGGGGGGCGTAAAGGGTGTGGCGGTGAGCCACAGTGGCAGCAGCTCGATCGCCAAGGTGTGCAGGGTCTGGTTCTCACCGACGATCACGTTGAGCTGAGGCGCACCTGCGCTCAGCAGACCGCCGCGTACATCCGGTGGCCCGACCGCGGTGTCAGTGACCGTGTCGGGAAAGAACTGCAAACCGGAGCGTGGTACGTGGCCAAGTTGACGCGTGAGCAATGCTGCGTCTGGTGCGGCGGCGCTGGCTCGTGACAGGCGCGGCGCGCTGCTGCGCTGCTGTACTGCCACGCTGCCCAGCGGCAATGCGTTGATCGCGGCTGCATTGCGATCGGCTTCATGTTCGAGGGCGTCGCCCGTCGGGCCGAGCTCGAGCCGTTGCGTCATGGTGCCGATGGAACGCTGCTGCACCACGTGGGTCAGCTCGTGCGCGAGGAGGCCGCGGCCGGCCGGTGATCGCGGTGCGTATTGCCCGCTCGCGAACACCACGTTGCGGCCGACCGTGTAGGCCAGCGCGCTCACTGCCTGAGCTGACCGTGCCGCGATGGCATCGGTGTGCACGCGCACTGCGCTGAAGTCTTCACCGAAATGCTGCTCCATGTCGCTGCGCGCGGATTCGTCCAGCGGGTGACCACCGTTGTTCAACACCTCGCTCACGATCGACGGGACTTCGTCGTTCGCACGTGCCCGCGTTGCCTTGCGCTGCAGGCGCTGGCGCTTGCATTCCGAGCACTCGCCACCGGACGCGTGCGTGCCGCAGGCGCACTTGCGCTGGAGCCGCATCGCGCCGCCATCCGGGGAGTTTGCGGCCTTTGTTGAAGCTGTGGCGTGCTGGTTCATGAGCCCGCACCGGTGCTGGTTGAGATGACGGGGACCACGCGGGGGCAGTTCCCGCCGTCGATGACATGGGGAGCGTTCATGGCCGTGCCTGCCCCTTCTCCTGGATGGCGGCCTCGGTCGCCTTTTCGATGGCGTCGAGGGCCTCTGGATCTTTCACGCCCTGGGCTTCTGCCGCTGCCCGCGCGCCTTTGGCGACGCCGGCTTTCACGCCGCTGCGCGCAGCGTCCTTGATCTTGTCGCGCGCTGCCTTGGGCAGGAATCCGGCCACGGCATCGACCACCGGGTCGATGACCTTCTTGCCGATCACGTCGAGCGGTGACGACGGCTGGCTGCCCTTGGGTGCCGGCGGAATCGGTTTGAAGAAGTCCGGCTGCTTGGGGCGGAATGGCGGCCGGGGCCCGTCATCGAAGATGTCGGAAGGCCGCGGCGGAAACGGATTGAATGGCGCCTTGATCGGTGGATCGCCTTCTCCCTGCTTGCCCGGCGCGGTCGGCGGATTCAAGGTCAGCTGTGGCGATACCAATGGCGCCAACCCGGACTTCTTCGGGTGAAACCGTACTTCGACGCGCCGATTCCGCGCGTTCGGCGTCTCGTCTTTGGTTTTCACCGCCTGTGGCGGGCCTTCACCTTTGCTGTTGGCGGTGACGATCGCTTCGGCGATGCCCAGATCGACAAGCATCTGTTTAACGGTTGCGGCGCGCGCCTCGCCCAGTGCGAGATTCTTGGGCTCGGCATCGACGGTGTCGGCGTAACCAGTGACGGTCACCGTGGACAACGGGTACTGATCGAGCAAGGTCTTGATGTTGGCGGCGGTCGACTCCAGCTGCCTGTGGTGATCAGGCTTGAGCGCAGACTTGCCAGTGTCGAAACCCTCCAACGTGGTTGAACCGACAGCCGCGGCGAGGAGCGGCGAGGCGTTGTCGAGCAGGCCCTTGCTTCCGGTCAGTGGCGGCAGCGGTTTGAAATCCAGTGCGCTGTCACCCGCCGGCTGGCGCTGCAGCGCCGCCCCCGCCGTGGCGCCGACGGATGCCACGCCACCGGCAGCAACGACACCGGCCGCGCGGTCTGCTTCGCGTTCGCTGGCGTCGCCGGGTTGGCTGATCGCGGCACCCGATGCCCGCGGTTGTGCGACATGCGCCAGTTCGTGCGCAAGCAGCTTCTGCCCTTGTGCGGTGCGCGGTGCGAACTGTCCGGCACCGAACACCACGTCGCTGCCAGCGGTGTATGCAAGTGCGTCCAGCGCGCGCGCCGAGGCAGCGGCGTGCTCATCGGTATGGACACGCACGGTGCTGAAATCCTGGCCGAAGCGCGGTTCCATGTAGGCACGCGTCGCTGCATCCAAAGGCACGCCAGGTGAATTCAATACGTCATTCACCTGTGGGGCCATGTTCTGCGCGACGCCGGTTGCCTTGCGCCGGATGGTCGCCTGCCGTGGCGTCTGGTTCGGTGTGGCGTCGAAGCCGCGCGAAGCGTTGCGGTTTTTCATTCAGATCCTCGCCAGCGCGGCCCGCAGGACCTTGCGGATGGTGTCGATCAGCGTGTTGCGCAACTTTTCGCCAGTGCCGGGCGCAAGCTGCGGCGTGTGCAGGTGGATCGTCGGCACCTTCGAGCCGGAGCTGCCGATGAGCAGGCTGTTGCGGTAGAAGATCTCGTTGGACAGGAAGCCACCGCCGGAGCCCTCGACCGAAGGGCCGGCGTCCTTCGGCGGTCCCGAATCGGTTTTGCGCGGCGCGGTCGCGCCAGCGGGCAGGTCCTGCACCTGGGTTTCTTCCTTGATCGCGCCCTTGCGACCCAGCGCCCCGCGCATGCTCTTGAGCGTGGCATCGGGCACGTTGGTCTTGGTGAACTCCTTGCCGGCCGCAAGGCCTGGCGGCTCGATGGGATTGGTGGGCGAGCCACCGCTGAGCTGGCCCAGGTTGTCCTTGAAGTTGTCGGTGGAGCGGCGCCGGCCGGCGAACTCCTCCAGCTCGAACTGCGTGCTGCCCTGGCTGATGCTCATGACCAGGTGCGGTGGATTTGCTCCGGTGAGGTGCGGGCGCAGGACGTTCTCGACGATGCCCTCGTTGAAATCGGCATAGCGCACCGGGTAGACCACCGACTGCACCTGCGCGCTGGTGCTGCCGTCGGTGAGGGTTTCGCCGTCCATCGCCAGCGCGGCGGCGCCCGACAGGTTGCTCTGGCGGATGTCGCCACCGCTGGCGAAGCCGAAGGGGTCGAAGCCGCTGACCAGGATGCGCTTGTCGTCCTTGCCGCCGGTGAAGTCGGCGCTGGCCATGCCGCGCGAGGTCTGCTCCAGCAACCGCAGCAGCTTCGCGTGCAGGCGGCGCAGTGCATCGGCGTCCGTGGCCCAGAACGGGTTCCACTCGCGAAGGGCGGAGCTGAGCATCAACCGCGTCCAGTACAGCTGGCGGTCGTCGCTGCCGGCGCCACCGCCGCGGGCCGCGGTGGTGGCGTCCTGCCACAGCTTGTCGCCGAACTTCTTCACCACCTTCTCGGCCGTGGCGGTGTTGTAGGTGCCCTTCAGCGCCTTGCTGAAATCGGCGGCGGTCTTGGTTGCTGCGGCATCAAGGAACCCGGCACCCTTTGCGGCTGGCAACTGCGCTTCTTCCTGGGTCTGCGCCGGCACGCAGCGTGGAATCTTGGATTCAGCAGTGGTCCCGGACTTCACATCCGCGATTTCGGCATCCAGACCGGCATCGCCCACATCCAGCGCAGATTTGAGTGCGCGACGCTCCTCGCGGATCTGGCTGCGCGACTCGTCCTGCCGGGCCTTGATTTCCTGCTTGCTGAGCTTCTTGACGGAAGCAGCCTGGATGGTCTCGCCATCGTCTGGCTTGCTGCCGGCCAAGTCGAAGTCGCCTTTCCATTCCTTCTGCAGCACCGTGTCAGCGCACTTGGGTCGTGCCAGCCCCTCGACGATGACCTTGGTGTAGCCAGGCACCGAGCCTTTGTAGATCCGCTCCGCGGTGGCGCTGTGCAGTCGCACACAGCCGTGTGACAGAGGCTCGCCGTTCACTGGCGAGTACTGGTGCAGCGCCACGGACTTGGCATCGTGGAACTGGGTCCAGAACGGGATCGGGCCGCTGCCGATCTTCTTGGTCACGGTGAAGGTGCCCACCGGCGTGCAGTTGTTGCCGACCTGGTTCGAGCGAGTGGCCGAGCAGGCGCCCCCGGCGGCGGCACCGGCGCTGTCGTCAAAGCAGCAATGGCCCTTGCCGGTGGAGCATTCGCCATCGAACGTGGAGCCGTCGGTCAAGGTGGCGGTGACGCGTTGCGGCGAGTCTTGTTGGACGCGCACTTCCTTGATGCGCTCCGACGCGGTCTTACCAGCGGCGGGTTGACGACGCAGCGCCGCAGCGGCGCTGCCGCTCTGCTGCAGTACATGGCTCAGCTCGTGCGCCAGCAGATGCTGGCCTGTTTCGGTTTGCGGTCGAAGCTGTCCTGACCCGAACACGATGTGGGAACCGACCGTGTATGCGGCGGCGTCAACTGCGCGCGCCGAGGCTTGTGCTTGACCATCGTCGTGTACCCGCACGTGGCTGAAATCACTGCCGAAGCGTGGTTCCATGAAGGCCCGCGTCGTGGCATCCAGCGCCCGACCGGGGCTTGAGAGCACCTGGTCCACGATTGCAGGGGCTGCACCGCCAGCCGTGCTGTCGGGCGATGGGGCCCGGCTCAGCCGCGGTGGGGTGAACGTCGACAGTGCATTCCGTCCGCGGGCTGTCACGGCCTGCGCGGCGTGATCAGCCTCAGCTTCCAGCGGATCGTCCACGGCGCCGATCGACAGTGACCTGCGCTGCAGACGCTGGCGCTTGCACTCGTGACACTCGCCCCCACTGCCGTGCGTGCCGCAAGCGCACTTGCGCTGGAGCAACGAGAAGGCATTCCTGGTCGAAGCCGCCGGCGCTTGGGTCGCGAGCTGCTTCACGGTGCGATCTCCCGCAGCAGCGCTGCAGCCAGCTTCCGTCCGAGCTGTTCAGGTCCTGCGCCTCCATCCAGACGCAGTTCGGCGACTCGCAGTTGGTCGAGTGCTTGCGCACCAAGCCTGTCAAGCCTCATTTCTCCGGCGATGACCAGCCGCTGGACTTCGTCCTGGAAGGCTTGCTCGATGCGCGTGCCGTCGTGTTGCGAGAACGGGAATCCGTGCAGCACCAGACGATCGACATGCATGGACAGCTGCGGTCCGGCCGACGTCGCAACCGGCGGCACAGGCGCCGTGTTCGGCACCGTCTCAGCGGCGGGCTTCATCGAAACTCCGTCTCATTGACAGGCTTGTCGAGCTTGCGCAACTCGCCGCGCAGGCTCGACAGCAGCAAGGGCATCGTCAGCGGCGTGTTGCGCTGCGCGGCCGCGAAGGCGGCGTTGAGCGCGACGCTGGCGACGTTGCCGCCGGACAGGTTGAAGCGGGCGAGCCGCTCGTAGTCGAGGTCGGCTTGCGGCACGGCCGGCAGGATGACCTGCTGCCAGAGCCGCCGCCGTTCGGCGACACCGGGGTACTGGAAGTTGACGACGAAGCGCAGCCGCCGCAGGAAGGCTGCGTCGAGCGCGCTGCGCATGTTGGTGGCGAGGATTGCCAGGCCCGAGAACGACTCCATGCGCTGCAGCAGGTAGTTGATCTCGATGTTGGCGTAGCGGTCGTGGCTGTCCTTCACTTCGCTGCGTTTGCCGAACAGCGCGTCGGCCTCGTCGAAGAACAGGATCGCGCCGCCCGTTTCCGCGGCATCGAACAGACGGCGCAGGTTCTTCTCGGTCTCGCCGATGTACTTGCTGACGACCGCCGACAGGTCGATGCGGTACAGCGCCAGGTCCAGCTCGTTGGCGATCACCTCTGCCGCCATCGTCTTGCCGGTGCCGCTTTCGCCGGAGAAGAGCGCACTGATGCCAAGCCCGCGGTTCATCTTCCTCGCGTAGCCCCAGTCTTCGTAGACGCGGTAGCGCTGGCGGACCTGTGCGGTGATTTGCCGCAGAGACTGCAGTGCTTCGTCGCCGAGCACCAGGTCGTCCCAGGTGGCGCGCGCGTTGATGCGTTGTGCGAGCATGTTCAACTGCGGCAGCGTGGCCTGCTTGCAGGCCTTCCACGCCCGGTCGGCCAGCCCTTCGGTCGACTCACCGCGGGCCAGTGCCATGGCCCGGCCGATGTCGCGCAGGTTCAGGTTGTATTGGCTGGCCAGCCGCGCAGCGCTGTGCCCGGCTTCTGCGGCGTCCAACATCGGCTGAAGAGCTTCCAGCCAGGCAGCGTGCTGTTCCGATGGTGTCGGCTTGTTGATGTCGATCGTCAGGGCCTGCGCCATGCGCAGCGAGGCCGGTTCGCGCAAGGCCACGAAGACGATGCCGAGCGCTCGGCCGAGGAACGAGCGCATCAAGTGGGCGCCCTCTGCCTGGGTTCCGTCCAGGTCGTCTCCATCGAGGTACAGCGCCAACGGCAGCAGCGCGCATTCGCGCTGCCACAGGCGCGCCAACTGCTCGGTCTCGGGTCGCGTGGCGGGCAATGATTCGATCGGCAGGCGGTAGAGGTAGCGTCCCAGCTGGTCGCAGATGGCGCGGGCGGTTTCGAGCTTGCTGTGGCTGTTCGCCCCGAGCAGCATCACGACCGGCTGCGCACCGGCCCCGAGCGCGTTCATCTGGTGCAGCAGGTCTTTCACTACATCGTGCTGCGTGGTCGATAGCGGTGAGGGAGGGGTTTCGTTGATGGGGGTCAGCAGCGACGACAGGCGTTCGTCGAGGTCGTTCAGACCTTTGATGAAATGGACGATGCGTTCGTCGGCGCGCAGCGCGGCGGCGGTCAGCGGTGTCGCGCCCGGTTGGTTGATGTCGAGCAGGTGGGCGAATCGCAAGGGGCGATGGGGCGACAGCGCGTCCCAGCTCGGCTCGTCGAACAGCCGCAGGGCCAGTGCGAACGAGGGATGGGGCGGTGACCCTGGCCCCTGGACTGCCGAGATCAGCCGGCCAATGTCCGGGTCCAGTTCGCACGCGGCGCACAGCAGCAGCGTGTCGGCCTCGAAGTCGCTCAGCCCCAGGCGCTGGGCCAGCAAGGGCAAGGCTGGCGGTGGGTCGGCCTGGGCCGCAGCAGCTCGCTGCTCGGCCGCCCCTTCGAGCGCCACGGTGCTGCTCGCAGGGTCGAACTCGACCTGCGGCGGTATCGCGGAGGGCAACTGCGAGACCGTCGTACCGGCGTCGCCGCTGCGGGCGAACCACGAGCGTTGCGCCGCTGTTGGCCTGGGCATCGCTTCGGTCACCGCGGGCAGTGGCTTGGCACTCGTGTCGGCCGGCACCATGCTGCGCAGCTTCAGGCGCAGCCATTGCAGCGAGGCCGCGAGGTAGCGGTTGTTGTCGTCCAGCCAGGTGTCTGTACTCATGACAGTTCCACCGTTTGTGCGGCGTCGAAGCTGAAGACGGGTGGTGAACCGGCCGAGGTGATGGGCAGGCTGTCGATGCCGTCCACCCGCAGGCGCAGCGGGTACGAGCCGGCGTCGAGCGCTGGCACGGTGAACTGGATCGACGTTGCTGCGTCCGGGTCGGCAGGGGTGTCGATCAGCACTGGCAGCAGCTCGGTCTGGCCGAAGATCAGGCGCAGCCCTGGCTCCTGCAGCGTGCGAAGCCGTGGCGAGCAGGTGACTGTGAGCGTGAAGCCTGCACCTGCCGCTGCCGCCAGCGGTGCGGCCGTGATGCGCGGGGCGATGGCGACCGGCACGCTGTTCGTGGTCCAACTCGGCTGGCCGGCTTCGACCACCTGGATGGCTGCGCCGTAGACACCCGTCGCCCATGCTGCCTTCGCACCGGGCGCGGAAGCATCAGGCAGTTGGCCGCGCAGTTCGCTGGCCGAGGTGGCTCCCGAAAGCGGCAGCTCGTTGACGATGCCCAGCCGCTCGTTCGTGAACAGCGCCGTCAACGTGCCGCTGCGCGCGAGCCCGTTGCCGACGAAGCTCAGCTCGTCGCCAAGCTGCAAGGCCGGCAGCAGCAAGTTGGCGGGGTTGCGCACGGCTTGCAGCAAGGGTGGCGCCGAAGCCCGTGCCTGCGGCCCGCGGTCGCCGGCACCGCGCTGCAGCACCGGGGGCGCCACGCGCGCACCGCCCTCGGCCTGGATCAGCACGACAGATACGAGGTAGGCCATCGACGGTCGGTAGCGCGATTGCATCGCCGTCCAGAGCTTGGAGAGTTCGTCTGCACTCAGGTAGACCGGCGCGATCTTGATCAACTCGACCTGATCGGCGAGATCCTCCGCGGACATCGTGCCGAAGCGGCCCGGCACGAAGTTGCCGTCCACCGGCGAGGGGATGCCGAGCACGATGCGCAGCTGTTCGCGCGAGACGCCAGGAGTCTCGTGCAGCAGCTGCATGGCGTAGCCGAGCAGGATCTCGGCGTTGAAATCCTGCGAGCCGTAGGCGCTGATGAGGTAGTGCAGGTCGAGCGCGAGCGGTGGGTTGGCGATGCGGTTGCCGCGACCGTCACGCGAGGGCAGGCCCACATTTCGCCAGCCGAGGTTGGGCGTCACCTGGTAGAGAAAGACGTTGAGCTGGTTTGCTTCGGTGTTGCCGGTGGTGATGCGGTCCGGCGGCTGGGCGGTGACCGAGAAGCTGCCGATCGACGACAGGTCGTGGTTGAGCAGGCCTTCGTTCAGCAGGTCTTTCAGCGTCGCGGTGACCGCGGCGATGGCCAGGGCGCTGCTCATCGTTGGCCTCCGCGGTTGCGCAGGTATTGGTCGAGGCTCAGGCGCGGCGCAGCGCTGGTGGTGCTGCGCGGTGCGCTGGGTGCGCCGGTCACGGCCCGCACCTCGATGCGGCCGATGGTGACCTTGATCGGTGGCAGCTCGGGCGCTGCGGCTCGCGGTGCGGGCTGCGGCGCGGTGGCGGCCTGGCGACGGGCGGCGTTGCGGGGCGACAAGGCGGGCGGCAGCACGGGGCGCAGTGGCGTTGCAGGCTGCGCAGGCAATGGGGTGCTTGGCTTGGGCTGCGCGGGGGCTGCTACTTGCCTGGCGCGTGCCGGGGCGCGGCTGTGTGCCAACGGCGCTTCTGCGGGAGGCTCGGCCGCGTGGCGTGGCCGCGGCATGGCCCCGTCTTCGAGCGACGGTGCAGGGTGAGATCGCGTCGCGCCTGGCACGGTGGGTTGCTCCGGCGGTGACGCTGGCGTGCGTGCGGCCGCTGCCGGCGCGACCGCTGTCGAAGACACCGGCGCCGTGCGGGCTGGTGCCTCGGCCATCACGATGCGGACTGTGGCGTCGGCGCGCGGCGCTTCGTGGTGCACAACGGTGAGTGGTGCGGTGGCGGACGGGGCGTGGTCTTGCGGCGGCCTGTGCAGTGAGCGTTTGGGTGTCTCCGCCAACGCTGGCGGGTATGTCGGGCTTGGATTCATCGCAGGTTCGGCGACAACAGGGGCCGCGTCCGAACGAGAGGCGCTGGTGTGAACAACGTCCGGCGTCGGCTCAGCCAAGGCCGCATGCGAGCCTTCGAACAGTGCGGGCTGGCGGCGGCGCAAGGTCGGCTCGGTCGGCGCCACGCGCTCGACGAGTCTCGCCAGGTGGCCGAGCGGGGCAGGGGCCTGGTCGTTCATGTGGGCACCACCAGTCCCTGCACCAGTGCGATGTAGCGGCGGCGCCGATCAGCGCTCAGGCTCAGCACCTGCGGCTCACTCCAGCCGTAGGCGCTGGCGAGGGTGTGCACTTCGGCCAGCGTGCGCTCGGCCCAGTCGTCCAGCTCTTCCCACAGGTAATCGCCGATGTCGAAGCGGCGCTCGAAGCCGTGAGCACAGGCCGGGCAACTGAGCGCGACGCGAATGTCCGCACCGGGGTCACGCAAGGCCATGTCCTGCTGCAGCCGCTCAATCACCGCCGGTGGCAGCTCGGCCGCATTGACCACGCGGCCGGCGAGCCGGGCCTGGAGCACACAGCGCTCAATCAGTTGCTGGACGGCGGTGCTGGCGTTGCCGCTGCCTTGCAGCGCAGCGAGGTCGTCACTGCAGGGCAGGCGGTAGGCCAGTTCATAACCTTCGCATTGCAGCGGTGGCGGTGCGGGTTCGCCGGCCGGCTCGGGCCGCAGGTCGGCGGTGCGCAATGACAACTCCAGCGCCTCGCCGCAGGCCGGGCAGTCGACCAGCGTGTCCAGCGTGGCACCGAACAAGGCCTCGAACAGCGCGAACAGTCGGGCGTCGCGCGCGCCGATCGGCAGCGCACCCCAATCGCCGGGTGCCACCTCGGGCCAGGCCAAGCGCAGCAGCGCGAGCGAGCGGCGCAGCGGCGCCATGGCCTGCGCCTGCTCCCAGGTGTGCAGCACCGATTGCGCGCTGAGCGCGCCATGGGCGTGGTCGAGACTCATACACGAGCGTCGCCGTGCAGCACCGGCCGTCAGGCCGGGTCGGCGAAGCTGGGCTCCGAAGGCTCGGGCGTCTCGACATCGCGCACCCAGCCTTCGTTCTCCAGCTTCAGGTGCTGGATCGCGATCGCGTTGGCATTGGCGTCGAGATCAGGCAGGGCCTGGAACTCGGAGACCCAGGCGCGGAATACCTTGTAGGCGATCGCCAGCTGGCCGGTCTCGTTGTAGACCTCGATGATCACGTCCTTGCGGAAGTCCTTCAGCGAGCTTTCAGAACCCAGCCCGGCACCGAAGTTCCAGACCTTGTTGGCCCACTGCTCGAACTCCTTGTCGTGCGTGACGCCACGCTCCAGCGTGATGGCCTCGAACTCGGTCCGGCCGGGGGATTTGCGGCTGCTGCTGGGGTCGCCGCCATCGCGGTGCTTGACGACTTCGGTCGTGCGCTTGAGAGCGCTCACCTTGCTCACGCCAGCGACGTACTTGCCGTCCCACTTGACCCTGAACTTGAAGTTCTTGTAGGGGTCGAATCGCTGGGCGTTGACGGTGAACTGTGCCATGGTCGGCTCCTTGATCGCGAGGGTGTTGTCAGGCCTTTAGACGTCGATCTGGCCGGCCATCTGCTGCAGCTTGATGATCACGAACTCGGCCGGCTTCAGCGGTGCGAAGCCGACGACGACGTTCACGATGCCGAGGTTGATGTCGTTCTGCGTCGTCGTGTCCTTGTCGCACCTGACGAAGTACGCGTCACGCGGCGAGCTGCCCTGGAACGCGCCCTGACGGAACAGGTTGTGCATGAAGGCGCCGGCGTTGAGTCGGATCTGCGCCCACAGCGGTTCGTCGTTGGGCTCGAACACCACCCACTGCAGCCCGCGGTACAGGCTCTCTTCGATGTACAGCGCGGTGCGCCGCACAGGGATGTACTTGTACTCGTCGGCCAGCAGGTCGGCGCCGCGCATCGTGCGCGCACCCCAGGCCACGCTGCCGATGATCGGGAAAGTGCGCAGGCAGTTCACGCCCAGCGGGTTGAGCTGGCCGTTCTCTTCGTTGGTCAGGCTGACCGACAGGCCTTGCGCGCCCGAGATCGCCGCGTCCACGCCCGCCGGGGCTTTCCACACGCCGCGGTTGGTATCGGTACGGGCCATCAGGCCGGCGATCGCGCCGCTGGGTGCGAAGGTGTCGAGTTGGCCGTCGCGCTTCGGGTCGGGTTGCCGCAGGCGTGGGAAGAACAGCGCCGCATTGCGCGCCCGCTCACCGGTCAGGCCCAGCGCGGTCAATGCCGCGTTGTTGTTGGTGACGATGTCATTGGCCGAGTCCCAGGCCACGGGTGGGTCGACGATCAGCATCGCGCGGCGCTGTGTGCAGAAGTCGAGCGCGCTGCTGTAGACGGCCGATGCAGTGTCGCCTTCGCGCATGTCCGGCGGGATGCTCATCAGGTTGAACAGGTCGGTCTTCTTCAGCGCGAACAGGCCCGTCTTGTCCGCTTCACTGCCTTGGTAGGCAGCAATGTCCAGCGGGTCGCTGTCGCTGGCCATTCCGGCGGCGACCACTGGGGTTGATGCGGTGTCGTCGTTCCAGATCGTCTTGCCGGGGCCTGGGTCACCGTGCTTGGGCGGCACAGTGGTGCCCGGCAGCGTGGTCGTGCTGGCCACGCGCAACAGGGCCGATTCGTTCAGCAGCACGCGGTCGATGCGGCGTGGGCTTTCCTTGACGGTAACGTTGAGAAAGGTCTCCAACGCACCGCTGCCGCTGCGCACGGTGAGGTTGAACAGGTCTGCCGCGACCAGGCCGTAGCGCGCCGCCACGTCGGCCGAGACCTTGTCGTCGATGCGCACCCTCAGCCCGTTGCCCCAGCTGCCGCGCGAGGCGGCGACGAGGTCGAGGTTGGTCAGCGTGATATTGGCCGCGTCGTTGACGCCGACACCGCTCTTCTTCTTGTACAGCCGCACGATCACTGCCCGGGCGCCACCGTTCTGGAAGAAGTCGCGCACCGCATAACTCAGCGGGTACAGGGGGTCGAGGCTGCCGAACTGGCGCTCGAAATCACCAAAGGTGTTGATCAACATCGGCTCGTCGGTGCCCATCGCGGCGCGGCCCACGAACGCGGTGATCGAGGTGGCGACACCGGCGATGGTGCGCACGCCACTGGGCAACTCCTCGACGTACACCCCGGGGAATGAAACTGCAACTGGCATGTTGGGCTCCTCGCGCTGTGGGCCATACCGATGATTCCGTGCCTGCCGCTCGCATCAGCATGTGCAGACGCGGATGTGATTTCAGGTAGCTGAATGTGCCAGTGCTTGCCGGTCTGGACATCCCCAATTTGGCTGAGAGAGGCTCTTCAAATTAGGGGCACTCACCCTGACGGCAGAGGGGTGGATTGGCGCGAGTGCTGGAGCCGCGGCACCGTGGCCCGCCACTTCAGGCAATCGTTGGACAAGAGTGACCCCATTGGGGCGATTGGCTGGCTTGACGTGACGGGCGACTACCCCTGAGTGATGTTCGTCTCCTGTCAGGGAGGCAGGGGAGGGCTTGCCACCTTGCGGTAGCGAGAGGCGATGTGGCGGCGTTCCCATGCACTTTGGGGATCTGCCTTCATGAACGGAAGATGGGTTGCTGGGCTTCGCAGGCCCTTGGACGATTCACAATGGCGGCCCTGTTGCCTTGCCTTGCCTTGCCTTGCCTTGCCTTGCCTTGTCTTGTCTTGTCTTGTCTTGTCTTGTCTTGTCTTGTCTTGTCTTGTCTTGTCTTGTCTTGTCTTGTCTGGCCCTGCCTGCCACTTTGCCGTGCCGAACCTGATGCCCCTGCTCACTTGGTCCCGTGGCCTGCTGCTTGCGGCCGGCCTGTTCGCGGTGATGGGCGCCGCGGCCCAACCGGTCGACTCTCCCACGCTGCGCAAGATCCGCGACGCAGGCGTCATCACGCTCGGCCACCGCGTCGCCTCGGCGCCGTTTTCCTACCTCGACGGCAAGCGCCAGCCCATCGGCTACTCGATGGACATCTGCCAGAAGGTGGTCGACGCGGTGCGGGTGCGGCTGCAGATGCCGGACCTGGAGGTGCGGCCCATCGTCGTCAGCTCGGCCACCCGCATTCCGCTGGTCGCCAATGGCACGGTGGACCTGGAATGCGGCATCACCACCAACACGGCGGAGCGCGGCAAGAGCGTGTCGTTTTCGGTCACGACCTTTGTCGCCGCCAGCCGCCTGCTGGCGCGCAAGTCGGACCACATCCGGACGCTGGATGACCTGCGCGGCAAGCCGGTGGTTTCCACGTTGGCCACCACCAGCCTGATCTTCCTGAACGCGGTGAACCAGGCCCGCGGGCTGGACATGAAGATCCTCGCCGGCCTGGACGACATCGAGGCCTTCCGCCAGTTGCTCAACGGCCGCGCCGTCGCCTATGCGATGGACGACGTGCTGCTGCACAGCATGCTGGCCGATGCGCCGGATGCCGCGAACTACCAGATCGCCGACGACGCGCTGACCACCGAGCCGTATGCCATCGGCCTGAAGCGCGACGACCCTGTCTTCAAGCAACTGGTGGACGGCGTGATCGTCGAGCTGTTCAAGAGCGGCGAGATCCAGGCGATCTACCGCAAATGGTTCGAGTCGCCCATCCCGCCCAAGGGCACCAACCTGCACCTGACCATGAGCGACTCGCTCAAGCGCGTGATCCAGCACCCGACGGACGCCAGCGATCCGCGGCTGTACCGCTGAGCTTCGGCGCTAGAAGATCGACCGGCCGCTCAGCGTCGTGAACAGCTCCAGCGCCAGCAGGCCGGCGTGCGAGTTGCCGGAATGTTCCAGCGCTGGCGACCAGACGCAGACACCGCATTCGCCAGGCACGAGGGCGACGATGCCGCCGCCCACGCCGCTCTTGGCCGGCAGGCCGACGCGGAAGGCGAAGTCGCCGGCGGCGTCGTAGGTGCCGCAGGTCAGCATCAGGGCCGACAGGCGCTTGGCGGCGCTGGCCGACAGCACCTGCTCGCCGTTCCAGGGATTGACGCCGCGGTTGGCCAGGAAGGCTACCGCGCGGGCCAGCTCCACGCAGCTCATCTCGATCGCGCAGTGCTTGCAATACGCGTCCAGCACCTGGTCCACCGGGTTGCGCAGGTTGCCGAAGTTCTTCATGAAGTGGGCCATCGCCGCGTTGCGGTCGGAGGTGCCTCTTTCCGACCGGGCGACGCGCCGGTCGTAGTGGATCTCCTTGCTGTCGCAGAGCTGCCGGGCAAATTCGACCACGGCGTTTTCCGGCACCGCGAAATTGGTGCACAGCATGTCGGTGATGACCAGCGCGCCGGCGTTGATGAACGGGTTGCGCGGCTTGCCGGATTCGCTTTCCAGCTGCACCAGTGAGTTGAACGGCGTGCCCGAAGGCTCGCGGCCCACGCGCTCCCACAAGGCGTCTCCTTGGCGCTGGAAGGCCAGCACCAGCGCGAACAGCTTGGAAATGCTCTGGATCGAGAAGCGCGTCTGGGCGTGGCCCACGGTGTGCACCTTGCCGTCCAGCGTCACCACGGCCATGCCGAACTGGTCCGGGGGCACATCGGCCAGTTCGGGGATGTAGCTGGCCACCGTGCCGCGGCCGATCTCCGGCAGCACGGCCTGGTGCACTCGGTGCAGCAGCGCGTCGTAGTCCCTGGTGTCGGTCATGGGCGGCTCAGCGGTAGCGCTCGGGGTCGATGCCATGGCGGTGCAGCTTGTCGTACAGCGTCTTCTTGGCAATGCCGAGCTGCTGCATCACGTCCTGCATGCGGCCGTGGCAGCGGCGCAGCGCCTCGTCGATCAAGGCTTTCTCGACCAGGTCCATCTGCTGGGCCAGCGGCGTGGGCGCAGCGTCTTCGGTGCCGGCGGTGAGGTTGACTGCGCCGGCTTCGAGCACGAAGCGGTCGGCCGCATTGCGCATCTCGCGCACATTGCCGGGCCACGAATGCGCCATCAGCTCGCGCAGGTGCTCGGGGCGGCGTTCGGGCGTGGGCAGGCCGTAGCGGGCGCTGGCGAGTTCCACGAAGTGCTCGAACAGCAGCGGGATGTCTTCGCGCCGTTCGCGCAGCGGCGGCAGCTTCAGCACCGCCACGTTGAGCCGGTAGTACAGGTCCGCGCGGAACTTGCCTTGCTGGCTGAGCTGCAGCAGGTCTTCCTTGGTGGCGGCCACCACGCGCACGTTGACCGGCAGCTCCTCGTTCGAACCCAGGCGCTGGATCTTGCGTTCCTGCAGGATGCGCAGCAGCTTGATCTGCATGCTCACCGGCATGGACTCGATCTCGTCGAGCAGCAAGGTGCCGCCGTTGGCATGCTCGATCTTGCCGATGCGGCGCTTGGCGGCCGAGGTGAAGGCGCCGGGCTCGTGGCCGAACAGCTCGCTGTCCAGCAGCGTCTCGGGCAGGCCGCCGCAGTTGATGGCGACGAAGTTGCGGTCGTGGCGCGGGCTGTGCTCGTGCAGGCAGCGCGCCACCAGTTCCTTGCCGGTGCCGGTTTCGCCATGCACCATCACATCGGCCGAGGTCGGCGCCAGCCGCAGGATCAGCCGGCGCACGTCCTGCATCACCTGCGAGCGGCCCAGCAGCACCGACTCCACGCTGCTGCGCTGCGCGAGCTGCGCGCGCAACTCGTCCAGCGCGACCTGCAGCTGGCGCTTTTCCAGCGCGCGCATGGCGGTGTCCACGAAACGCTCCGGCGCGAACGGCTTCTCGATGAAGTCGTAGGCGCCGGCGCGCATGGCGCCGACCGCCATCGAGATGTCGCCATGGGCGGTGACCACGACCACCGGCATGCCGGCGTCAATCGCGCGGATGCGCTCGAGCAGTTGCAACCCGGTCATGCCGGGCAGGCGCACGTCGGTGATGACGATGGCGGGCATCTGCGCGCTGATGTGCGGCAGCGCCAGCTCGGCCGAGCCGAAGGCCTGCACTTCCAGCCCGGACAACTCCAGCGTCTGGACCAGGCTGGCGCGCACGGGGGGATCGTCCTCGATGAAGAGGACCCTGAAACCTTCAAACATGTGTTTCCTCCGGCGCGGCAAACGTGGTCGCCGCGTCCAGCTCGAACTCGAAGCGCATGCCGCCATCCGGCCCGTCGCCGCGCACCCCGCGCAGGCTGCCGCCCAGCTCGTGCACGATCTTCGACGAGATCACCAGGCCGAGGCCCAGACCCTGGCCGGCCGGCTTGGTGGTGTAGAACGGCTCGAACAGGCGCTGCAGGCTGGCTTCGTCCATGCCCGTGCCGCTGTCCTCGACCTGCACCAGCACGCGCGTGCCATGTTGCTCGGCACCGATGCGCAGGCGGCGCTGCGGGCTGCCCGCCATGGCGTCCAGTGCGTTGCCGGCCAGGTTCAGCAGCACCTGCTCCAGCCGGTGCGTGTCGGCCCGCACCATCAGCGAATCGGCCACGTCCATGCGCAGCACCACCGGCTCGGCATGCAGCCTGTGGTCCAGCATCAGCAGCACGTTGCGCACCGCGCTGGCCAGCGGCACGGCCTCCAGCGACAGCGACTCCTTGCGCGCAAAGCCCTTGAGCTGGTTGACGATGCGGCCCATGCGCTCTGTCATCTCGTCGATCAGCTTGAGGTTGTTGGCCACGTCGCGCGGGCGGCCGTTGTCCAGCAGCTGGATGGCGTTGCGCGAGAGCGCGCGCAGGGCGGTCAGCGGCTGGTTGATCTCGTGCGAGATGCCGGCCGACATCTGGCCCAGCAGCGCGAGCTTGCTGGCCTGCGTGGCCGCATCTTCGGCCTGCTGGCGCTGGCTGATCTGGTTGATCAGCTCTTCGTTGGCACCGCGCAGCTGGGCGGTGCGCTCGTCCACCTGGCGCTCCAGTTGGTCATTGGCCTGCTGCAGTGCATTGCGGGCCTGGAAGATCTGTCGCAGTGCGCGGCGGCGGTGCTGCGCATAGAGCAGCAGCAGCCCCAGCACTGCGCCACCGGCCGCGCCGCCCCAGGCGGCCAGGCGCGCCTGGCGCCACACCGGCGACGGGTCGGACAGGGCGATCAGCCGCGCGGCCAGCGGCACGATGGGTTTTTCCTGCGCCAGGAACTGGCCGGGCAGCGTGTCTTCATGGCCGGGCACGCGCACCAGCCGCACCGCAGGCTCGACCTCACGCGTGACCTGCAGGTCCAGCGGCGTCAGCGAGGCCGCGGCGTAGCGGCTCCAGCCGGGGCCGGACGCGGCAGGGGCCGCGGGCTGCGGGCTGGGGGCGCCGCGCGGCGTGATCGGCAGCTGCGTGGTGTTGGCCAGCGTGCGGTACTTCCAGGCCGGCACCGAGGACATGACCACGACCTCGTTTTCATCGACCACCATCAGCCGCTCGCTCTGCGAACGCAGGCCCAGGTCGATCCACGTGGCTTCCAGTGGCGCCAGGTTCACGCGCACCAGCACCTGGCCCAGCGTCTGGCCGGCGCGGCGCACCGGTTGTGCGAAGTAGTAGTCGGTGCTGCCGTCGGAGTCGTTGGCGGCGAAGAAGTCGGCTGTGCCTTCCTTCAAGGCATTGGCCAGTCCTGTGGACGGCCGGCCCTCGCTGCCGCTGGCGCTCTGGTAGCGGTTGCTGGTGGCCAGCACTTCCTGCTGCGGCGAGGTGACGACGATCAGGTTGGCACCGGCCCGCACGCCAATGCGCGCCAGCACGCGGCTGGCACGGTCCTGCAGCGAAGCGTCGCCGGGCTGCGCGAGCAGGGTCTGCACATCATCTTCAGCGGCAATCAGGCTGGGCAGGAAGGCATAACGCGCCAGCTCGGCTTCCAGCGTAGCGGCATACAGCTCCAGCCGCTCGTTGGCCACGGCCGCTTGTTGCGACAGGCCGGCGCGCTCACTGAGCTGGTAGCCGGCCAGTGCGCCGCCGACGATGGGCAGCAGCGCCAGCAGCCCGATGAGCAGCGGCTGCCAGCGGCGAGGCCAGCGCGGGGCAGGGGGCAAAAGAAGGGCCGGCTCTGACATCAGGGTGCGTAGTGTGCCCAAAGCTGCGTGTGTTTCGGCCGTTGGCAAAGCGCTTTCGCGGGCCTTTTCTGCGTCTTTCCATTCCGTGCTTCAGCTGGGCATCCGGCCGAGTGCGGAAACCCGCCCCGGGGGCCAAAACCAGCGTATGGAAAACCGCCCATGGCCTGCACTCGGCCCGTGCGCCGGTGCACAGCAGACGGGCGCGAGCAGGGCTTGGGCAATGGCTTTCAGCTGCAAAGCCTCATGGTTTGCCCGAACCAATGTGGTGCCGGGCACAAGTTGGCACACGCCGTGCAAAAGAGCCTGGTCGCTGCAGAAGTTGCGACTGCTTTTTCGCCTAGAGGTTTTCGATGGACATATTCGTACAACAGCTCATCAACGGCCTGGTGTTGGGGAGCATGTATGCGCTGGTGGCGCTGGGGTACACGATGGTGTACGGGATCATCAGCCTGATCAACTTCGCGCACGGCGAGGTGCTGATGGTCGGCGCGATGGTCTCGTGGACGGTGGTCACCGCCCTGGCCGGCACGGGACTGCCCGGCTGGGTCCTGCTGCTGATCTCGCTGGTGTGCGCCATCGTCGCCTGCTCGGCGCTGAACTTCGCCATCGAGAAGATCGCCTACCGGCCGCTGCGCAACGCGCCGCGCCTGGCCCCGCTGATCACCGCCATGGGCATGAGCCTGCTGTTGCAGACCCTGGCCATGATCATCTGGAAACCCAACCCCAAGCCCTACCCGCCGCTGCTGCCCACCGACGTGCTGTTCCTGTGGGCCGAAGGCCCCGTCATCACCTACAGCCAGATCCTCATCCTGGGCACCACCGTCGTCGTGCTGGCCGCCTTGCTCTGGCTGGTCAACCGCACCAAGCTGGGCCGGGCCATGCGGGCCACGGCAGAGAACCCGCGCGTAGCCGGCCTGATGGGCGTCAAGCCCGACCACATCATCTCGCTGACCTTCGTCATCGGCGCCACGCTGGCTGCCATCGCCGGCATCATGTGGGCGCTCAACTACGGCACCGTGCAGCACTCCATGGGCTTCCTGCCCGGGCTCAAAGCCTTCACCGCAGCCGTCTTCGGCGGCATCGGCAACCTCACCGGTGCGATGGTCGGCGGCATCCTGCTGGGTCTCATCGAAGCCATTGGCGCGGGCTACCTGGGCGAGTTGACCGGCGGCGTCTTCGGCAGCCAGTACGTCGAAATCTTCGCCTTCCTGGTCCTGATCCTCGTGCTCACCTTGCGTCCTTCGGGCCTCATGGGCGAACGCGTTGCCGACAGAGCTTGAGGTTGCCATGCAGAACATGAACCAAAAAACCAAGATCGCCGTCTTCCTGCTGGCCGCCATCGCCCTGATCGCGCTGCCGCTGGTCGTGGCCCCGTTCGGCCAGGGCTGGGTGCGCATCATGGCCACCGCGCTGCTGTACGTCATGCTGGCCCTGGGCCTGAACATCGTCGTTGGCTACGCAGGCCTCTTGGACCTCGGCTACGTCGCCTTCTACGCGGTCGGCGCCTACCTCTACGCCTTGCTCTCCTCGCCCCACCTGTCGGACAACTTCGAGTGGATCAAGGCCGCCTTCCCCAACGGCCTGCACACGCCTGTCTGGGTCATCGTGCCGCTGGCCGCGGCCCTGGCAGGCCTCGCCGGCGTCATCCTGGGCGCCCCCACGCTCAAGCTCAGGGGCGACTACCTGGCCATCGTCACGCTGGGCTTTGGCGAAATCATCCGGGTCTTCATGAACAACCTGGAGTACCCCTTCAACATCACCAACGGCCCGCGCGGCATCAGCCAGATCGACGCGATGCAGTTCGGCGCGCTGGACTTCGGCAAACCGCTGGACCTCTTCGGTCACAGCTTCCCGTCCGTCGTCCTGTACTACTACCTGTTCCTGGTGCTGGTCGTGGCCACCATCGTCATCTGCCGCCACCTGGCCGACTCGCGCATCGGCCGCGCCTGGATGGCCATCCGCGAAGACGAGATCGCCGCCAAGGCCATGGGCCTGAACACCCGCAACCTGAAGCTGCTGGCGTTTGGCATGGGCGCCACCTTCGGCGGCGTCTCCGGTTCCATGTTCGCCGCCTTCCAGGGCTTCGTCTCGCCAGAATCCTTCTCGCTGATGGAGTCCGTCATGATCGTCGCCATGGTCGTGCTCGGCGGCCTGGGCCACATCCCCGGCGTCATCCTCGGCGCCTTGCTGCTCTCGGCCATGCCCGAAGTCCTGCGCTACGTGGCAGGTCCCTTGCAACAGCTCACCGACGGCCGCCTGGACGCCGCCATCCTGCGCCAACTGCTGATCGCGCTGGCCATGATCATCATCATGCTGCTGCGCCCGCGCGGCCTGTGGCCCTCGCCCGAACACGGCAAGGCGGCTCCAGTGGCAGTGAAGTAAGGAAGAGAACACCATGACAGAAACCGTTCTCAAGGTTCAAGGCGTCTCCAAGCGCTTCGGTGGCCTGCAAGCCCTGTCGGACGTCAGCATGACGATCCAAAAAGGCCAGGTCTACGGCCTGATCGGCCCCAACGGCGCCGGCAAGACCACCTTCTTCAACGTCATCACCGGGCTGTACACGCCTGATGGCGGCAGCTTCGAGCTGGGCGGCGCCCCGTACACCCCGACCACCGTGCACCAGGTCGCCAAGGCCGGCATTGCGCGCACCTTCCAGAACATCCGGCTGTTCGCCGAGATGACCGCGCTGGAAAACGTCATGGTCGGCCGCCACGTCCGGACCCACTCGGGCCTGCTGGGCGCCGTCTTCCGCACCCCCGGCTTCAAGGCCGAGGAAGCCGACATCAGGAAACGTGCCCAGGAAATGCTGGACTACGTGGGCATTGGCAAATACGCCGACTTCAAGGCCAGAACCCTCTCTTACGGCGACCAGCGGCGACTGGAGATCGCCCGGGCCCTGGCGACCGAGCCCAAGCTGATCGCGCTGGACGAGCCCGCCGCCGGCATGAACGCCACCGAGAAAGTCGTGCTCAGGGAGCTGATCGACCGCATCCGCAACGACGGCCGGACCATCCTCATCATCGAGCACGACGTCAAGCTGGTGATGGGCCTGTGCGACCGCGTCACGGTGCTGGACTACGGCAAGCAGATTGCCGAAGGCACTTCCAGCGAAGTGCAGCGCAACGAGAAAGTGATTGAAGCCTACCTCGGCGCCGGTCACACCGCCACGCACTGACCAGAACAACAACAAGAAGGCAGCACGACATGACCACCCCTCAAACACTGCTCAAGGTCACCGGCCTGAAGGTTGCCTACGGCGGCATCCAGGCCGTCAAGGGCGCGAGCTTCGAAGTCCGCCAGGGCGAACTCGTCAGCCTGATCGGCGCCAACGGCGCGGGCAAGACCACCACGCTCAAGGCCGTCACCGGCCTGCAGCCGATGGCTGCCGGGCAGATCGAATTCATGGGCAAGCCCATCAAGGGCCAGGGCGCCTGGGACCTGGCACGCCAGGGCCTGGTGATGGTGCCTGAAGGGCGGGGCACCTTCACCCGCATGAGCATCACCGAGAACCTGCTGATGGGCGCGTACATCCGCAAGGACAAGGAGATCGAAGCCGACATCGACAAGGTCTTCGCCACCTTCCCGCGGCTGAAGGAACGCGCCACGCAGCTGGCCGGCACGATGAGCGGCGGCGAGCAGCAGATGCTGGCGATGGGCAGGGCGCTGATGGCACGCCCGAAGCTCTTGCTGCTCGACGAGCCCAGCATGGGCCTGAGCCCCATCATGGTCGACAAGATCTTCGAGGTGGTCGACACCATCCACAAGCAGGGCGTGACCATCCTGCTGGTCGAGCAGAACGCCAGCCGGGCGCTGAGCCTGGCCAACCGGGGGTATGTGATGGAGAGCGGCGAGGTGACGATGGATGGGCC
>Ga0307514_10000558_pt1 | contig 71090 bp, 67 predicted proteins | sample 16_EM_MG_FD_203088 | JGI IMG/M metagenome (GOLD analysis project Ga0307514, IMG submission 203088) | Populus trichocarpa ectomycorrhiza microbial communities from riparian zone in the Pacific Northwest, United States - 16_EM | ecosystem: Host-associated > Plants > Roots > Unclassified | place...
CCCTTCAGCCCACGCGAACTGGTGGCGCGCATCAAGGCCGTGCTGCGGCGCAGTCAACCCGAGGTGACAGCGCCCGAGCCGGCCTGGATCGTCAGCGAGGAGACACGCAGCGTGACCATGCATTCGCAGTCGCTGCAGCTCACGCCCACCGAATACGCTTTGTTCGCCGCGATGGCGCGGCGGCCGGGCGCGATCTGGTCCCGCGCGCAGCTGCTGGACCTGATCCGCGGGGACGCGCTGGACGTGACCGACCGCGCGATCGACAGCCACATCAAGAACCTGCGCCGCAAGATCGCCACCCACTGGCCCGAGGCCGATGTGGTGCAGTCGGTCTACGGGCTGGGTTACAGGGTCGAACTGCCAGCGCCGCCCGCAGCACTGCCCGCGCCTTCATCTCCATAGTTTCTCCACACTCTGCCGCGAAGCTCCTGTTGTCGACCGCCATCACGCGGTCTCAACTGGAGCAGCGCAATGAATACGAAGACGAAGAAGTTGACGGCCGCCGTCGCCGTGTTGCTGGCCGCGGCCGGTGCCGGCCTGGCCTGGCAGCAAGGCCTGGCGCAGCCCGGGCCGCCGCAAAGAGACATGCCGCTGGACGCGACGATGCGGCAGGAAGTCGTCACGCAGCTGAACGCGCAGATGCAGCGTCACTACGTGGACGAGGCCAAGGCGGCGCAGCTTGCGCAGGCACTACAGGCCCGCCTGCAGCAGGGCGATTTCGACCGCATCACCAGCGCGCAAAAGCTGGCCGAAACCCTGACCGAGGCGATGCAGCAGCAACTGCACGACAAGCATCTGGAGGTGCGCTACTTCGAGAAGGCCATTCCCGAAGACACGGGCCAGGACCAGACGCAGGAAGACGAGGCCAGGGACCTCGTCGAATGGCAGCGCTTCAACTTCGGCTTTGCCGGCTTGAGCCGGCTGCGCGGCAACATCGGCTACCTGAACCTGCGCCAGTTCGGCCGGCCGGAATTCGTCGCCGGCCGGATCGAAGCCGCGATGACGCTGCTGGCCGACACGCAGGCGCTGGTCATCGACCTGCGCCACAACGAAGGCGGCGACCCGGACAGCGTGATGCTGCTGGCCAGCTACCTGTTCGACCAGCCCACGCACCTGAGCGACATCGTCTGGCCACGCGAGAACAACCGCACCGACGCGCGTTGGACCATGGCACAGGCACCGGGCCGGCGCTACGGCCAGTCGCGCCCGGTCTACCTGCTGACCAGCGAGGACACCTTCTCGGCCGGCGAGGACTTCGCGATGGCGCTGAAGGACACCGGCCGCGCGACGCTGGTCGGCGAAGTGACCGGTGGTGGCGCCCACCCTGGCGACCGGCGCCGGCTGACCGCGCACTTCATGATGAACGTACCCGCTGGCCGCACCGTGAGCCCGGTCACGCACACCGACTGGGAAGGCGTGGGGGTGAAGCCAGACATTGAGGTCTCTGAAAAGAAGGCCATGGACGTGGCCCAGGTCGAGATCCTGAAGCGGCTGATCGCCGCCGAGAAAGACGCAGACTGGCAGCAGCGGCTCAAGCGCCGGCTGGCCGAGTTGGACTGATCAGCCGCCTTCGACCAGCGCCAACGCACCGCCGACCAGCCGGTAGTGCTCACCGCTGGCCGGGCATACGGCCTCGGCGCCATCCACCGCGCGCACTGGCAGCGCCAGCTTCTCGCCATGGCGGCTGATCCAGCCGGTCTGCTTGGCCGGCACGCCGGTCACCAGTGCAAACGCCGGTACGTCCTTGGTGACAACCGCACCAGCGCCAACAAAGGCGCATTCACCCACAGTCACGCCGCAGACCAGCGTGCTGTTGGCGCCCAGCGAAGCGCCACGCTTCACCAGCGTGCGTCGGTACTCCGCCTTGCGCGGCACGGCGGCGCGCGGGTTGAAGACGTTGGTGAAGACCACGCTGGGGCCGACGAACACATCGTCTTCCAGCGTCACTGCGTCATAGACCGAGACGTTGTTCTGAACCTTCACGCCGTGGCCGATGCTGACGTCATTGGCCACGAACACGTTCTGCCCCAGCGAGCAGTTGTCGCCAATGCGCGCCCCAGCGCAGACGTGGCTGAAGTGCCAAACCTTGGTGCCAGCGCCGAGCTGCGCGCCGTCGTCGACGATGGCGCTCTCGTGGGCCCAGAAATCTTTGCTCATCGCTTCAGGAACGGATGCGCATCCGTGCCAAGCGCTGCAGCGTTGGCCGTGCGGATCGCGGCGACGGTCTCGATGCAATGCCGCGCATCGGCCAGCCCGTAGCCACGGCCGGCGAGGATCTCGCGGTAGCTCACCGTGTGCAGGTCAGTGAAGCCTTCGGAGAACTCGAGCTGCTCGCCGGAGATGTCGATGTTGCGGAAGGTGGTCTTCTTGCCCTGGACTTCTGCCGGCAGGTCGTTCGCGTCAATCGACAGGAACCAGCGCACGCGCGCCCGTTCGTACTCCAGGAAGCCAGCGGCGCGCGCGTCCTCGTTCAGGTGCACCGTGCTCTGCTGCAGGTTGCCGAAGATAAAGTGCAGCATGTCGAAGAAGTGCACCCCTATGTTGGTCGCCACGCCAAAGCTCTTGCGCGGATCGCCCTTCCAGCTCTGCGCGTACCACTTGCCGCGCGAGGTGATGTAGGTGAGCTCGACGTCGAACTTGGTGTCCTTGGGGGCAGCGGCCACCTTGTCGCGCAGCTTCAGGATGGCGTCGTGGTGGCGCAGCTGCAGGATGTTGAAGACACGCTTGCCGGTCTCGGCTTCGACGCGTTGCAACTCGTCCAGCAGCGCCACGGTGGGCACCAGCGGCTTCTCACAGATCACGTCAGCACCCAGGCGCAGGCCGGCGGCGACGTGCGGATGGTGCAGGTGATTGGGGCTGCAGACGGCCACAAAGTCCAGCGCCTCAGCCGGCGTGCGCTTGCGCTGGTTCGCATGTTCCAGGAAACACTCGAACTCGGTGAAGAACTCGGCCTGCGGGTGCAGGCTGTCGATGATGCCGACCGAGTCGTTGATGTCGTAGGCCACGGCCAGCGTCTGGCCCAGGTCCTTGATGGCCCGCATGTGGCGCGGCGCGATGTAGCCGGCGGCGCCGATCAGGGCGAAGTTCTTCATGGGAACAGTGGTCACAAGCGGAAGACGCTGACGCCGGCGGCGGCCAGTTCGTCGCGCGGGAACAGGGCTTTCACGTCGGCCAGCACTGGCTGATCGCCGCGCAGCATCGTGCGCAACTGGGGCACGGTCAGCGCGCGGTATTCGCGGTGGGCCACGGCGACGACCAGCGCGTCGAATGGCGCCTCAGCCAACGGGTCGGCCAGCGCGAAGCCGCATTCGTGCTGCACCTCGGCGGCGTCGGCCCAGGGGTCCATCACGACCACCGTGGTGCCGTGGTCACGCAGCTCGCGCACGAGGTCCACGACCTTGGAGTTGCGGATGTCCGGGCAGTTTTCCTTGAAGGTGATGCCCAGCACGCCAACGCGGCAGCGCGGCACGTCCATGCCTTTTTGCAGCATCAGCTTGACGGTGTTGCGCGCGACGTAGCGGCCCATGTTGTCATTGATGCGCCGTCCCGCCAGGATGACCTGCGGGATGTAGCCGTGCTGCTCGGCCTTGTAGGTCAGGTAATACGGGTCCACGCCAATGCAGTGGCCGCCCACCAGCCCGGGCCGGAAGGGCAGGAAGTTCCACTTGCTGCCTGCCGCGGCCAGCACCTCCGCCGTGTCGATGCCCATGCGGGCGAACAGCACCGAGAGCTCGTTCATCAGCGCAATGTTCAGGTCGCGCTGGGTGTTCTCGATCACCTTCGCGGCCTCGGCCACCTTGATGCTGGGCGCGCGGTGCACGCCGGCGGTGACGACAGACGCGTAGATCTCGGCAACAACGTCCAGCGTGGCGGCATCGCAGCCAGAGACCACCTTCTTGATGGTCTCGAAGCGGTGCTCGCGGTCGCCGGGGTTGATGCGCTCCGGGCTGTAGCCACAGAAGAAATCCACGCCGTGCTTCAGGCCGGAGACCTGCTCCAGCACCGGCACGCAGTCTTCCTCGGTGGCGCCGGGGTAGACGGTAGATTCGAAGACGACGATGTCGCCCTTCTTCAGCGCCTGGCCCACGCTGCGCGACGCCGAGATCAGCGGCGACAGGTCCGGCTTGTTGGCCTTGTCCACCGGCGTGGGCACGGCGACGATGAAAAAGTCCGCAGCGCGCAGGTCGGCGATGTCGGCTGTGTAGCGGATGTCTGCGGCGCGCAGGGCCTCGGGCGTGACTTCGCCAGTGCGGTCATGGCCGGCCTTTAGCTCGGCCACGCGGCTGGCCTGGATGTCAAAGCCGACCACGTGGTGGCTGCGGCCGAAGGCCACGGCCACCGGCAGGCCCACATAGCCCAGACCGACCACGGCAAGTTTGCGATGCATGAGGAAAGTGGCCGAAGCGGCGCCCAGGCGTGTCAAAGCCGGCGATTTTAGGACCGGGCGCTGCGACGCCCCGGCGCCGGCCGCTTAAAATCGCGGGTTCTTCCGGTGGCGCCCCGGCTTGAAGCCCCGCCACCGATCCTGTTGTTCCCCCGCGAGACGCATCCCGCGCCCTCGCCTGCCTGCCCAGCGCCATGAGCCACGACACCCAAGCCCCCGCCGCGCCCGACGACAACCAGCTGATCGCCGAACGCCGCGAGAAACTGGCGGGGATGCGCGCGCAGGCCAAGGCCGCGGGCACGGCCGTGTTCCCGAACGACTTCAAGCCCGAGCACCGCGCCGCCGCGCTGCACGAGGCCTACGACAGCCTGGCCAACGAGGCGCTGGAGCCGCAGGCGGTGAAGGTCAGCGTGGCCGGCCGCATGATGCTCAAGCGCGTGATGGGCAAGGCCTGTTTCGCCACGGTGCAGGATGCCACCGGCCGCATCCAGTTCTACATCACGCAGGACGCCGTCGGCCCCGAAGTGCTGGCCGCCTTCAAGCAGTGGGACCTGGGCGACATCCTGGCCTGCGAAGGCACGCTGTTCAAGACCAAGACCGGCGAGCTGTCGGTCAAGGCCACGTCCATCCGCATGTTGACCAAGAGCCTGCGGCCGCTGCCCAGCGACTTCTACGGCATGTCCGACCAGGAGCAGAAGTACCGCCAGCGCTACGTCGACCTGATCACCGACGAAAAGGCGCGCAACCGTTTCGCTGCGCGCAGCAAGGCGCTGAGCTCGATCCGCCAGTTCATGGTGGCCAACCAGTTCATGGAAGTCGAAACGCCGATGCTGCACCCGATCCCGGGTGGCGCGAACGCCCGGCCTTTCGTGACGCACCACAACGCGCTGGACCAGGAAATGTTCCTGCGCATTGCGCCCGAGCTGTACCTGAAGCGCCTGATCGTCGGCGGCTTCGAGCGGGTGTTCGAGATCAACCGCAGCTTCCGCAATGAAGGCATCTCGGTTCGGCACAACCCCGAATTCACGATGATGGAGTTCTACGCGGCCTTCTGGAACCACCACGACCTGATGGACTTCACCGAAGGCGTGCTGCGCCATGCGGCCGAGCAGGCCACCGGCTCGGCCCGCGTGACCTACGCCGGCAAGGAAGTGCACCTGGACCTGCCGTTTGCCCGCCTGTCAGTGCGGGACTCCTTGGTTGCCCACGCCGGCCTGACGGAAGCAGAAGCCGACTCGGCCGAGGCGGTGCATGCCGCGCTCAAGCGCCTGGGCGAAGAGCCGCCCAAGCACTGGGGCCTGGCACAGCTGCAGTTCGGCCTGTTCGAGGCTGCGGTGGAAGAAAAGCTCTGGCAGCCGACCTTCATCATCGACTATCCGGTCGAGGTGAGCCCGCTGGCGCGCGCCTCGGATGCCAACCCAGCCATCACCGAACGTTTCGAGTTGTTCATCACCGGCCGCGAATACGCCAATGGTTTCTCCGAGCTGAACGACGCCGAGGACCAGGCTGCACGCTTCCAGTCGCAAGTGGCCAACAAGGACGCCGGCGACGAAGAAGCCATGTTCTATGACGCGGACTTCATCCGCGCGCTGGAATACGGCATGCCGCCGACGGGTGGCTGCGGCATTGGCATCGACCGGCTGATGATGCTGCTGACCGATTCGCCCAGCATCCGCGACGTGATCCTCTTCCCCGCGCTGCGTCGCGAAGGTTAAGAAAGCGCAAGAAGGGAACGCGCGGCGGCGTTTTCGAGTCTGCATTCAGTGCTTTTGCCTTTTGCAGTAGACCTGGGTAAGGACCGATGAACCACAACGCCGACATTGCCACCCCGCTGCTGGCGGAAGAGGCCGCATGGCGAGGCCCGGACGGCCTGGCCGCGCTGGAAGAGAGGCTGTGGCAGGAACTCAGCCTGGCGGCGGCGACCAAGGGCCATGGCTGGCGCATTGCCGCGCTGGCCACCGTGGGGCCGGACGGCCTGCCGGATGCGCGCAACGTGGTGCTGCGCGAGGTGGACCCCGCGATGCGCCGGCTGTGCTTCTTCACCGATGCTCGCGCACCCAAGGTGACTCACCTGCGTCACCAGCCGCAAGCGGTGCTGCTGATGTGGTGCCCGCGCCTGGCCTGGCAACTGCGGTTGACGTTGAATTGCGAGGTGCAGGAGGAAGGCCTGGCTGCCTCTTCGCGCTGGGCCCAGCTGAAGCTGACGCCTGCCGCACTGGACTACCTGTCACAGCGCGCCCCTGGTACCACGCTGGCGCCGCAGGACTTGCCCACCGCGATGGACCCGGCCGCTCTGGCGGCCAGCGCAGCGCTGCAGGCACCCGCGCTCAGCAACCGTGAATACTTTGCGATGGTGATGGGCGAGGTCCGCAAGCTGGACTGGTTGGGCCTGGCACCCGGCGGCCACCGGCGCGCCCAGTTCTCGGCAGGTGCCGAGCCTTGCTGGCTGCAACCGTGACGAAGAAGCCCTGACGGGGCGCCTCGTTCAGAAATCCATCGCCGCCAGCAGCGCGTCGACGTCGTCCTGCTGCATCGCGCGGTCCGGCGTTTGCACGCCTGCCAGCTCGGGCTGCACGATGTCTGCCTCGCTCCAGCCGCTGGGCAGTTCGTCTTCGACGATGTGGCGCAGTTCGGCCTCGGCACGCAGCAGGATGTCGGTGACCTTCTTGATGACCTGGCCGGACAAGTCCTGGAAATCCTGGGCCATCATGATGTCGGTCAGGCAGTCGTTCTGCTGACGGGCGAACTTGGTGGTGTTGTCGACGTAGTCGGCACACATGCGCATCAAGGCCCGCGCCTTTTCGATGGTCATCTCGGGTTGGTCGGCCTGGCGGCGCATCACCGCGGCCAGGTCTTCGCCCCGCTTGACCAGTTGCTCGCAGGCCGGCTTGGCGGCGTCGATGGAGGCCAGCACCTTGTTGGCGGCCTTCTCTGTCATCTTGCCGACATATTCCAGCCGCTCGCAAGCGTCAGGCATTTCGCGGCTGACCTGGCGAAGCTCGGCGGCGACCGGCGGGCGCGAGGCTTGGGGACACGGGGAAGGGATGGCGGCGTGGGCTGCGTCGACCTGCATGGCGATGTTCCAGATCTCAGTCTGATGATGAGTCCTTATCGGCCTCACCCCAGCAGGATTAAGCTGCCGAATTGCAGCATTTCCTGGCCCGCCTTCCCAACCCCCACCAGCGCACCTCAACGGTGCTTGAACGCGGGCTTGCGCTTGGCCAGGAAGGCGTCCATGCCCTCGCGCTGGTCCTCGGTGCCAAACAGCGAATGGAACACCCGGCGTTCGGCCTTCACGCCCGAGGACAGGCCGCTCTCGAAGGCTTCGTTGACCAGCTCCTTGGTCAGCGCGATGCTGGGCGCGCCCAGCGCGTTGATCAGCTCTGCCGTGGCAAAGGCCTCGTCCAGCAGGCCGGCAAGCGGCACGATGCGCGAAACCAGGCCGGCCCGCTCGGCTTCCTCGGCGCCCATCATGCGGCCGGTCAGCAGCATGTCCATGGCCTTGGCCTTGCCGACCGCGCGCGGCAGGCGCTGGGTGCCGCCAGCCCCCGGCACGATGCCCAGCTTGATCTCGGGCTGGCCGAATTTGGCGTTGTCGGCCGCCAGCACGATGTCGCACATCATCGCCACCTCGCAGCCACCGCCCAGCGCAAAGCCTGCCACCGCGGCAATCACCGGCTTCTTCACCTGGCGGATGGTTTCCCAGTTGCGCGAGATGTAACCGGCCTTCCAGGCGTCCATGTGGCCCAGCGTGGCCATCGCGGCAATGTCGGCACCGGCGGCAAACGCCTTTTCGCTGCCGGTGACGATGATGCAGCCAATGCCGTCATCGGCATCGAAGGCCAGCAGCGCCGCGCCCAGCTCGTCCATCAGCCGGTCGTTCAACGCATTCATCTGCTTGGGCCGGTTCAGCGTGATCAGCCCGGTCTTCAGCGCGCTCTCGCCGCGCACCTCGGTCAGGATGCATTCGTAGTCCATCAGGGTCTCCTGGCTCTTACTCGAAAAACACAAGGCTAGCCGAAGCCAAAGGAATTGAGCGAGGCTTACGTGATCGCCATGCGTGCAGCGCGCCGCGGTCCGGCGCCGGGCCGCCCCAAGCGGACCGCGCAACCCGCTCGGCGGGTGGGCCTGCGTACCCGCAGGACCGGGTGCGTCATTTCGACTGCAGCGGCGCGCCTTCGAGCACCATTTCGAGCAGGATGTTCGGGTCCTGCAGCATCGTCACCTTGACCGGCAGGTACTGCAGGCTGGGCGCGATCCACATCGTGATCAGCAGCTCGTTGGCCTTGCGGTTGGCCAGCTCGGGCTTGAGCATGTAGGCCTGCACCGGGCCCATCGGCAGTTGCAGGATCTCTGGCGGCTGCACGATGTAGCGCCAGACGCCCAGGCGCCGCGTCAGCGCCAGCGGCACCTCCAGCACCTGGCCGGGCTTGAGCAATTCGGGGTGGGTCAGGAACCACCAGGAGGTCTGCACGAACTGGCTGGACGAGTCCTGCAGGCCAGGCACGACGGCCGCGGTCTTGCCGTTGGTGAACTCCACGCGACCGTTGCGGAACAGCACGGTTTCGCGCCGGGTGGACATCATCAGCGCCTCGGTTTCCTGGTCGAAGCGTTGTGGCACCAGGCCTTCGGGGCCTAGCAACCCGTCGCTGAGCAGGCGGCGCTCGACCAGCCCCGGCACCTTGGCAACCACCCGCACCTGGTAGTGCTCGGCCTGGCGCAGCCATTCGACCCGGGCGCTGCCGTAGATGGGCCGCACGCTGTAGTTGGACAGCGTCAGGTGATAGCTCAGTCGGGTCGACGGCGGCCAGTCGAAAGCCTCGGGCGCCGAGGCGGCGGAAGCGGCGCTGACCACCACGGGCGCGGACACAGGCTCGCTGGCCGCGGAGGCCGCCTCGGCGACCACCGGTGGCGCTTCAGCCGCCGCCAGCTCCGGCTGCGACGCGCCGACGTCCGGCAGGCCCAGCGCCATGGCCGGATCGGCCTGCGCGGTTTCGGGCTCGGGGGCGGACGCGGCAGGCCGAGGCACGGCAGCGGCGGGCTTGGGCCGAGGACGCGGCGCGGGCGGCGGCGCCACGGCCACCGGTGGCAGGCTGGGCGCCAGCGTCTTGACAAAAGCCACCTCGATGGCCGCAGGCGACCGGTCGGACGCACCTTCGCCCAGCCGGTCCCGCAACACCCCGTTGGCCAGCCACAAATGCAGCCCCAGCACGGCGGGCACCAGCACGCACAGCGCCGCTCGGCGCCGCCGCGAAGGCTTGGCGGACGTCACCTGTTGTTCACCTGTTCACTGGCCATCGGCAGGTGGCCGGCAGCCGATGAGGCCACCTTGCCCGCCTGCATCTTGCGCCGAGGCCGCGCTCAGCGGCCCAGCCAGGCCTGGCGCAAGGCCAGCGCTGCGGTCTCGGGCTTGTCGACCAGCGACAGCGTGAGCGGCGCGGCCAGCGGCGTGGCCGCGGGTTTCAGCGTCAGTTCGCGCAGGCGCTGGCCACGCACCAGCGTCAGCTGCATCGCGGCACCGGGCGCGACCCACGAGCGCGCGTCGTCGAAGCGGCGAATGCGCCAGCCGTCGATGGCCAGCAGTTCGTCGCCTGCCGACAGGCCGGCCGCTGCGGCGGCGCTGCCGGCCATCACGCCCTTGACCTGCACGCCGGTGATCGGCCCTTCGCTGAGCTTGAGCCCGAACGACGGCGCCCAGCCTGCGGCTTCACTGCCCTGGCCGACGCCAGCCGCGGCCAGGGCAGCCAACAGCGGCAGCTCGCCACGGCCATGCACCCAGCTGCGCAGTTCGTCGGCCAATGCGGCGCTGTCCAGCTCGGTGACCGCGGCGAACACGGCTTCTTCTGTGACGCCACTGGCCAGGTGCTGCGCCCACAGGTGGCGCATCAAGTCGTCCAGCGTGGTCTTGCCGTTGGCGCGCAAGCGCAGGTCCAGCAGCAAGGCGATCAGCGAGCCCTTGGTGTAGTAGCTGATGGTCGAGTTCGGCGTGTTCTCGTCGCTGCGGTAGTACTTGACCCAGGCATCGAAGCTGGACTGGGCCACGCTCTGCACCTGGCGGCCGGGCGAGGCGGCCACGCCGTTGACGGTGCGGGCCAGCAGCTTCAGGTAGCGCGGCGCCTCCAGGATGCCGGCACGCACCAGCATCAGGTCGTCGTAGTAGGAGGTGAAGCCCTCGAACAGCCACAGCAGCTGGGTATAGTTTTCCTGCGTGTAGTCGTAGCGCAGGAACTCGCGCGGCTTCAGGCGCTTGACGTTCCAGGTGTGGAAATACTCGTGGCTGATCAGGCCCAGCAGCGTCAGGTAACCGTCCGGCAGGCCTTCCATGCCGGCGCGCGGCAGGTCCCGGCGGTTGGCGATCAAGGCGGTGCTGGCACGGTGCTCCAGTCCGCCATAGCCATCTTCGACCGCGTTCAGCATGAACACATAGTGCTTGAACGGCGGCTTCTTCTTGCCGTGCCAGAAGCCGATCTGCGTTGCGCAGATGCGCTTGGTGTCGGCCAGCAGGCGCTCGCCGTCGAAGCCCGGCCAGGCACCGGAGACGACAAACTCGTGCCGCGCGCCATTCGTCTCGAACTCGCCGCGCCAGAACGTGCCCAGCTCGAACGGGTGGTCGACCAGCTCGTCGTAGTCGGCGCTCAGGTGGCTGCGCTTGCCTTCGGCCACGGGCATGGCCGTTGCCACATCCCAGCCCTTGGGCAGCGTGCCGATCTGCACCTGGTGCGGCTGCGCTTCCTGGCCGTGCACGCGAAGGCACAGGCTGGTGGCGTTGAAGAAGCCGCGGCTGTCGTCCAGGTAGGCGGTGCGCACCGAGGTGTCGAAGGCATAGGCCTCGTACTGCACGGTGAGCGTGCCGCGGCCCTTGCAGGCGGCGCGCCAGGTGGTCTTGTCCAGTTGCTCCAGCAGCACCGGCTGCTTGCCCTGCGTGGCTTGCAGCTGGCTCAGGTGGCGGCCGAACTCGCGCACCATGTAGCTGCCCGGGATCCACACCGGCAGGCTCAGCGTGGTTTCGGCTTCGGGTGCCGGCACGCTGAGCGTGACGCGAAAACGGTGCGTGGCCGCGTCGGCCACGTCAATGCGGTAGGCAATCATCGTTCAGTGGGTGTCTGACGGATGGTCCGCCGAAGCTCAGGCGCCAGCGGCACCGAGGAAGCAGCACAGCGCTGCGAGCATGCTCAGGCGAAAACGCAGCGTCAGCCAGTGGGCCATGCCGCCTGCGGGATACAAGCGGCGGTCGACCAGGTAGCAGACCACCAGCGCCAGACCCAGCAAGGCCAGCCCCGCCGAAGCCGGCATCGCCATGCCGACACCGGCGACGATGGGCGGCACCACCGCCCACCCGAAACTGCGCGGCGCCTGAGGATCGACACGCATCGCCAGGCCCCAGTGAATGCCACCGAGGAAGGCCACGATGACCCCTGCGTAGCTGGCCAGGACCAGGGCCAGGCGCTCCCGGTCCTCGCCTTGCAGGTTCCAGATCACCAGCGCACCGAGGAAAAACGGCAGCAGGCCCAGGTAGGCAAGCATGCGAGCCCTCGGCGGCGGCTCGGCCGCCTCTGGCAAGGTGGGGTGGGCAGGACCGGAGGCGGACAGGAGGCTCATGAACCGCCATTGTGACCGCATGTCAAGCTGCGGCAACGGCTGCCGCGCAACACCGAAGCGGGAAAAAGACAGGCTTCCCACCGCTTCCTTTGGCCAGGTTTCCGGGCCGGTGCTCAGCCCTTGCTGCTGCTGACCTTCTGGGCGCCCAGTTGCTTCTCGATGGCCGCGGCCGGCATCGCGCCCGGCGAACGGGTGCCGTCTTCGAAGACGATGGCCGGCGTGCCGTTGACCTTGTACTTGCGCGCCAGCTCGGAATTGCGGCTGATGGCGGTGGAATCGCACTCGCCAATCGACTTCGGCGGCTGCGCGCCGTCGATCATCCAGTTGCGCCAGGTCTTCATCGAATCCTTGGCACACCAGATGTCACGCGACTTCGCAGGCGAGTCACCACCCAGGATGGGAATGACGTAGGTGTAGATCGTCACGTCCTTCAGCGTCAGCAAGTCCTTTTCCAGGCGCTTGCAGTAGCCGCAGTTCGGGTCGGCAAAGACGGCGATCTTGCGCGCGCCGGTGCCCTGCTTCACCACCAGCGCGTCCTTGACCGGCAGCTGGTCGAAGTCGATCGCGGTCAGCTTGTCGATGCGGGCCTTGGTCAGGTCGCTCTTGGTCTTGGTCTCGAACAGCGAGCCCTCGATGATGTAGTTGCCGGTGTCATCGCTGTAGACCACGTCGGTGCCCATGCGCACTTCCCACAGCCCGGGCATCGAGGTCTTGCTGACCTCGTCGATCTTGGGCAGGCCGGGCATGCGGTCGGCCAGGGTCTTGCGGATCGCGGCTTCATCGGCCAGCGTGGTGCCGGCGAAGGCCAGCGACAGCGCGCCCAGCAATGCGGCAGTGGCCGCGCGAGAGAAGGAAGTCATTTCAGGTCCTGGTGGGCTTCAGACATCCAGCGCGTGGCTGGCGAGCCAGCGCTTCACCGGCGCCAGCTGGTTGACGAGACTCAGGCCGCGGTTGCGAAGTTCCCGCAGCCCTGGGTGATCGGGCGTGAACAAATTCCACAAACCATCGGTGGCGCGCGCCATGGCCCATTGGGCCGGGCCACGGCGGCGGGCGTAGCGGCGCAGCAGCGCAGCGTCGCCCAGGCCGCGCCAGGATTCGCGCTCGGCCAGCACCTGCGCCAGCGCGGCCACGTCGGCCAGGCCCAGGTTCAGGCCCTGGCCGGCCAGCGGGTGCACCTGGTGAGCGGCATCGCCCAGCAGCGCCCATCCGGGGCCGGTGACGGCCTCCGCCTGGCCGATGGCCAGCGGCCAGCTCATGCGTTCGCTGGCCAGCTTCAGCGTGCCGGCGGCACCGGCCGTGGCCTGGTTCAGCTCGGCTTCGAATTCGGCCACCGGCGCGGCCAGCCACTGCTGGGCCTGCGCCTCGGGCAGCGACCAGACCAGGCCGTAGGCATGTTGCGGCTGCGGCCGGTCGAAAGGCAGCAGCGCCAGGATGTCCGGGCTGCGGAACCACTGCAGCGCAGTGCCGCCGTGCGGCCGGTCGCTTACCAGCCGGGCCGCGATTGCGCGGTGGCCGTAGGCATGGCGCTCGAAACCCACGCCACGCCGCTCCCGTTCGACCGAGGCCTTGCCTTCGGCGATCAGCGTCAGCGGCGCATTGCCGGGTTCGGGCTGCAGCGTGACCAGCGGCGCGAAGCTCGCGGCCGATTCCAGCACCGCTTCCAGCGCTGCCGCGTCAACGATCCAGGCCAGTGCCGGCACCGCCTGCTGCCAGGCGGAAAACTCGATGGCCGCGCCATGCGCGTCGCCATGCACCCGCATGTCCAGCACCGCGCTGCGGGCATCTTCCGGCAGCGCCTGCCAGGCCCGCAGGCCTTCCAGCAGCGTGACCGAAGCCGGGTTCAGCGCATAAGCCCGCACGTCCGGACGCCGCTCGCTGGCTTCTGCCGGCGGTTTGGCCTGCAGCGCCACGCGCAGGCCCTGGCGGGCCAAAGTCAGCGCCATGGCACGGCTGACAATGCCGGAACCCAGGATGCGCACGTCGAAAGCGGTCATGTCGTCATTGTAGGGACGCCCTAAAATCCATTTCTTGACAGTGCCGCGACGGTTTTCTTTCAGCGACGAACGGAGATTCGCCTGCAGGCCTGTTCCCCTCCCTCTCCGAAAGTCCCCCATGAGCCTGAAGTGCGGCATCGTCGGCCTGCCCAATGTTGGCAAGTCCACCCTTTTCAATGCCCTGACCAAGGCCGGCATCGCTGCCGAGAACTACCCCTTCTGCACCATCGAGCCCAATGTGGGCGTGGTGGAGCTGCCGGACCCACGGCTGCAGGCGCTGGCCGAGATCGTCAAGCCCGAGCGCATCCTGCCGGCCATCGTCGAGTTCGTCGACATTGCGGGCCTGGTGGCCGGCGCCAGCAAGGGCGAAGGCCTGGGCAACCAGTTCCTCAGCCACATCCGCGAGACGGACGCCATCGTCAACGTGGTGCGCTGCTTCGAAGACGAGAACGTGATCCACGTCAACGGCAAGGTCGACCCGATCTCCGACATCGAGGTCATCCAGACCGAGCTGTGCCTGGCCGATCTGGGCACCGTCGAGAAGAGTCTGCACCGCTACAACAAGAACGCTCGCTCGGGCGACAAGGAAGCCGCGGCACTGGTCAAGATCCTGGAGAAGTGCCAGGCCGCGCTGGACCAGGCCCAGCCGGTGCGCGCCATTCCTTTCAGCAAGGAAGAGTGGGTGCTGGTCAAGCCGCTGTGCCTGATCACCGCCAAGCCGGCGATGTTCGTCGGCAACGTGGATGAATCCGGCTTCGAGAACAACCCCTTCCTGGACCGCCTGAAAGAATACGCCGCCAAGCAGAACGCCCCGGTCGTCGCGATCTGCGCCAAGACCGAGGCCGAGTTGTCGGAAATGGAAGACGAGGACCGCGTCTTGTTCCTGGCCGAGATGGGCCAGGACGAACCGGGCCTGAACCGGCTGATCCGCGCCGCGTTCAAGCTGCTGGGCCTGCAGACCTACTTCACCGCCGGCGTGAAGGAAGTGCGCGCCTGGACCATCCACATCGGCGACACCGCGCCACAGGCCGCCGGCGTGATCCACACCGACTTTGAACGCGGCTTTATCCGCGCCCAGACCATCGCCTTCGACGACTTCATCAAGTTCAAGGGCGAACAAGGCGCGAAGGACGCCGGCAAGATGCGCGCCGAAGGCAAGGAATACGTCGTCAAGGACGGCGACGTGCTGAACTTCCTGTTCAACGTCTGAGATAGATCCAAGGACCGGCGGCTCGAACCGCCGGCCGCCCGCAACGACCATCGCCCACGATGGCAGCGGGCAGCAGAGCCAGTTTTTCAAGAGGGAGGAACCCATGTACACCACCACCACCACGCCGTGGCAGCGCCTGCTGCCTGCCCTGCTGCTGTCGGCAGCGGCTTTTACGGCCCATGCTCAGGACAAGCCTGCCGAATCTGCCCGCGCGACCGAGGCCGCCCAGGCCTGGAGCGAAGCCCGCGGCGTCGCCAAGGCCGGCCCGCAGGACATCGCGCTGGCCGGCCAGGCCACGCTGCACCTGCCTGCCGGCGAGGTCTTCATTCCGCAGCCGCAAGCCGCCAGGGTCATGCGGGCCATGGGCAACCCGGGCGAATACTCGGACCTGCAAGGCCTGGTCTTCCCCAAGGGCGAAGGCGACTGGTTTGCCACGCTGCGCTACGAGGCCTCGGGCTACGTGAAGGATGGCGACGCCAAGGAGTGGAAGGCCGATGAGCTGCTGCAGTCCTACCGCGAAGGCACCGAAGCCAGCAACCAGGAGCGTGTGAAGCTGGGCGTGCCGGCGATGGAGATCACCGGCTGGGCCGAGCCGCCGAAGTACGACGAGGGCACGCACCGCCTGGTCTGGGCCATGGCCTCGCGCAGCAAGGATGCGCCGGCGGGGGACGAACCCGGCGTCAACTACAACACCTATGCGCTGGGCCGCGAGGGCTACATCAGCCTGAACCTGGTGACCGCGCTGAAGTCCCTGCCAACCGACAAGGTCGAAGCGCAACGCCTGCTGGGTGCGCTGGACTTTAACGAAGGCAAGCGCTACACAGACTTCAACAGCAGCACCGACAAGGTGGCCGAATACGGCCTGGCGGCGCTGGTACTGGGCGTGGGCGCGAAGAAGCTGGGGCTGCTGGCGCTGGCATTTGCATTCGTGGCCAAGTTCGCCAAGCTGTTCTTCATCGGCGCGCTGGCCTTTGGTGGCGGCATCATGAAGTTCTTCCGCCGTAACAAGGGCCCTGCAGCCTGAAGCCACGGCGGAGCCGACCATGATCAAGCTGCTGTTCCTGCTGTTCTCAGGCCTGAAGTTCGGCAAGCTGCTGGCCACCGGCGGCACGATGCTGCTGTCCTTGGTGCGTTATGCCTGGATCTACGGCTGGCGCTATGCCGCCGGCTTTGTGGTGCTGCTGTTCGTGCACGAAATGGGCCATTTCTGGGCCGCGCGGCACAAGGGCTTGAACGTCGGCCTGCCGACCTTCATTCCCTTCGTCGGCGCCTGGGTCGAACTGAAGGACCAGCCGCACAACGCCGAGACCGAGGCCTTTGTCGGCCTGGCCGGGCCGCTGCTGGGCACGGTGGGCGCGCTGGTGGCGTATTTCTTCGCTCGCGACGGCCACGACACGCACTGGCTGCTGGCGGTGGCCTACAGCGGGTTCTTCCTGAACCTGTTCAACCTGATCCCGATCTCGCCGTTCGACGGCGGCCGCATCACCGCGGTGCTGTCACCGCGCATCTGGCTGCTGGGCGTGCCGGTGCTGGTCGCGCTGTTCCTGTGGCGGCCGAGCCCGCTGCTCATCCTGATGGCCTTGCTCGCAGCGCCGCAGGCATGGAAGGCTTGGAAGTACGACCCGAACAGCGCCGAGGCCAATGGCTACTACGCCGTGTCCACCGCGGTGAAGCTGGAATACGGCTTTTGCTACCTGGCACTGGCGGGTTTCCTGGCCGTCATGGCACACGACGTGCACGAGATGCTCGCGCACGTCGCGGGCTGAAAGACTGGGGAAGGCGGCCGGCCTCCGCCGAAACCGGCGGCCTCCCCCACCCTCACAGGCTCACTCGGAGGCGGTTTTCTTCAGCCGCACGATCACACCGCGGATGGTGTACGGCGAGGTCTTCTTCTTTTCCCACAGCGCGAAGGCCTTGCCGTCGGCCGAGACCAGCGGCACGTGCATGATGTCGTAGGCGCTGTTGCTGTAGCCCCGCGCTGCCAGGTAGTCCTTGGCGGTCTGCATGCCGGCTTTCTGGGTCCAGATGAAGCCGCTGGACACGGGGCTGAAGTACAGCCGGCACATGCCGGTGACGATCTTGCCGTCATCGGTCAACGCGGCGGCGCTGGCCATGCCGCCCATCGTGGTGCCTGGGCACACGCCCAGGATCTCGCTCTTCCAGGCCTGCTTCTTCTCGCTCCAGCGCCACAGCGCGGCCGAGTTGAAGAAGGTGTTGGTGTCCAGGCTCTGGCCGGCCACCATCGTGCCGGCGGCGTTGACCGCTTCGGCGGTGCCTGGCAGGTCGTCCGCGGCGCCCATCACGGTCTTGCTGCCATGCGACCAGATCAGCGTGCGCCAGGTGCCACTGGTCGGGCTTTCCTCCCAGCCCACCAGCACGGTGCCGTCCTGGTTGATGGCGTTGATGCGCGACGAGCCGCCGTCGGTGGGCAGGCCCACCATGCCGCTGGCGTCGGTGTAGAAACCGTGCGCCTTGCCGCTGGTCAGCCAGTACAGGCCGCCGATGGTTTTGCCGTCCCCGGAGATGGACCAGACTGAGCTGTCGGTGGCGTCCATCACCGCACCGTCTGCCGGCAGCGGCTGGATCGTGGACCAGCCCTTCTTGCGGGTCCAGCGGCCGGCGGTGCCGTAGGTGCCGTCGTCCGACAGGATCATCGACGCGACGACCTTGCCGTCGCCCGAGATCACCGGATGGCCGCCAGACACGCCCAGCACGTCCAGCACGCTGCGTCCCAGGCGCTCGGTGGTGCCGGTCTTGTGCGACCACAGGAAGGTCTCGTAGTTGTCCAGCATGCGGCCGGTGGCGAACTTGGTGTCGGCCGACAGGCCTTCCAGGTAGCAGTCGGTGCAAACCACCTGGGCCACCGCCTCCTGCGCCTGCGCGACCCAGGGCGATAGCATCGCAAACGAGGCCACCAGGCCTGCGCCTTGCATGAACTTGCGTGTATTCATCTTTCACACCTTCGAAAAGACAAGCCGACTCCGGGTCAGCCCCAACCTTGATCTGCCGCATCTAGAACTGCCGGACGCAGCGCGCCAACGCGCAATGTAATGAAACGGCAAAAAATCTACAAGAGTTCTCTCAGAGATTACCAGTCGGCTCGCTGCACGCTCCAAGGCCGCCTGAAAACTGGCCCGGCCAATGCAGCCACAATGGGCAGCCATGCCGATAGACGACTACGACTCCAGCTCACTGGATTCTTCGCAAGACTCCCGGCTGACGCCAAGCCCGGCGGCGCCGCGGCGCAAGCGGCCTGGCTGGCTGACGCATGCGCTGCTGGGCGTTGCGGCGCTGGCGGCTGCGGGCACGGCTTTCTGGTTGCAGACGCAGCGCCACCATGTGCCCATCCGCATCGAGGCCGACGAAGTCATCGAAGCGGTGATGCAGCGCAACTATGGTGCCTACTCTGCGGAGCAAAAGGGCTGGCTGTGGACCGGGCCGCAGCAGGTGCACTACCTGATGCAGGTGGTGCAGCAGGCCAAGGTGGGGCCGGAAGACGGCGCGCAAGGTGACGACGAGCTGTATTTCGTCGCCGCCGGCACGCCGCTGCGGCCCACCCAGGCGGAGCCGGCGCTGACCGGGCTGTTCCAGGTCAAGGGCGACATGGCCAAGCGCGACGGTTCGCTGCTGGAGGTCAGCACGCCACTGCGGCAGGAGCAAGGTGCCAGGCCATTGCAGCCGCAGGACGTGAAGTTCATGGCGCTGGGCGCCAGGACCTGGGGCTGGGTGCTGACCACGCACTACGACGCCAAGGCGGCGGACAAGCCGGCGGCGACCTGGCAGGTGGTGATGGCGCCGCACGAGGTCGACATCGCCGAGCTGGTCCGCTTCCCGGCCTCGCTGGCAGACGGCCCTGGCAGCGCATGCGAACCCACGGCAGGCCAGGCCGGCACAGCGGTCACCGAAGCCGACGGCAAGGTGGACGACGAGGAAACGGCCGCGGCCGAAGGACAGCGGCGCTGCAGCCACGCCCGCTGGACCTACCGCGCCGGCCCGGTGCCGGCCAAGGGCTTGCTGAGCTTCAGCGTCACGGGCGGCGGACTGGTCAATGGCGAACAGCGGCCGCAGAAGACCTGGGAGCTGGCGTTCGACCCCAAGCGCTTCCGCTATGCGCTGCCGGAAGACCTGAGCTTCTAGCTCGCAGCGCTGGCGGCCGGATCGATGTTGTCGATCACGATCTGCATCTCGATCAGCGGCACCGGGTAGGCCATCTCGCAGCGCCAGCCGCGGAAGCGTTGGCCAGACAAGCCTGCGCGCTGCAGCGCCAGGGCCAGCGTGTCCTGGTGGTCCGGCACGCCGGCCAGCGCCCAGGGCTTGCTGTCGTCGGGCATGCCGTGCGGCAGCGGGTCGATGGTGGCGCTGAGGTTGAGTTGCCGGTAGTGCCGATGGGTCGGGTCCGGTGGCGCCAGCGGCACGCCGGTGGGGCCGGGCAGGAAGAAGGTGATGCGCGGGCGGGCCCGCGGCCACAGGCTTTCGGCCATGAAGACGTCGCGCACCAGGCGGTGGCATGGGGTGTGCAGCATGTAGATGCGCAGGATCTGGCTGCTGGCGGCATCGTCCAGCTGGTGCCCGCGGTCGGCGCGGAAGGCGGTGGTCAGCGGACTGGGAATGGCGGCGCTGTCGCCTGGCAGCACGAAGGTGTTGATGCGCCCTTCACGTTCCAGCTGCAGCGCCGGCAGCGGCTGGCCGCTGGCTTCGGCGAGGATGAAATCGGCCGCGTCGTCGGTACCGGGCCTACCTGCCAGGCTGCGCATGCGCGGCTCTTCACCATCGGGCGCGACCTCGTCCTGCACATGCAGGCTCAGCAGCGGCACCGCGGTGCCGGGTGTGACCCGCTGCAGGCCGATGCGGCGATGCACTTCGATGAAATCGAGGTGCCGGCCGTCCGGGTTCGGCACGATGAACAAGGCGGTGCTGACGGTCTCGGCGTAGTGGCCGAACAGAAAGGACACGGCCTTGAACGAGGCCTGGCGGGCCATGTGCTCACGGCGGGCGCGCACGTCTTCCTCGTTGGCGCCGAGTTGGGCATCCAGTCCCTGGCGACCACCGGGCAGCCGGTCCAGCAGCGACTGGAAGGCGTCGATGGCTGCGGCCAGCGGGCTGACCAGCGCCTCGTCGGCATGGCCCTGGGCACCGTCGATCAGCATGCGCAGCCCGGTGGGCGATGGCAGGCGGTGCAGGAATTCGGCGTCGGACTCGGCGCGCGTGGCCTGCACCAGCCGGCTGGCCAGGCTCTTGTCCAGTCCGGCGCTGCGCATCAGCCGGATCGGCCGCGGCGGCATGCCGGCGAGCTCGGCGATCAAGGGCGTCAACGCGGCTCGCAGCGCAGTCGCAACGGCCGTCACCGGCGACGTGCCACGGGCCGGCAGGTCGGCAGGCTCAGCGGCCGTGGCATCCGACGAGGACAGCGGGGAAAGCGCGAGGGAAGACATCGAAACAGCGGCCAGCGGTGCGGGACTAGGTGGTCCCGAGTATCGGTGAAGTGACCCCGGCGACGGCGCCAGCAAAGACGGGCCTGCCGCAGTGGCAGGCCCGAAAAACACCCGCATCGGTCACGAGGACCGCGAGCGGATGCTGGACTCAAGGCGCGATGGCCGCGTCCGGCAGCGTGATCAACATGCTGCGCTGGGTGTACGGCGAGCGCTTCATGACTTCGACGATGACCAGCTTGTCCCCCTTGGGCGTGATGGCGATCACGTTGGTCAGGTTGTAGCCCCTGGACGAGTAGCCATGGGTCTTCAGGAAGTCGGCCGCCAGGACCAGGCCGGTGGCCTTGGTCCAGAGGAAGCCGCTGGTGGCCGGCGTGAAGGTGGTGCGGGCCAGGCCGCCGACCAGCTTGCCATCGTCGGACAGCGCATTGGCATAGGCCATGCCGCCCCAATCGCTGTTGGGCAGGATGCCCAGGATCTTGGTCTCCCACTTCTTGCCGTTCCACTTCCAGCGGGCGGCCGCCGGGATGCCGGTTTCCGGGTCCGGCGCCTGGCCGACCAGGATGTCACCGTCACCGTTCACTGCCTCGGCTTCGCCGTAGTTCAGGTCCAGCCAGGTGCGCTCGCCGTTCACCCACACGGCCGGCAGGCGGCTGCCGGTGTTGGGGTCTTCTTCCCAGCCGGCCAGCACGCTGCCGTCCTTGTTGGCATCGTCGATGCGAGCCGAGCCGCCAGCCGTCGGCATGCCGACCATGCCGACCTTGGCCTTCCAGACGCTGCCATGTGCGCTGCCACCGCTCTGGTTCGGGCGCCAGTACAGGCCGGTGATGACTTTGCCGTCGCGCGACATGCCCCAGACCGAACCGTCGTCGGTGTCCATCACGCCGCCATCGGCGGGCAGCGGCTTCAGCACGGTCCAGCCTTTTTCGGCGGTCCACACCGCTTGCGTGCCGTAGGTGTTGGCGTCGTTCATCACCGTGGCCGCCACCTTCTTGCCATCACCGGAAATGGCAGGAAGGCCAGGCGGCGGAATGCCGATCTCGGTGGCCATGTTGCGGCCCAGCAGGGTCAGGCCGGTGCTGGCATTCCAGTGGAAGGTCTCGTAGGTGCCGTACATCTGGCCGGTGGCGGACTGGCCATCGGTGGACAGGTCGGTCACCAGGCATTCGCAGATCTGCACCGCGGTGGCGGTTTGGGCCTGCGCCAGCGAAGGCAGCAACGCGGCGATGGCCGCAGCGATCACGCCGGCAGCCGGCAAGGACTTGCTCATCAACATCTCCAACCCCTCTATGTTCAGACTCAATCCATCCACACGCAGGCCGGCGCGTTGCTGGCCCACAAGCTCATTGCCGGCGTGCAATCCATCACCACACCCGGCACCGTGAACCGACTTTAGCCAGCTGTCATATTTTCTTCAAGAGTTCTCCCAGAGATTTTTACGCCCCTTTCACTCTTCTTTCTAGGGGAGCAAAAACCCTTGGACTCGGATTCCGGCGGCCCCACATGACCCGTCTTAGCACTCAACCGGAGGGAGTGCTAATATCCGCGGAACCAATTTCCTGGCACACGAGTCCACCACCACATGACCATGACCTCCACCAACGCCCTGGCCTTGCGTGATCCGTGGGCCCTGGTGCCGCCGATCGGCAACCTGGATGCCTACATCACCGCGGTCAACCGCATTCCGCTGCTCACGCCGGAAGAAGAAGGTGAGTTCGCGCGCCAGTTGCGCGACAAGGACGACGTACAGGCCGCCGGCCGATTGGTGCTGTCGCACCTGCGCTTGGTCGTGTCGGTCTCGCGCCAGTACCTGGGTTACGGCCTGCCGCAAGGCGACCTGATCCAGGAAGGCAACGTCGGCCTGATGAAGGCGGTGCGCCGCTTCGACCCGGAACAAGGCGTGCGCCTGGTCAGCTACGCGCTGCACTGGATCAAGGCCGAGATCCACGAGTACATCCTGAAGAACTGGCGCATGGTCAAGGTCGCAACGACCAAGGCCCAGCGCAAGCTGTTCTTCAACCTGCGTTCGATGAAGCAGACGCTGAAGAGCAAGTCTGGCGACCAGAGTTTCCGCGCGACGCTGACACCGGACGAAGTGGCGACCATGGCACGCGACTTGAACGTCAAGCCGGAAGAGGTCGTCGAGATGGAAACCCGGCTGTCGGGTGGCGACGTGGCTTTCGAGCCGCAGGGCGACGAAGGCGAGGAAACCTTCGCCCCCATCGCCTACCTGGCCGACGACACGCAGGAGCCGACCCGGGTGCTGGAAGCACGTGGCCGCGACTGGCTGGGCAGCGACGGCATTGCCCATGCGCTGGACCAGCTCGACCCCCGCAGCCGCCGCATCGTCGAGGAACGCTGGCTGAAGGTCAACGACGACAGCTCCGGCGGCATGACGCTGCATGAGCTGGCGGCCGACTACGGCGTCAGCGCAGAGCGCATCCGCCAGATCGAAGTGGCGGCGATGAAGAAGATGCGCAAGGCGCTGGAAGCGGCCTGAACGCTTCCGCCCTGCGATGCAAAACGGCTCCCTCGGGAGCCGTTTTCGTTGTGGGGCCAGCCGGCCTCAGCCTTCGGCCAGCAACTGCTTCAGGTCCTGCGCCAGCACGTCCGGCCCGCCGCCATAGCGGGTGAACACGCGCACCCGGCCCTGGCGGTCGAACAGGTAGGAGCCGGCGGTGTGGTCCAGCGTGTAGCTGCTTTCGGTCTTGCCGGGCACCTTCGCGAAAAACACCTTGAAGCCCTTGGCTGCCGCCAGCGTCTGCTCCGGCGTGCCGCGCAGCGCGATGAAGTCCGGCCCGAAGTTGGCCATGTAGGCCTTCAGCACCGGGCCGGTGTCGCGATCCGGGTCCAGCGTGACGAAGATCGGCAGCACGTCCTTGCCCTGCTCGCCGAGCTGCTGCTTGACTGCCGCCAGCTCGCCCATGGTCGTCGGGCAGACGTCCGGGCATTGCGTGTAGCCGAAGAACACCACCAGCACCTTGCCCTTGTACTGGGCCAGCGTGCGCGGCTGGCCGTCGACGTCCTGCAGGCTAAGGCCGCTGGCGTATTCGGCGCCGGTGATGTCCACGCCCTTGAAGCCGGCGGTGGCGCCTGGGCGGTCACAGGCGGCGAGCGCCAGCGCGGCGGTCGCCGCCAGCCAGTGGCGACGGGACCAGGCAGTTGCTTGAGGGTTCATCGAACGGACATCGGGTTGCGACGCAGCCGGCTCAGCGCAAGCCGGCCAGCAGCGGACTCAGGTAGTGGTCCACCAGCAGCGCGGCGAACAGCAGCGCCAGGTAAAGGATGGAGAAGAAGAAGGTGCGGCGGGCCAGCGCGTCGGAGTAATTGCGCCACAGCCGGAAACCGTAGGCAATGAACCAGAAGCCCAGCACCAGCGCGCTGGCCAGGTAGATCCAGCCGCTCATGCCGTAGACAAACGGCATCAGCGTGCCGGCCAGCAGCACGATGGTGTAGAGGAACACATGCAGCCGCGTCAGCTCGGCGCCGTGGGTCACCGGCAGCATCGGCAGGCCGGAGCGTCGGTAGTCGTCGGCGCGGTACAGCGCCAGCGCCCAGAAGTGCGGCGGAGTCCACAGGAAGATGATCAGGCACAGCAGCCAGGCTTCCGGCCCGGCGTCGCCCCGCACCGCTGCCCAGCCCAGCACCGGCGGCATGGCGCCCGATGCGCCGCCGATGACGATGTTCTGCGGCGTGCGCGGCTTCAGCACCACGGTGTAGATGACGGCGTAGCCGACGAAGGTGGCCAGCGTCAGCCAGGTCGTCAGCGGGTTGACCCAGATCCACAACATGAGGCAGCCGGCCAGGCACAGCACGCCCGAGAACAGCAAGGTGTCGCGCGGCGCCAGCTCGCCCTTGGCGGTCGGCCGCCAGGCGGTGCGCTTCATGCGCTGGTCGATCTTGGCCTCGATCAGGCAGTTGAACGCCGCCGCCGCACCCGCCACCAGCCAGATGCCCAGCGTGCCAGCCACCAGCACCCGCCAGGGCGGGATGCCAGGGCTGGCCAGCAGCATGCCGATGACGGCGCAGAAGACGATCAGCTGCACCACGCGCGGCTTGGTCAGCGCCCGGTACTGGGCCCATTTGGACATCGGGGCAGGAGACGAAACAGCGGGCGCGGCGGCCATGGGCGGACTCATGTGGACAAGGCAGGGCCGCACGACGCAGCAGCGGCCGGAGAAGATGACACCTGCTGCACCCGCGCCAACCTGGCGCGGGCGAGCAAGCCCACCATTGTCGCCAACAGTGCAGCCGCGCCGGCACTGTGGGCCAAAGCCCCCAGCAAAGGCCACTGCAAGACCACGTTGCCAATGCCGCTGGCCACCTGCAGCGCCAGCAGGGCCAGCAAGGCTTGCGCGTAGCCGCGGGCTTCGCCACCCCGGCGCCACAAGGCCACGATGAGCGCCAGCATGGCCACGCTCAGCAGCGCCGCCATCAGCCGGTGCACCCAATGGATGGCCACCAGCGCGTCCAGCGCCAGGTAACCGCCATGGCCGGCCCGGCCCAGTTCGCGCAGCAGCGTGAAGCCCTGGTGGAAATCGGCCTGCGGCCACCACTGGCCGTTGCACTGCGGAAAGCCCTGGCATGCCACGACGGCGTAGTTGGTGCTGACCCAGCCGCCCAGCGCGATCTGCAGCACCAGCAGCGCCAGGACGCCGCCCGCCCCGCGCCGCAAGGCAGGCGACAGCAACAATGCACGATCGCGGTAGGCTTGGTGCTGCAGCATCAGCAAGGCCAGCAACACCATCGCGCCCAGCAGGTGGCCAGTGACGATGGCCGGGTAGAGCTTCAGCGTCACGGTGTACTTGCCGAACATGCCTTGCACGATGACCCAGACCAGCGTGAGCACCGGCCAGGCCAGCGAATGCGGCAGGCGTTTTCGGGCCATGAAGCTGAGCACCGCCAGCACCAGGCACAAGGCGCCGACGACCATCGCCAGGTAACGGTGGACCATCTCTATCCAGGCCTTGTGCCAGGTCACCGGGCCGGTGGGCATCGCGGCCTGCGCGGCCTGGATCTCTTCCTGTGCATGCAAGGGGCTGGCTTCACCGTAACAGCCAGGCCAGTCCGGGCAACCGAGGCCCGAATCGGTCAGCCGGGTGAAGGCGCCGAAGGCAATCAGGTCGAAGGTCAGGAACAGCGTCAAGGCCGTCAGCGCAGCCAGCCGGGCCGGCGTATCCGCTCCGCGGCGGCGCAGCCAGACCCAGCCGAGCGGCAGCAGCGCCAGCGTTGCCGCGCCCAGCAGCAGCGGCACGAAAACCGCCCAGCGCGGGTCCAGCATCAGCGCGGCTCCCGGCCCGGCCGGTCCCAGAAAGCCGAGGCGCGCAGCAGGCGCTCCAGGTCCTTCTTGAACTTCTCCGGCGCCAGCGGCATAGGCGTGCGCATCATCCACTCGCCCATCGGATCGACCAGGTAGAGGTGGCTTTCCAGCGCCTGGCCTGGCGCCGGCTGCAGCCAGGCTGTCAAGGCCTCGCGTGGCACGCGCAGCACCGTCGCCGGCACGCCGGCCTGCATGGCCTGTGCGATGGGCGGGCGCAGCGGCGCGTCGTCCACCACCAGCCAGACGCGGTCGATGCGGTCCTTCTCGCGGCCCATCATCTCGCGCAGCTGGCGCTGGTCGTACAGCAGCGCTTCGCAGCGGCTGTCGCAATCACCTCCGGCCACGACGATCATCAGCCACTGGTTCTTCAGGCTGCCGGCGGGTACGGGCTGCCCGCCCAGGCTGCGCAGCGGCAGGTCGGCCGGCAGGCCGCGCGTGGGCTGGATCAGCTCGGCATAGTTGCTGCGCGTCTGCGGCCGCACCACGAAATACAGGAAGTAGGACGCCGCCACCGGTGCCAGGCAGGCCAGCAGCACCAGCAGCATGGTCGCGCGGCCCCGCTTGCGCTGCGCGTCTGGCAGCGTCACGGCTGGCGTGTGCACCGTCATGGCCAGCGGATCATGCGCGGGCACGGCGGGGTCGAATGAGTTGGAACCAGACATAAAGACCCGCGATCATGGCGCAGAAAACAAACCATTGGGCTGCGTAACCGTAATGCTTGGCGACGTCGACCGCCGGCTGTGGCCAGTCGCGCAGCAAGCCATCGTCCTGAGGCACACCGCCCAAGGCCATCGGCGCCAGGGCCTGTACCGACAGCGGCCGCAGCGACAGGCCTTGCTGCGCGGCGAAAGCCTCACGGTCCAGGTTCTGGCGGATCGGCCCGGGCGCATCTTCGCCCAGTTGCGTCAGCCGCGACGGCCACGGTGCCACGCGGCCGGTGACCTGCACTTCACCTTCGGGTGTCGGAACCTGTGGCAGGCGCGTGCGGTCCAGTTGGTCACGCGGCGCCCAGCCGCGCTGCACCAGCACCGCGTCGCCAGTGGCCAGGCGCAGCGGCGTCAGCATGAAGAATCCGGGCCGTCCCTGCATCTGCCGGTTGTCGAGGAAAACAGTGGCGCCGGGCACCCAGTGGCCTGTGAGCGTGATGGGGCGATAGGCCTGCTCGTCGGCCTGCAACTGGGTGCGTGCCAGGCTGTCGTTGCCCAGCGCCGGCAGCCGGCCGTGTTCGGTGATCTCCACCTGCAGCACCAGCTTCTGTTTGGCCCGGTCCAGTTGCCACAAGCCCATGCGGGCCATCAAGGCCATGCCCAACAAGGCCGCCAGCAACACCAGTCCGCGACGTTGGCCGGCCGTCATTGCCATGCGGCAAACCCTGCCCATTCCCGGGTCCGGCGAACGCAAATAATGCTCGGCATGAAAATCGTGATCCTGCTGGCGCTGTTCGCCATTGTCGTGGTGCTGGCCAGCGCCGGTGTGTTCATGCTGCGCCGGCCTGGCAGCGACGGGGCCCAACACAAGCGCATGGCGAGGGCCCTGGCGTTGCGCGTGGGGCTATCGATCACGCTGTTCCTGCTGGTGCTGCTGGCCTGGCAGATGGGCTGGATCGAGCCGCGCGGCATTCCGCTGGGGCGGTGAAGCCGGCACAAAAAACGCCGCGTCGAGCGGCGTTTCTGTCAATCGCCGAGCGAGCTCACATCCAGTAGACGACCAGGTAAAGGCCCAGCCAAACCACGTCCACGAAGTGCCAGTACCAGGCGGCGCCTTCGAAGCCGAAGTGGCGCTGCGGCGTGAAGTGGCCCTTGCTCAGGCGGATGGTGATGAACAGCAGCATCAGCATGCCCACGAACACGTGGAAACCGTGAAAGCCGGTCAGCATGAAGAAGGTCGAGCCATAAATCCCGGAGCTGAGCTTGAGGTTCAGCTCGGTGTAGGCATGGTGGTACTCGTAGACCTGGAAGCCCAGGAACAGGATGCCCAGCAGCACGGTCACGCACATCCAGGCAACCGTCTTGCTGCGGTGACCGGCGATCAGCGCGTGGTGGGCAATCGTCAGCGTGACGCCGGAGGTCAGCAGGATGCCGGTGTTGATGGTCGGGATGGGCCACGGGCCCATGGTGGTGAACGGCGCCACTGTGCCTGCCGGCGAAGCGGTCATGCCGGCGGCAGTGCTGGGCCACACGGCCTTGAAGTCCGGCCACAGCAGCTGGTTCTCGATGCTGCCCAGCGACGGCAGCGCATGTACGCGAGCCCAGTACAAGGCGCCGAAGAAGGCCGCGAAGAACATCACCTCCGAAAAGATGAACCAGCTCATGCTCCAGCGGTAGGAAACGTCGATGCGGTCCGAATACTGGCCCGATTCGCTTTCGCCAATCGCCTGGCTGAACCACTGAAACAGCACGGTCAGCCAGATCAGCAGGCCGGCCGCCAGCGAATACGCGCCCCAGCCGTGGCCGTTGACCCACTGGCCGGCACCGAGGATGACGAAAAACAGGCCAATGGCCGCCATCACCGGGTGTCGCGATGGCGCCGGGATGAAGTAGTACGGTGCGGTGCCTGGGCTGCCGGCAGCGGGCATGTGAGCGGACATGTTCGGGGTCTCCTCGTCTTCTCTCGAAACTTTGAAATAGCTAGGCGCTGGCGGCCGCGCCACTGCCCACCACCCAGTTCGCCAGCAGCACCAGCGCCAGCACGAACAACGCCGCGCCAATGACCGCCGCCACCACCAGGTGCAGCGGATTGAGCTGGCCCAGGTCGCGCTCGTAATCCGTGCCGCGGCGCACGCCAAAGAAGGACCAGGCGACCGCCTTCAGCGTGCCCAGGAACGAGCCCTTGCGCGCCAGCAGCGAAGGTTCAGCAGCGGGCTTGTCGGTCATGTCAGCCCCTCGTCCAACGAATACGTCGGCCGATCCCCCGACGGGATGCGGGCCAGCTTGGGAGCGGCCCGGCGCCCGGCCCGCGCGAAACAGGATGATGCAAAGGGGTTCATGACGGCGCTCGCACGGCATCCGCAAGCACAGGCGACGGCGCCTGCGCGGTGTGCCCGGCCGGTGCCGCTGGCACTTTGCCGCCGACCTCGAAGAAGGTGTAGGACAGCGTGATCGTGGTCACGTCCTTGGGCAGCTTCGGGTCCAGGTAGAACACCACCGGCCACTGCTTGCCTTCACCGGGCGCCAGCACGTACTCGTTGAAGCAAAAGCATTCCAGCTTGTTGAAGTAAGGCGAGGCCTGGTGCGGCGCGTAGCTGGGAATGGCCTGCGCGGCCATCGTGCGGTCCTGCACATTGCGGAACTGGTACATCACGGTCGCCATCTCGCCCGGGTGCACCTGCAGCGAATTGACCGCCGGCTTGAACTCCCACGGCCCGCGCGCATTGGCGTCGAACTCCACCGTCACGGTGCGGCTCATGTCCACCTGCGTATTGGCCGGCAGCTTGCGCGCGCCGCCACCGCCATTCGGCTCGGCCAGTGACAGCACGTTGATGCCCAGCGCTTCGCAGATGTGCTTGTACAGCGGCACCAGCGCATAGCCAAACGCGAACATGCAGAAAGTCACGACCAGCAGCTTGGCCGTCATCTGCAGATTGTCGCGGCGCAGGGCGGTCAGTTTCATGGATGAAGCGGCAGACCGTCAGAGGAAAGCAAGCGGGCCTGCACTCAGTGGCCTTGGGTCAGCAAGACCTTGAGCACAAAGCCGACACCCAGCGAGATCGAGATCGTCGCCAGGATCAGGGCCAGCCGCAGGTTGGCCTTGCGTTGTTCTGGGGTCAGGGCCATGGACGTTCGTGCTCGGAAATGCGGTCAGCCGATGATGCGCGTGGCGCTGGCGTCCAGCTTGGGCGGGGTTTCGAAGGTGTGGAACGGGGCCGGCGACGGCACTTCCCATTCCAGGCCCTCGGCACCTTCCCAAGGCTTTTGCGGCGCAGGCTCGCCCTTGCCGCGCATCGCAGGCACGACCACGAACAGGAAGAAATAGACCTGCATCAGCCCGAAGCCGAAGGCGCCGATGGAGGCCAGCGCATTGAAGTCGGCGAACTGCATCGGGTAGTCGGCATAGCGGCGGGGCATGCCGGCCAGACCCAGGAAGTGCATCGGGAAGAAGGTCACGTTGAAGAAGATCAGCGAGCCCCAGAAGTGGATCTTGCCGCGAGTCTCCGAATACATCACGCCGGTCCACTTGGGCGACCAGTAGTAATAGCCGGCGAACATGCCGTACAGCGAGCCGGCCACCAGCACGTAGTGGAAGTGGGCGACGACGTAGTAGGTGTCCTGCAGCTGCTGGTCGATCGGCGCCATCGACAGGATCAGGCCGGTGAAGCCGCCCATCGAGAACACGAACAGGAAGCCGACTGCGAACAGCATCGGCGTCTCGAAGGTCATCGAACCGCGCCACATCGTGGCGATCCAGTTGAAGACCTTCACGCCCGTGGGCACCGCGATCAGCATGGTCGCGTACATGAAGAACAGCTGGCCCGTCACCGGCATGCCGGTGGTGTACATGTGGTGGGCCCAGACGATGAAGGACAGGATGGCGATCGAGCCGGTGGCATAGACCATCGAGGTGTAGCCGAACAGCTTCTTGCGCGCGAACGCCGGGATGATGGCGCTGACGATGCCGAAGGCCGGCAGGATCATGATGTAGACCTCCGGGTGCCCGAAGAACCAGAAGATGTGCTGGTACATGATCGGGTCGCCACCGCCGGCCGGATTGAAGAAGCTGGTGCCGAAGTGGCGGTCGGTCAGCGTCATCGTGATCGCGCCGGCCAGCACCGGCATCACGGCGATCAGCAGGTAGGCGGTGATCAGCCAGGTCCAGGCGAACAGCGGCATCTTCATCAGCGTCATGCCGGGCGCGCGCATGTTCAGGATGGTGACGATGATGTTGATCGAACCCATGATGGACGAGGCGCCCATGATGTGCATCGCGAAGATGCCGGCGTCCATCGACGGGCCCATCTGCAGCGTCAGCGGCGCATAAAGCGTCCAGCCCGCCGCCGGTGCGCCACCGGGCATGAAGAACGATGAAACCAGCATCAGCGCGGCCGGGATCAGCAGCCAGAAGCTGAAGTTGTTCATGCGCGCGAAAGCCATGTCCGCCGCGCCGATCTGCAGCGGGATCATCCAGTTCGCGAAGCCGACGAAGGCCGGCATGATGGCCCCGAACACCATGATCAGCCCGTGCATGGTGGTGAACTGGTTGAACAGTTCGGGGTTGAAGAACTGCAGGCCCGGCTTGAACAGCTCGGCCCGGATGCACAGCGCCAGGATGCCGCCGATGATCAGCATCGTGAAGCTGAACAGCAGGTACAGCGTGCCGATGTCCTTGTGGTTGGTCGCAAAGACCCAGCGGCGCCAGCCATGGGGATGCCCATGGTCGTCGTGCGCGTGGCCGTGATCCCCGTGATGGTCGAGAACAGCACTCATGACTTTTCCTTTTCAGATCGCTCGGGGATTCAAGGCTGCTTGCGGGCCGCAACGACTTCAGCCGGCTGCACCGTCTGGCCGGTCTTGTTGCTCCAGCTGTTCTTGGTGTAGGTCACCACCGCGGCGATCTCGGTGTCGGAGAGCTGCTTCCACGACGGCATGGCGCCATTGTTCTGGCCGTTCAGCAGCACATGGACCTGCACCGTCTTGTCGGCATCCAGCACCTTGGGCGAGCCGTCCAGCGGCTTGATCGGGCCGGCGCCCTTGCCATCTGGCTTGTGGCAGACGGCGCAGTTGGCGGTGTAGACCTTCTCGCCGCGGGCGATCAGCGCGGCCTGTTCCCAGACTTTGCCCGGATCGTCGGCCTTGGCGGCGATCTCCTTCTTCTTGCCGTCGACCCACTTGCTGTAGTCCTCGGTGGACAAGACGCGCACATGGATCGGCATGTAGGCGTGTTCCTTACCACACAGCTCGGCGCACTGGCCGTAGTAGTCGCCCACCTTCTCGGCCTTGAACCAGGTGTCGCGCACAAAGCCGGGAATGGCGTCCTGCTTGACGCCGAAGGCCGGCACCATCCACGCGTGGATCACGTCGTTGGCGGTGGTGATGACACGCACCTTCTTGTTGACCGGCACGACGACCGGGTTGTCGACCTTCAGCAGGTAGTTGTCGCCCTGCGGCGCGCCAGCGTCGGACATCTCGCGCTGCGCGGTGTCCAGCGTGGCCAGGAAGCTGATGCCCTCGCCTTCGCCCTTCAGGTAGTCGTAGCCCCACTTCCACTGGTAGCCGGTGGCCTTGATGGTCAGGTCGGCGTTGCTGGTGTCCTTTTCGGCGACCACCGTCTTGGTGGCCGCGAAGCCCATCACCGTAACGATGATGAACGGCACGATGGTCCAGGCGATCTCCACGCCGACGCTCTCGTGGAAGTTCGCCGGCTTGGCGCCCAGCGACTTGCGGTGCTTCAGGATGGAATAGAACATCACCCCGAAGACCAGCACGAAGATCACCAGGCAGACGATCATCAGCCCGTAGTGCAGGTTCTGGATATCGGTGGCAATGCGTGTCACCGGGGCCTGCAGGTCCATCTGGTTGACGCCCGGGCCACCCGGCAGGTCATTGACCGGCGCCGCGATTGCCGCGCCAACCAGCAGCGGGGCGACCAGCGCCAGGGCTGTGCGCGTGACGTTCTTGCAAAGCATGGTCGTCATCATCATCGTTGTCGTCAGTTCCGTTCCAAACCCATGATCACACTGACTGCCGCAGCGTGCCCCTGATCTTCTCCGTCGTCTCGCACACCCTCAGCCGCGGCGAGCGGACCGCCAGCCCGGCAGCGCACATCGGGCAGTCCGGCCCAGCGGCCATCGCAACCGGGCTCGGCGAGCAGGCTACCGCGAATCGGGGGTCGGCCGCATCAGGTCCAGTACCGCCCCGCGTATGGACAGTGACGCGCGCGCGAACCCGAACAGCCCACACTGACCGGGCCACCGGTCTTCAACCGATCGACCGATGAAGATCCGGGCACCCAGGACTGATCAATATCAATCAGGAAATTCTATCCGAGCCTATTTGCGGCCACCGGACTTGCGCAACATCAATTTCATTGCATCCAGGCCGACGCTGGTCTCAGCGGCCACCTGTGGCCCACGGTCCGGCGCACGGAAGGCGTGACCGTAGACAAGCTCAAGCTCCAGCGCGATGCGCCCGTCAGCACCGGCGCGCGCACGCAATGCCGCGAGCAAGCGCTCGCGCCAGCGTGGCGTGCGCAGGCCGGCGAGGCGCTGTGGCTCGGTGTTGCCGCCCCACTCGCGCAGCTCTTCGAGCAGGCGGGTCGGGTCGGCATAGGTCAGCGTCAGGACCTCCTGGTCCATCACCGGATCGGCAAAACCGGCCTCGACCATCATGTCGCCCAGGTCGTGCATGTCGACAAACGGCGCATGCGGCAAAGGCCAGCCCGCCGCCGCATAGACCGCGCGCAGCATCGCCAGCGAGCCAGGGCCCACGGTCGAGAACATCACGAAGCCATCCGGCTTCAGCGCCTGGCGCCAGGCGCGCAGCGTTTGCGGTGGCTCGGCCTCGTGATGCAGCAGCATGTTGGACCACAGCAGGTCGGCACTCTCGGCAGGCACTGCCGCGGGCGCAACGCGCGGCAATGCAGCGGACGCCCCGCGAAAGCGCGCCCACCAACCGGGGCGCTGCGGCGTGGCAGCGGCATCGCTGGCAGTGGCGTCCACCACGGTGATCGTGGCCTCGGGGTTGGCAGCCACCAGCGCCTCGGACGGCGGGCCGGCGTCCAGCGACCAGTCCAGCACCTGGGCCGGCGTGCGCAGGATCAGCGACAGCCGCTCGGCCATGCGGCGCGCGACTTCCTGATGCAGCCAGGGCATCTGACCAGCCTGAAGACGGCGCTGCATCACGCGGCGCAGGGCGGCTGGATCGAGCCGGGACGAAGAAGCGGACATGGACACCGGCTCGGAGGCTGAGAATTTTTCGGGCGCGCCAGTATATTGAGGCCCACATGTCCTGGCTTGCCACGGGTCGCTGGCCCGCACCCTGCCCCATCTGCCGCCAGTGGACGCGCGGCGGCCTGTGCAGCCCCTGCCTCCAGCGTTTTGCCGCGCCGCAGAGCCGCTGCACGGGCTGCGGCCTGGCGTTGGCTGCGGACGCATTGACAGCTGCCAGCTCGCAGGCACCGCGCTGCGGCCGCTGCATCGAAGAGCCGCCGCCGGTCACCGGCACGCTGGCCGCGCTGGACTATGGCTTCCCCTGGGACGGCCTGATCGCTGCAATGAAGTTCGGCGGCCGGCCCGAAATGGCCGGGCTGCTGGTCAAGCCATTGCTTGAAGTCATCCAGCAAGACAAGCAGCACAGCGCCAAAGCCGTGGAGCTGCTGCTGCCAGTGCCGCTGTTCGAAAAACGGGCGCAGCGACGCGGCTACAACCAATCCTGGGAACTGGCCCGCCGTCTTGGCAAGGCGCTGGACAGGCCAGCGCACGCGGACTGGCTGCTGCGCTGGCGCGCCACCGAAACCCAGTCGCTGCTGGCCGACCCGGCCGCGCGCCGTGCCAACCTGCGCGGTGCCTTCCTGCTCAGCACCGCCGGCAGCCGCCTGCTGGCCGGCAAGCGCGTGGCGCTGGTCGACGACGTGATGACCACCGGCGCCACCGCGTTCGAGGCGGCACGCACGCTGCAGCAAGCCGGCGCAGCGCAAGTCTGGCTCTGGGTGCTTGCACGCACACCGACCGCGGCGCCGAAGGATTGAATGCGGCGACAGACGCGACAATGCCGCGATGTTCCGCATCGTGCTCGTCCACCCCGAAATCCCGCCCAACACCGGCAACGTGATCCGCCTCGCGGCCAACACCGGCTGCGCGCTGCACCTGATCGAGCCACTGGGCTTCAGCATGGAAGACAAGCTGCTGCAGCGCGCCGGGCTGGACTATCACGAGTACGCCGCAGTGCATCGCCACGCTTCATGGCAAGCCTTCCTGGACGCCGAGCAGCCGGACCCGGCGCGCTGCTTTGCCTTCACGACCCACGGCCGGCGCCGGCCCAGCGAGGTGGCCTGGCAAGCAGGCGACGTGCTGGTCTTCGGCCAGGAAACCGCCGGCTTGCCGCCGGCACTGCGCGAGACCTTCCCGGCCGAACAGCGCCTGCGGCTGCCGATGCGGCCGGACCAACGCAGCCTGAATCTCAGCAACGCGGTCGCGGTGTCGGTCTTCGAAGCCTGGCGGCAGTGCGGCTTCGAGGGCAGTATCTAAAGCGTTTCGGCGCGGGCATCGCGCTGCATCAGCTGGGTCACGGCCTGGGCCGGCGTGCAACCACCGTTCAGGACCTGGTTCACCGCTTCGCACAGCGGCATGTCCACGCCCAAGGCCTGGGCACGCGCGGTCACAGTGGCGGCGCTGTAGACGCCTTCGGCAACATGGCCCAGCCGTGCCAACGCGGCCGGCAGGTCCAGCCCTTCGGCCAGTGCCAGGCCAACCTGGCGGTTGCGCGACAGGTCGCCGGTAGCTGTGAGCACCAGGTCGCCCAGGCCCGTCAGGCCCATGAAGGTGTCGGCCCGCGCGCCCATGGCCACGCCCAGGCGCGACATCTCGGCCAGCCCGCGGGTGATCAGCGCGGCGCGGGCGTTCAGGCCCAGGCCCAGGCCGTCGGCGATGCCGGTGGCAATCGCCAGCACGTTCTTGACCGCCCCTCCGACCTCGACCCCGATGGGATCGGGCGACATGTAGACGCGCAAGGCGCCGCCATGGAAGGCATCCACGGCCAAACGGGTCAACGCCTCGTCGGCACTCGCGGCGACCAGTGCGGTCGGCAATCCCGCGGCCACTTCCTGCGCAAAGCTGGGGCCGGACAGCACGCCTGCGCGCGCATTCGGCAGCTCCTGCTCGGCAATCTGGTGGCCCAGCAGCCCGCTGCCGGCCTCGAAGCCCTTGCAGAGCCAGAAGACCCGCGCCTGTGCCGGCAGCGCGGCCAGCGTGGCGCGCAGGCCGGCCATCGGCGTCGCGACGATGAACAGACCGTCGTCGGCTGCATGCGCCATCGCTCGCGCCCAGTCGGCGCTGGGCAGCAGGCCAGCCGGGAACGCAAGCTTGGGCAGGTAACGGGTGTTGCAGCGCGCAGCGGCCATCTCGGCCACCTGTGCCGCGTCCCGCGCCCACAGCAGCACCTCGTGGCGCTGTGCGGCGGCAATCGCCAGCGCAGTGCCCCAGGCACCGGCGCCAAGCACCGTGATGCGCAGCGGCGGCGCAGCGCTTGGCACGAGGATCAGTTGATCGCTGCGGGGTTGCCTGCGGCGCCGGCAGCGGCTTGCGCCTGCTGGGCTTCGAACATGGCCTGGAAGTTGACTTCGGCCAGCAGGATGGGCGGGAAGCCGGCGCGGGTGCAGACGTCCGACACGATGGCGCGCAGGTACGGGTAGATCATCTGCGGGCAGACCACGCCGACGATGCCCGACAGCTGCGCGTCCGGCACGTTGCGGATCTCGAAGATGCCGGCCTGCTTGGCCTCGACCAGGAACAGCGTGCGTTCGCCGACCTTGGTGGTCACGGTCGCCGTGACGCTGACCTCGAAGATGCCTTCGGCGATCGGCTCGGCGCCCATGCCCAGCTGGATGTCGACTTGCGGCTGCTGCTGCTCCAGCAGGATTTGCGGGGAGTTCGGTTGCTCCAGCGACAAGTCCTTCAGGTACATGCGTTGCAGCTGGAACACGGGGGTCTGGTCTTGTTCGGCCATGAAGCGCTTTCGGGAAAAGACAAAGCCCGCCCCGGGATGGTGGCGGGCTGCGGGCGGCATTATGGCGCAGCGCCTGTGACACTGGCCAAGGCGCAGCGCCGCAGGGCCTGCACCCGGCCGCGGACGGGTTTCAGGACTTTTGCAGCAGAGGCTGCAACCCACCGCGCTGGTCCAGCGCCATCAGGTCATCGCAACCGCCCACATGGGTGTCGCCAATGAAGATCTGCGGCACGGTGCGGCGGCCGGTGCGCTCGATCATCAGGTTGCGCTGCGAGGGCTCCAGGTCAACGCGGATCTCCTCGATGGATTCCACGCCGCGTTGCTTCAGCAAGGCCTTGGCGCGGATGCAGAACGGGCAGACCTGGGTCGTGTACATCTGGACTTTGTTCATGGCGTCAGCTTTGATCAGGACAGGCCTGAATTGTCCGCCGCGGCCCCTCGGCTTGCAGGGCCGCACGGCAAGGCCGCAGGCGGCATCAGGACATGCGCCGGCACAAGCCAGCCCAAGCCCACTCAGGCCTTGCTGGTTTCCACCGGCAGGTTGGCCTCGCGCCAGGCGCGCATGCCGCCGGCCAGCACCTGCACGTTTTCATGGCCGCGCTGGCGCAGCAGCGCAGCGGCCTTGTTGGCCCGTGCGCCACTGGCGCAGACGACCACGAGCGGCAGGGTCTTGTTGGACGGCAATTCCTTGCCGGCCTTCTCCAGCGTGTCCAGCGGCACGCTGCGCGCACCCACCACATGGCCGGCGGCGTATTCGGCCGGCTCGCACACGTCCACTACCACGGCCTTCTCGCGGTTGATCAGGCGCACTGCCTCGGCCGGCGAGACGCCACCCCCCTGCGCCCCCCGGCGCAGCGACGGCAGGGCCAGCAGCCCGCCCGACACCAGTGCGGCAGCGATCAGGTACCAGTTTTGAACAAAGAATTCTTGCGTGCTGCCCATGGCGTGTCTCGGCGGCCAAGGGCCGTAAGGAAAGGAATCGCGAATTATAGAATTCGGGCCTTTGCAGCTGCCACCAGCGCGCCACACCGCGCCCCAAAAGTCCATGTACAAGCTCGTGCTGATCCGCCACGGTGAATCCACCTGGAACCTGGAAAACCGCTTCACCGGCTGGACCGACGTCGAGCTGACCGACACCGGCGTGGCCCAGGCCCGCGCCGCTGGCGAGCTGCTGAAGGCCGAGGGCTACGAATTCGACGTCACCTACACCTCGGTGCTCAAGCGCGCGATCTGGACGCTGTGGCACTGCCTGGACACGCTGGAGCGCACCTGGCTGCCGGTCGTCAAGGACTGGCGCCTGAACGAGCGCCACTACGGCGGCCTGCAAGGCCTGAACAAGGCCGACATGGCCAAGCAGTACGGCGATGCACAGGTGCTGATCTGGCGCCGCAGCTACGACACGCCGCCGCCCGCACTGGAAGCCGACGACCCGCGTGGCCAGCGCCAGGACGTGCGCTACGCCAAGCTCTCGCCCGAGCAGGTGCCGCTGACCGAATGCCTGAAGGACACCGTGGCCCGCGTGATCCCGTTCTGGGACGACACGCTGGCCCCGGCCATCAAGTCCGGCCAGCGCCTGCTGGTTGCCGCGCATGGCAACTCCATCCGCGCGCTGGTCAAGTACCTGGACAACATCTCGGACGACGAGATCGTCGGCGTCAACATCCCCAACGGCATCCCGATGGTCTACGAGCTGGACGCCGACCTGAAGCCGATCAAGCGCTACTACCTGGGCGACGCCGAAGCCGCCGCGGCCGCTGCAGCCGCCGTGGCGAACCAGGGCAAGAAGGCCTGAAGAGCTGTGGACGAGGGCCGGGCGCCGCTTCAGGCGTCCAGCCGCTGCTGGATCTGCTCGCGCAGTTGCTCGGCCAGCGCGCGGCGGTCCATCCCGGCGGTGGGCAGCAGCGGCAGGAAGTGCACCTCGACCGCCAGGCCGCGCGCCGACGCGATGCGCCAGATGCTCTGGATCAGCGATGTGTCGCCGATGTATTGCGCCGCCACGCTGAAGCCCAGGCCAGGCTCGCGGTAGCGCAACACCACAGGCTGCACCGGCGCGCCCACGCTGATGGCCGCCTGCAGCAGGTTGGCATGCATGGGCAACATCGTCGGACCCGGACCGGTCGTGCCTTCAGGGAAGATGGCCACGCTGTCGCCATCGCGCAGCGCCTCGGCCACCTGATGCACCACGCGCAGCGCGTCGCGCTTGCGTTCGCGCTCGATGAACAGCGTGCCCACGCCGTAGGCCAGTGTGCCGATCATCGGCCAGTGCGCCACATCGGACTTGGAGACAAAGCGCGCCCGCGGCAGCGCCGCATGCACACAGGCAATGTCCAGCCACGAGACATGGTTGGCGGCGATCAGCGCAGGCTCGGCGGCAGGCTCGCCATGCACCGTCAGCTGCATGCCGATCATCGCGAACAGCCGCAGGCTCCAGGCCTGCACCGCCACGTGCCGCTGGGCCTGCGTCATGCCACCGAACTGCAGCTTGATTAGCACCAGCCCACGCATCACATGACCGAAGAGCCGGACCATGCGCGCCAGCGCCGTGAGGCCGTTCAGCAGCCCCCCCTCGGCACCAGGCACGGCGCCCTGCACTGCATCGCCCGCCATCAGGCCAGCGCGGGCGCCTGGTAGGCCAGGTGGCCGGCCACCAGCGTGGCGCGCACCTGGCCTGGCAATGCCGTGCCGCTGGTGGCGAAGTCGAACGGCGTGTGCTTGCCCTGGCTCTTCAGCACGCCGGGCTTGACCTGCCACAGCGCATCCGGGTCGAACAGGCAGATGTCGGCCACGCCGCCTTCGACCAGCTGGCCGGCGCTCTGCACCAGCGAGCCCAGCGTGTCGCCCAGCACCTGCACCGGCTTGCTGGTGATGCGCGAAAGCGTCTCGGGCAGGCTCAGCTTGCTTTCCCGGCCCCACTTCAGCGCCATGCTGAGCAGCAGCTCCAACCCGGTCGCGCCCGGCTCGGCCTCGCCAAACGGCAAGGTCTTGGCATCGGCATCGACCGGCGTGTGGTCGGACACCAGTGCGTCCAGCGTGCCGTCGGCCAGCGCGGCGCGCAGCGCTTCGCGGTCCTTCTGCTGGCGCAGCGGCGGGTTCAGGCGCATGGACGAGTTGAAGTAGCCAATGTCCACGTCGGTCAGGTGCAGCGAGTTGATGCTCACGTCGCCGGTCACCGGCAGGCCTTCGGCCTTGGCCCTGCGGAGCAGCTCGACACCCGCGGCGCTGGACAGCCGGCACAGGTGCACCCGCGCGCCGGTGGCGCGCACCAGCTCGAAGATGGTGTGCAGCGCAATCGTCTCGGCGATCACGGGCACACCGGACAGACCCAGCCGCGTGGCGACCGAGCCGCTGGCAGCGACACCACCACCCAGCGAGCCATCCTGCGGCCGCAGCCAAACGGTGTAGCTGTAGGTCGCCGCGTACTGCAGCGCACGCTGCAGCACTTGCGTGTTGACAATCGGCACCTCGGCCTGCGAGAAGCCGACGCAACCGGACTCGGTCAGCTCGACCATCTCGGTCAGCACCTCGCCCTGCAGGCCACGCGTGAGTGCACCCAGCGGGAACAGCCGGCACAGGCTGAGCTTGCGGGCGCGGAACTTCAGCATGTCGACCAGGCCGGGTTCGTCCAGCGTGGGGTCGGTGTCGGGCGGGCAGACCAGGCTGGTGACGCCGCCGGCCGCGGCCGCGTTCAGCTCACTCTCCAGCATGCCCTCATGCTCGTGGCCAGGCTCGCGCAGGCGAGCGGCCAGGTCCACCAGGCCGGGCGCGACGACCAGGCCCCTGGCGTCGATGTCGCGGTCGGCCTGGAAGTCAGGCGAGACGCTGCCGATGGTGACGATGCGGCCGTTGGCCACGGCCAGGTCGGCCAGCTCGTCGCGGCCAGTGGCGGGGTTGACCACCCGGCCGTTGCGGATCAGGACCTTCATGCTTCGTTTCCTGCAAGGGTGGACATCACGGCCATGCGCACGGCAATGCCGAAGGTGACCTGCGGCAGGATCACGCTGTGCGTGCCGTCGGCCACAGCCGAGTCGATCTCCACGCCGCGGTTGATCGGGCCGGGGTGCATCACGATGGCGTCTGGCTTGGCCAGCGCCAGCTTCTCGTCGGTCAGGCCGAAGCTCTTGAAGAACTCGCCGGCGCTGGGCAGCATCGCGCCGCTCATGCGTTCGTTCTGCAGCCGCAGCATGATGATGACGTCCGCGTCGCGGATGCCTTCGGCCATGTCGTGGCAGACGCGCACGCCCATCTCCTTGAGGTCGCCAGGCACCAGTGTCTTCGGGCCGACCGCGCGGATCTCCGGCACGCCCAGCGTGGTCAGCGCGTGGATGTCCGAGCGGGCCACGCGCGAATGCACGATGTCGCCGACGATGGCCACGGTCAGGTTGGAGAAGTCCTTCTTGAAGTGCCGGATCGTGTACATGTCCAGCAGGCCTTGCGTCGGGTGCGCATGCCGGCCGTCACCGGCGTTGACCACGTGCACATGGGGCGCGCAGTGCTGGGCGATCAGGTAGGGCGCACCGCTTTCGCTGTGGCGCACCACGAACATGTCGGCGTGCATGGCCGAGAGGTTGGCAATCGTGTCCACCAGGCTTTCGCCCTTGGCGGTGCTGGACTTGGCGATGTCCAGGTTGATCACGTCGGCCGACAGTCGCTTGGCGGCGATCTCGAAGGTGGTGCGGGTGCGCGTGCTGTTCTCGAAGAACAGGTTGAACACGCTCTTTCCGCGCAGCAGAGGCACCTTTTTGACATCGCGGTCATTGACCGAGAGGAAGGTGCCCGCGGTGTCGAGGATCTGCGTCAGCACCGCTTTTGGCAGGCCTTCGATCGACAGGAGGTGGATCAGCTCGCCGTGTTTGTTGAGCTGCGGATTTCGCTTGGAGAGCATCAGTGCTCCTCTTGGACAGTGAAGGTGAAACGGCCATCGTCGTCGCGGGCCAGCGACAGGCGCTGCGCGGCCGGCAGCACCACGCGCGCGGCAGCATAGGCCGGCTGCACCGGCAGCTCGCGCCCGCCGCGGTCGACCAGCACCGCCAGCTGCACGCTGGCCGGGCGGCCGTAGTCGAACAGCTCGTTGAGCGCGGCGCGGATGGTGCGGCCGGTGAACAGCACGTCGTCGACCAGCAAGATGTGGCGGCCGTCGACCGAAAACGGCAGCTGCGTGCTGGTGGTGCTGGCGGACATGCCGCGCTCGCCGAAATCGTCGCGGTGCAGCGAGCTGGACAACACGCCGTGGCCGCCCGCCAGGCCCAGGTCGGCCTGCAGCCGCTCGGCCAGCCAGGCGCCGCCGGACCAGATGCCGACCAGCGACAGCTCCGGCCGCAGCAGCGCACGCACGCCTTGCCGCAGCTCGGTGTACAGCGCCTCGGCGTCGAGTGAAAGGGTGCTCATGAAAGGTGCTCCCGAAAGAACTGCTCAAGAATCAGAACGGCCGAGGCGGCGTCGGCATCGGCCGCACCTGCGGCCAGCGCCTCGGTGGTCGTGTAGCGCTCGTCCACCTCGTGCACCGGCAGGCCGTAGCGGCCCTGCAGCTGGCGCGCGAAGCGCCGCGCGCGGCGGGTATTGTCGTGTTCGGCGCCGTCCGGGTGAAAGGGCACGCCGACCACCAGGGCATCGGGCTGCCATTCCTTGATCAGCGCCGCGATGGCCGTGAAACGCGCGTCACCTTCGGCGGCGATGGTGCGCAGCGGCTGGCCCTGGCGCAGCAGCGCCGAGCCGGTCGCCGTGCCCACCCGCTTCACACCAAAATCAAAGGCCAGAAAAGAGGAGGATGACGAAGCAATGCGCCCTGGCGGCGTCATGCATGCCCCGCTTCGGTCGACAGCATGCGCGGGTCGATGCCCAGCTCGGCCAGCGCGCGGCGGTAGCGGTCGGCCACCGGGGTGTCGAAGATGATCTCCGGCGTGGCGTCCACCGTCAGCCAGTTGTTGCGGCCCAGCTCTTCTTCGAGCTGGCCGGCCGACCAGCCGCTGTAGCCCAGCGTGATCAGCACCCGCTTCGGGCCCTGGCCATTGGCCAGCGCTTCCAGCACGTCCTTGCTGGTGGTCATGGACAGGCCACCGGGCACGCTGAGCGTGGAGTTGTAGGCACTGCCGTCGTCGTTCTGGCGATCGTGCAGCACGAAGCCGCGTTCGGTCTGCACCGGGCCACCGTAGAAGACCGGCTGCGCACCCAGGCCTTCTTCATCCAGCGCCAGGTCCACCTTCTCGAACAGGTTTTTCAGCGTGATGTCGATCGGCTTGTTGATCACCAGGCCCAGCGCGCCTTTCTCGCTGTGCTCGCACAGGTAGATCACGGCACCCGCGAACGCGTCTTCGGCCATGCCGGGCATGGCGATCAAAAACTGGTTGGTGAGGTTGATGCCGTCGGCCGCCATGGCCGGCATTCTATTTCAGGGCCGATCCCCGCACTGTTTCCGGCCCCGCCGGAAATTCAGAAGACACTGCGGACCATGCACAATTCCCTGGACCGGGCGCTGGTATGGTTCCGGCGCGACCTGCGGGCGGACGACCATGCTGCCCTTTACGCCGCCTTGCGTGCCGCGCGCCAGGTCTGGTGCGCCTTCGTGTTCGACGACGAGATCCTCGCGCCACTGCCGCGCGCCGACCGCCGCGTCGAGTTCATCCGCGACAGCCTGGTCGACCTGGATGACCAGCTGCACAGCCTGGGGCTTTCGCACGGCGTCCAGCCGGTAAGGCTGATCGTGCGCCACGGCCAGGCCCGCGCGCTGCTGCCGCAGTTGGCTGCGCAACTTGGCGTGCAGGCGGTGTTCGCCAGCCATGACGACGAACCGGCCTCGCTGGCACGCGACAACCAGGTTCGCGGCGAATTGGCCGCGCAAGGCGTGTCGCTGTACACCAGCAAAGACCATGTGGTCTTCGAGCGGGCCGAGGTGATGACCGCCACCGGCACGCCTTACAGCGTGTTCACGCCTTACAAGAATGCCTGGCTCAAGAAGCTCACGCCGTTTTTCGTCAAGGCCTGGCCAGTGGCCCGCCATGCCGGGGCGCTGGCGCCATGGCCGGCCGAGCTGGGCGAACCCGGCGTGCCGGAGCTGCACGACATCGGCTTCGAGCGCACCGACCTGCACCAGATGCGCCTGCCTTCGGGCAGCAGCGGCGCCCACGAGTTGCTGGCGGACTTCCTGGCCCGCATTGACGCCTACGACCGCGCGCGCGACTTCCCCGCCGTCAAGGGCCCGAGCTACCTGGGCCCGCATCTGCGCTTTGGCACGGTTTCGATCCGCCACCTAGCGCGCGAAGCCTGGCAGCGCATGCAGGCCGGCTCGCGCGGTGCGGAGGTGTGGCTGACCGAGCTGATCTGGCGCGATTTCTATCACCAGATCCTGCACCACCACCCCCGCGTGGACGGCCACGCCTTCAAGCCCGAATACGACCGCATCAAATGGGCACACGGCAAGGAAGCCGACGCGCTGTTCGAAGCCTGGTGCGAGGGCCGCACCGGCTATCCGCTGGTGGACGCGGCCATGCTGCAGCTCAGCCGCACCGGCTACATGCACAACCGGCTGCGCATGGTGACGGCCAGCTTCCTGGTCAAGGACCTGGGGCTGGACTGGCGCCGGGGGGAGGCCTGGTTCGCACGCTGGCTGAACGACTTCGACCTGGCTGCCAACAACGGCGGCTGGCAGTGGGCCGCGTCGACCGGCTGCGACGCCCAGCCCTACTTCCGCATCTTCAACCCGGTCTCGCAGAGCGAGAAGTTCGACCCCGAGGGCAAGTTCATCAAGCGCTACCTGCCGCAGCTGGCCGCGCTGCCGGCCAAGGCCATTCATGCGCCGTGGCAGGCCTTGCCGCTGGAACTGGCTGCTGCTGAAGTCACGCTGGGCGAGAACTACCCGCTACCCGTCGTCGCCCATGACGAGGCGCGCGAGGCGACGCTGGCGCGCTTTGCTGCCGCGCGTGGCGGCCCGGTCCAGGCCAGGGACAGCCCGCCGCGCAAGACCAGCAAGCGGTTGACGGCGATCCGCAACCACTGACGCGCCGCCAGCGCGTCGGTCGCAGTGGGCGCGTCAGAACAGCTCGACGTCGCTGGACTTCTCTTCGTCGGCCAGCAGGCCATCGCGCCGCAAGGCCTCGCGGCAGCGCACCTGGTTGCGGCCGTTGTGCTTGGCGTAGTAGACCGCCTGGTCGGCGCGCTCGACGGCCGCCGTCGGCGAGTCGCCGGTGCGCACGTCGGTGAAGCCGATGCTGACGGTGATGTGCTTGACCTGCGGGAACAGGTAGGCTTCGACGCGGGTGCGGAAGCGCTCGAAAGCCAGCATCGCGTCCTGCTCGTTGCCGCAGCGCAGCAGCAGCACAAACTCCTCGCCGCCGAAACGGTAGAGCTGGTCGTAGAAGCGGAAGCTGCCTCGCATCACCCGCGCCACCAGCAGCAGCACCTCGTCGCCTATCAGGTGGCCAAAGCCGTCGTTGACCAGCTTGAAGTGATCGATGTCCACGACGGCCAGCCAGTAGCGCAGCGGCGATTCCCGGCGGCGCGCTTCGTCGTCGGTCAACACCGCGACCGGCAGCGGCGCCGAGGCGCGGTAGAAGGATTCGTCGAAGCTCTTGCGATTGAGCAGGCTGGTCAGCGTGTCGCGCTCGCTGTAGTCCAGCATGCCAATCTGGTTGCGCATCACCTGCAGCAGCGCCAGCGCATGCTTGCGCATGGTCGGCGTCAGCGCCTGGGCCGTCTCCAGCTCGATGATGGCCACCGGCGTTTCGTCAACCCACAGCGGGAACAGGCTGGTGGCCTCGGTCGGCCGCCAGGCGCGTGCCTGCTGCGACAACAGGCAGTCACGCCAATCGGGCCGCTCGTCGAAACGCGGCTGGCCACGCAGGTCGGCCCACAGCGGCTCGATCTGCACCTCGGTGTGGCCGCCAGCTGCCGCAGCCTCGACGTGGGCCCGCATCAGCCAGCGCCGTCCCGGGTCTTCGCCCACCAGGCGGTGCAGCGCGACCCGGCGCGCACCGGAGAGCTCGGCCAGCGCGCTGAGCAAGCTGACATCGAGCGCGTCCCGGTCCCGAAGGCCGGTCAGTTCGGCGAGCCGTTCGACAATCGGTCGCATCGACAGCGCGGTTGCATGAACCCCCTGCTCCAACCGTCTATGCCTGGCGCCCCTTGCGCTCAGGCCGCAGCCGTCTCGCCAGCATAGTCGCGCACGAGCGAGAGCAGCAAGTCTTCGTCATAGGGCTTGCCCAGGTAGTGGTTCACGCCCAGCTCACGCGCATGCTCCTGGTGCTTCTCGGCAATGCGCGAGGTGATCATCACGACCGGCAGCTTGGCCAGGCGAGGATCGCTGCGCACGTTGTGCACCAGGTCGAAACCGTCCATGCGCGGCATCTCGATGTCGCACAGCATCACCGCCGGCGCTTCATCGGCCAGCTTTTCCAGTGCGTCCAGCCCGTCCTTGGCCAGCACCACGCGGTAGCCTTCGCGCTGCAGCAGGCGCTGCGTCACGCGGCGCACCGTCAGCGAATCGTCGACCACCATCACCAGCGGCGCCAGGCGCACCGGCTCGACCACTTCCGGCAGCACCGCGTGGGTCGCGGCATCCACCGGCGCAGCCAGCAGGCGCTGGCGCACTTCGGCTCCGTACACCGCCGTCAGCGCCACCGGGTTGTAGATCAGCACCGTGTCACCGGTCGGGAGCAGGGACATGCCGGCGAGACCCGGCAGGCGCGAGAGCTGCGGCCCGAGGTTCTTGACCACCACTTCCTGGTTGGCCACGACCTGGCTGACGTGTACCGCAACCAGCTGGGCCGCCGAGCGCACGACCACCACCGGCAGGCTCTTGCCTTCGACCGGCCCGCGCAGCGACTGCTGCAGCAGGCTGCCCAGCCAGAAGAACGGCACGTCGACTTCGCCATGGCGCAGCAGGCCCGTCTGGTACGCCGCCTCGACCTCGGCCGCCGGCACGCGGCGCACCATGTCGACCAGCGTCGACGGCAGCGCCACGGTCTGCGCGCCGGAATTCACCACCACCACCTGCGTCACCGCCGTGGTCAGCGGCAGCACCATCCGGAAGGCCGTGCCCTGGCCGGACGAGCTGGCGGTTTCGATCCGGCCGCCCATCGCGGTCACCTCGGAACGCACCACGTCCATGCCAATGCCACGGCCAGCCAGCTCGGTCACTTGGTCGGCAGTCGAGAAGCCTGGCGTGAAGATCAGGCCAGCCAACTCTGCTTCGGTCGGCCGGCTGTGTTCGTTCAGCAGGCCCATCGCGGTGGCGCGTTCGGCAATGCGGGCCAGGTTCAGGCCGGCACCGTCGTCACGCACCTCGATCTGCACTTCGTTGCCAGCCTGGCGCAGCGTCACGTCAATCGTGCCGCTGGCCGACTTGCCCATGGCCTCGCGCAGCGAGCCGCTTTCGATGCCGTGCACCACCGCATTGCGCAGCAGGTGCTCGAACGGCGGCGCCATGCGGTCCAGCACCGCGCGGTCCAGCTCGATGCCGCCGCCCTGCAGGTTCAGGCGCACCTGCTTGCCGGACTCCTTGGCGGCCTGGCGCACCACGCGGTAGAGCCGGTCGGACAGGGTGTCGAACTCCACCATGCGCGCGCGCAGCAGGTCGTCCTGCAGGTCGCGGTTCAGCCGTGCCTGCACGGCCAGCTGGTCTTCGGTGTCCTGCAGCGTCTGCTGCAGGCCGCGCTGCACGGTGCCCACGTCGTTGACCGACTCGGCCATCATGCGCGTCAGTTCCTGCACGCGGGTGAAACGGTCCATTTCCAGCGGATCGAAGTCCTGCTTGGAGTGGCGCGCCGCTTCCATGCGGGTGGCCATCTGGGTTTCGGCCTGCAGTTCCAGGTCGCGCAGCTGGCGGCGCAGCCGTTCCAGGTTGTCCGTCAGTTCCTTCAGGCCCAGCTGCATCTGGCCCATGTCGGATTCGATGCGGGCACGCGCAATGCCGACCTCGCCGGCATGGCTGACCATGCGGTCCAGCAGCGGCGCACGCACGCGCACCGAGCCGGCTGACGCCTGCTCGACCGGCAGGCCCGCCTGCACGCCTTCGCGCAGGCCGGTGCGGCGCGCCAGGCGCTGCCAGTCCACCTGCACCACGGCCGGCAGCTCGGCCGGCACTTCGGCAACAGCCTCGGCCGGCTGCAGCGGCTGTTCGGACACGAAGTGCTGTTGCGGTGCCTGGAAGGTCAGCGCATCGCCTCGCAGCGGCGCCAGTTCGTGAGGCCGGTCCGTCGTGTTGGCGAAGCCCATGGCCTGCATTTCGGTGTCGCCCATGTGGCGTGAGATGCCGTCGCCCGGCACCGCCGAGCCACCGCCCAGGCGCAGGCGCTGGAACTCCTCGTTCAGCGCGTCCACGCCCTGGTGCAACTGGGCCAGCACGGCGGCATCCACGCCACCACGCACGGTCAAGCGCTCAATGGCGGTTTCCAGCCGGTGCGCCAGCTCGCCCAGGCGCATCGCGCCGGCCAGCCGGGCGCCGCCCTTGAAGGTGTGCAGCGCGCGCAAGGCGCCAACACCCGCGTCCAGGTCGTCCGGCAGACGCTCCCACTGGCGGATCTGTTCGGCCAGCACCGGCAGCAGCTCTTCGCCTTCTTCGACAAAGATCTCGAAAAGCTCGTCGTCGATCGCGTCGCGCGCTTCCAGGTCCTCGGCCAGAGAAGCCGTGGCGCCCAGGCGCTCGCTGTCGCCACGCGACGGCGTGGCATGGGTTTCCGGCGCAGGTTCGGCGGCCAGCGGCTCCAGCGCGCTGAAACGCACCTCGCCCAGCGGATTCAGCGACGCCATCTGCGTGACCGAACCGCCAAAGCCGTCGTCCGGCTCGTCCTGATCCTGGTCCAGGTCGTGCTCAGCCTCAGACAGGCCTTCCAGTTCGGCAGCGCGGCTGTTGTGCTGCAGGGCGTCGGCTTCTTCGTGGCGGTCCAGGCGCTCGATCAGCTCGATCGGCACCGGCTTCAGGAAGCCGGCAGCGAACTGGTGCAGCAGCCGGCGAATCTCGTCGGCCACGTCCAGGTACAAGGCGGCCTCGGCCTCCTGGCCCATGCCACGGGCGCAGGAACGCTCCAGCGCATGTTCCAGCCGGTGCGCCAGCGAAGACAGGTCCTGGTAACCCACGGTGGCCGAATTGCCGGCCAGCGAGTGGGCCAGCGCCACCGCGGTGTCGCCCACCGGCCGGTGCAGTTCGTGCTGCCACTCGGACAGCGCCACCGTCAGGCGGCGCGACTGCTCGTCGGCCTCGTTGAGGAAGATGTTGAACAGCGTGATCTGGATGCGCAGCGGGCCAACCACCTTGTAGCGCTCGGCATCGTCAACCGGTGCGTCCAGCGCGGGCGCTTGCGACACCGGTTCAGGCTGCGTTTCCAGCGGCTGCGCCGTGACCGTCGCATCTTCCAGGTCCAGCTCAAGGTCGACCTCGGGCAGGCGCAGGTCGCCGCCCGCCTGGTGCGTGGTTTCGGGCCAGTCGTTGGGTGCGTACTCGTCCTCGGCGGTCGCCAATGGCAGCGGCGGCTCGATCACATCGCCTTCGAGCAGCGAGATCGCCTGCACGGCTTCGGTGTCGACCAGCGGCGCCTGTTGCGGCTCGCCGAACTCGGGCAACGGCAGGTCCAGGTGCTCGGCGTCCAGGCCGGCCTCCAGCTGCGGTGCGTCCAGTGCCTGGTCCAACACCGGCAGCTCGATCGGCTCGAAAGGCTGGGTCAGCTCGGCCGGCGTCCAGTCCGGCTGGTCTGGCAGTTCCAGGACTTCCGGCACATCGGCCGGGGCCTGCGGCTCGAAGGTCTCAGGCAGGCTGGCCAGTGGTTCGAGCGGCGCGGTTTGCTGGGCCCAGTCGGCCGGCGCAGCATCGCCTTCCAGCGCGTCCAGGTTCAGGTCCGGCAGATTGAGCTCGGTCAGGTCCGCAGGGCCACGGGCGAGCCCCTCGCCCATCGGCAGCGGCGCGTCGTCGCCGGCATCCAGTTCCGGCTCCGCTCCGGTTTCCGGCAGCCAGTCGCCGGAAGCGGCCAGCGCTTCGGACAGCGCGGGCGGCTGGGCTTCGGGCAGCACGTCGCCGTCCCACACGTGGTCAGGCACCGGCATGGCGTCGCCAGCGGGCAGCAGTTCGCCAGGCAGGCTGTCGATCGGCTCGAAGCCGGACACTTCGCCTGCTGCCAGCGGCGGCAAGGCTTCGTCGGACAGCGGTTCCGGCGGCAGCTCGGCCACCGGCATGGGCTCGGCAAACGCTTCGTCGAAAGCAGGGGCTGTCCATTCCGGTGCTGGCGGCTCGCTGGATTGCAGCGGCACTGCGGCCGGCTGGCGCAGTGCCAGTGCGGCAGCGATCAGGGCCGGGCCCACGTCGGCCGGCGCCTGGCCGGCGGCAATCGCCTCGACCCACTGGCGCAGCTCGGCCAGCGCCTGGGCGGTGAAGTTCTGCAGCGGCGGGTCGGCCTGCACGACGGCGTCGGCCAGGCGGGCATTGAACAGCTGTTCGCAGGCCCAGGCGGCATCGCCATACGCCTTCAGCCCGACCATGCGCGAGCTGCCCTTGAGGGTGTGGAAGGCGCGGCGCACGGCCGTCATCGCTTCCAGGTCCTGCGGCTCGCGCGCCAGCCGGGCCAGCGCTTCGCCGGCCTGCTCGATGACTTCCTGTGCCTCTTCGATGAAGACGGCCTGCATGTCGTCGTCATCGTCCAGCGGCATCTGCTTGGAGGCCGACGCTTCGGCCGGCGCCTGGCTGGCAGCTGCCAGGTCCGACAAGGCTTGCACCACGTCGGCCCGTGCGGCCTCTTCCTCCACCGCGTCCTGGGCCTTTGCCAAGGCCTGGCGCGCCTGCGTGGCGGCCACGGCCAGCGAAGGCTGGTCGGCAGCCACGGCCTGGTCGGCCAGGCCTTCGAGGTGGCGGCCCAGGTCCTCGTTGGACAGCTCGTCCTTGGCCGCATCGCGGGCCAGGGTCTGCAGCTGGTCGGCCAGGCGCGGCTCGACGGCCGGCTCGGCAGCGGCGCTGCGGGCCCGGCCCATCAGCGCCGAGAAGCGGCCGGTGTCGGCGTCGAAGCGGAACAGCGACTTGGCCAGCTGCGGCTGAACGCCCAGCATGTCAATCAGGAAGGACAAGGCGCCGAGGTTGTCGGCCAGTTCTTCGGTGGCCTTGGCGGCATCTGCATGCTGGTCGATGACCGCGTGCACGTCGTCGCGCATGCGCTGCACCGCCTGCGCGGCCTGGTCCAGGCCCAGCACCGACAGCACGCCGCGCATCGCACCCAGCTGGCCGGGCACGCCCAGCAGCACGTCGCGCTGTTCGGGCTCGCGGTTGAAGCGGTCCAGCTGCTGCTCGATCTCGGCCAGCGAGGCGCGCAGCTCCTGCACCACGCTGCCCATGGACTGGCGGTCCGACACGTCGCGGTACAGGTCTTCGACCCAGGGCTCCAGCGGCGCGGCCGGCAAGCCCTTGGACGCGGCCTCCAGCCGGTCGGCCAGGCGCTGGATGCGGTGCTGCAGTTCGGGCTGGTCGGGGTCCACTTCGTCCAGCGAAGCGTCCAGGCACAGCAGCGTGGTGGCAACTTCCATCGCCAGCTCGGGCCGCGGCGCCTCGCCACGGCGCACGGTGCTTTCGAGCGCCGATTGCAGCGCCTGCGCGAGGCGTGCGCCATCGGGGTAGATCTGGTGGATCGAGTCGGCAACCAGCGTGGACTGCTCCGGGATGCCAGGCATCGCCGCCAGCTCGCCCGCGGCCACGGCCGACCAGGTTTCCTTCAGCGCGGCCACGCGGCGGCGCGCCACCGGCACAAGCGCCGGGTCGAAGCGGCCCAGCGGGCTCTGCTCGTAGTCCACCTCGGGCAGCGGCTGCAGTTGGTGGCCATTGACCACCGCGGCCAGGCGCGGCGCATTGACCGCCGGCTTGGCGCGGGCGCAGAAGAACAGCAGGTCCTGCAGCAGGCGATCCGGCACCTCGGTCTGGCCACGCTCGGCAGCGCGCAGCTGGGCCAGCAGGCGTGAGGCCATGCGTTTGGCGTACAGGTCGGCCGGCAGCAGGCCCTGGGCCTGGGCTTCGAAGAAAGCGGCGGCCAGCGCCCACAGCTGGGCCAGCCGGCCGTGGCCGGCATCCGCCAGCTGGCCAAAGCGCTCGCCAATGCGGCGCGAGGCTGCGGCGTCGCCACGGAAATACTTCAGCAGCCTGGCCTCGATGGCCTGGCGGATCTGCGCCTCGGGCAGGGCCGAAGGCGCATTGTCCGAAGGCAGCGGCAGCGCAGGCGTGTCGCTCCACAGGTCGGCCGGGTGCACCCGCTCGGCACCGGCCAGCACCAGCACATCGCGGTACTGCGGGAACAGGCTCAGCTCGGAGGCCGGCTTGCCGGCCAATTGGCGGCGCAGGTAGTCCAGCACCGCAAACGAGACATGCTCCAGCGTCTGCACCGCTGCCAGGTCGAAGGTCGCCTGGCCCAGGCTCAGCCGTTGCAGGGCCTGCTCGCTGCCGCGCAGCAAGCGGGCCGGTGCGGCCACGCCGATCAGTTCCAGTGCGCCCACGCCCTGGTGGATCAGGCTGCGGGCCTGCAGCAAGGCGGTCGGGGCGCCGCCGCCTTCGTCGCCCGCCGTGCTTTCCAGACTGCGCAGATGGCGGCGCAAGGCCTTGTGCGCGTTGTCCAGCGTGCGGCGGAGTTCATCCTGAACCCAGGCCAGCGCGCTCAGGTCACCCGGCAGTTCGTGGTCTTGTGCTTGGTCCATGGTGTTGCCGGAATTCCTGTCCATGAAATGAGCCCGCCGGACCCGCCGCGTATTCGCGTCAGGCCCGGCTCGGGCTTTGAGTCACCGCGTCGGCACCGCCGACCCGCGAAAACACGACCCCCAACAGGCCGTGCAGCGCATCCATCAGGCGATCTTGAACCGGTCCACAGACTGGCGCAATTCGTCCGCCGAACGCGACAGGTCATGGACCATCTGAGCGGTCGAGCGCGTGCCCTCGCCGGTCTGCTCGGTCACCGCGAAAATGTGCTGGATGTTGGCGGCCACCACGTTGGCGGACTCGGCTTCGCTGCGCGCTTCGCTGGAAATGCCTTCAATCAGCGACGACAGTTCGCGCGTCACACGGTCGATGTCGGTCAGTGCGCTACCGGCCGCGTCGGACAGCTGGGCGTTCTGCACCACACCTTGCGTGGACTGTTCCATGGCGGCCACGGCGTCCTGGGTGTCGGTCTGAATGGTCTTCACCAGTGCCGCGATCTGCCGCGTCGCGTCAGCCGAGCGTTCGGCCAGCCGCTGCACTTCTTCGGCAACCACCGAGAAGCCCCGGCCCGCTTCACCGGCCGAAGCGGCCTGGATGGCGGCGTTCAGGGCCAGCACGTTGGTCTGCTCGGTAATGTCGGAAATCAGCTCGGTGATTTCGCCAATCTCCTGCGAGGACTCACCCAGCCGCTTGATGCGCTTGGAGGTTTCCTGGATCTGTTCACGCAGCGTGTTCATGCCGCCAATCGTGTCTGCCACCGCCTTGCGGCCGGTGGTCGCCGCGTCCAGCGACTGGCGCGCCACCGCCGCGGTCTCCTGCGCCTGCGCGGACACCTGGTTAATCCGCGATGCCATCTGCAGCACCGACTCGCCGGTTTCGCGAATCTCGCGCAGCTGTTCGGTCGAAGCGGCCAGCAGCTCGGTCGAGGTCTGTTCAACCTGCTGCGTGGTGTCCGTCACCCGAGCCGCCGTGCCCTGCACCGAGGCCACCAGGCTACGCAGTTCTTCCACCGTGTAGTTCACCGAGTCGGCGATGGCGCCGGTGATGTCTTCGGTCACCGTGGCCTGCTGCGTCAGGTCGCCTTCAGCCACCGTCTGCAGTTCGTTCATCAAACGCAAAATCGCGGCCTGGTTCGCGTCATTGACACGCTTGGCTTCACGCTCCTGCTCCTCGGCCGCGAGACGCTGGCCTTCGGCCTGCTGGGCACGCAAGGCCTGGTTGCGCACATACAAGCGCAGGAAGCCGACACCGCCGGCAATGATGGCCGCTGCCGACAGCAGCAAGGCCAGCAGGTAGCCAGCGCTCAGGCCGCCCTGGCCTTCCAGGCTGGACTGGACCTGTTCCAGGCCTTTTCGCAGCGGCTCGGAGTCGGCCACGATCACGGTCTGGGCTTCACGTGCCGAGACCAGGCCTTGCAGGTTGCCCAGAATGGCGCTGGCCTGCGCCCGCGTCTGCTCGTACTGGGCGACCAGCTGTTCCAGCCGTTCCTTGGTCTGCGGGTCCTTGGTGCCAGGCAGGCGCAGCTCGGGGTTGCCGTGCAACAGGCCGTCGGCGATTTCGCGGAACGAATTCAAGTCCTTGCCGAGCAGGAACACGGCCTCGGGGCTCACGCCCTCCAGCGTCAGGAATTCGTTGGCGCTCTTGCCGATCCGCTGGGTCAACATCACCAACTGGCCGACGGCGGACAGCTCGGCCGCCGAAGCGTTGGTCTGCAGCTTCAGCGAGGACACCGTTTCAGCGGTTTCCAGCAGGTCGGACGACTGGCGGTTGATCAGGCGCAACGCCTGGCCGACCTGCGTCAGCACCGTCTGCTGGGCCAGCACGATGCCGGCGTTCTTCTCGGCGCGGTCCACCAGCGGCAGCAGCGGCGAGACCACTTCCTGCGTGGCCGCGGGCGCGGCGGCCAGCGTTTCGCTGCCGGCGCTCAGGCCGCGCACGTTGCGCGCCAGCACCTCGCCGCTCTCGCGCACTTCGGGGAAGGCCGCAGGGCTGCCGATCAGCGCCTGCGAGACCGATTTCGCGAGCCGCTGCGACTGCATCAGCGCCTGGCCGGTGGCGGACAGCTGGCTGGCCTGGCGGTTCGCGGCGCCCAGCGCCAGCGCGCCGGTGATCACGAACACCGCCGCACCACCGCCGATCAAGCCCAGCAGCAGCCGCTGCTGCTCCAGCGCCGGACGCCGGCCGATCAACGGCAAGCCAGTGCTGGCCTCGCCGAAGGTCGACAGCTCGGGCGCCAGGCGCGAAGCGGCAGCCTCTTCTTCGCTCACCTCGGCAACGGGCGCAGCCGGAGCAGCGGCCGCAGCCAGTGCAGCATCGGGCTCGATCGCCGCCTGGGCCTGCTGGCCCAGGCGCTGGTCGATCTGGCTCAGCAGCAGGTCGACTTCCTGGTCGGCATGGGCAGCCACGGCAGGCATTGCGGCCGGCTGAGGCACGGACTCGGCTCGGGACGTCTCCTCCTCGGTCGGGCGGGCACCAAACTTGTCCTTGAACTGATCGAGCAGGCTCATGTCTTCCTCACAGGGGTTGCCGCAGCAAGCGGCAGCAGGGGACCGCCATCGTCAGGCGGCCACATCCAGAAACAACGGATCGTGGACCAGCGCAGACAGGTCCAGCTCATCCCACACACGGTCTTGAGCGCCCCGCCACTGGCGCGGCGCAAAGGCCGGCCTCGGCGTGTCGCCCTCCGGCAGGCGCTGCAGCTGTTCGCTGTCACGCAAGCCCGCCAGACGGTCGATCAACAGCGCGCAGTTCACGCGCATCGACTGATTCAGCACCACCAGCTGGCCGCCGGTACGCGGCGCGACACCCGGCTGCGGCTCGCGCAGGCCCAGGAAGACGGCCAGGTCCAGCACGGCATGCAGCTGGCCGCGCACATTCGCAACGCCGGCCAGCCAGGGCACCGCATGCGGCACCGGCGTCACGACGCTGGCAGACTGGATCTCGCCCGCCTGGCCCAGCGGCAGCAGCAGGCCAGCGGAGCCGCATTCCACCGCCAACCACCCGGCTTCACGCGGCTGCTCACGCGCCGCCTGCAAGCGGCTGGCAAGCCGGAGTTGCAATTCCCTGAGGGCTTCCTTGTTGGACATCGTTGTCGCGAGCGGGCCGGGGGGCTCAGCCCAGGGCCTGGATCTTGGCCATCAAGTCATCGGCATTCACCGGCTTGACGACGTAATCGCGTGCGCCTTGGCGCAGGCCCCAGACCCGGTCGGTCTCCTGCCCCTTGCTGGTGCACATGATCACCGGCACGTCGGAGAAGCGCGGATCGCGGGTGATGGCCCGGGTCAGCTGAAAGCCGTTGGTGCCGGGCATCACAACGTCCATCAGGATCAGGTCCGGCTTGGCCTCGGCCAGCCGACGCATGGCCTCTTCACCACTCTCGGCAGTGCGCACCGAGAAGCCGCGCTTGGTCAAAAGCTCGGTCAGGAAGTGCAACTCGGTCTTCGAGTCGTCAACGAGGAGAATGTTCTGAATGGTCATGGGACTACCCAAAAAGCAGGCGGCCGCGGATACCCGCCAGCAAGAGGCGGGCCCGCCACGGTTTCAACGCTGCGTGGCGAGGGCGCGGAACTGCGCCACTGCCTGCAGCAGTTGATCCTTGGTGAAAGGCTTGGTGAGGTAATCGTCGGAACCCACCATCCGGCCGCGCGCCTTGTCGAACACGCCATCCTTCGAGGACAGCATGATCACCGGCACATCGGCAAAACGGGGGTTGCGCTTGATGATGGCGCAGGTCTGGTAGCCATCGAGCCGCGGCATCAGGATGTCGCAGAAGATGATGTGCGGCTCGTGGTCATTGACCTTCGCGAGCGCATCGAAGCCGTCCTCTGCCAGCAAGACTTCATAGCCGCCCTGGCGCAGGAAAATCTCCGCGCTGCGGCGAATCGTGTTGCTGTCATCGATGACCAATACCTTGGTCACTGCCGACGGCGTTTCCGTCAGACCTAATGTGGTCACCTTGCGCCCCTCAACGAATAGCGTCTTTGTGCGCCTGGCGAGCCCGCGTCGTGCCATGCAGCGTGCATGTGCGCGGTCTTCAGATCTGAACCATTTCGAAATCTTCCTTGCGTGCGCCGCACTCCGGGCAGGTCCAGTTCATGGGCACATCGGCCCATGCGGTGCCAGGGGCGAGGCCGTGCTCAGGATCCCCGGTCGCCTCGTCATAAAGCCATCCGCAGATGAGGCACATCCAGGTTCGGTTTTCGCTCACGGGTTCGATGCCAGATCACTACAATCGGCCCGGAGTATAGCGACGGCCCGAGGCGAAATCCCAAGGGTTTGTCGGCACATACACAACACAGCTCAAACAAAGCTCCAACAATCCACACATCGTGCCGGCCCGCCGGTTCGCGCCTTCCGCCGAACGCCTTGCGCCAGGCCATCACCATGACCACTGACACCCCCCCCGACGCCGGCGCCGCCGACGACGCCTTGCAGGAAGCGCCGTCGCCGGCCTGCGTGATGAGCTTCAACGCCAGCGACCCCAGCGGCGCCAGCGGCCTGGGCGGCGACATCGCCACCATCGCCGCGATGGGCGCCCACGCACTGCCGGTGGTGACCACCATCATCATGCGCGACACCGCCGAGATCTTCGACCAGCACGTGATCGAGGGCGACGCCATCGTCGAGCAGGCCCGCAGCATCCTGGAAGACGTGACCGTCACCGGCTTCAAGGTCGGCTTCCTCGGCTCGGCCGAAAACGTCAGCGCCGTGGCCGAGATCCTGTCCGACTATGCCGAGGTGCCGCTGGTTTCCTACCTGCCCAACCTGTCCTGGGTCGACGAGGACGAGCAGCAGAGCTACCTGGACGCCTTCCGCGAGCTGATCCTGCCGGCCACCGAGGTGCTGGTGGGCAACCACAAGACGCTGACCGACTTCCTGCTGCCCGAATGGGACAACGAGCGGCCGGCCTCGCCGCGCGAGCTGGCCGTGGCCGCGGCCGAACACGGCACGCGCTTCGTGCTGGTGACCGGCGTGATGCTGCCGGCCAAGGCAGGTCAGTTCATCGACAACGTTCTGGCTTCGGCCCAGGGCGCCCTGACCGGCGAGAAGTTCGAGCTGTTCGAAGTCTCGTTTGTCGGTGCTGGCGACACCTTGTCCGCCGCGCTGGCCTCGCTGCTGGCGGTCAACAGCGAACTGCAGGCCGCCGTCGGCGAAGCACTGCAGTTCCTGGACCAGAGCCTGGACGCGGGTTTCCGCCCCGGCATGGGCCATGTGGTGCCGGACCGCTTTTTCTGGGCCTTGCCGCCCGACGAGGAAGAGCCGCCCGTCCTGCCAGGCGAGCCTGGCGCGGTGACGCCGGACGATGCCACACTGCCGCCGGGAGGCTCGCGCCGTGTCCACTGAGAATCCCAGCCAAAACCGCCGCAACGCCGGCCTGTTCGAGCGCGCCCAGCAATCCATTCCCGGCGGCGTCAATTCGCCGGTGCGCGCCTTCCGCGCCGTCGGCGGCACGCCGCGCTTCATCGCCCGAGCCGAAGGCGCCTACATGTGGGACGCCGAGGGCACGCGCTACATCGACTACATCGGCTCCTGGGGCCCGATGATCCTGGGTCATGGCCACCCGGCCGTGCTGGACGCCGTGCTGAAGGCCGCGCATGACGGCTTCAGCTTCGGCGCGCCGACCGAGCGCGAAGTCGAACTGGCCGAGGAAATCATCCGCCACGTGCCCAGCATCGAGCAGGTGCGCCTGGTCAGCTCCGGCACCGAAGCCGGCATGAGCGCGATCCGCCTGGCGCGCGGCGCCACCGGCCGCAGCAAGATCATCAAGTTCGAAGGCTGCTACCACGGCCATGCCGATGCGCTGCTGGTCAAGGCCGGCTCGGGCCTGGCCACCTTCGGCCACCCGACCTCCGCCGGCGTGCCGCAGGAAGTGGTGCAGCACACCCTCGTGCTGGCCTACAACGACGTCGCGCAGATCGAGGAAGCCTTCCGCACGCAGGGCAACGAGATCGCCTGCGTGATGATCGAGCCGATTGCCGGCAACATGAATTTCGTGCGCGCCAGCGTGCCGTTTGTGAAGCGCATCCGCGAACTGTGCGACCAGTACGGCGCGCTGTTCGTGTTCGACGAAGTGATGACCGGCTTCCGCGTGGCCCTCGGCTCGGCGCAAAGCCTGTACGCCAAGGCCATCCCCGGCTTCCGGCCGGACATCTCGGTGTTTGGCAAGGTCATTGGCGGCGGCATGCCGCTGGCCGCGTTTGGCGCCGGCCGCAAGGTGATGCAGCAGCTCGCGCCACTGGGCCCGGTCTACCAGGCCGGCACCTTGAGCGGCAACCCGGTGGCCACTGCCTGCGGCCTGGCCACGCTGAAGGAAATTGCCAAGCCCGGCTTCTACGAAGCCTTGGCCGACAAGACCCAGCGCCTGGTACGAGGCCTGGCCGGCGCGGCCGAAGCGGCCGGCGTGCCGTTTGCGGTGGACAGCGAAGGTGGCATGTTCGGCTTCTTCTTCGGCAGCCAGCTGCCGCAGAACTATCCCGAAGTGCTGGCCACCGACCAGCCCCGCTTCAATCGCTTCTTCCACCAGATGCTGGACCGCGGCGTGTACTTCGCGCCCGCGCTGTACGAAGCCGGCTTTGTCAGCGCCGCCCACAGCGAAGCCGACCTGGCCGACACCATCGCCGCAGCCCGCAGCGCGTTTGCCCCAGCATGAGTGAAGACCTGAATCCTGCGGTCGCGCTCGGCAGCTTCCTCGGCCAGCCCGCGCTGCGTTTGCGTGCGCCGGACGGCGCCAGCGCCACGGTGCTGCTGCACGGCGGCCACGTGGTTTCGTGGATCCCGGCCGGCGGCGAGGAGCAGCTCTACCTCTCGCCCAGCGCCAACTACGGCGCCGGGGCCGCGATCCGCGGTGGCGTGCCTGTCATCTTCCCGCAATTCAACGAACGCGGCCCGCTGCCGCGCCACGGCCTGGTGCGCACACGCTCCTGGCAGGCCACGGAATCGGTGCTGCGCGCGGGCCACGCCATCGGCGTGCTGCGCTTCACTGACGACATCGCAACCCGCGTGCACTGGCCGTACCGCTTCGAGCTGGAACTCACGGTGAGCCTGGCCGGCAAGGAGCTGGACCTGGAACTGGCGGTGACCAACACCGGCGAAAAGCCCTTCGCCTTCCAGGCCGCGCTGCACACCTACCTGCGCTGCATCGACCCCACCAAGCTGCAGGTCGAAGGCCTGCAAGGCTGCGACTTCGAAGACAACGCGCCCGACGCCACCCACAAGACCGGCCAGCAATGGGGCGACGTGCTGACGCTCGCCGGCCCGATCGACCGCATCTACCGCCAGGTCAACCGGGCGCTGACGCTGCGCGAGATCGGCCGCAAGGCTTCGATTGCGATGCAGGGTTTCGACGACGTGGTCATCTGGAACCCCGGCGAAAGCGGTGCTGCCAAGATTGCGGATCTGCCGGACGACGACTGGCAGCACTTCCTCTGCATCGAGGCCGCCCGCATTGCCGAGCCGGTGCAACTGGCGCCCGGTGAAGAATGGGCCGGCATGCAGCATTTGCGCGCCTAAGATTTCCGCCTGGCCGAGGCGATGACGCATCGGCCCTGCCCCTCTCCAACATGCACCTCCACATCCTCGGCATCTGCGGCACCTTCATGGGCGGCCTGGCGGCACTGGCGCGCGAGGCCGGCCACCGCGTGACTGGCTGCGACGCCAATGTCTACCCGCCAATGAGCGACCAGCTGCGCGCGCTGGGCATCGAGCTGATCGAAGGCTATGGCGCCGAGCAGCTGGCACTCAAGCCGGACATGTTTGTCATCGGCAACGTCGTGACCCGTGGCAACCCGCTGATGGAAGCCATCCTCGACGCCGGTGCGCCCTACACCAGCGGCCCGCAATGGCTGGCGGAAAACGTGCTGCAGGGCCGGCATGTGCTGGCCGTGGCCGGCACGCACGGCAAGACCACCACGACCTCCATGCTGGCCTGGGTGCTGGACCAGGCCGGGCTGCAGCCGGGCTTCCTGGTCGGCGGCGTGCCGCAGAACTTCGGCCTCTCGGCGCGGTTGGGCAGCACCGCGCCCGGCGCACCATTTGTCATCGAGGCGGACGAATACGACACCGCTTTTTTCGACAAGCGCAGCAAGTTCGTGCACTACCGGCCGCGCACCGCGATCCTGAACAACCTCGAGTTCGACCACGCCGACATCTTTGCCGACCTGGCCGCCATCGAAACCCAGTTCCACCACTTGGTGCGCACCGTGCCGGCCCAGGGTCGGCTGGTGGTCAACGCCCGCGAAGACGCGCTGCAGCGTGTGCTGGAGCGCGGCTGCTGGAGCGCGGTGCAGCGCTTTGGCGCGCGCAAGGAAGAGCCCGGCACGCTGCGCGCGCGCGGCGAGCCGCAGAGCTTCGACGTGTTGCGCGGCTCGATGAAGATCGCCCACGTCGAATGGCCGCTGCTGGGCGAGCACAACCAGCTCAACGCGCTGGCGACGATTGCCGCGGCCGAGCATGTGGGCGTGGCGCCCGAAGCCGCCGCGTCAGCCCTGGGCAGCTTCCAGAACGTGCGCCGCCGGCTGGAACTGCGCGGCGAGGCCGGCGGCGTGCAGGTCTACGACGACTTCGCGCACCACCCCACCGCCATCCGCACCACCATCAACGGCCTGCGCCGCAAGGTCGGCCTGGACCGCATCCTGGCCGTCTTCGAGCCGCGCTCGAACACCATGAAGCTCGGTTCGATGAAGGCCCAGCTGCCCTGGGCACTGGAAGAAGCCGACCTGGCCTTCTGCCACAGCGGCGGCCTGGGCTGGGACGCCGCCGAGGCGCTGGCGCCAATGGGCGAGCAGGCCGTCGTCTGCCCGACCATCGAAGCCACCGTCAAGGCCGTGGTGGCCGCGGTCAAACCGGGCGACCATGTGCTGTGCATGAGCAACGGCGGCTTTGGCGGCGTGCACGAGAAGCTGCTCGCCGCGCTGGCCGTCAGGGCCTGAAAGACCCAGGACTGCGGCTCAGCTTCGGTTCATCGTGGCCTTCAGCGCCTCGTTCAGGCTGGACAGGCTTTCGGCCAGGTGGGCGCGGCTGTCGACCGACAGCGTCGGCTTGTTGGCCGCCGTGCGCAGCTCGGTCTGCAGCTTGACGGCCTGCCAGCGCACCAGGCTGACCGCATCCGCCGGCAAGCCGGCGCCGCCGCGCGTCAGCACGGTGACCACCCGCTTCAGATGCTCGCGCTGCAGGTTGCGGCGCATGCTGTCGATCTCCTTGCCGCTCTTGAGCTCGCTCCACACGGCAGACTGCAGCGTGCCGTAGACCTCGTCCAGCGTCAGCGTGCCCTTGCGTTCTGCCGGGCTCAGGTAGGCCGGCAGGTCCAGCACACGCTGCGCGGTGCTGGCAGCCATCAGCCGGTCCAGTGCCTGGCTTTGCAGCGCCAGCACGATGGCCGGGATGGGCACCGGCTTGTCGCGCTCCCACTCGGTGTAGTCCGGGCTCAGCGAGGCCAGGAACTCGGGGCGGAACTGGAAGCTGTCGACGCTGAACACACCGTCGGCCAGAAACTTCAGCGCCTCGCGCTGGCGCGCCGGGGCCACCGGCTTGTAGGCCGGCCGGCCGGTGGTGCCGGGCAGGTCGCGCACGGTTTCCATGCCGCCCACGTACTTGGCCGTCATCTCCGGCAGGTTGCGCAGCTGGCGGAAACCGCTGGCCAGCGAACGGCGCGCACGCAACGGGTCGTCGCCCGCATGCGGCGTGCGGGCCTGCACGCGTTCCCACAGCTCCCTGGACAGCGTCAAGCGCTTCTTGTAATACGCCAACGGATCGTCGCCAAGGTCAAAACGGTTGGCCAACGGGTCCAGCCCGCCGATCGGGCCGCCTTCGGCATCGGCGTCGTCAGCATAGGCCAGCGCCGGCTCGGTGCTGCGGCCGGCAATGCGGCCCAGCTCGGCGGCCTCCTGCTCGGCCGGGATGGTCTTGTAGGCGTATTCGATCGCCCAGTAGTCGTACGGGCCCAGCGTGCTGTTGTTGGGCGCGGCGGCGGTCTCGCCGCGCAGCGGCAGGTTGTAGGCGTTGTAGTCCATCACCGAGCCGGAGACCCCGTGCGCCTCGGTCCAGGCCTTGTCCTTCAGCTGCGCCTGGCTGATGGTGGTGGAGGCCTTGAAGTTGTGCTTCAGGCCCAGCGTGTGACCCACCTCGTGCATGATGGTGTCCTTGATCACGGCTTGCACGAAGGCATCGGCCTCGGGGCTGTCGGGCGCGATGTCGCCACGCGATTCCAGCAGGTCCATCGCGAAGCTCATTTCGGCGGCAGACTCGTGTTCGTAGTCGCAACGCTCGGCGGCTTCACGGGCTGACAGCACGGAAGCGCGCGCGGCACTGTTCGCGCTGCTGCCACCCAGGTCTTCGACGATCAGGCGGCGCGCACCGCGGCCGAACACATCGCTCATGCCAATGTCGGCGTCCAGGATCTCGCCACTGCGCGGGTCGTGCTTGCTCGGGCCAATGGCAAAGCCCACGTCGGAGCCGACAAACCAGCGGATGGACGCATGCTCGGCATCCATCGTGTCGAAGTCGGCATCGTCCGGCTGCTGCTTGACAACCACGGCGTCCTTGTAGCCAATCTTCTCGAAGGCCTTGTTCCACTCCAGGATGCCAGCCGTGACCGCGCCGCGGTAGCGCTCGGGAATGTTGCGGTCCAGCCAGTAGGTGATGGGCTTGACCGGCTCGGACAGCGCCGCGTTCGGATCCTTCTTCTCCAGCCGCCAGCGGGTGATGTAGTGCACCCGCTGGTTGGGCTTGAAGTCGCCGCTGAAGTCGGTGAAGTCTTCGGTGAAGTGACCCAGCCGCGGATCGGCCAGGCGCGCGGCCATCGGCTGCTCGGGCAGCTTGGCCATGCTGTAGACCACCGTGACGAACAGGCTGCGCGGGTCCGGCGTGGTGGTCGGCGGCGGCGGCATCGGTACCGGCGGCGGCGTCATCGGCGGGGCCGGCAGGCGCGGGGTACTGAAGTGCAGCTTGGCGCTCAGCGAGGTCAGGCTGGCATCGGCGCGCAACTGGTCGAACGAGGAATTGCCGCGGTCCAGGCCATAAGGCAGGCGGAAGGCGGCCTCCAGCCGGGTGGAATAGCCCACCATGTCGGCCAGCAGGAAGCTGGCGTCGATCAGGAAGCTCTTGCGCTCGGGGTGCGGCGCGCTGGCCACCGCCGCCGAGCCGATCAGGCTTTCGGAGAAGGCCTGGCGCACGCTTTCGCGCGAGGCAGTGTCGGCGCCCGGGCGGAATTCATTGTTCAGCGCCACCAATTGCACCAGGTTGCCGATGCGCCGCCACTCGACCATCCAGTCCGGCCCCATCTGGCTGGCATACAGGCCACGCTCGCCAACCGACTGGGCGATGTTGGCCGTCAGCAGGAAGGGCTTGTTCAGCTGCTCGGGGGCGATTTCCAGCCAGACCTTCTCCTCCTTGCGCCAGAACGGCAGGAAGCCGTCGGTGCGGGTGGCGTCACGGCTGACGTCGGCAAAGGGCTTGGGCGCCGCCGGGTCCACAGGCTTGGCGCCGGCTGGCGCGCTGGCAGCGGCAGCCGGCGGCGTGGCTGCGGCGCCGGAGGCCGCCTGGGCCACGGCTTGTGGCGGCACCATGGCCAGCGCGGCACCGTTCAGCGCCAACAGCGCGGCCACGGTCAGAACAGAACGCGCCGGGCGCAGCCGGCGGGACAAGGCAAGGTGTTGGATGGGCATGAAGGCGATGAACGAAGCCAGCCGGGTTCTGGCTGGCAGGAAGAAAGGCGGAACAACCGCCAAAAGGAGGCAGCGATCTTGTGGACCGTTGGCCTGAAGTCAAGTTCCGGCAAGTCGGCAGCCTGCTGGCCCGCCCGATTGCAAAACCGCGCACTTTGTAGGGGCCGGCCTACGCCGTCAATGCCGAGTTTCCTCAGCAAGGCCCATGCCCAGGGCTGCAACCTACACTGGCGTGATGCCCGCCCCGCCCAGCCATTTGCTCTACCTGCACGGTTTCCGCTCTTCCCCGCAGTCGATGAAGGCCCAGGTGGTGGGCCGCTGGCTGGCCGAGCACCGGCCCGAGTTGCAGTTCTGGTGCCCCCAGCTGCCGCCCTCGCCGGCCGAGGCCATCGCGCTGGCGCTGCAGGGCGTGGCCGACTGGCCGAAGGCGCGCATGGCCATCATCGGCAGCTCACTGGGCGGCTTCTACGCCAGCGTGCTGGCCGAGCGCTTGGGCTGCCCGGCGGTGCTGCTGAACCCTGCGGTCAACCCGGCGCGCGACCTGGCCAAGCACATTGGCGAACAAAGCACCTGGCAGACGCCGGAGCAACGCTTTTATTTCCGCGCCGAGTTCATCCCGGAGTTGGAGGCGATGAAGCCAGTCTCACTGACCCGGCCCGAGCGCTACGCAGCGGTGATCGCCAAGGGCGACGAGGTGCTGGACTGGCAGGAGATGAGCGTCCGCCACGCAGGTGCCAGCACCCTGCTGCTGGAAGGCAGTGACCATGCACTGAGCGAATTCGCCGGCCCGCTGGCCTTTGTGCTGGACTTTCTGGGCTTGTTGGACGCGCCAGCGGCGGGTCCCATGCCTTCAGCGACAATCCGCCGGTGACTTACGCCCTGTTTGATGATGCTGGCAAATTCCTCGCCGGCCGTGTGATGTCCGAGGCCGACAGTTCGATGCAGATCGAGCTGGAATCGGGCAAGCGCGTCAAAGTGAAAACCGCCAATGTGCTGCTGCGCTTCGAGAAGCCGCAGCCGGCAGAACTGATCGCATCCGCGCAGGCCAAGGCCGCCGAGATCGACCTGGATCTGGCCTGGGAATTTGCGCCCGAAGGCGAGTTCGGCTTTGCCGAGTTCGCGAAGGACTATTTCTCGGCCCAGGCCGGCCTCGAACTGCAGGCCGCCGCGCTGTTCCGCCTGTTCGAGGCGCCGCACTACTTCCGCCGCGCCGGCAAGGGCCAGTTCAAGAAGGCGCCGGAAGAAATCGTCAAGGCCGCGCTGCTGGCCATCGAGCGCAAGGCCCAGCAGGCCGCGCAGATCGACACCTGGGCGGCCGAACTGGCGGCAGGCAGCACGCCCGCGCCGATCCGCGATCAGCTCTACAAGATCCTTTTCAAGCCGGACAAGAATGCGCCCGAGTACAAGGCCGTGGTCGAGGCCGCCAAGCGCAGCCAGCGGGCGCCGCTGGACCTGCTGAAGGAGGCGGGCGCGATCAACAGCCCCTACCAGTTCCACTGGCAGCGCTTCCTGTTCGAGCAGTTTCCCAAGGGCACCGGCTTTCCCGCGCTGCAGGCGCCGCAGATTGCCGACGAGCTGCCGCTGGCCGCCGTGCAGGCCTTCTCGATCGACGATTCGCAGACCACCGAGATCGACGACGCGCTGTCCGTCACCGGCCTGGGCTCGGGCGAGATCACCTTCGGCGTGCACATCGCCGCACCCGGACTGGCCATTCAACCCGATTCCCCAGTCGACAAAGTGGCCCGCGAGCGCCTGTCCACCGTCTACATGCCGGGCTGGAAGCTGACCATGCTGCCCGACGAGGTGGTGCAGGCCTACACGCTGATCGAAGGCCGCGACTGCCCGGCGGTGAGCCTGTACGTGCGCTTCGACGAAGCCACGCTGGAAGTGAAAAGCACCGAGACCAGGCTGGAGCGCGTGCCGATTGGGGCCAACCTGCGCCACGACCAGCTGGACGCGGTGATCACCGAAGCCTCGCTGACCGGCGAGGCGCCGGCCGACTATGCGTTTGCGCCCGAGCTGGCCTTCTGCTTCCGCCTGGCGCGGCACCTGAAGGCGGCGCGCGAAGTGGTGCGCGGCAAGCCGGAGAACTTCAACCGCCCCGACTACAACTTCAAGCTCGACGGCAGCGGCAGCGAGCCCGCCGGCAGTGAGAAGGTCATCATCACCGAGCGCAAGCGCGGTGCGCCGCTGGACCTGATCGTCTCCGAGGCGATGATCCTGGCCAACAGCACCTGGGGCGGACTGATGGGCGATGTGGGCGTGCCCGGCATCTACCGCAGCCAGGCCAGCATGGCGCCGGGCGTGAAAGTGCGCATGGGCGTGCGCCCCGCGCCGCATGCCGGCATGGGCGTGGCGCAGTACAGCTGGGCCACCTCGCCGCTGCGCCGCTATGTGGACCTGGTGAACCAGTGGCAGATCATTGCCTGCGCGCGCCATGGCCGCACCGCCGCACTGGTCGCGCCGTTCAAGCCCAAGGACGCCACGCTGTTCTCGGTCATCTCGGCCTTCGACGGCGCCTACAGCGCGTACAACGGTTTCCAGCAGGCCATCGAGCGTTTCTGGACGCTGCGCTGGCTGGAGCAGAACGAGGTGACCGAGCTGGATGCCGGCGTGATGAAGGACGGCCTGGTACGGGCCGAGACGCTGCCGCTGGTCTTCCGCGCGCTGGGCACCGAGGCCATGCCGCGCAATGCCCGCGTGCGCGTGCGCATCACCGGCCTGGACCTGCTGACGCTGGACCTGCACGCCAACCTGCTGGTGCGCCTGGACGACCCAGGTGCAGCACCGACCGAAGGCGCCGACGAGCCCATGGACGACCAGGACGAGGCGCCGGCCACTGGTGGCCTGACGCTGGCCATCGACCTCAGCGATGGCGATGCTGCGCCACCGGCGCCGGCTGCCGACGCCGGCTGAGCCCGACCTTCCGCAGTTCCACCCCGCCACCGCCCACCTCGCCTGCCGACGATGAGTTCGCCTGCCGCTGCCGCCCCACCGCCCCGCACTTCATGGCGCCCCTCGGTGCTGCAGACCGCGCTGCTGGTCTCGGTCGCGGTGCATGCCGTGCTGCTGAGCCTGCGCTTCGTGGACCCGGAGCGCTTCAACCGCATCTTCGAGGACACGCCGCTGGAGGTGGTGCTGGTCAATGCGCGCAGCGATGAGCGGCCTGAGAAGGCGCAGGCGATCGCCCAGGCCAGCCTGGCCGGTGGTGGCGAAGCCGAAACCGGCCGCGCCACCTCGCCGCTGCCGCCCTCGCCTTTCTCGCTGCCCGGCGAAGCGCTGGATGATGCGCAGCGTCAGATCAAGCAGATGCAGGACGTGCAGCAACAGCTGCTGGCCGACATCCGCCGTGAACTCGCGCTGCTGCCGCCACCGGACCCGAGCAAGCCGGTGATGTCGCGCGAAGAAGCCGAGCGCGAAGAGCGTCGGCGCCAGATGCTGCGCACGCTCGCCGAGATCGAGAAGCGCATCAACGAGGAAAACGCGCGGCCGAAGAAGCGCTACATCAGCCCGGCAACCCGCGAGGAGGTCTACGCGATCTACTACGACAGCCTGCGCCGCAAGATCGAGGAACGCGGCACGCGCGACTTCCCGCAGTACAAGGGCCAGAAACTGTACGGCGAGCTGACGATGAACCTGACCATTGACGCCGCCGGCCAGGTGATAGACGCCGACGTGGTGCGCCCCTCGAAGTCAGCCGAGCTGAACCGCCGCGCGGTGGCCATCGTGCATGCCGCCGGGCCCTTCGGCAAGTTCACCGATGCGATGCGCCGCCAGGCCGACCAGATCGTCGTCACCTCCCGCTTTCGCTTCACCCGCACCGACGGGCTGGAAGCGACTGCCGAAGCGACGATTCGCCAGTGACTTCCCCGACCGCCTTTGCACCGATGCCCGAATCCTTGGCCCGCTACGCCGTCTTCGGCAATCCGATCTCGCACAGCCGCTCGCCGCGCATCCACGGCTGGTTCGCCGAGGCCACCGGCCAGGCGCTGCGCTACGAAGCGCTGCTGGCGCCGGTGGATGGCTTTGCCGCATCGCTGCAGGCTTTTGCCGACGCTGGCGGCCTGGGCTGCAATGTCACGGTGCCGTTCAAGTTCGAGGCTTTTGCGCTGGCGCACCAGGCTTCGCCACGCGCCCGCCTGGCCGGTGCTGCCAATTTCCTGCGTCGAGAAGGCCAGGGCTGGTGGGCCGACAACACCGACGGTGCCGGCCTGGTGCGCGACCTGGTGCGCAACGCGCAGCAAACCATTGCCGGCAGCCGCGTGCTGCTGATCGGCGCCGGCGGTGCCGCAGCCGGCGTACTGGGACCGCTGCTGGCCGAAGCGCCGGCCGAGCTGCGCATCGTCAACCGCAGCCCGGACAAGGCGCTGCGCCTGGCGGCAAGCCACCGTGCGCTGGCAGCCGAACACGGCGTGGCGCTGCAGGCCGACGGCCTGGACGAGCCAGGCAGCGCGTTTGACCTGGTGCTGAACGCCAGCGCCAGCAGCCTGGCCGGCCAGGCCTCGCCGGTGCCAGCCAAGGTGCTGGGCTCGGATTGCCTGGCGGTCGACCTGATGTACGGCCCCGCCGCGCGACCCTTCCTCGGTTGGGCGGCCCAGCACGGCGCGCGTGGCCGCGACGGCTTGGGCATGCTGGTCGAACAGGCAGCCGAAGCGTTTGCGCTGTGGCGCGGCATGCGACCCGAGACTGGCGACGTGCTGGCCCGGCTGCGCGCCGAGGTGGATGCAGCGGCATGAAAACCGCCGGATCGAGAAGCGCGGCATGAAGGCCGCTTGGGGCCAGCTCGCCCGCTTGCTCGCACTGCTGGTGCTGAGCACGGCCGCGCTGCAGCTGTATTTCCTGCTGCGCGTGGCGCTGATGCTGGTGATAGACCCGCAGTCCACCAGCTTCCAGCGCAGCGAAGCCTGGCGGCTGCTGCGCGAGACGCACCAGCTGAGCTGGTCGCAGGACTGGGTGGCCGATGAAGAGATTTCGCCCAATCTCAAGCGTGCAGTGATCGCCAGCGAAGACGCCGGCTTTGTCGAACATGCGGGCGTGGAGTGGGATGCGATCGAGAAGGCCTGGGACCGCAACCAGAAAGCCGAGGTGCGGGCCGAGAAGGTCAACGAGCGCATCGAGCAGCGCGAGGCCACGCGCAAGACGGCACCCGCCAAGCCGCCCACACGTGCGGTGCCCAAGGTCGTCGGCGGCTCGACCATCTCCCAGCAGTTGGCCAAGAACCTGTTCCTCTCAGGCGAACGCACGACGCTGCGCAAGGCGCAGGAGTTCGTCATCACCTTCATGCTCGAAGGCCTGCTGGGCAAGCGCCGCATCCTGGCCATCTATCTCAACAGCGTCGAGTGGGGCGAAGGCGTGTTTGGCGCCGAGGCTGCCGCGCGCCACTACTTCCATGTGGACGCCAGCAAGCTGTCGGCGCCGGCAGCAGCCCGGCTGGCGGTGATGCTGCCAGCCCCCAAGCGCTTCGAGAAACAACCCGGCTCGGCGTATGTGCTCGGCCGATCGGGCACCATCGTCGCCCGCATGGGCGCGGTCGAGCTGCCCTGATCGGCGCCTGCGGCCGCGCCGCCGTGAACCCTTTGCCCAGGAGCGCTGCATGAGCCAAACGGAAGCCACTGCCCAGATTGCCGCGACCGCCGCCAGGCTGGTGGTCGAAGAAGGGATGGAATACAGCGCCGCCAAGCGCAAGGCGGCGCGTGACCTGGGCCGCCGCAGCAGCCGCCAGGGCGAGCTGCCGTCCAACGAACAGGTCGAAGACGAGGTGCGCGACTACCTCGCGCTGTTCTGCGCCGACACCCAGCCGGCCGAGTTGCGTGCGCTGCGCGAATTGGCTTTGCGCTGGATGACACGGCTGGACCAGCTTGGCGAATTCCGCCCGCACCTGGGCGGCGCCGTTTGGCGCGGCACGGCCACCCGGCTGTCCAACCTCATCCTCGACCTGTATTGCGACGATGAAAAAGCCGCCGAAATTGCCTTCCTGAACGCCGGCCTGGATTTCGACAGCGGCGGCGCAGGCGAACACGAAGCGCTGGTGCTGAGCACCGTCGACCGCACGCCCGGGCTGGCCGAGCCGGTGACACTGCACTTTGTCGTGCACGAGTACCTGGCACTGCGCGGCGCGCTGAAACCCGATACCCACGGCCGCAGCTGGCGCGGCGACGCCAACGCCTTGCGCCGCCTGCTGGCCAGCGAGGCGCAAGACCATGCGCACTGAAGCCGAAGCCACGGCTGGCGCGGACGCCAAAGACGGAACGGTTCGCGACGCCACCTCGCGCCGCTGGCTGCTGGGCCTGGCCGCCGTGGGCGCGCTGGGCGCTGGCGTGGGCTGGCAGCGCTGGGGCTCGTCGCCAGACCCCACCGCCGCCGCGCTGGCACGGCTGTGGCAGCTCGAATTGCCGACGCCGGCCGGTCCGCCACTGGCCTTGCGGGCCTTCCAGGGCCGGCCTTTGCTGGTCAATTTCTGGGCTGCCTGGTGCCAGCCCTGCGTGGCCGAAATGCCGGAGCTGGACCGTTTTGCGGCGACCTGGCAGCCGCAGGGCGGTCAGGTGCTGGGCCTGGCCATCGATCAGGCGGAGCCCGTCAAGCATTTTCTGACGCAAACTCCTGTAAGCTTCCCGATTGCGCTGGCCGGCGCCACAGGCCTGAATCTGGTGCGGGATCTGGGCAACAGCGTCGGCGGCCTGCCCTTTACTGTGCTCATCTCCGCCGAAGGTGAAGTGCACGGCCGAAAGTTGGGAGCGACCACGGAAGCTGAGCTGCTCGGCTGGGCAGCTGCGCTGCGCAAGCGCTGAGGACCAAGCGCTCATCTACATTATTTTGGTCCAATTCATCGCAAAAACCGACCAAAGCGCGTAAAGTCCGCGCTTCCTCAGTCAAGCCAGCGTGGCCTGACAGCTGCTGGAGCGAGCAAGATGCCTCCTAAAGATAGGGGGCGTAACTTCCAGTTAGCGCCAGATTCCGCATAATCCAGCGCTTTGCTGCACGTAGCGTGCAGTCGATTTGGTGACGGCACGGCGCTTGCATGTGCCAGCACCTTCCAAGACGTGCCACCCGGCCGTGACCGGGGCCCTTTCCTTCTTCCTGACAGGAGAAAAAATTCCCATGGACCTGCGCAAACTCAAGACCCTGATCGATCTGGTGTCAGAGTCGAACATCGCCGAGCTGGAAATCACCGAGAACGAAGGCAAGGTGCGCATCGT
>Ga0307514_10000559_pt1 | contig 71060 bp, 74 predicted proteins | sample 16_EM_MG_FD_203088 | JGI IMG/M metagenome (GOLD analysis project Ga0307514, IMG submission 203088) | Populus trichocarpa ectomycorrhiza microbial communities from riparian zone in the Pacific Northwest, United States - 16_EM | ecosystem: Host-associated > Plants > Roots > Unclassified | place...
CCGGGTTTGGCCCGCCAAGAAGCTGCGGGTCGGGTTTTTGGCCGGGTCTGGAACCGAACCGACCCGTTTTTACGGTCCAAACCCGGACCGGTGGCGGGTTACCCGGACCCGTTGCTAACACTAGCAATACGTAGGAACTTCTTCCGTTTAGTTGTCCTAGGTATTTATAGCCGTAGCACTCCGAAAGGAAGCTACACTTCTGGCAAAATACTTCCGGGTTTTTTTCCTCGATATTGTATAACTGGCAGTTTATGCAAAAGCAATTCTGCCTCCGGCAATGTTCGCCACAAGTTCTCTGCCCCAAATAGATACAGCAGAAGTTGTCTTCGCACTTCTGGCACTCCAAACTCATAGATCAGAGCTGTAATCCTAAGTCCTTCAGATAACAGCGTAGAGTACTTAAAATATTATACTGTTACGGGGGTTTTTAGATCCCAATAACTAATACAATATTTATTGAATCTAAGTACAGCCGCCTATCAAATCTTTTTCTCTCCTCGTCTTATCCTAAGACTCAACCTCTTGCCCGTCTTGCAAGAGCTACCTCTTCCGACAGTTGTAAACCTACTGCCGCGTCTTCTAATTCGGTTAAACTGAACCGATGCCAATTTCTGTCTCCTATATAGACGAAGATTAAACTTCCCCGTCGAACAACCACTCCTCGGAAAATTCCTCGAAGGGTAAAACGCCGGTGTTGATGTATCTCAGCACCAGGTATTCGATGTTCTCGAGTCGACAGAAAAGCAAAACCACAGCGTAGATGTGGGTTAAACGGTGCTCTTCCAATTCGGAAAGCAACCTGCCGAAACTCTCGACTTTCTGTTGCAGTGCGTACTCGGCTGGTGTATACCGATGTCCAGGCATACAGCACCCAGTCTCGTGTGTGGTTTAGGGAAGTAATGGTAAAGATAGATAGAATTCTTAATAATATTTTAAGATCGTCTTCGGTGTTCTCTGAAAGCTAATGTGTTCGCTGGTCCTCCCAAATAACTACGCCCAACGCTGGCTCTTTATAGCCGTAGACCTCTCTTGCCAAGATAATGATTATTCCGGCCATGCCCTCTTAGCGCCCGTAAAATAACTCATCGCAACACCCTCAGGTAATTGCGCCATGGCTACGTGGTTTGAAAGCTTACGCTCCTGATAACAATCAGGCCATCCGTTGCCCGATATCTGCTCACCCATGCACATTCAATAACCCTTGCAATCTTTAGAGTCGGTAGTTGGAACATCTACCAACCAAGTTGATAATGCTTATCACCTCGAAAATCCCTCATGCAAGTGAGCGATTTTCTTGCGTCATAGATTTAGTCGGCGACCAACCGATACTATGCCAACGTAGATTTATGACGCGTAAGCTCATATGCGATACGAGCTTACATTGCGATCCAGACCACTCGAGCCAACTAGTGGTGCTCGCTCTAGGCCCTAAGCCTACGTCATATAATCCCTCAGTTACGTCATGCTAAGGTCGAGACTTTTCTCCTGACCGGGGCGTGCTTCTCCTAGTCCTAACCCATTACGGGTAGGGGAGAAGAGTCCTCTTACTTGCATCTGACTATCAACTGCCGTGCGTGATTACCACACATGTCCCGCATAGTTTCTGGGACGTGAACAAAGCACCCCTGCTTTGCGCGATCGATACGAGCTCCCGCTAAAGAGCGTATCGCTGACCAACTTGATTATCTCATGCATAGGTGTTATGCATATCGATGATATGTATGCATCTTGAAGTAACTCAAGTATCATTATCGCTGCTAAGGAGAACCCCTAACAGCTTGTCAGTCATGGAATCCTTAGTGGGATAATCCTTCAGCCGCGGGTCAATCAATTATTGATACCTACGGTCGCACTAGCGGATTCAACTATGATGATGCAATTATGTCGCAATACCTGGGAAGTGAAAAATCTTCAGCAGTGTGCGTATTTATTGACCACCCCTATTAAACCTTGTCTAGCGGCACAACGCATAATTAAGTAGCGATTACGCAGAACTACGTGCGCAGCAAACAATATCGCAACATCGGATTACGAGGGATCTGCCAGCTCATGTGCTAAGAACTTAGAGGAAAGGCGGCACTCTCTGGTCTACCGCAGGTCGAGACCTAAGCATGCAGTGTCTGAGCAATTAATGACATTGGCTGAACATATGAGGCCAGAAGCAAACAGGAGTATTGAGTTAAGACCATATGCATTGCAACGTCCTACTCGGTGTGAATATGAGGTTGACGTATCATTATCGATACTAGTGGAGTAGCGGTTGGTCGCCGATTACATCTATGACCCAATGCCGAATAGGCAAGTTAATGATGAGGCAATTGATAGTGAAGAGCTATTAATATAATATTGCGATAAGCACTGATAAGACTAAGGTCGTCAGATGTTCTAACTACTGAACACATGGGAAACAAGATGTCCAACACAAGGTTCTGAGCGGTCATTATTTGCATTTGATATTATGATCATGAGGATGGCCCGGAAGGGAATGTACTCTCTAGAAACCACTCATGATTGAACATGATAACCAAAGGGACTTCGTGGCATTGTCAAAGGTGCACAGCAGATGATTCCTGAGATAAGCTATCAAACAAGAAAATTGTTATAACGGAAATCCGAAGTCTAACCAGAACTGAGGGTGCGATAATAAAAAGCTCACATCGTTTCCGACGATGAAAAGAACCAGGCTTTGGCAGCAATCCATAGTCTGACATTACCAGCGAAGAATACCTTAAAATATCATTAAGAATTCTATCTATCAAAATTACTTCACTAATATATACTCGTGACTGGAGTGTGTACGCCTGGACACAAGTAGACACAAGCCCAGTACGGAATGCACAAGAGTGTCGAGGGTTTCGGCAATTTGCTTTTAGAATTGGCCAAGTACCAGTTAACCCACACATACACTATGGTTTTTCATTACTGTCAACTTGAGAATATCGACTACCTGGTGCTGAACTTTCTCAACACTGGTGCTGTACCGTACGAGGAATTTTGAAAGCAGTGGTTTTTCGATGGAGAAACGTAATCTTCGTCTATATTGGACACGGCCTGTGGCACAGGTTCGGTTGGGAGAGTTTAGAAGCAGCCGCTCTTGACTCCGAGCGAAGAGAACAGAGAGCACTTGTGCTAGGACAAGAGGTTTAGTCTTATGATAAGCCGAGGAAAGAAAGAGATTAGATAGGCGGTGGTAGTTAGTCAAATGAATATTGTATTGATTATTGGGACTTAGAATACTGCCATAACAGTATAATATTTTAAGACTCCGCTTATTAACTGATTGTCAGGATTGCGAACAGAGGTACTGTTACATTATTAACGGAGAAAGATTCTGCAACCATCATTGCAGCAGAATCAACCGTTATTGCATCAGCTGCACTATACGAAGAAGCGTACGAGATACATAACAACACCAGTGCAGATTTTGCGGTAATGACACTTGTTGCTATATTTCGGTATGAATCAAACAGTCTCAATGACTGAGTTCATATCGAATCACTAGAATCTGTCAAGCACATTGTCCACAGGCAGATTGCGAGTGCTTTATCTGTCAAGAACATCACGAAGCGTCAAGATACAAAGTTGATTTATTAACTATACCAATAAATCATCCATCTATTGTGGTTAGAGATGGCTACCCTAAGGAGCAGGCTTACATATTTGCGCGGGAGCTCAGTCTTGAAACAATCCAGCATCCAGAAGAGGAGCTCCGACAAGTCGCCGGCAGTTCCACAGATTCCAGCATATTGCAGAGGGTACCAACTGATGCTGGAGGCAGCAGGATAACAGGTTCGGCTATTGCGAGAGAATGGCGAACTGGAGGAAGGCGAGGAATGGCTAGGAGAAATCCCAATGTGGGAACAAGATCAGGTCCAAACCAAGTTGCAGGAGTTAACCCAGCAAATGGTACACCTAGTACAAGCTTGGAATGAGGAGAAAGGGCTGATCGAGGAAGAATTTGCTGCCATACTACAAGATTTAGAGTTGTTGGAAGCACAAATATGCACCGAGAAAGCTCGGATTGAAGCAGAAGTTTCCGGAGTTGGAGGCCATATGTTACCCCAACAAGGAATGATTAGCGAAATGCGGCAAGGAATTATGATACTACAGAAACAGGATAATGTCATAATTAAGGAAGCCGGAGATATTTTTCAGGGGATTCATAAGCAGATACATGAGTCCCTGAAAATACAAACCAAGAATGGATCAACACTACTCAACCATCGAAGATCCCTCATGAAGTTTCAGGAAGATGTTACCAAGATCAACTGGTCAAATCTATCCTTAACGTCCAAGGTAGAAGCTATGGACAAGGTTTTGAAGACATTACCTACAAAAGACGATTTATCAGTACACGCTGAAGCTATAAATGAGACTGTAGCAAAAATTCAGTAAGTTAGTACTGGTTTAACGGTGCATATGGAAGAGTAGAAAATGTTAGGAAGCACCACTCACGCACCCAGATCTGTACAAGCCTGGCCCAGTTATACGCATCCCAATAGAACACCCCAAGTGAAAAATCATTTTGAGTACAAATCATCATTAAGTACTCAGGATGATGCAAGTCAATAGTACAGCTTCAGAGGCGGAGACGGTAGTGATTCAGAAGAAGATCCAAATGTTCCGGAGGATAATCCACCTCCGCCGGGGCCACCGGGTCGCGCTCCACCAGGACCTCCGGGTCCACGTCCACCAAGACCTTCAGAAAGGAAAAAGCGAAGGGCGAAGGTTAAGCCAATTATGCTTAAAATCCATATCCGTCCAAAGGAAATCCTGCAGAAGATTTTGATGAATGGTGGATCACTGTACAAAGTGTGATCCAGGATCAACTAGAAAAGGTCGATGATTCTGCAAGAACAATCAATTGGATAGGAGGGTTTTTGGAAAAATATGCGGCAGCCTGGCATGTGCAATGGGAAAGGCAGGCTTTAGCAGCAAAGTTTCGGAAATCATGGACAACCTATCAAAACAATTTGATGCTGAGGTTTGAAGATATGGAAGCTCTAGCTGAGGCTTATGTGGACTTTGAAAAGGTCCGATATGAGGGAAACATCAGGGATATGTTCACGAAAGTCCAGAGGTATAACGATAAAGCTCAGCTCATGGGAGCCAGCCTTAAAATCCTCATTCTGGATTGTCTACCTGAACATGTCTTGTCGCAAATGCATGTGGGTGACCTGACGGGCAAAACTGATCAGGAAATGATTGATATCGTCACCAAGGCAGGACGAACTGCGGAAAAATGGGAAGAAGCCAGGAAAAATTTGGGAACAAGAACTCCGAAGCCCAGAGCAGAGCCAGAATGGAAACCCAAGGACAACATTCGGGTGAAAAAGGATTTTAATCTCCGAAAAGAATTGAAGGAACGAAAGTTTGTCGATCGACAGGTTGGAGGATCAATGACAACCTTTGACACGCAAACCGGAGGAGTTCCACTAACAGTATTCGACAGAACGAAAAAGGCTCGAAAATGTATGAGGTGTGCTTGGCCGGCTAATAGACAAGGCAATCATATAACAATGGATTGCTATCGACGGGTCAAGACCGATACAGGGACAGCAAATTTTCCTTAGCCAAAAGAATATCAGAGGTTGATCGTAGGAGTTTATGAGTTGGTGGAAGATCCGAATGATCTTTATACAGAGTAATCTGATAGCGAGGAGCTTAGGTATACCGCATCAGATAAATCAGAATCATCGGAGGAATCAGAATCATCGAAGGAATCAAGTTCGTCAGAGGAGTCATCACAAAGTATTGCGAATTGGTGGTCAGATTAAGTGTTAGGACTGGCAGCAGAATAAAAAAAAAATTTAGTATTGAATTTTCTCCTCTGAGGATGACTGGAAGGTCGAAACTGCTTGCCAAGTAAGAAGATACGATTACAACCAGATATTATATCATACTCCTTATATGCTAAACCAACCTCACCTCAATTAACCCGTTGTGGTTATGTAATTGTCAACAAGATAGTGATGTCAAAACGCAAAGCAACCATGTAGCTTGCTCCACCAATTGTCGAAAAATCAAACACCTCGACTGGCTACGTTTACCACATGGCCACAAGCAAGGGAGCGAAAGTTATCAAAGTTTCACTCACAAATATAGGCAAACGACCAATCTATAAATTCTTTATAGATTTCGATGGGAAATACTTTCCATTATGCGGCATGCTTGACTTAGTGTTACGGGGGTATTTAAAGTCCCAGTTTCAATACAACATTTATTAGACTAAATACAGCCGCCTATCTCCTTGTCCTTCTCTCCTCGTCTTCCCAAACTGAATCTCTTATTCTCTAAGAATAAGAGCTTACCACTCTTCTTCGTCGGTCCAGAGTCGCTCTTCGGACCACTCTTCGTAAGGTAATACGCCGGTAGTGATGTACCGGTTCACCTCGTATCCGATATTGTTGATAATCGCTAAGAACAAAAGATGCGGGGAGATGTGGGTTAAACCCTGCTCGTTGCAATATAAAATGGTGTCGCCGATAGTTGTGACGACACATTGGTGTGCGTACTGAGATGCAGTTGGTTCCCATGAACACATATAAAGCGTATTCACGAAGGTGAAATACAGAAGTAATTGTGACGTTTGGTAGATAGAATTCTTAATAATATTTTAAGGTGTTCTTCGCTGGTAATGTCTGACTGTGGATTACAGCTAGTACTCTGATTCTTTTCATCGTCGGGGACGATGTGAGCTTTTTATAATCGGTGCCTCAGGTCAAACTTGCCTTCGGTTTTCCGTCATGACAACATTGTTACTTGATAGCTTATCTTCGGAATCAACTGAAATGTTCCGTCGATAGTGCCACGAGTTCCCTTAGGTTATCGTGTTCATGCATGAGCTGTTTTAAGACGTTTCGTCCCCTCTCGGGCAGTCCTCATGATCATGATATCAAGGGCCAATTATGCCAGCTCATAACCTCGTGTTCGACATTTTGCTTCCCATTCGTTCAGTAGCTAGAACATCTGACGACCTTAGTCTTATCAGTGCTTATCGCAATATAATATTAATAGCTCTTCACTATTAATTGCCTCACCATTAATTTGGCTATTCGGCTTTGCGTCAGAGATTGAGTCGGCGACCACACGATACTCCGCTAGCATAGATTATGACACGTTCTTGACTTTGTAATGCATGCGGTATTAACTCAATAAGCCGGTTTGCTTCTCACCTCTTATCTTCAGCCAATGTCATTAATCCCTCATACACGGCATGCTTCGGTCTCGACCTTCCGTAGACCGGGGAGTGCCGCAAGTGATCTCACCGCTTTGCACGTGAGCTTGCAGATCCCTCGTACTCGCATTTTGCAATTACATCTGCTGTGAATGTTGCTCTGTGTTATCGCAACTTAACTATGCATTGTCCCGCTAATCAGGGTTTGATAGGTGTGGCCATTAATTATGCGCACTGCTGAAGGTTTTTCACTGCCAAGTTATGGAGACATAATTGCGTCATCATATTTGAATCCGCTAGCGCGACTTAGTCATCCCTAAATGATCGACACACGGCTCAAGAGTAATCCCGCTAAGGATCACTTGACTGACAAACATGTTCACGTAATCGCGGGTAGGTGTTTTGGATATGATCATCTTTTAAGATTGTGTCATATGTACCTGCTTCCTTCAAACATGCATCATTACCGCTGCTAAAGGAAAACCCCTAACACTTAGGAAGTACTTCTTTTGTTATTTCACCAGAAGTAGCAAAAGCGTTCAAAATTCCGGTGGTAAAAAGGAAATTACCGACAAACGCTTCTGATGTTGGGGAACCCGGGTAACTACTGAAGGCCTTTATACATTACCTCTTGGATTATCCTTTGGAAATCATTGGACGTTAGATGAGACAGGTCATGCATTCGAAGCTATTAAAACTTCTTCGGAGTATTATGCTTTGATTCTAGCTTGGTTTTCGAATAAAAATAAGGCTCAGGGAATTACGCAGGAACTTCTACATTTTCCAATATGTTCCGAACAGTGGTTTCAAAACAAAAATAACATCCCGAATATATCATTACTTAGGAGAAATGGGTGGCATTAAGGACTGATGCCATTCATATAGGAGCAGTATTATTCGAAAATCCAGATGTGGTAAGGAAACTACCACTTCAATATCATAAATAGCTACTTATATTTGACCCTCAGGAGTGCGAGAAGCTGCCAGATAATAAAGAATGCGATCGTCGCATAGACATAAGGACAGCAAAAGAAAACCTTAGGATGGGCCCTAATTATCAACTGACTTTGGACGAAGAACGACTTCTTAAAGAATATCTGGATAAGATGACACCAGAAGGAACGGTTAGGCCATCGTCAAGCCCATTCAGATGTCCAATACTATTTCTCCCAAAACCAATGTCAAAGGATTGAGGTTGTGTGCGGACTATCAACACCTTAATCAGAATACGGTTAAGGATAGAACACCGCTACCTTCAATGCATGAGTTGCAAGATAGGCTTTACGGTGCAGATTTTATTCCGAAGGTTTATCTTAAAGCAGGGTTCCATTTAATAAGAATGTTACTTGGTCAGGAAAATTATACTGCAAACCGAACCAACTTCGGATTGTTGGTGTATACAGTTATGCCTTTCGGTTTGACTACTGCACCGGCTACGTTTTAGCGACAAATCAACAGAATCCTTAGACCGCTATTGGGGATCAAACTGGTTATGAATACGGCAATACACATAGACCAAGATGAAGTAATGGTGGTTGTGGCATATATCAATGATAATAATATAGCCACCAAAGGATCAATTGAAAAACATCGCGGACAAGTGGGCAAGGTTTTCAACTTGCTATTGGAAAATCAGATGAGTGTTGAGATCGATAAGTGTGTTTTCGAACAAACCAAAGCATCGTTTCTAGGATTTATTGTTCCTGGGCAATCAATTCGAATGGGTCCAGCGATGGTTCAGGACATAGTTGATTGGCCTAGACCTACGAATCAGCAAGAAGTATAACAACTATTGTGGTTATAGAATTTCTATCGGAGATTAATTCCTAATTATGCTCAGCTTGTGGCACTAATTACAGATCTGCTCCAGGGAAACGGCAAAGACTTTCATTTTGGAGAAGCACAGGATGCAGCTTTCCTTATGATTGTCATTTGATTTATGTCTGGCAATACACCAATACTCAGGCATTTCGATGAGGAAAGACCAGCACTGATAGAAACAGATGAATCGGATTTTGACATAGGAGCGGTACTGTGACAACGGTTCGAAGACGGCAAGATACATCCATGCGCTTTTCTCTCTCGAAAGCTGCCACTGGCAGAATTCAATTATGACGTCTTCGATAAGGAAATGCTAGTGATAGTTTATGCCCTTCAGAAATGGAGACATTCTGTGTTAGGAACAGCAAATAAAACTACGATATTCTCGGATCATCAAAATCTCCAATATTTCACAAACACAGCAAATCTTAATAGGAGGCAAACTACGTGAGCGGAAGTTGTTCTCGAATTTGACTTCCTTATGATCTACTCAAAAGGTTCTCTTTATGCGACAGCGGATGTATTATCCAGGTGTCCAGCGTACACCTTTAGAGTGGGAGGTATAACCGCGATATTGGGAAAACCAATGCGAGGGCCAGATCAATGGTTAGAAGTTGGAGTAATGGAAATATACGACGAAACTTTGGAATATATTGATATAGGTGCATTGGAAATTACGCTGCTGAGTTCGGATCAGAAAGAAGCTATTATTCAAGATGCAAAGCTAGATGACAAGTATATGCAGTTATGCAAGGCAGTGTCGAAAGGAGACAATGTTGTTGGCAATTATTCGATACAAGAGGAGCTGCTAGCTTGAAAAGGAACAATATATATAACAAAGGCAATGAGGAAAAATGTTTCGAAGTCAGAGCACGATTCAATGGTGGCAGGACATTTCGGCCAAGCTAGGACCATGGAACTTATTAGTTGAAACTTCTTTTGGTCAAAGATGGAGGATGATGTTCGACAATATTGCAATCAGTGTGATAATTGTCAAAGGACGAAGGCTGCCAGGCACGCAAAGCATGGGTTGTTACATCCATTCGAATTAACTTGTAAACCATGGACGTATATATGGACAGATTTCATTACGGATCTTCCTGAATCATCTGGGTATACGATGATACTAGTGGTAGTCGACACGTTCACCTAGATGTCTCACAGTATCCCAATATCAACAAAAGATTCGCCATGGATAGCTAAGGCGTACCATAATAATGTGTGGAAGTACCACGGGATCCAAGCAGATGTCATTTCAGACCGAGGTGGAACTTTTACAGACCAGTATTTTAGGTATCAATATAATATTATAGACATTGAACGGTTGATGAGTACGGCATTTCATCCACAGACAGACAGAGACACCGAACGTATCAACGAAGAAGTCGAAGCTTATTTACAAAGCTATTCCAACTATGAACAGAATGACTGGGGGGAGATTTTAGCAATGGCCGAATTCGCATATAATAATTCAAACCATTCACCAACCAAGATATCCCCTTTTGATCCAAATTACGGCTACCAACCACAAACCAATTGGCCAACCGAAATTCAATTGCAACATCCTGTATCAGAATTGTATGGTCATTGTATGAAGGCGGTACAGGAGACGTTGGGCAAACAGTTGGAAACGGTTCGAGAAGCAATGGCTAAATGTTACCATAAACTGCGAATGACAATAGGGCGAGTTAAAAAGGGGGAATTAGTGATCCTTAACGGGAAGAATATTCGGTCGAAAGGAAATTTCTGCAAACTAGTCGACAAAATGTATGGACCTTTTAAAATCTGATCAACTCGACATAACAATCATTATTACAAATTGGATTTGCCAACTTCTTGGAAAATACATCAGACATTCAAAGTTGCATTGTTAGAACAATACCGTGGGAAGAACCCAGAAACGGAGGTTATTGAAATTGAGGCCGACAATTCTGGATGGAAAATGGAAAAGAAAATAGCCAGTGGTCCCTGGAATGAAGATGTGACGAAGCATGTGTATTTGGTTAAGTGGGAAGGTTATTCGCATAAGAAAATACATGCGAAACATGTGAGAATGTCAATCAGAAAGCGAGAGAATTGTTGGAGGAGTATTATGGGGAGAATGCAAATATGGAAAAGGAAACGAGATTTGGAAAGGAAAAGACAAGACAGAAATACGCGCTCAGCGCAGCAAGAAACAAGACGTGGAAGTGCAGAACAGCCTAAGTTTTACTTTGCTAAAATTGTTTATTATTATTTCGCTATCTGAGTGGTATCTTTTTTTTGTTCACCTGTTCAGACAGAGCTACCGTTGGGTCACCGGTCCTAATGAGGGAGGTAGTGTTAGGGGCTTTCCTTTGGCAGCGGTAATGATACATGTTTGAACCAAGCACGTACATGCGAAGTATCCTTAGGGATGTTCATACGCAAAACACCTACCTGCGAAATACGTGAACATGTTTGTCAGTAAAGTAATCCTTAGCGGGATAAGACTTGGGCCGTGTGTCGATCAATCAGTGAAGACTACGGTCGCACTTGGGAATTCAACTATGATGATGCAATTATGTCGCCATAACTGGGAAGTGAAAAATCTTCAGCAGTGTGCATAATTATTGACCACACCTATTAAATCTTGTCTAGCGGGACAACGCAGAGTTAAGTTGTGATTACGCAGAACTACATGCGCAGCTGACAATATTGTAATCTGCGATAACGAGGGATCTGCCAACTCATTCGTTAAGCGGTGAGAGCACTGGCGGTACTCCCCGGTCTACCGAAGGTCGAGACCTAAGCATGCGGTGTCTGACGGATTGATCACATTGGCAGAAGATATTAGGCCAGAAGCAAACCGGCTTGTTGAGTGAAGACCGTATGCATTGCAATGTCATACTTGGTGTAAATATGAGGTTGACGTGTCATTATCTACTCTAGGGTGGACGCCGATTAAATCTCTAACGCAATGCCGAATAGCCAAGTTAATGGTGAGGCAATTACTGGTGAAGAGATATTAATATAATATTGCTATAAGCACTGATAAGACTAAGGTCGTCAGATGTTCTAACTACTGAACAAATGGGAAGCAAGATCTCGAACACGACGTTATGAGCTGTCATTATTTGGGTTTGATATGCTGATCATGAGGATGGCCCAGAAGGTGACGTAATGTCTACAAACCACTCATGCATGAACAAGTTGATGAAAGAGAATTCGTGGCACTATCAAACGAGCACATCAGTTGGTTCTGGAGATAAGCTATCAAGCAAGAACATGGACATAACGGAAATCCGAAGTCTAACTTCGACTGAGGGTCCGATCATAACAAGTTCACATCGTTCCTGACGATGAAAAGAATCAACCTCTAGCATCAATCCACAGTCAGACATTCCGAGTGAAGAACACCTTAAAATATTATTTAGAATTCTGTCTATCAAAATTACTTCCCTAATACATACTCGTGACTGGAGTATTTATGCCTGGACATCAGTACACACCAGCTGAGTACGCAATACAGAAGAGTGTCGAGGGTTTCGGCAATTTGCTTTTCGAATCGGCGGAGCACGGCTTAACCCACAGTTAGGCTGAAGCATTTTGTTTCCGTCAACTCGAGACCATTAACTGCTTGGTGCTGACATATCTCAACACCGGCGCGTTACATTACGAGGCAGTTTCGAAGGCGTGGTTGTTCGATGGGGCAACTTAATCTTCGTCCATATAGGAAAGGGCCTTTGGCACAGGTTCGATTTGGAGAGTTTGGGAGCAGCTGCTCTTGAGTCAGAGTGAAGAGAATAGGTAGCTCATGTAATAGGATAAGAGGTTGAGTCTTACGATAAGACGAGGAAAGAAAGAGATTGGATAAGCGGCTGTATTTAGTCTAATGAATGCTGTACTGATTATTGGTACTTAAAATACCCCTGTAGCAGATGATGAGCCAACCGTGCTACCTGAGCAAGGCCAGGAGATGTGCGAGCACACCCCATGGCCACAACCTCCGGCGCCTGTCCCACCGCCACAAACCCTGACGCCTCACCCACGACTTCAATCTCCGGAGACTCATACCCACAGTGAGCTGGAGTTTTTGGGTCTTTTGACTCGGCCAAAACCTCGCCCAGCGGCGCCAACTTTGCGGCAACCTAAGGCAGGAGGAAACACCTCGGATGTCGATGTGCAGCACCAGCTACTTAGCCATTTGGCAGAGGGTGACGTTATCCTCGATGGCCCTCCCCCGGATGTCCCTCTCCCTGATTTCCTTCTCCTCGATATCCCTCTCCCCGATGTCCCGCTTCCTGATGTCCCTCTCCCTGAGGTATGCCCGGATGAATCGGTAGGTGAGGAGTGAACCAGTCCTCGGGTTGCAGGGGAGGCGTGAGTTTAGGTTACAGTGAGGTTCTTGTGTCGTGAGTTTCCTTTACGGAATTCTATTCATCTCAGGCACTGATTAAGTCACGTATGGAGGTGTTTTGTACCTTTGGGCTAGGGTTGTGGACTTGTTCGTTTCCTTTGTTCATATCAGAATATTTCAGGCATTGATAATTACTCACATTGTGAGTTATTTGGATTGCGCAGGGTTTATACTGTATGTATTTATAGGATCACAGGACATCGCGAATGCAGTGTTTTTGCAACTCCTGACATGATGGTGTTGGGGCTCAATAAATCTCTCAAGTATCGTGAGCACATACCCACACCTGACTGCTCAGGCCCATCACGAACTTTCGTTCTTTTCTACAGTGAATAGTCCACTCCTCATGGGTCGTCAACAATGCCAAAGAAGGCATCATTCCGTTGCCCCGAATATTTATGCCTAAAAGAGTTCACCTCAGACAGCTGGCGACATAAATATAGGAAATTACACCATCCTGAACACCTTCAAGTTGCAACAAATCTAACTGTTCGTAGCACACCGTGATGCTTTGAACTCACTCACCGTAGTGAATTCAACACTAGAAAAGATTCAGTCGAAGGGTTGAACACGTTTCCCTACCTAGAACACGTTGAAAACATCGCAGACTTGGTGTCCAAACCTCCTCCACCACCTCTGTGACTGATGGAAACATACCCCGGTGCTGCAGCTCCGCAGAGCGATTACATCACTGAGCCATTGGAATGCGACCCTCAGTGGTGCTTTGAGACGAACCTACAGAAAAATCCCTACTACCCCTTTGTGACGCGTGAAGAGTTCAAATATATCCAGTGTAGGATCAAGAAGAAGGGCATGAGGATGTACTATGACAATGTGCTGAAGGAAGAAAACACCACTCAACGTTTCCCAAGCTTCAAAAACGGGGATGGCATCTAGAAGCTCGTTGCTAGCATGCCAGATGATCTAGCTGATGGGGAGAGGGAAATACTCACTCTCGAGGATATGAGATGCAATGACAATCACCATCGCCCTATGAAATACTGGAGTCGAGAAATCATCAACAGCATGAGACGGGTGATTGGGCAGCCAGTGTACGCTGAGCATCGTATTTACGCCCCTCATCATTGGTTTAACAGCGATACGCCACCTAAACTCCTCTATACAGAAATGCACACTGGGCACTGGTGGAGGGAGAGACAGGTAAGAAGAGATACTCCAGGATAATAAAGTGCTAATCGACGTTTAGGTAACGCTCAGGGTGTGGGTTACTCTGGTTCCCATGACTTTCAGGTCTGACGGAACACATCGCTCCAATTTTTCTAGCGATAAGAGAGAGTGGCCTGTATGTATGACAATTGGCAATATATCTTCAAAGACCCGCCAGAAGCCCTCAATGCACAGTGTCATCATAGTCACTCACCTAATGATTCCAAACAATAACTGCAATAATCCTCAGAAGCGACTGGGTGACCAGAGGCAAACAAACCAAGAGGTTCTGAACGAAGGCCTACGGCGGTCACGCCGGCCTCTCATCTTCAAGCACAATCCCAGCGCCGAGAACGGGTATTACACTGTTCTCTGTGCAGATGGCCACTTCAGTGGTTGCAAACCGGTTTTAGCTCATCTCGAGCGGAATGTCTGTGTTTGGTGCAATCATCCAAAGCACGAAGTTGGAGATTATGTCCCTCCTGACAAGCAACACCCACGGCGGGAATACATTCTATATCGAACGCTCAGTGATGCCAACCCCAAGGCAGCCGATGCCAAACTCTGGTTGCGCCATGCTTATTGAGCATTCAACGAGTTTCGACATGTTCCCTGTACTGTGAGCAACCTCGCTAAGCCCGACCTCCTCCATTCAATGCAGATCGGCATGCTTGACCACCTCCAGATGTGGATATTCAACTTCATGAAGACGCATGAACCGCTCGACAAGTACAATTTAATCTGGTTATCCATGGCTGCTTACCATGACCTCACAGTGAAAAATGAGTCATATGAAGAAGTTTCTCAATGGAATGGGCAGGAGATGAAGGAGATGAGCCGGTACCTGCTTGGAGCTGTAACCCAGTCTCTATGATGCGGAAGCCCCACTCCGTGTCTGATATTCAATCAGGCTATTGAGTGCACAGGGGCATTGCTAGAATTCTAAACATATACTGAATTTAAATCTCATGATGATGCAACATTGAGCAACACGGAGGACGCCTTGCATCGATTTCACACCTTCAGAGATGTTTCATACTTAGGCCAGCCGGCAAAACAGGGAAGGCCAAAGCCAATGTCCAGAGATTGGAACGAGTGAAGAAGCAAAAGGTAGACAAGGAAACAAACGCTGAAACGTTGACACCGTCTAAGAAGTGGCGCAAAATGAAATCCTGGCGGGATTATATCAGCCACGAGATAGATGTTTCGAAGGAGTTAGATGCCAAGGTCAACTGTCCGAAGATCCGTAAATGTTTTATAGGGTCGAACAGATTCGTTGTTACAGAGCCTTGCAATAGTATTCTCCCAAGAGACATTATCAAGGACATTCAACAAATGTCAAGAAACGTTGGAACGCCTCCAATCACAATCTCAACTACCTGCTACAAGTAAACACCTCGCAGCATCGCATTCTCCGCTTCGAACTCAGGTAGCTCAATCTCCAACCCATCGCTCAGCGACGGAATAACAACACTGCCACATGCAACCTCCTCCCTTCCGGTGCAGCTCTGACCGCCCCTCTGAGCCCCTAGTCATATGCGAAGCCCGGATTCATGGGACCCCAAATCTGCAGTGATGGAAGCATCCTGACTCTATGATGAAAGACTTCAGAGCATTACTGGACAATGTGCAAGACAGAACGCACCCCGTGGCAACATACAGGGCCACACGGGAGGTAACCAAGCATATGAGTTGTAACAAGACATATATATCGGATGAACGACTGCACCCAATAAAGCTCGGTATTTACCATGGTATTAATGTTCAAGTTGAGGGTTTAGATGGTGGACGTATATCGCTGATGTTTCGATGCACAGGAAGTCAGAGCTGGCACGGAGGGGATCGACGGACCGACTGTATGTGGGTAAAACAACCCCTGGGGTGGTGTTATGGCCTGCTGAATAGGCGTCTTCCGTGGCAACTGCAATGACATTTCAAGATCTTACTCCAAAATGAGGATTGAGCTTTCGTTGAGTACTGGTCAGCCCTGGTGCTCACAACAATACCTGAAAACCCAGGTAACTTGGATCCAGTGTGGAATTTTGTATAGGTGACAACAGCACTGGCAGCAGTTGCTTTGCAAGTTTTCAGCGTGGGAAATATTCTCGGCTGCGAGCATGTAATTCCAGGGATAGCTAATAGTAGTAAGACAGGTGATGGACGGAACGAGCGATGGATTCTCAATAGCCACATATATCTGGCGACTTGGAATGTTGTGTATAATTGGTATAGAGAGAATTGCATTTTGAGTGCAGATAGAAGGAAAGCGCGGAGAGATATTCCCAGCATCACCCATTGCATTGCAATCCCGAAGCAATAGCGTACCCAATGAACCCATTCTGACTTATTATCACTGTTCGCCACAACACCAGAGCAATTGTTGCAAATCGGAGACCAACAGAACGCGAAGACACAGTCAAAACAGCGATCGGAGGGCGATAAACAACGCCACGCATTGTATTCATGCCGGACGCAGAGTAATCTGCCACCTCGGTGTCTCTGACGACTCTGACAGAGCGCGTCCACTACAACTGTGCCATTCTGCCTGAATGGAATATGTTTTTTCTAATGAGGTTGAGTCTTAGGATAAGACAAGGAAAGAACGAAATCATTAGATAGGCGGTTGTACCTAGTTCAATCAATGTTTCATTGATTATTGTGATTAAGAACCCCTGTAACAGTATAATATTTGAAATACACTACACAGTTATCTGAGAGTGGATTATATGACATACAGCTCCGACTACATGACACCAGAGTTATTCCATTTACTCAAGGAACTGTATACATCCGGAGCATACTTCTATCAAAACCCACAACAACCGGGACTACATCTAATCATTATCGACCCAGCACAGATTATTCTCAAACATGAGGTTGGATTACTAGAAGTCCTAAAACAACTTTTACTGTATCTTTTTGTATCACAGAAGCAGCAGCGAACATTGCCGGAGACAGAGTTTCTGCTGCTTCAGCTGCCAGTTATACAATATTGAGGAAAAAAGCCCTGCAGTCATCTGCCAGAAGTATAACAGTCTGGCTGAGAGTAGCACCTACAATCACTTAGGCAGGATTAACGGAAGGGATTCCTATATCCCGCAACAACATTACATTTACCACAACCTACTTGAAAATTGTCCACATAAGGACAAAGCAATAGTTGAGTTGAACAGATTCATACAGCCACCGGATTATAGACACTGAATTAGAAATGGCAGCCCCCAGGAGACGATTGACTTACACAAGCAGGGCGCGAGCGCTCAGCAGCTCGAGTGTGGAGAAACCCCGATCGTGTGTGGGAAGGGCTACCCCAGATTGGTGGCAATAACACGACTGAAGAATCGAGGCCGCCCGAAGGGAATACTTGCTACTAACAGGTCAAAATCAGCTCGACAAAGCACCGAGGGGGCAAAGGGAAATGGAAACGGCCGAAGCAAGTACTGAGTTAGTGCAAAGGCAATTGTCGGAATTCTTTCAACAAATCGTGCATGTTACAGAGGCATGTAACAAAGAACAAGACGTATTGGAGCAAGAATTTGATTCAGTAAGAAATGCAATATTGATTATGGAAAGCTGTCACCAAAACGAGAAAACCCAAATAGACTCGGAGGTTCCGGCACTAGCCTCCATGATGCAATTCGCGAAAGGAATACTGAAAGAGGTTCGATTGGGTATTCATATTTTGCAAGAACAAGACAATGAGATAGTAGGGGACGCTACTCATTCATTTGCCAGAATATGCTGAGAACTCAAAGTCCAGAATAAGAAAATCATTGGTAATGAGCTACAGGTCTTTGCGATTTAAACTTCGGTACAGGCCGTTCAACAACCATTCGGTGTTTTATACCAGAGGATAGACCAGATTAATAGGGTGATGGTGTCTATTATTACGTCTATGAAGGATCATCCATCCAAGAGAAGGTCGCACCAACACCTGGCTGCGATGGAAGAAAAATTAGCACAGGTGTAAGAAATTAATACCGGGGCTAACAACAGCCATGGAACAGTATAAATTCTCCTAGTCAACACCATTTGAATTCCGACAGAGTGCTGCCGGGCCATCTGGGACCCAGCACTATGTGCATCATCAGAGGCTGTCCACTATGCAGTCTCCATCAGTATCTAGTATGAGGGATACTGACAGTGCATCCACCTGGCTTGAAAGGATACGAGGAGAAGCAGGAAGTGGCGGAGCAGCCGGCGGAGGAGCCAACGGAGTGGCTGGAGGTGGAGGAGCAGGAGATCTGCCACAACCAGCGAATCCACAACGATCTGACCGTGGGGGAGCCAGAGGAAGACGAATATCTCGAAGACACAGGTGAATTAAGTATTTAGAATTCACAAAACCTATCAACAATTAGGAACGTAAAAAGTTCTACCGAAACTGCGGCGAAAACTTTCATATCAGGTGGGTATTAGTTCATATCTACATTGATGATCAGCCATGAAAATGTTCGAAGCACGAAAGAACCATTGATTGGATAGGGCCATTAATAACGAGTGATGCGCCGTCATGGCATATTTAATGGCTTAAAGGAACGTTGGCCAGAATACATCCGAGGTCTATGACCGGTTATTTTAATGCACTTAAGCTCAGATTCGAGGATAAAGATGCAAAGGATGAAGCACATGCAGATCTGGAAGGAGTCCAGTACGAAGGCAGCATACAACATATTTTTACCAAAATCCAAAACCTTTAATGATAAGGCTAAGGTTACCTGTGCGGCTTTAAAGAAAATGATTCTGCGGAGGTTTCCTCAGAAAATCCTTAATGAGATGCATACTGTGGATTTGACAGCGAAAACTGACCAAGAAATCACTACCATTTTCATTAATGCGGGGCGAACCACAGAAAAATGGGAAGCTTTCCAGAAATAATCTGGGGCTTAAGGCTACTTTGAAATCATAAGATAAGAAGTATCCGAAATTAATCAGAGATAAATCAGGGAAAAACGAATGAAAGAAACATCCCAGAAGGAATCTGTCCTGATTGGAGGGGAAGAAATTCAAGAAAGACCGCTCAAATCAGACGCCCAGCAAAGAATACGCGAAGACTGAAGGAATAGAACCTTCCGAAATACAGCTACAATACGAAACAGCAGAATACCGTAAATTTGCACGGCCTTCGGATATGAATGGGAACCATTGGGTTAATGATTGTGTTAGGCAAATTCAGCTGGATATTGGAACAGTATACTATCCAAAAGCAAAAGAATATCAAAAGATGAAGGTGGCCGGGATGGACGAATCCAGCAGTACGGACGATAGCTCGAGCTCGGATACTGAGGAGTCAAGTTTGGTAAGTAGGGATGAAACATTCGGGGAGGAAAACTCAGACAGTGAGTATTGGGAGTATGAAGAAGGAGAACAGCAGGACGAGGAGACGGAAAGGAACTGGGGCAATTCCTCATCTGGGTCGGAATAAGCAGTGCACATCAAGCTTGATGGTCGAAAATCAATGTTTGAACATATCAATTTTTCAATAGGAAGACCGTTTTTCCTTTTGTTATATATTTTTGTTTCCTCCGAGGATGAACTGAAGATCGAAACGGCTGGCCCGTAAGGAAATGCGATTCTCTACAATTACCAGCATACTATATAAAATACTTTGCCATACATCTATTAACTTGTTGTGGTTACCCTATTTTCAAAAGGATAGTGATGTCCACACGCAAAGCTTCGGAACCTCTTCTGAGGATACCAAAGAATCGTCACCCATGGACAGATTTTGTTTACTTTCAACTAGCTCTCCATCCCAAGATTCGCAAAGAATCAGCCACAAAAATTGGGAAATGATCTGTGTACCGTTTGTTTAATTATTACGATGGCAAATACTTCCCTTTGGGGTGCACGCTTGATTTAGGAAGTACCTTATTCGTTATTTGACCCAAGGTGGCTCCAGCATTCTTGATACCAGTCGTTAAAAGACTCAGGCTGGATAAATCGGGAGATGTTTCTGGAACCTCACTCCTGACCGAATATTTCATTACCATTCCATGCGAGTATGTTTTGGTAACCATCGTTCGTACAATGAAGAAGATCATACTTTCGAAGTAATCAAGACTTCTGGAGATTATAATGAATTGAGTCCAGCATGGTAGTTGGAAAAACATAAGGCCCGAAGAACAACAACAAGTGATTTACATTTTCCTCATTGCACAACCAAGTGTTATAACCATGGGAAAAAACACACAGAGTATTTGATAACTTATGCTATGAGGATAGCACTTAACGATAAAGCCATCCATATTGGAGCAATACTTCTGATCAATCCGTCTATAGCCCAGAAACTACCTGCACAACATCATCAATTTTTGCTTAGATTCAATTCAAAGGAATTGGAAACACTACCGGATAATAATGGTTGCAATCATCAAATTGAATTATTCGGCCCCAAACAGAAGTTACGAATGGATCTTCCTTATCAATTATCCCAAGAGGAACAAAAATTATTGATCAATTATCTCAATACTATGATAAAGGAAGGAAAAATCCGACGATCTAATAGTACAGTTGGAAGACCTATATGATTTCTACATACACCCAACAGTTGCGGTCTATGTCGTTGCATTGATTGTCGACATTTAAATGATTAGACAAAGAAAGATAGAACACCATCGCCAATAATGCAAGAACTTTTGGCTCGAGTGGCTGAAGCGACATACATTGCCAAGGTCAATATAAAGTTGGGATTTTATTTAATCAGAATCGCACTCGGTCATGAATAATATATGGTTTTCCATACAATGTTCTATCTGTACAAGTTCCTGGTAATGCCATTTGGACGTTGTAATGCACCACCTACCTTTCAAAGAGAAATTGGAAGGATTTGACACCCTTTACTGGGACTCAAGTTAGTAACCAAAACGGATGTCCATATTGACGACTATCAGGACAGCGTTGTAGTAGCTTACGTCGAGGATATGTTAATTGCTACTAAGGGGTCTCTCAAAAACCATCATAGGCAGTTGTCAAATGTTTTTTAACTTTCAATGGATAACCATATTTGCATCAAAATAGACAAGTGTGTTATTGATGTTTCTGAAACCTCGTGATTAGGATGTATGGTTAGTGGCTCAGGCGTCCGTATGGATCCAGAAAAAGCGAGAGCAATTGTCGATTGGCCCTGACCAACGTCTAGCAAACAGGTTGAGCAATTTCTTGGATTATGGAATTTTTATTGAAGGTTCATCCATAACTATTCAGCAATAGTATCACCAATCACAGATCTGCTTCAACAACAAATGAAGATTGATCGGGGGGAAGATCAAGAGGCAGCTTTCTTCAAAATCAGGACATTATTTACATCCAGTAAAACCCTGATTGTCAGACATTACGATCCAGACAGACCAGTGTTGCTAGAATCAGATGCATCCCAGTTCGCAATAGCAGCCATAGTATCACAGAAATTTGAGGATGGCAACATTCATCATCTTAGATATGTCTCAAGAAACCTTATTCCGGCTGTATTAAATTACGCCGTTGATGATGAGGAAATGCTAGGAGTTGTATTTCCCCTTCGAATAAACTGACACTATCTGCAAGGTGCCGAACATAAGACAATAATCTTTTCGGATCATCAAAACCTTATGTACCTTAAATCAGCAATTTGGCTTGATCGATGACATGCCAGGTCGGAAGAGAAACTTCAGTAATATAACTTGCAGCAATTATATCGCAAAGAATCCTCCAATGCAGAGGCAGACATACTTTCTAGGTGCCCAGCGTTCACGTCTATAGAAGTGAGTACATCATCCGTGACAAACCAAACAATGTTACAAATGGAACAATCCATGAAAGTTGGAGCTGTGGAATTAGACCTCGACGATGACTTCGGATTAATTGAATTATCAGCTACAGGAGTTGATCAACTATTACTGGTAGCCAGGGAAAAATTAAGGAGAAAACCATATAGGATGAAAGGTATAGATAGCTATGCAAGCAGGTATCGACAGGAGGAAATATTGATGGGAGCTTTTCAATATCAAATAAATTGGTATTCTGGAAGAATAGAATTTATGGATCTGAGGGATTACAACAACGAGTATTCCAATCAGAACACAATTCGAAGGAAGCAGGACGTCTCGGAGGGGAACCAATATTCGAGTTGTTCAATGGGAATTTTTATTGGTCGAATATGGATCAAGGTAAAAGGAAGTACTCCATTGAATACGATATATTCCTAAGAACGAAGGCCTCTTAACATGCGCAGCATGGTCTGTTACACCTCTTGGAATTGGCATGTAAAAAGTTGACATACGTCAGTACTGATTTGATTACGGACCTCCCCAAACCCGAGTGAGTTACCATCATTTCAGTGTTGGTAGATCAGTTTACCAAAATGGCACATTGTGTTCCGATTAACAAGAAGGACTCTCCAACAGTGACCAGAGCTGGTTTGGAGAATGTATGAAAGTATCATTAATTCCCCGAGGACATTATTTCCGATAGGGATACTACATCAACAGGAATCTTCTGAATAGACATATATAATTACTTCAGAATTATGTGCAGTATGTCTATGGCATATCATGTTCATACTGATGGGCACACAGAACACATCAATCAAGTGGTCGAATCGTATTTACGATCCTACCGCAACTATGCGCAGAATACTTGAGATGTGATGCTTGCGATGGCAGAGGCCGCCTATAATAATTCGAAACAGACAGCAAATAAACCTTCCCCTTGTTATGCACACTACGGATTTGAACTGCAAAATATCAGCCAACGAAGATCCAGTTTCGAAACCCATGGTCTGAATTCTGTGGGGTCTATATGATAAGCATCCAACCGAAACTCAAGGCACGATTAGCAGAATCTGTACTGGTGATGAAGAAGCATTATAACAGGCGAAGAAAAACGATCGATCCATTGATGAAGGGGGAACTAGTTATGCTGAATGCACCGAATATTTGCGCAAAACATAGGTGCAAGAAACTGGTGAATAAAATGCTAGAACCATTCGAGGTGTTGTCGGATCGAAGCAAACTTCCGTATTGTAAGCTCAAACTGTTGGATTCTTGGAAAATTCATCCGGTCTTTACTATGGATTTACATGAACAATACAAAGTGACCGACCCCAAGAAACAGATTATTGAAATCGGAGCCGATGGTGAGGACTGGGTGATGGTGTGAATCATAGCACCCGGACCTTCCAATGCTAATATTCCACGGCATGTGTTTCTGGTTATATGGAAGGATTTTAAACAGGAGGACAATACGTGGGGGACGAATGAAAACATAGCGGAGCACGATATCGGATTGCTAGTGCATTATTATAACTGAAATCCAGTGGTCGAAAGAGACAGAAGGGTTGAGAAGATGGGGAATACAATTAAGAAACAAAGGAAGGATATAAGGAGGAAATATTGGTCAAAGATTTAAGGTGTTTTGTGTGACTATTGTTGATATTTTATTATTTGTATATGGATATGACGAAGCACCGTTGAAGTCAACAGTCGTACAGAAGCAGCTAATGTTAGGGGTTGTCTCTTAGCAGCGATCATGATACTTGATTATGGATACAAAATGCATACATATCTACGATATGCACAAACACCTATGCAGGTATTATTCAAGTGGTCAGTAACATGCTCTGTAGCGGGTGTTCATTTCACTCGCGCGAAGTGTGGGTACTTCGTTCACACCTAGATACTCTGCAGTACATGCATGGTATCATGCACGGCAGTTGATAGTCAAACGCGATTAAGTGGACTCTTCTCCCCTACCTGTAATGGGCTAGGATTAGAAGAGGCACGTTCCAGTCTGCAGATTAGCTTGACCTTAGAGTGACATAACTAAGATATTAGTGAAGTAGGCGCCGGCCTAGAGTGCGCACTACTCGTGACTTGAGTGGTCTAGATCGCTTTGAAACCTTGTATCAGATACGAGTATACGCCTCAATAATCTACTTTGGCATAGTATCGGTTGATCGCCAATTAAATCTATGACACAATTAATTAACTCACCTGCATGAGAGATTTAAGAGGCAATAAGCATTACCAACTTGGTTGGTAGATATTCATACTACCAACTGGTACGTTTGCAATAGATGTCTCAGTTAGGCAAGGTGAAGCTGATATCGTGCGATGGATGGCCTGATTCTGATCTGGAGTGTAACGCTTTCCAACCCCATTGCAAAGAGGAGATAACCTGAGGGTATAGAGGCAAGTTATCACCGGGCGCTAAGAGACGTGGCCCAGATAATGCTATCACACCTGAGAGAGAACGAGGGTTACAAAAAGCCAGTGAAGATCGAAGGATACAGCTGGGATCATCCACAAGTTTAGCTTTGAGAGAACACCGAAGACAATCATAAAATATTAATAAGATTTCCACCTGCTCTACAACTATTTCTACCCTCATACATTGTGGTGAGCAGGCAACGTATGTCTGGTTGACGATTGACAAAATCTCAATACACTCGGCAACTCGTCATCATATTATTCGGTAAACTACTTTCTCACCTGGCCGAAGCTGATTTCACCTGCACTGACCATAATCTTTGTTGTATCGGCGAAAACGAGAATATTGACTATCGGGTGTTGAGATACTTGAACACCAGTGCATCGCCATTCCAGGACTGGGCCGAGGAGTGTTTACACAAAGGTGAAGTTTACTTTTCCTATACGAAGGAGAGGGTCTGTAGAGAAGGTTTGATATATCGCGTTCTTGCATAACCGTTCAAGAGGTTGAGTCTTCGGATAAGATGAGGAAAGTAAGAGATCATTAGTTTGCTGGTCGTACCTAGTTCAATAAATGTTGTATTGATTATTCGGATTAAGAGCCCGCATAACAGAATAGAATAACCTATACCTGCGACACAGTCAGTATACCTAGCAGCGAAAGATGACCTACATTTATTACTGCGTTTTGAAGAATCCTATACGTGTCATTATCAATATAAAGTCTAATAGCTTGCTGTAGCGGCAGCCCCACACAATTGTATAGGTAGTTCCCTACAGTGGACTACAACTGTTGAGAACACCTCCGACGTGATTTTATACCCTTTGGAAGAGGTCATTTCTTACGCCGTAGATTATCAGTATATCTTTGTAGCTCAGTGGCTAGACTCAATCATTTGGTTGCAGAATGGGTCCCGTATGCAGATTGATTACCCACGAGTACAATCCAATGCCAATTGAGCACGGTGCGGTCCTTTATCAGTGACTGCCAATATTCATTCCGATTGTGTGCAACAGATCAGAACGACGATATCAATTCAGGAATATCACCACAGTTTCAAAAGGCGTCTAAAGTGGAATGGAACCAGAACCCTAAGGTACCTCTAAGGACAATTTGCACATTCAAGTGTTAGTAAATTGGGAGGCATTCCCTCAACTATCAAGACCTGATAGGATGCCGGATGCTAGAAGGAACCTGCAAGTCAGTAACCGGTTCTCACAGAACCTAGTTTGGGAAACTAGTTAGTTTACATAGTAACCATAGAAAAGCAATAAGGATTAAACCGAAGGAATCGAGAAACCCAAGCAAGAATGATGAAAGGCTGACCCGGAGTACCTGCGTTGTTCCTTGCCACAGAATAGGAAAGCTGAATAGACAACATTGGATTTTTTCCAGTGGATATGGAAGGAGAAAGATACAGCACGGTTCCCAAAATCGACGCAGCACTAGGAAATTACAGAACAGAATACAATATAGTATCGAGAGCCGTTCAAATTACTTATAGGTAGGTCGTTCGAACACCACTAACAATAACTTGACTTGTTTTATTTTAAAATGTAATTCGAATATCAATGAGAATATATTATATCCTCAGAGTTCAATAAAGCTGTAACATTTGTTATACATTTACTCTGTCAATTATACACAAGGATGATTCACCCCTAGATTGAAGTTCCAACTAGTATATACGTGCAAGTACATATAAGCCTTTCAACGACATTTACCTGTTGATCCTTAAATGAAAATGTCTTTCGGAAGACTGTTATTAACACTAGTTTTGCCAGACTCTGGGTCATATCCATGCAAATCTAGTTCACTCGAATCCTAAACTTCCATTTAAGAAGATCCATCAAGCCTAATCACACTGCATCTTAACTTTCATCCTATATCCTTATCTTCATTCATTGAAGATCATCTGTTACGACAAAGTGGATTTGAATCCTAATAACAGTACCTGATCATTGCATATTGTATTAGATTTTTTCTTCCTAGAATACAGTCGGAAACATCAGTGAGAATCCCTTATGATACAATTACTTATTGTGATTTCTTTTCATCAAAGAAGATAATTCCAATCATTACTGAGATTCCGTGATAATACCATACAGTATTATTGTTACACTTGAACAAAGAAGGCAATTTGAATCTTTAGTGATAATTCCTTATAATACCATACTGTTAGAGGTTCTCCCCAAACTGCGATAATGATACTTGATTATGAATTCCGGATGCACACATATCTATGATACGCATAACACTGATGTATGTATTACTCAATTGCTCCGTAATATGCTCTGTTGCGGGAGTCCATAATACTCATGACAACTGTGGGTACTTCGTTCACACCTGGATACTTTGCGGGAAATGCATGCTTGACATGCACGGCTGTTGATAGTCAAACGTGATTAACAGAACCCTACGCCCCAGCCCATAAAGGGCTAGAATTTGTAGAGGCATGTTTCAATCTTGAGAAAAGTCCCGACCTTAACATACTGTAACTGAGAGCTTAATGACGGAGGCGTGGTCCTGGAGCAAGAACTTCTTGTTGTCGCGAGTAGTCTGGATTGCAATGTAACCTTGTGTCGGATACACACTTACATGTCAATCATCAACATTGGCCTAGCATCGGTTTGTCGCCGATTAAATCCATGACCCAAAAATATCACTCAATGCCATGAGGGATTTATGATGCAATAAGCGTCATCAACTTGGTTCGTGGATGTTGCAACTAGCAACTCGTCCGATTACATGTTGTCTGAGATGTGACGGCATAAGCTGATATCCTGCGATGGATGGCCTGATTCTTCTCCAGAAGGTCACACTTTCACACGACATGGCCGGGACACAATGAACTGCAGCAATGGTGGCAAGTTCTCACCGGTCGGTCAGGGGTGTGGCCGAGATCAGGCTATCACACCTGAGGAAGAGCGAGCGCTATATTGAGCCAGTGTTCTTCGAAGGTATCACCGAGTATGATCCAGAAGATTAGCATTCAGAGACACCGAAGACGATCTTAACATAGTATTCAATATTCTATATATTCAAAAATTCTCCGCTCATTCATACTTGAGACTAGGCCCTATATGCGTTGACATCATTTTACACAGACTCAGAATGCACTATTGATGATTGCCGAGAATTTCGGCAATTTGATGTTCGAATTGGCCAAGCACTGTTTAACACACACTTACCCCGTGGTGTTTTGTTTTAGTCAACTGGAGAATATGAACTACCTGGTGCTGAGATATATCAACACAGGAGCATAACTGTACAAGGAGTTTTTTGAGGAGTGGTTGAACAACGACAAAGTTTAATCTTTCATTATATTGCAGATGCGCTGTGGAACCGTTTCAATTTGGCGACAGTGGTAGCTGCATTGTTGGAATGAGTCACGCGGAAAGGGCAGGCTCTTGTAGTAGGGTGGGCTCTTGCCGAAGGGCAAGTGGTTGAGTTTTAGGATAATACGGGGAGAGAAAGAGAGTATTAGATAGGCGGCTTTACTTAGATCGTGAAACTATTGTATTGATTATTGCAATCAAAAACACCACTGTAACAGTATAATATGTAATGTACTGTACGCTGTGTTCAAGAAGTGCATTCTGCGACATACCGATCTGATTAGATGACACCAGAATTACTCACATTATACCAAGAACTGGCATAGATCGGAGCATATCTTATACAGTACCTAAACAACCCTGCAGTTCATCTTATCGTTACCAATGAACCAACGATTACTATTATACCTGAGTGTGGAGTGCGAGAAGTGGGAACCCAACTTCTGCTGCATGTATTGGGCCAGATGACTTGCAGCAGTCATTGTCAAAGGCAGAACTACTTTTGTGTCAGCTGCCAGTTATACAATTGAAAGGTACAATGTCCGGCAGTAATCGGCCTGCAGTGTAACATCTTGTCAGAGTGTTATGCTTAGAAACATTGTGGCAAGATTAATGAATGCTACTGCAATATTCTACAGAGGTCTTGCATCGACCATTACCAGCATAATAATTACCCACACCAGGATAAAGTAACGTCCGAATTAACCCGACTTGTACCACCTCCAGATTACCGTCATTAACCAGAAATGGTAGACCCCAGACGGAGGCTATTATTCAACAGCCTGTCCCTAGCATGCAGTAATACAAGGATAGAGAAACACCAATCCCCAGCTGGAAGGGCTAGCACAGAATGGCGCCAAGAACATCAATGAATGATGGAGGTCACCCGAAAGGATTACTTGTTACTAAAAAGTCAAGAAGAGCCCGATGTAGCAACATGTGGTCAAGGGGAAGTGGACATGACCGAGGCAAATACAGACTTTGTGCAAAGGCAATTATTGGAACTCGCTCAACACATCGTCCATGTTACACAGGCATGTAATGAACACAAGGACGTATTGGAAGAAGAATTGGACTCGCTAAACAATGGAATAATCATTATCGAGAGTCGGTTCCAACCAGAGAAGATTGAGATCGACTCTGAAGTCACGGCAGCAGGATCGATGATGCAGTTGCGGGAAGCAATGATGGAAGAAATACATTCACGCATCCATGTTCTGCAGGTGTAAGACAATCTGATCGTACAAGAGGCTACTGATTGATTTACAGGGATACGTCAGGAAATGAAAGCCCAGAATGAAAAGATTATTCATAATAGCATTCAAATCTTTGCAGCAACATATTCAGTTCAAGCTGTTCAGAAGTCAGTAGAAGTCCTATCCAAAAGAATAGACAAGGTGAATGGAGTGAGGGCGTCTATTACGGAATTCATGAAGAGTATTGCATCTAAAGATCAATAGCGCCAGCACCAGGTGGTTGTGGACGAAAAATTTGCCCAAGTCGAGAAAATCAGTAGAGGGCAAACGATAGGTATGGCAGATGTTAAGTTCTCCAAGTCCACACATTCGAGTACCGGCAAAGTGCTGTCGGGCCATCGAGAACTCATCAATATGTACATTCTCAGAGATTCGCCGACGTGCAGTCACCTTCAGTATCCAGTCACAGGGATACTGGAAGTGCATCCCCTTGCCTTGGGAGGATATGGGGTGGAGCACGAAGTGACGTAGCAGCTGGAGGAGCAGACAGCGGAGTAGCCGGAGGAGCAGCGGCAGGCGCTCCTCGACCTCCAACAGATCCACCACCATGTGCTGTTGGACGAGCCGGGGGGAGGCATATGTCTCCACGGTAGAGACGAGATAAGCAACTGGAATTCGAGAAACCAATTACGATTAAGGAAACGCAGACGATTTTCAGTAAGGCTGGCAAAGATTTTTATTTCCTGGTGGGTATTAGTCCAGGTCCACATTGAGGATCAGCCAGAGAAGTTCCATGAAAATGAGTGAACTATCGACTGCATAGGATCCCTGATGGATGTCTATGCTGCAGCATGGCATATCCAGTGGCTTGAAGGGACTTTGACCAGAGTACACCCAAAGTCAATGGCCTGCTACTTGATTGCTCTTGAGCTCAGGTTTGAAGAAAAAGACAAATATAATGAAGCTGATGCGGATGTTGAGAAGGTCAGCTGTTGAATGGTGGCGTGTGCTCGAGTACTCAAGAGTGCACGGGCGTATGCAAAGGGGTGTCTATTGAATCTTATAACGAGATATGTCACATCAATATAAGGTTGATCAATAACTAATGGTGATATCTACAAAGTAGTCAAGTTACATCATAGTCCTTGGCATAGTGATATCCCTACTTCCGATCAGCTCGACACTCCTCCAGGATCGCAATCACATCCGTTTCTAACTAAAACCCTAAAAAACAGAGCTGAGGAGCCAATCAAATATTCTGGATAACTTCAAAACAATTGCGCCCAATCAATATACTTTCGGACGGCATTCCCGATGCTTTTTGCAGCTCCAATCCGAATACCATTCCCACAACGATTTCCGTGCGGAGCGAGGCCATGTCCCTGACGATGTCTCATTCCAATCTCGAGGCCATTTCCAAGGCCAATTCTGATCATTCCCATCGCTGCAATCTGCGTCAAGAAGGCGGGCTTTGGCAGTTGCGTTGTAAAGCAGTCAGCAAGCATCTCAGCTGTCGGTACCTAGCTCCAGTCGCTATCTCCATCTCTAGCCTTCTGTGCGGCAAGATAGTACTTGGTTGCAATGTGTGCAACTGCATTTCCACAGTAGATTCTGTTCTTAATGTTAAAAGTCGGTGACTGTGAATTGGTGAACAAGTGAGGGATAATCGGGATGCCGAGCTAGGTCAGGAAATGCAAGATATGTGTGGGTCTCATGCAGCGTACTCCGAAGGCATCGTATTCGGCATTGGTCATTGACAGGGGAGGGGACTTCCGGTTTCTCGGTCCCCAGTCCATAGCTCCTCCGAAGTAATTCCCCTGTCCACTTGCTAATTCGTAGTCATCCGGGCATCCAGCATAGTCCGAATTGACATAACATCCATGTGCACTTTCTCCTTTGAGTGCTCATTCAAAGCGCTGTCCCCAGTCCCTTGTGCCCTTCTGGTACTGAAACACATGGATGATAGCTGATGCGCATTGCTCAGACTGTGATTATACCGGCTGAGAACTGCGATGGCATCTGCGATATCGGGCTCAGTGGCAGTCATCACGTACATCCGGCTTCCAATCATCGATTGGGATCTGGGCGGATAGCATGCTTCTATGTTGGGTTTCCTCTCGTGAAGTTTCATTGCCTTTGGCGATGCATGTGGCCTGGACACCTCCGTTCAGAACTGCGCAAAGATATTCGAAATGTAGCTGTGCTACTCGAAGTCGATCATTTCCGGATCCCGATTGCTTTCGATGCTCATACCGAGATGGAATGAGATACTCTCGAGATCATGCATCCGGAACCTCTTTTTGATCTTGTACTTGACCTACCCAGCACAACCTCATTAGAAATGATGAGGAGATCAGTGACGCACAGAACGACCGAGGCAACTAAGTCTTGATCCATACTATAGAGGACGAACAGGCTTCCGTCGACGACTGATGCCACAAACCCAATCGCGATCATGAGGTCTTGGAAAGTGCTGAAACCAATGTGCGAAGACAGTTTCAGGCCATAATGAGACTTTCTGAAGCGGAGTAACATCTTCCGTGAAATCTTTGACCTTGAATAATTGTATTGGCTCCCAGTCTGGAGCAAACAAATCTATCCCTGTGGCAGGTGCATATAGATTACTTCTCCCATTTCAACTCCCAAGAAATCCGGGCAGACGTCCATTTCAGCGATCTCGAGATCATAGTTGGCGGCAATTGGAAGTGCCAGCCTGCCATGGCCCACTAGAGCAGTCGGTGCATCCATAGGCTGGTAGTTGATGCCTTCAATTTGGGGATTTCCTACAAAGACTAGCCTGGCCTTGAACCGTTTCACATTGCCTGCTCCATTACGCTTGATCATGTATACCCAGTAACTTGGCAAAGGCATTCTCACTTCGGGAAGCTCCATGAAAGATACAAAGACTTGATGCTAACCAATTGCATCTAACTCTTCTGTCATCGCTGTGTCCCATTTGTCGGCGAATGGAGACTCAGTTGCGTCTGTATAAGACTGTGCATTGTTGATGCCATCCTCGTGATCAGGATTATTGTAAATCGCAGCTGCATTGTTGCTGGGAGTCATGTCCTCAAATTCCTCAACTTCAAGAACCAATTGTGCGGTCTTGGCCAACTTACCAGCGCGGTTTCAGCGACTACATGTAGCCAGCAGCGTCCATGCAACTTCAAATGGCTGCTCAAGGCCTGCGAAGTCGGGTGATTTCTGTTTCGGATTCAGATGGTCCAGACGTGAATCGTTGTGCAATGGCTCCTGCATATGATTTTCGGTTGATTTTATCTATCGGTCTCGGTTTGGGTTCCCCAAAGACATCTCGGTAGAAGTCCTGATTCAAGATCGCTTTAGCTGTAGCATTTGGCGCTGTGTACCACTTCCCGTCTCTGAATACTGCATGTCGGGAGTGGTGAAGCGTCTTGGCCAATGGATCATATATGAAGTACAGCTTGGACGATACGCTGTATCGAACGAATTTGGCGAGAGTGGCTGTTTAATCCAGCTTCTTTGTTTTTTCTGTCGGAACATGGTCGACAGACTTGCAACGGTACGCACTGAGGTGATGCAAAATTGTCTTCCTCCCATGCCAGGTATTCTGTGGGGTTTTACCAACTACTGATTGCGTTGTAGTGCTGTGCTTGAGATTGACTGCCACACAGACTGCAAATTTCCAGTATTTCTTCAAAGGTCCAGCATCATCCAGCAGGCATGATACGCACTCCAGGATCGTGCGGTTCGCCTGTTCAATAATTGCATTAGACTCAGGTGAATAGGGTGTCGTCATATCCTGTGTTATGCCCTCTGATTGTCAGCATTCTGTGAATTTCTTGGAGGTATACTCACCGCCTCCATCTGTACGAAATTGCTTCACTTGCTTGTCTGACTCCTTTCATGTTACAGGCTTCCATTCGATGAATATGTTAACGGCTTCCGACTTGCACTTCAAAATGTACTCATCTGTATGCCTCGTGGCGATGACAATGAAGAGCAGCATATATCGAGCTCCCCCGATGGCTGTTTCCAGGGGATCACATATGGCTGAGTGCATTAGCTGTAGTGGCTCAGTAGTGTGGAAGGTCACGGGAGTCTTCAGCTTCCAATGTGACTTGAACTTCATGTAGCCCACCCAATCGCACTTCCCAGTCATCTGCGGAGGGTCGGCATCGATTTTCAGCAAGATGTCCAACGCCTTCACAACAATGTGGGCCAGGCGGTCATGCCATGACATCCGCTTCTCTGCATTGCGCCAAGATGCATGCCTAGGCGTCAAAAGTGCTGCCACGCAGCGGTTGTTGTTGCGGATGTCGGTGTATTCGTGTGATTCCACAGCTTGTTCCAGAATGCGATCTCAAATATATAGGTTATCAACCTCAGGTGGAGAGGAAATCGATTTGACACGGTGATTTTAGAGATTGAGACCGTAGTAATTCACCTGTTCGACTGTGACATCGTTGTCGGTGAACTGAGACTGTGAGATAAGGTTGAACGATGGCAGCAAATACACCACTTTTTGGAGGATGATCATTTCCGTCTTTCCATCTGGCAGCTCCCAAATCAACCTAACACTTCCATATTCTGATGCAAACAATATGACTCCATTGTATCCCTTCACCTCTGTCATCTTCGGAGCTTATTCAGTGTAGATCATGAACATTGAGCGATGGCCAGACATTCGAGTCGTACATGCACAATTGATGAACCAATCACTGGATGAAGCACTTGAGTTGGGCACCATCCAATAGGTCACGATCCAAGTGGTGAGAGTTGAATTAGCTGATACTTCTGTTGATGCTTTTGCTCCAGTGTCGCCAGACATTGGAAGATCACCACTTCGCATGCCCAAGCAGTTGTCAGTGGTATGCCCTCACCGCTGGCAATGAAAGTACTTCCGGAAATCCTTCTCTTTTCGATCATCCTTATTATCTCTCTTGTCATCTCTCTTATCCCTCTTTGGACTTCTGCCGCCTTTAATGTCTTTACCGCCATTACCACCACCTTTGCCACCCTCCTTTGCAAAGAGCGGATCTTCTGGAGCAACCCTATTCTCTCTCTTGATTGCCGCTCAATTTTCGTACGGGCTTGGCAACTATCACATCACGAGTGGCGGTTATAGTGACGTTTTTACCCATCATGAGCTCCAGGAACACTGTCAAGTTGTCATTCCTTTGGATTCTGTGAACGCGGTACTGGATGTTCTCTTGCTCACACATCTTGGCGATTGGCTTTGCATCATCCGCATCAGTGTCAGTAGTCGATGGCCAGCACAGAGAAAGCAATCCAGGACATTCCAAGCCATCCGCGATGCCTTGTTGTCGACATCTCCGCAGTCCAGTAGCTTGATGCTTCAAATGTCTGTCCTAAGCTGAAACATGTTGAGCTTCAACTATGATGTGTAGGCAGAAGCCAGCATTTCGCAAAGCGTCTTTACGTCCTCAATGACCGTGTATTCAGCTTGAATCTTCGCCTCCATGCCGAGTAGGATAGTCGATCTAGCAACACCTACGATATCCATCCAGTCTCTGAAAGCGGCCTTGCCAATGGCGGTCACATGTGCTTCTGGCTCGTCCGGCTTGTCATTGTATTCTTTGATGATACCATACACAGGCTTCTTTGCGATATGTATGGCCATCTCAGTTGCGCATTGTGCATAGTTCCTGCGATCGAACTTGTTGATGGTGATCATATTCGAACTCAATCTTTAATGAGGGGTTATATCATGTATCACAATCATCAGTTAAGGTTATCTATCAGACTGTACGCGATGGGTTGTGTCCCGCAGGTGCTGTCATAATCATGGCGGGATGCGGGGTAATTACTTCCTGTATACAGACCCTTCTCTGTCACGATGTTGACATCTATTCGACCCATACTAATTCAAGTATTAATAGTCGATTGTCATTTCCATGCCAGGTTACATAGTTTATTCAATTGTGTCGTGTGCTCAAGGAGTCGAGTGTTCGCGGGTGGATGTTATGGTGTGTCTATTGTATCAAGTAACAAGACATGTTGCATCACCACAAGGTCGATCAATGACTAATGGTGCTAACAATATAATTAGCAAGTTCCATCATAGTCCTTGCCATAGTAATATCCGTACTTCTGATCAACTGAAGATCAGGCATCAGGGTTGCAAACAGGTTACGTTTACCCAAATCCAAACCTTTAATAATTAGGCAATGATCACTGGCACGGCTTTAAAGGAATTAATTCACAAAAGAATGACTAGGATGGATGTTGACTAAAGATTTTGGGAAGACTGATGTGATAGAGTTTTCGGACATTGAACAATGGAGGGCAGCAGGAGAATGCCTTTGATGCGCATGGCCCTGCGATAAGAAAGGCAATCATTGGGTGAAGGATTCCGTGGGGCCAATTAAATTGGATAAAGGAACGGCAAGATATCCAAAGAAAAAGGAATATCAAAAGATGAGAGTGGCTGGGATGGAGTTGGGCAGCAGGGAGGAATATGAGTCGGATTCGGAGTCCGACAGCTCGGGTTCCAATGGCTAGGACGGAAGCAACTCAGAGGAGGAATCAGATTCTGGGGATGAGGATGATGAAACAGATGGTGAATGTTTGGATGAAGTAAAAAGGAATGGGTACCAAAAAGAAGAGAAAGAAGGGAATGGGTGGGATTGACCACCAGATTCGGAATCAGATTCGCAAGCCACATTAAGCTTCAAGGTTGAAAATTAATGATATAAAACTCATCTATATTAATAGGAAGACCTTTTTTCATTTACTAAAAAGATATTTTCCTGTGAGGATAATTGGAAGATCGAAACTGCTGGCCTGCCAGGAAATATGTCTACATACAAATTATCCAACATACATCCTACAAATTATCCAACAATACGAGTTGTGATCACCAAATTGAATTACTAGGCTCGGAAACTCAGCCACGAATTGGACCGATTTAGCACCTCTGGCAAAAGTAAGAGAAACTATTGGTTAAGTACATCGACACAATCATAAAGAAGGGAAAGACCCGACCCACCAGCATTATGGTGGGAAGCCGTCATAGTCTGTAGGTCAGCCCAATGGCCGAGGTCTACGACTTTGTGTCAATCACCGACATCTGAATGATTACCCAAGGAATAATACGACACCATTACCAATATTGGAAGAACTAACAGTTTACGTAAATAAAGCAACACCTATTCCAAAGGTTGATCTGAACTCAGGATTCCATTTGATAGGGATGGCATTGGGCCACGAAAAGCCATGGCTTTCCGTTCAAAGTTTGGGCTTTTGAAATAATTGGTTATGCCTTTCGGACCTTCTAATGCGCATGCTACCTTTCAAAGAGAAATCAACAGTATCCTACAATTTCAATTCGGATTTGACCTGGATGTGAACTCCAACATCCGCCTTGGTGAAGACAAGGGAATCGTGGGAGTAGCTTGTATTGATGACATATTGATAACTACAATGGGATTGCTCGACAAACACCACAGACAAGTTTCAATAGTGTTCCAGCTTTTGATGGACAACAATATGTGCAACCATATAGGTAAATGCGTTTTCGTTGTTACAGAAACAACATTTTTTGGATCTGTGGTCAGTGGATCAAGTGTTCTGATAGATCCTGATGATGGGAAGGCAATGGTAGATTGGCCTAGACCAACGTCGAGGATGGAAGTTCAGCAACTGCTGGGCTTATGGAATTTTTACTGAAGATTTAAACATAATTTGTCAGCCATAATATCACCAATTACGGATTTGCTTCGACAGGATATAATGTTCGGTTGCTAGGATGCTGAGGAGGTGGCTTTCCTGAAAATAACCATAGTATTTACATCCGGAAACCCCCTGATTCTCAGACATTACGATCCAGACAGAGCCACATTGCTAGAAATAGATGCATTCGACTTCACGATAGCAGGCATATTGTCGCAAAAGTTCGAGGATAGCAAAATTTACCCGGGTAATTTCATATCAAGAAAGCTTACAGATCCCAAACTGAATTACGATGTGTATGGTCAGGAAATGCTAGCGGTCGTATTCTCCCTTAACAAGAATCGACATTTTCTTCAAGGAGCCGAGAATAAAACAATCATTTGGTGGACAACCAAATCAATATATAATGGAAATCAGGAGTATTGCTTAATCGAGGACAAGCCAGCTGGGCAGAACAACTTGAGCAGTATCATTTTCAACTGCTTTATCAGATAGATTCTTTGAATGACACAGCAGATACACTTTCTAGGTGCCCAACGTTCACCTCTTGAGCAGGGGGTACAACTTCAGAAACTAACCAGATAATGTTGGAGAAAGAGCAATCATTAAAAGTTAGGGCTATAGAATTGAATCTCAATGATGGAATTGAATCAATTCAAATATCACTCAAGAAAGTAGAACAGCTATTGCCAGAAGTGAATGAATGGTTTAAAGAAATAGCCAGGCTAAATGACAGGTATACAGTGCGATGTAAGCAAGTCTCATCAGGAGGAAATATCGACAAAAGATATTCGATCAAAGACAAGTTGTTGTGCTGGAAAAACAGGATGTACGTACCCGAATTTCTACGACAAGGGATAATTGCGTCAGAACCTGATTGGACGATATCAAGACATTTCGGTAGAGACGGAACACTCGAACTGGTTACAAGGATTTTCGACTAGACAGATAGAGAGCACGATATCCAGAAGTAATGTACTGCATCTGATATAACTCAGATCACAAATACTGCTACACATATGATGCATGGTATTTTACATCCGTTGGAACTAGCATGTAAACCAAGGACATATATTAGCACTGACTGAATCACAGATGTAGCGGAATCCATGAGTGCGACTTTGATCCTGGTTGTGGTAGATCGGGTTACAAAGATGGCACATTTCATTCCATTAGGGAAAAATGATTCACCAACAGTAGCATGAGCTTAATTGGGAAAGGTATGGAAGTACCACCTCTTTCCAGAGGATGTTGTATCCGACAGTGATTCAACGTTTACGGGAAGCTTTTTTACCAATTTGTATAATCACCTAGGCATTCAGCACAGTATGTCAACAGCATATCATCCGCAAACAAACGGCAAAATGGAACGAATCAATCAGGTGATCGAGTCATATGTACGGTCCGGTTGTAACAATGAACAAAATGATTAGGCATCAATGACAGCAATAGCGGAGGAGGCTTATAGTAGTTTGAATCATGCGGCAACTGAGATATCCCGCATTTGTGCGAACTGGGGATTTGAACTGTGAATGAACTGGCCTATGGAGATTCACTTCAGAAATCCAGAATCTGAATACTATGGACACTATGTGAATGGAGTCCATGAAAAACCCAGAGAACGGTTGGCTGATTTGGTCGAAATGATGAAGACACATTACAACATGAAATGACATTCCAAGGATCAGCTAAAGAAGGGAGAGTTCCTTAGGCTAAAGGGAAAGAACATTCGAGCAAAGAACACGTGTAACAAGCTGGTGGTTAAGAGTCTTGGACCATTCAACATCTTTTCGATAGGAGGAAATTTACTATACTGCAAGCTTATGCTACCCGGTTTGTGGAAAATTCATCCAGGCTTCAATGTCGATCAGCTAGAACGATATGGTGGTACCTATAATAAAAATCAAGTAATCGAAATCGAAGAAGAAAGCGATGATTGGAAGATGTACCCAATAATAGCTAGCGGACCCTCAGACAATAATTCCATAGGATATGTGAATCTAGTTAAATGGAACGTTTTTGTGCAGGAAGAAACTACGTGGGAAATATATCAGACTGTAGCAGATAACTACCTAAGGTTGTTAGAGGATTATTATAATAAGAATACACCGTTAGAGCAGGATGGAAGATATACCGCAACTAAAGAGAGTGAGTAAAGAAGGAAGAAAATATAAGGAGATCATACGGAAGCTAAAGGATTTGTTTACTATTGATCTGATTGTGTTATGTAGCATTGTCATAACGAAGCACTGTTGAGGTCACCAGTCTTACACATGCGGTTGATGTTACGGATTGTCCCAAAGCAGCGATAATGATACATGATTATGAATACTGGATGCATATATATCTCTGATATGCATAACAACGATGCATGTATTAGTAAAGTAGTCAGTAATATGGTCTTTACCAGGATTTCAATATTTCTCGCGCGAAGTGTGGGTACTTCGTTCACACCCGGATACTTTGTGGAACATGCATTGTTGTTATGCACTGCAGCAGATAGTAGAATGTATTTAAATGACCTCTTCTCCCATACCTGGAATGTGCTTTGATTCGGATAGCCATGTACCTGTTGTGAGAAAAGCCTCAACCCTAACATAACTTAACTGACAGATTAATGTCATAGGCAGTGGCCTGGAGGGAGCACAACACATTGGCTAGAGTATTCTGGATCGCAATGTAACCTCATATCGGATACGAGCTTAAGAGTCAATAATGGACATCAGCAATGTATCGGTAGGTCTCTGATTGACTCTATGACACAATAAAATGACTCAATGGCATGAGGGATTTAAGAGGCCATAAGCATCATCAACTTGTGTGGTGGATGTTTCAACGACCAACTCATACGATTGCAAGATGTCTGAGATAACAGGGAATAAGCTGCTTTTGCGCGATGGAGGGTCTGATTCTTATCTGGAGCATAAAGAATTCAAACCACATTGCAATGACACAATGACCTCAGGGAATCGTGGCAAGTTATCGCCGGGCGCTAAGGGGTGTGGCCAAGATATTGCGAGCACACCTGAGAAAGAGCGACAGCGAAAACGAGCCAGCGTTGATCGAAGAAATAATGGAAGATGATCCACAGGATTAGCTTTCAGAGACACTGAAGACAATCTTAAAATATTAAAAAGAATTCTATCTACTCAAAATTACTTCCCTTATTCATACTTGAGACTAGGCACTATATGGCTGAACATAAATATACTCAAGCCGAGTATGTACTGCAGAAAGTTGTTGAGAGTTTCTGCATTTTGCTTTTCAAATTGGCCGAGCAACGTTTCACCCACACCTATGGGATGGTGTATCACTTCTGTCAACTTGAAAATATCGACCGCCTGGTGCTGACATATCACAACACAGGCGCATTACCTTTTGAGGAGTTCTCGGAGGAGTGGTTGTACGAGGACGAAGCTTAAACTTTATTTATAGTGAGGACGGTCTTTGGCACCGTTTTGTTCTGGAGAGATTGGAGGCTGCGGCATGTCAATTAGCCACACGGAAAGGGTGGGCTCGTGCGGAAGCGCCACAGGTCGAGCCTTCGGATAAGAAGGGGATGGAATGTGAACATTAGATAGGGGTCAGTACATAGATCTAATAAATATTGTATTACTGAAGAAATCTGTTCAGGTAATATCAATGTAGTACTATTGAAGATACTTATTTACTCAATTGATATCTGTCAAGGTAATATTGACAAAGTAATTTCGAGGATAGTTAATTACTGAAGTAATAGGCGAAGATACAATTTCTATGGCAGCAATATCAACTGTAAGCGTCTTATGGAATTGGTGGTGTCGGAATATTTGGATCTTGGCGCACACTAGAATTTGTCGTATCGGTATAGTTACATGTTGTTGCACTATACAATTGGTAGTGTCAGCATAGATGCATATTATGGCACCGTAGTTTTTAATATCATCTGATGTTCATGTACAACTTGATGGAAGTGCCATCCCAGACCTCTAAAGCAATAATCTCATTATTTCCAATATATCAATGTCCCAGGGCGACGGAATGGCTAATCTCATCTGCGAACACATTCTCCTACTATTACCATAACTCAGTTTGCTGTGAGTTGATTATCTCTCCAAAAAACGACGACTCGTCATCCTAGTCTAATTCCTTGTGTGGTTGTGTTATTCCCTCCAAACACCCGTTATTTCCACCTTCTGTCTTTCATACCTACTCAGCATCTGTTTGCACCTTCTCGAATATTTTCCCATAAGAATCTTTTCCGTCATTCCAGCCATAATCACTTCGTTTGAAAAGACCTTGGTTATGACCACCGTTATAACAGCTATCATTTCCATCATTATACATCCTCCAGTCGCAAGGTGTATAGTTATCAATATTCCCATAAGTACTTTTGATGAATTGCTCACATTGTTGAATCAATTCCCAAGGTGCTGACCATGCATTATTTTTCAACAATGAATAGTATCGCATGTGCATAGATTGTTCCATAATGCTTTGTAATTGAATCATTATTACTGACATGGCAATCATCATTAATATATCGTGAAGTCTCACAATTAGAGGACTGGTAAGGTGTACCACTGGCTGCGTTTTTACCCGGATTTATGGTCCTCGCAATATCACCTATCTGGCATATTGCATTCTTTGCTGTCACAATCCTACTTGTCGGCAAACAACTAATATTGTTTCCAGTAGTCTGTGAACAGGCTATCGTCAATCATTAGTAAATTGCCGTTGATAACTGACTGTAAATAATGTTCAACACAAGGTGTGGGTGTCTCTGGGTCTTTGTGGAATAACGTATTATTCCAAACATTATGCAGTTCCTCAGTTACTATCATATAAATTGAATCCATCATATCAAGAGGTTTGTATTCAAATGAATCAGTGATAAATCTGCCAAAATCAAATATATTGACTAACTTTAAACCAATCCTGTCTAAATATTGCAACTTCTGATGAATTTGCAGAATTGCAATCTTGGTTATAATATTCAGCTTGTCGGTCCCAAATGTTTGGTTCTTTATCATATTCTACAGTATGATTTTGTTGATTGAAATACCCTATTATAGTAACCGGTATCCTAAATGGTATTGTAACTGAACGATTTGGTAACTTGGAAGAAGCTACTACCAAACCATATATTGGTGATTCCACAAAGAAAGCTCCTTCCTTGTTCAATCCTTGATAACCCTTGAGCTCCACCTCTTCCATCTGTTGTATAATACCCAGGAGAATTATGTCCATAATTAATACACTATTAGGCGGGTGCCTTGACATCAAATATAATTACTTATGCCCAGCCCAAGATAGGGATTTCCTGAATTATTCTTTCTTTTTGGAACAGGTGCAGTTCCTTTTGCTACAGGTGTCCATGGGAAACACTACTACATATTCTGTCCACCCAGGAGATCCCTAGGCTAAAAGCGAAGTTGACACAAGTTGCCTACTGTTCGTGACTTAAGCCCTGAGGCATCACTCCGATCGGTGTGAGTTTTATGGTTTGTAACTACCTGCAGGTTTCCCTTGACTCGCTTTGAAGCTGGTCTTTGCGATTTTGATTGCGTGACTCAATAGGGATGTCATTCCGCTTAGCTTCCCATTCCAATCTGAATGCGTCCCAGTACATTACCATACAGTACTGCCAATTGCGTTGAGTTGACTCCGATTAATACTCCGACTCGGTTGCAGAAACTGAATTGTGAATTTTATGTTGTTGATCTGGATGAACAATATTCAGGTTATTTGTAAATGTACTCATAGTCAGTATACCAGCTTGTACTCCGAGTGTATCAATATGCATAATTAACCCCACTATTAGCCCAACAACGGATGATATCCATCTAATGCTTTGAACCAGGTGAATGTACAGACTACTCCTTGCAAAGGCTATAGTCATTTCGGTAGCATATACGATCACATTCTTTTCATTTTCAAAAGAGATTGTGCTTCCCCGGATTACTTATATCAATGGTCCGTTGCTGCCGTAACACAATGCTAAAGGATTTATATCTAGATATAGCTATCATAAAAACCCAATCATAAATTAATGTCTTCTTTTGTTGGTAGGTATTTGAACTGTTACACTGGTAGAGCTTGTTATTCTCAATGCTGGAACAATGTAATCTCTTTGTAGAACGTTCTTGGAATGTTACACACACACCCCAATAGTTCGTTTCCCTGATTTTACTAGCAATTTGCTTCGCCTCTTGGAGCCCCCAATCAACGCGTATTGGTAGAGATTGGCGCGAATCCACTGGTTTATTGTGTTCCTGGTGGTGCGGTATTAAAGCGTTACACTCCTGATAAAAATCATGCCACACCCTCACAATATCACAGATCAGATCATAACTTCAACATGAACATCGTGCCCAGTTGAGATTGGGTAATTGAAACAAATATCTGTTTTTGATCAGATCGTGCATTCCGCGAATGAATTATCAGCATTATCCAAATCGGTGCAGAAGCCGCACTCAAACCTCCCAGACACTCTGCTAGCCCCTACCAGCACTTCTAAGTACTTCTAGAAGCTCGCAGGCCCCCTGGAGCTTTGCAAAGCTCTCTTAGAATCTGCAAGAGCATTCTCAGGTGCTTCTGAAAGCACCACCAGTGAATGATGTGCATTCAGGACGCTACGAGATTGGACAATTAGGATAGTCATGTTTTGAAGCGGGTGGGACCTCTGCGCAGGTTTGGGGATGTCATCAAAAGCAGCTCTGAGGGAGACATGGTGCTGGATTCTCAACGCAGTAGTTCTGAGGGTTCCATAAGCACAAGGTATGTCCTCTATCATATTCATCATTGTTACAGTCACACAATTTACTACCTCATCATATGCCATGTGGTCTTTTAGAATCTCAATATCTATATATATGGTCAATCTCGCCACAGATGGTTGTCGAGCATAACCGGAGACGCCCATTGAGAGGACCTAGAGATGCACCACTTGGAGGCCGTTGTGGTGAAATGACAGAGCTTGAAGGCAGAGAGCCGACCATCAACATTTCGCCACACCTCTCGCAACATTTTAACCTCATTGTGGAGGGAGAGAGGTTCAAGCTCATGGACTGTACGAAGCAGGTGAGAAGATATGTTACCTCCTGCCCGTGAGGATCCATATAATTGCAATGATCCAACACATCTCCAAATGGGGAAGTGATAGAAAAAGTTCGAAACAATAGACTGTGTGTTTTCGTTGTATCACCTGATGTAATATAAAAGAGATGTCTATCTACATGGGGTCTGCCAAATATATACTCCGCGTTGCTCATTCCACATCTTTTACCCATGTCTCTCTGTGCACCCACTATCGCTCCTGACTACTGTTCTTCGAGAGCGTTATCGAGTGAGTTTGAGGATGTACTTGGAGGCAATGATCAATCGAGTTTGGAGATACCCTGGCAGGCCACCATCGATCGAGTCTGGAGTGTCAATTGGGGGCCGAGATCGAGCGAACTCAGAGATGAACTAGGAGGCCCCGATAGAGTCAACTCAGAGGCTCACTTACAAGGCGATGATCCACTGAGTTTGGGGATGCACAGGAGGCCATGATCGAGCGAGTTCGGAGATGCAATTACATCAGCTGAGTGGATTTTTTCCACTGGACACCTGCAGTAGTTTCTGAGAGGATTTGGAGTGTAAACATAGATGTGTCAATTTCAGGAGAGTATTGGACCATTCGAAGGCATTGCTGCAGGCCTTGAGAGTATCTGGGAGCACCGGGAATATGCCTGGGTGCACCGAAGTCAAGCCTGGGAGCGTTTGGGAGCGCTCGCGAGAACTCTGGGAACACCTCGAAACACAGTAGAGAAATCTGGAAAACACAACATCTTCTTCTGCAATGCCGCAGGTGCGCCTGGAAATCATAGCTACTACTAATCATTCACCAATTTTTAAAACTCATGTATTCAGTTAGTATTCTCATCAATGTATCTATATAGTGACCTATCTACACATGGTTTGTCTCAACTGCCAGCAGGAGATGTTTGAGGGCAATTCAAGCAGCGTCGAAAGATTACGACCAATTGAACTCAGAAAGACACACCGCGCCAATAATCTAGGCAGTTTACCAGTACACTTGCAGGCCGCGCCTATGCGAACTTGGAGAATGCAATCGAGCAAGTGAGGAAACTCACTTGCAAAGTGTGATCGAGCCAGATCGGGGATACCCCTGGAGGACATAATCAAGTGAACTGCGAGATGCATTCTGAGATCATGATTGAGGCGATTTGGAGATGGAGTCGGAGGCGATGCTGGTGGCAACTTGCAGGCTGTAATCGAGTGTGTCTAGAGATACACCTGCAAGCCGAGATTGAGTGAACTTAACAATGCACTCTACCCTTGTGATCGAGCAAGTTTTGTGATGCACTTGGAGGCCATGATGTTGCGAACTTGCGGGCCAAAATTCAGCGAGTCAAGAGATACACTTGAAGGCTATGATCGAGCGAGCTTGGAGATGCACATGAAGGCTGTGTTTGAAAGAGATTGGACAATAACTTTGAGTCAGTCAATGGATGGCACCCTAGGTACTGAGACTCTATTCATCAGCTAGTGACCTTGTCACCGGACAAGGTGACCTTACCTATGATCCCTTATGGAGAGCTGGATGATGGCAGTCGATCATGTAGGGAGGCTTGCTGGTAGTTGAAGCAACATTCAGTGGTCAACTGGTAGTGATGTGAATGAAGAGCAAACATACAATCTTGCATGGATGCGGTACTCGGTGTATGCTGTACTTTGTATCTACTGTACTCCGTGTACGCAGTACTTGGTGTCAACTCATGATCATGGCATGGAGAGATACAGAGGAATGACTTAACGTTGAGTTCTGCGATGAAGTTAGGATTGTGGAAGAGAAAGGGAGAGATGGGCAGGAAGATGAGAATGATGTGAAGGATACGAGCAGATGTGAGAAATCAGGAATATGACTGGCCTGAGTGCGTTGAGACGCCCTCACATATCTGTTAATACACACCGGACTGCGACTCATACCTGCCATATCGGGCTGGTTAAATGACTCGCACACAATATTCTTTCAAGTCCCATTTTCTCATAATGATTTGTCCCATCTCCTCTCAGCTCTCTCTTTCAAATTCTCAACTCTACCATCACCTAAGAACACGAAGTTAAGTTATCCGTCTCTCTCTATCTATGCCATGATCAAGAGTTCACGTCATGTACAGCATACACCGAGTAGGGCATACACAGACTGCTGGATACAATGCATAATGCATCTTCCCAAAACCGACCGTCTCCCTCTCCCACCCAGTCTCTCCTCTGTTGGCAGATCAAGTTGTACTCAATTGCCTAGATTCCGATTATTACCAGTTAACCAATGAGTAGAGTCTCACCTCCCGTAGCACCTACCTCCCGAACTACGTCCTCCAGATTGACCGCCTCCATCTACTGCTCCAATCTCACTCGATCATGGCCTCTAGGTGCACCTCCACACCAGCTCAATCAAAATCTTGGAGCGCATCTTGAAGTTCTCTCAAGCATGCGCTCTAAGTGTGTCTCCGAACTTGCATGATTATGGCCTCCAACTTCACAAGATCACTGCCCTCCAAGTGCGTGTCCCATCTCGCTGTATCACACCCTCAGGGTGCATCTACAATCTCGCTTGATTATGGTTTCCAAGTGCAACTCCAAATTCGCACTATCAAATCCTACATGTGGATCTCCAAACTCGCTCCATTATGGCCTGCAAGTTCAAACGATCATGGCCTCCCTTCCGTATGAGGGCGTGTTCCCTATCCCTCATACTTGCATATTGACTATCAACTGCCATGTCTGCTCAGTATTATGAGATCTAAACCTGCCAGTATCTGGCATTGAATCTGATTGAATGCAATACACTCGGCAGGATTGTAGCCCTTGCCATCTGGCTGTGTAGTTGCATCATCAAATCAGCTACCGCCGCATATTGCTCAATGAATCACCTAATCCTTAGCTTATTCCATTGTGGCGTATCCCAATCACACCCCACTAAAGGTGATTGTGATTATGGTTGGGATGCAATGACTGGTGTTACGTATATCAGTCTCTGGAATAATATGAATCCAGAGTAATCCAATGGTTGCATAAACACTGTTAAGGGAGATCCCCGAACATTACCATATGTATACCCGACAGGCCAATTTTGTGCATACATGCCCTGTCAATTCAATAACAGCCACCAAGTGTAGCTCAAAGTATGCTCTAATCCCATCACCACGTGCATCTTCATACACCCTCAATTACTGCCTCAAAGTTAATCTCTAGCCATACAGAATCACGGGCTTCAAGTGTATCGCCAATTACGCTCAATAACCCCCTCCAAGTATATCTCTCAACTTGCTCAATCATGGCCTGGGAGTGAATCTCTGAGTTCATTCGATGATTATTTGCAGGTGCATCGCTAATCGCTCTCACACCCGTACTGCTGGCAGTCCAGATATAGCATGTGTAGATGGGTAGCTATATAGATACATGGATACATAGGTTCAAATACAAACTGAATACAGTAGTTTTAATACTCATTGAGTATCAAGTTTTTACTATCACAGCTTGGTGCACCAGCAGCATTCCAAATGAAGATATTGTTTTTCTCTGACATTTCTTCTGTAATTTGAAGTGCTTCCAGACTTGTTGATGGCGCTCCCAGGTGATCTCAGTGATGTCAGCAGCATACCCAGTAAACATGCCGGCCCACCCAGGTTCACCCAGGTACACTCAATGTTCTCCCTGGCACTCTGAGGTTTTCATCAATCAATTACAATCAATCACATTGTACTCCAAGACCAGTCATCAGAGATCCAAGTTACTCCGAAACCAGGGAGGAATTCTCTTCCAGGGTCTAATACTCTGCGGAAATTGCTGTATATCAGTGTTCACTCCGAATCTTAGGAGACACTCCTTGAGCCTTCCAGTGACTAGAACACATTTTGCTGATGTAACACTCTGATTGTCCCTTTGTTGAGTAGTTCAGACCAGACACACCTACATAACTAATCAACTACCCAGAAGAAATGGACTGTATAATTGTGACTCAGAAACATCATCATAACAATTAGATGAAACGCTTCGAATCTGCCAATCATCCTTGTTACCATTGTTCCCCTTCCTCCAACACATCACATTGAGGCAAATGGACATCAACTTTCATGAAGTTATACTAATTTAACAATTGGCTGGTTTGAAGATTGGCCTTTAATCGTACGCTTGTTACTCTGGAAACCATTACTAACCCAGCAAAGGGTATGCCTTGTACAGACAGTCAGATAGTACAATATTAACCTGTTATCTGTGTAAGAATGGCACACTCGTTTGAAAACATTCAGTTGCACTCAATGAAGAAGCACCATGACCCGGTGTGCAATGCGCCGATATGTTTGTTTTGCTCAAGGAATTCATCTTTGTGCGATTTGTGATCATATCGGCGGGCAGTACCCACGATAATTCACCTTTGTCACAGACATAAGACTAAGAGACCCATAGCAAGGGAATATCTGAAACATTTAGTGCTGTCAAAATCTGAAGGCATCATATGGAAAATCACATGCACCTCTCCAACCACTGTGAGTGTGTGCAATGTACTTTATAACATCGATGTTAGCATGCCAGAATATTTGATGGACTGGGTAACTTCCATCGTGAAACAACATTTGTGGATTGGCAAATTCATCCAGCTCTTGGCCATGATTCCCCCATATCCTGCCTTCGCACAAATGGGCAACCCATATTGTCAACTGAGGCATTGGAGTGTCAAGAAGGTGAAAGTATTCTGGCATGGGATCATTCCAGATTGCGTGGAGGCACTTTTCCACCTTTCGGCGAGGAAGAGGATGCCCTTCAAAGATGCTCTGTTGTTCATATGGACCAATGCGTATTTTCACATGATGGCACAGTACCAGTACCATACTGAGGCCAGGATTGTGGATAAGGAGAACCATATGGAGTCTGTCAGCCTCGGAAGGAGTTTCGCAATTGCTCCTCTAGCAGTATGTCTACCATGTTGATCTTCGATCCTGTCAAAATGCAGCTTACTGTGAACACACAGAGGCACGAGAGAGTGACCCTGGTTTGCACACTCTTATGAGGCTGCCCAGCGTGTTTGCGTTGATGTAGAATATATGCAGATCATGTACGATATTGCATAACATCATGTCAACAACTCTGAACTCAACATTGTAATGATGGATCTCATGAACCACCTCTCTGGTAATATGCGCCCATTTGGCTACCACTTCTGTGTAAGCTTTGAACTCCAAGCACAGCTGATAATGGATTATAAGCATGTGATGCAACAATGGACGTGTCAAGTTACCGCCTTCTGGATGCTGCGAACATATGGCCGAATGATGTGTTTCTTTTTTGAGTACCAAATGCATATAACGCTATACAATGTTGCGACAGTCATATACCTCGAATGACAGTGGCTATCATACAGATGATTACAACCCCAGACCCAACTATCACAGCCCTGGATGACTTGGGTGAGCGGTACTCGATGGCCTAAGGGAAGCTACAGAATGACATTGCTTCGTGTTTCAAGTGATATTCTGCCCTCCTAGACTCTCATAATCGTATTGAGTACATCCCTCATTTCAATGATGGAAATTTATTTTGGTACAACACAGTTCTAATTCAGATAATGACATTTCAATGCGACAAGCAAGGGGTTAATATGATTTGTTGCACTGGGTCCCTGAGGTGGTGAAAGTATAAGCCAGAAAGAATATATAAAGTGCTTCTCTGGATGGGAACATGTTTGGGTACCTTCTTTAATTAATGCTCTCGATTAATTTCCACCTGGTTGAAGTGTGCTTTCATTGTCATCAATGCTGACTGGACTCTTAACTGCATGATTTCCATGTTTGAAATATATGAAACATGCAAGATATACGACACCACTTGCATGGTGATTGTCGAGGAGAGGCATTATGCTCCAATTCAATGCTCGCACAATGGAAGATACAGTTGGATGCATTTTTCAGCATTGGAATCACTTCTATCATCCCTATCAGCACGATCCCAGCAGCTGAACATCCTTATCCAGTGATGCTGCAGCCAAATTGTTTTAACTGGAACTTTGGCAACACAATGGCTGTAAGTCATTGCAATTTATCTTACCCAGATAGGACCAGACTAACTCCCTGGAGGATGTGTTGCTGCAATAAATGCAGAACCGATCAGAGTTTACTCTGGGTGCCTTAGGTGTTGTGATGACTTGGGCACTCATGTCTGTAATCGATTTCTCCACGGAATGAATTGTTAGAAATATGCATCAACTTGATGGAACAGTACAAAAATCAGTCTCAACGGATAGAATGCAGTGGACCAACAGAAAGGAATTATATGGAATGAATTCGTTGAAATGACTGAAGTGGTTTTTGGGATGTTCTGACGATGTGATTACATTATTGAACATGTCAGAGCATTGTGGAAAATATCAAATCTATTGCCGGGATACTTAGTGGGGAATGTAGAGATGGATTAGTGCATGGGGTACAATCGTGTAAACCAATTTTGTTTTTTCCAAAGGTTGCAACATTCCTTTTGAGAAGGGTCCCGCATGTGGTTTTGCCCGGCTGCAGCTGATATAATCGTGTTAAGGGGTATATGTACCATCCAGGCTGGGACCATGTAGTCTGATTGAGAAAATGTGGTGTTCCACATTTGAGATATCGGCATAGTTTGAGTCGGTATCGTCCTGTGGTTGAAACCACTTTGGGATATCTGGAAACCAAAATTCACTGCAAATCTCCATGTGGTCATATTGGTATTCAGTAAGCATCAGATTAACTTCACCCCAGTTCTTTTGTGTTCCAGGGGGGGAACAAAACAAGAGCCTTACTATGCTCCATTAGTGTGCAGTGTAATTAATATGCCCGTGTGATGTTAATTTAACCTTTTCTGGCAATAAGTATTTGCTGCTATTACTGGCTAAATCATAAGATTAAAAAGAAGAGTTACCTAATCACAATGCAGTAGCAGATGTAAATAACTTATTGGACAGTACAGTTTGGGGGTTAATGATTACCAAACATCTAGGTTTCATACAGCATTCATTCGGCAAATACTGTAGATATAAATCTTGGTATTGTGTTGTTTATGACGTTTTGTCCACATGATTTATATAGATTCGCATGTGCCACTTCCAGGTTATTTGCCACTGCTGCAAAAGATCAACGATATACACTGAAATAATAACCATACCCATCATTGCAGCCAATTTGCTATAGTGTTTGGTCACATTATATTGAGTAAGCTTCACTGTCACGAACATGTCTTCGTTCCTATATTTTTTGTGATTCGTTGAAGCCTGCATCTTGCCATCAATATAATGAAACAAATACTTGATGATTGTGATATGACGATGCATACTAACTGAATATGTGATTTACTACCACAAGTTCCGGTGTTGGAAATGGTGCTCAATTTCCATAATGAACTTAACAATAGACCAATCATCCTGTGTTGGCAAAAGTCACTGGTCATCACTCTGTTTTTCAATCTAGTGCTACTTTCTGGTGGCTTCTTGTGATCAGTAGGCTTGCTCACGCAACTTGATTGTTTAAATCCAACATGGCTCCAGATACACATGCGGTAGTACGGCAATGTATATCTTGGCATTTTGACAGTGTTATGGGGGTTTTTAGATCCCAATAACTAATACAATATTTATTGAACCTAAGTACAGCCGCCTATCAAATCTCTTTCTCTCCTCGTCTTATCCTAAGACTCAACCTCTTGCCCGTCTCGCAAGAGCTATCTCTTCCGACAGTTGTAAACTCACTGCCGCGTCTTCCAATTCGGTTAAGTTAAACCGATGCCAATTCCCGTCTCCTATATAGTCTAGGATTAAATTTCCCCGTCGAACAACCACTCCTCGGAAAACTCCTCGTAAGGTAAAGCGCCGGTGTTGATGTATCTCAGCACCAGGTAGTCGATATTCTCGAGTTGACAGAAACGAAGTACCACAGCATATGTGTGGGTTAAACGGTGCTCTTCCAATTCGGAAAGCAACCTGCCGAAAATCTCGACCTTCTGTTGCAGTGCGTACTCGGCTTGTGTGTACTGATGTCCAGGCATATAACACCCAGTCTCATGTATGGATTAGGGAAGTAATGGTAAAGATAGATAGATAGAATTCTTAATAATATTTTAAGATCGTCTTCGGTGTTCTCTGAAAGCTAATGTGTTCGCTGATGTCCCCATAACTCCGTCTAACGCTGGCTCTTTATAGCCGTAGACCTCTTACGCCAAGATAATGATTATTCCGGCCACGCTCCCTTAGCGCCCGTAAAATAACTCATCGCAACACCCTCAAGTAATTGCGCCATGGCTACGTGGTTTGAAAGCTTACGCTCCTGATAACAATCAGGCCATCCGTTGCCCGATATCTGCTCACCCTTACCGCATTTAATAACCTTCGCAATCTTCAGAGTCGGTGGTTGGAACATCTACCAACCAAGTTGATAATGCTTATCGCCTCAAAAATCCCTCATGCCTAGTGAGCGATTTTCTTGCGTCATAGATTTAGTCGGCGACCAACCGATACTATGCCAACGTAGATTAATGACGCGTAAGCTCGTATCCGATACGAGGTTACATTGCGACCTGACCATAAGTGGTGCTTCGCTCTAGGCCCTAAGCCTACGTCATATCATCCCTCAGTTACATCAGGCTAAGGTCGGGACTTTTCTCCAGACTGGGACGTGCCTCTCCGGGTCCTATCCCGTTACAGGTAGGGGAGAAGAGTCCTGTTACCTGCATCTGACTATCAACTGCCGTGCGTGATTACCACACATGTCCCGCATAGTTTCTGGGGCGTGAACAAAGCTCCCCTGCTTTGCGCGATCGATACGAGCTCCCGCTAAAGAGCGTATCGCTGACCAATTTGATTATCACATGCATAGGTGTTATGCATATCACAGATATGTATGCATCCTGTAATAATCAAATATCATTATCGCTGCTGGGGAGAACCCCTAACAGACAGTCACTGAATATGCTTCGATGACCAGGTGTCAGTAAAATCAATACAGCAATCGTTCTCTGGTGTATAAAGTATGGTGTCAGGGGTAACACAATGTCTTGAAATACATACTGTCTCAGTTATCACCCGTTACCCAGGTCTGAAGGTGGAATCCAGCAGTGCCTCATTTTGAATGTCCTTGACTATTGTAAACTTCTTTCTTTCAATAATCCGCAAATTGCTGATGACATTGAGAGGAATGCCAAGAATTTGTTCAGCCGGGTACTTCATGACTGCTGGCGAAAGCACCTCAAGCCAGCAGTATGAGGTGTGCTATGCATGGTATGTAGTTCCTCAATGCAAGACATGCAATTCCGGAATTCTCGATGTTTGACTCCATTTCAAGAGTCGTCGCATAATTGAGTGGAGTTTTATTAGTTGATGTTGGAATTAATCAACCCTCAGTAAGCATAAAAGGATCAAAGAATTTGCTCGAAATGTTCACATAGCCTTGCACTGGTATGTTGACGGTTTACCTAGGAACCAGAATTAGCATCAGCAAAAAAAAATTCCGTCTGGGCAGACTGGCTGCGTCAGAGTGGACGTGCTCCGTCAGAGCCGTCAGAGCAACCCCGGTGGCAGATTACTCTGCGCCCGGCGTCAATACCATGCGTCGAGTTGCATATCGCCCTCCGATCGCCTTTTCGCCGTTTCTTCTCGCTCTGTCAGTCTCCTATTTTAAACACACACTCTGGCATTGTGGCCAACTGTGACCATACGTCGGAATGGGTTCATTGTGTACACGCTTGCATCGGGATTGCAATGCATAAGGATCCACGCAATTGCGCGGATCCACGAAATGTCGCCAAGAGCGAGTGAGACCAAGAGTTGGGAAAGATAGAATGTGTATTTTCGTTGTATGACAAGATGAGATGAAAATGAGATGCTGTCTATCTACTCTAGGGTCTCCCGAATATATACTCCGCGTCGCTCATTCCACCTCCGTTATCCCTGTATCTCCGTACACCCACCGTCACTCCTTAATGATATACTTGGAGGCTGTGATCGCGCTAGTTTGGAGATGCACTTGGAGGCCGACATCGAGTGACCTGAGAAATGCACTTGCCGGCCGTGATCGATCGAGTTTGGAGATGCACTGGAAGGCCATGATCGAGCAAGTTTGAAGATTCACTTGGAGGCCGAGATAGAGTAAACTCAGAGATGCACTTGGAGGCCGTGATCGATGGAGTTTGGAGATGCACTGGAAGGCCGAGGTCAAGTGAACGCAGAGATGCACTTTCAGGGAGTGATCGAACGAGTTTGGAGATTCAATTGGAGGCCGTGATCGAGTGAACTGAGAGCTGCACTTGGAGGCCGAGATGGGGCGAGTTAGGAGATGTACTTGGAGGCCAAGATCAAATGAACTCAGAGATGCACTTGCAGGCTATGATCGAGCGAGATTGGAGGAGTACTTGGAGGCGGTCGATTTGGAGGGAGGCACGACGGCAGCTGAGACTCTATTCATTACTCGGTGTTAAATCATGATTATGGCATGGAGAGATAGAGAGGGATGACTTAACTTCGTGTTCTTAGGTGATGGTAGAGTTCAGTACATGAAAGAGAGAGATCAGAGGTGATGGGGGAAATCATCATTAGAAACTGGGACCTGAGAGAATTTCGTGTGCCAGTCAATTGACGATCCCCGATACGGCGGGTACGAGTCCCAATCCGGTGGGTAATATCACCAATACGGGGTCTTCTAAACCCAATCAGGCAAGTCGTACTCCTGATTTCTCATAGCCGCTCGTATTCTCCATATCGTTCTCGTCTTCATCCCCCATCTCCCTCTTTCTTGTCCACAACTCTACCATCATCGCAAGAACACAAAGTTAAGTCATCCCTGTCTATCTCTCCATGCCATAATCATGAGTTAACACCGAGTACAGCATACACCTAAGATTGTCTGTCGTCCCTTCATTCTCACGATTTTCAGTTGACCCCTGAATGTAGTTTAAGCTTCTGGCATACCTCCCTACCGATCCACCGCCACCAGCCAGTTCTCCATAAGAGCTTCAAAGGTGAAGTCACCTTGTCACATTCCCACGGTTTCGAGCTAACTAACCGATGAATAGAGTCTCAGCACCTGGCACGCTTCCCACCGACCGCCTCCGGATCGACCACCTCCAAGTACTCCACTAAACTCGCTCGATTACGGCCTCCAAGTGCATCTCCAAACTCGCTCGATCACAGCCTCCAACTGCAGCTCTCAGTTCAGTCGATCTCGGCCTCCAAGTGCATCTCCAAACTCGCTCGATCACGGCCTCCAAGTGCAGCTCTCAGTTCACTCGATCTCGGCCTCCAAGTGCATCTCCAAACTCGCTCGATCATGGCCTCCCAGTGTATCTCTGAGTTCACTCAATCTCGGTCTCCAATTGCATCTCCAAACTGGCTCGATTACGGCCTCAAAGTGCATCTCCGAGTTCACTCGACCTCGGCCTCCAAGTGCACCTCCAAACTCACTCAGTCACGGCCTCCCAGTGCATCTCTGAGTTCACTCAATCTCGATCGCCAATTGCATCTCCAAACTCGCTCAATCACGGCCTTGGAGTGTATCTCTGAGTTGTAGATTGGTAGCTATATAGATACATAGATACATAGATGAGAATACAACCTGAATGCATGAGTTTTAAAAATCGTTGCACGATTAGTAGTAGCTATGAGTTCCAGGCGCACCTGCAGCGTTCCCAAAGATGTTTTTCCCAGAATGCTCTACTGTGATTCGAGTTGCTCCCAGATGCTCACAGGTTTGTCACCGGCGCACCCAGGTGCTCTGCTATGAAACGCGACGCGTCGCCTGGGCGACTGGCAGCTTGTAATTCTCCATCAGAGGGTATGAGGTTCCGTCAGAGCCGTCAGAGCCGTCCGGAACACCCGTGTGTTTCAGACGGAAACTAGGGTTCTTGCTGATGAGATTTCTACAGTGGTAATGATATGGCTTTCAACTGCACTGAAATGAAAATGTACCTTGCTCCATGCCGATTTTCAATCCTGATCATACCTAATGACTAATGTTATGGCCAGAGTAATTGTTGATGTCTACATGTCCAAAGCTACACTAATCGCATTCAATGATGGTAGTTGCTTCACAATTGCAGCTACAATTGGTGAGTATTTGCTATGACATCTTGTGTTGAGAGTGGTGGTGGATGGCATCAATAACTTGTTCCAGAATGCTTCATACGACTGTGGTAGTTTGAGGCAATAAGTATCGTTTGAAGCATTAAGACCCACAACAAACCCTAACATGGGGTTGCGATTCCCTGTAGCTGGGTGATAGTCAGATGTTACAATATCCCTCGATGTTAATTTGGAGCACTCTGTCCGGGAAGTCGGTGATTATGGATCACACCTGAATGTGCACAATGATTTTCCTATGAGACTATGGTATTCTAATACCTTCCTTTAATTGCCTCTGCTGTATAGCCACACCTGTTTCATTGACCTGCTTATCGTTCAATGTTAGAACTGCTATTTGTCAAAAGTTCTTCCACTTTTCGATGTGTGGTTTTCATATAAAGTGACTCAGATGTCTTGTATCGTAGATGTTCCCAGGTGTTAGTGGTGACCTCTTAGCAGTGATAATGATACTTGATTATGAATAGAAGATGCATACATATCTACAATATGTATAACACCTATGCATGAATTGATCAAGTGATCAGGAATATGCTCTTTAGCGGGAGTTCCTATCTGTGGCTAGTGTTAGCAATGGGTCCGGGTAACCCGCCAGCAGTGCGGGTTCAGTGCGGGAAAACAGTTGCTTTCGGATCCGCAACCGTCCAAAAACCCAACCTGCGGGGTCTTCCCAGGTTAATCTCGTATCTGTACTCATCAACCCGCGGCTTTTGGCAGGATTGGCTAGACCGGTTGGTTCCAATCTCTGGTTCAGTGATTCGGGTTTTCTATATATGGTCGCATTTAGGTATGTTACTGCCAATCGCAACATATCGACGTTGGTACGCGATTGTTTTTTTCGGAAAAACCAGCTGCCTTTATATCTAACAATGATCCAGACACGCTCCCTGACCCATCTTGAAAATGATTGTCAATGGAGTGTCAACGATTTATGGTATTTGATCGTGGTAATCTATAAGGCTACTGCTCACAAATGTCCAGAAATGAAGTAGTGGCCGCCTTTAAAGACAGAAACCGATGGCCCACACTTGCTGCCCCATTCTGAAAATGAGCGTCAATGGTGCGTCAATTATTTTTAGTTCTGTAAGTCAGGTAATTGGAAAGTGACATGTTTTTTGTTATGCATAATTGTTAAATTGGCCGCCTTTAATGGCCAAAGAGTGAGCGACACGCTCCCTGCCTGATCATGCAAATGAGCATCAACAGAGCCTCAAGATTGGTGGTCTTGCATGATGCTTGGTGAAAGCACGAGATGTCTGCTAATGGCTATATATAGAGTTTTGCCCCGTTTTATGGGCTAAAACGTTTTGGATAACTGTGTGGCAGCAGTGAAAACGAATTAAGTTGTGATTGTCCGGGAAGCTGTTGCCGGATCATCTCTTGCTTATTTGCCTTTAAAGATAGCCAAAACCTTTGTTTTTAGATGTCTGCGATCATTTGCCACCAAGATTACCCAAGATTCCAGTTCAAAAATCATTGTCGCTCTGGTGACACTCATTGTCAAGATTGGGCAGGTAGAGTATCATGTTCTCTTTTGCCTGTAATGGCGGCCAATAGAATGCTTTCAGATGATCAGGACTAATTCAGATTTTAATAACCTGACTTATAGGACCAAAAATTGTTGACGGTCTGTTGACGCTCATTGTCATGACGGGGCCGGGAGAGTGCAGCATTCTCTGTTGCCTATAAAGGCGGCCAAAACAATGATTATTGTAAGGGCGCGTATGCCTGCGTTCGGCCTCATAGGTATACGTATGGTAATTATAGAAATACGGTTGCAAACGTGGATGCGAGTGTTTGTAGATGAAGATGTATAGGTAAGATTATCGCTAGAGATCCAAGGCTCGTGGCGAGCCGACTATATAGAATGGCCGTTACCCGGCCCGGGTCACGTGCCGCCATTACATTATCCTCCTCTCTAGGCGCAGACCTCCTGGGCTGCATAAACCGTACAAGAGAAAAGGAACGACCAAAAGCATTAAACAATCATACCGCGTATGTACTCGTACAAGCTGAAAAGTCCCGCTACCGATCAGTACCGCTCAGGGTGACCTTTCGGCGGATCCGGCGCACGGGGAAACTCCACCTCCCATTGACTGAGATCCGGAGGTGGTAAAAACCCGTGCCGACACCATTTATACTTTGCCGAGATCCAAAGAAGTAATAAAGTGTGGAGAAGAGAAGAGAAGAGAGAAACAGGAGAAAGGAACGTCCAATTGATAACTTTCCTCCAGTCCTGAGTTCGGAAACTCTATTGACCCATTTCCTCCGCTCCCGAGCCTCGGACCTCAATTCCTCCTTATCTCCACTCCCAAACTCATACAGCATCCGACCTGCCATCCAGTACCGCACTCGTAGTTCGTGTATCTCGGCGTAGGTGACTGTCGGAATTCGTCAAGGTGGTAGAGCTTCCGCTCATGACGTGGCATCGATGGGGGCATCCGCTGCCGGTATTGGCTGTAGCCGTCGATCGTATACGTCAATTGCGTAGTCTCATCTCATTCGTTGACATCTAGCAAGTGAGCTTCTCTAATGATGGTTATACTTACCAAGTTCAAGCGCGCTAGCGCGGTCTGAGCTCTGTGCAGTGCGCTTCTGCATGCTCTGTAGAATATATCGTGCAGCCGGTAGTCATCGGTAAGTGGCATTGACTCGTAGATACTGCTTGACTTGGCCAGTCGTCATTGGAAGTCCGCTTCGGTGACCATCCGGTCGACTTCATAGTTGCGCTCTCGATAGGCGGCTTCAGTAGGAACTTGGTCGACTTGGTCGACTTGCCTCTCGGCGTACTTTTGACTTGTCGGTAGGACTTCTCGGTAGACTTGTCGGTGCGTGTCTCGGCAGACTTGTCCGTCGACTTCTTGGTAGACTTGTCGGTGCGTGTCTCAGTAAGCCGCCTCCAGGTGGGCTTTTGGCTTGTCGGTAGGTCTTGACTGATCTGACACGGCAATCTCCCTCTTTTAAAAATTCGTTGCTCCGTCGACGACTTCTTTATATCGATTGTCGATTGCCATTGTGGCTCAGTAGTAGTGTAATTTGGATCTCCGAATTGATATTGGGATTCGTTGATGATTCGGGATTGTAATTGTAATCTCTGATTCGGCATGTAATTTAGTTCGGCTTTCGCTTCATCTGAAGACTATCTTCCTTCGGCTTCGGTCGTCCTTCTGCGTCGCCCGCTGTCCAGCGTCTATCCTGACTTGCTCTGCCTCTTGACTTACTGTCGTATGAGGCGTCCCAATGCGCTCAATCTCGACGTCATTGCAACGGCGTCTCGTCGTGACTTTGGGCAATGATGTGAGCTTTCCCTCCTGGCATCGTCATAGCCGTCGGTTCTCATATGTGACTCGCTGGTGACCATTTGAGGGTGGCAGAATGCGCCAATTGCATCGCGATAGGAGCGCGCTTCTGCTCTCGGAAAGCCTCTTTGCATATGCGGATTCCGGCATCTTTTCATTCGGCATCTGGTAGGGTCTCGGTGGACTGCTTCTCCGTAAAAGTCATTCGGATAATGGCTTCAGTGTGTTCTTGGTCGACCTCTCTTCGCCATCGGTAGACAGCTTCGGTAGAATATCCGTTGCTGTGAGATCTTGGTGATCATCTCTTGGTAGTTATCTTGACTGTCTCTCGTGATGCCATTCGGTAGGCTATTCGGTACGCTCGGTGGTCATTTTCGATCTCCTTCGGGACCAAGTCGGTAGCCATGTCGCAGTTGTTCGGTATCGCGTTCGGAACTGGTTCGGTAGCCATATTTGCACTCGTTCGTCATGGATCTGGCTCGTTTGACGTGTCATCTCTCTGGTGCATTTTCAGGTCTTCTGGACGTCCGTCGTATGCTAGGTGAAATTATCGTCTTAGATCGCGGGGTGCGCTCGCTGGCTCTCCTCCGGGTGTGCTTGTCGATTCATCTGTAGGTTTGTTTGACATCACTTGACTCCGTGCGCTCATCGTCAATCTCTGAGTCCGCTAGTCGATTTATCTGTAGGTGTGTCTGTCATCACGTCACTTGAGGTGCTTCGTTCCTGCTCTTCCGGGACGGTAATTGTTTGAGATTCCGGTACGGTCATCCCCCTCTTTGGAAAGTCGTTGCTCTGCCACCGACTAATCTCATATGGCTTTGTAGGGAACATCGATTGGAACGGCTTGATTCGGAAGTCGATATGCAGTTGTCAATTGTCATCGTAATTGTGTAGCTCGGGATCGCCGAGCCTGAGTCGGGATCTTATTCGGGAGTATTCTCGGTAATGTAACTTCGGAACAGATATGGCATTGTTTTTGGCATTGTAATCGGCTTTGTAATCTGCATTGTATTCGGCATTGTAATCTCTGCCGTACGGCACTTGATTTAGTCTCTTGAATAGTAGTCGGGATTGTACTCGGTACGGCAAGGCAACCGGTACATATCTCTGCATCTCGGCATTCAATTGCTAGTCTCGTAGATTGTCATCGGAAGTAAGTGTATTAGATAGGGTAGAATTCCACATAACTTCGTGTATGTCGCCATAGCCAAGGATTGATTGTCGTCCATCTCCGAGCATCTCCGGGATGGGCATATCGGCGCTCGAAAGTTCAATTCTCATAGTCTCACTGATAGGTCTTTTCCTCGATAAGTAGCCTTCTGGAGGACCGTCGTCTCTCGTATCTGGGACATTATCTCATGCCTGGGCTTCCAATTGCTTCATAAGTCTTCGACTTTCCAAAGTGCGCTCTTCGCTCTCAATTGTCATTCGTCTGTCGGGAATATCTCCAAACTGCTCCATCTATGTTAGCCAAAGGATTCAAGACAAAAGATGGAAGTGGTGGAAGGGAATATCCAGGAGGCCTTGTCATTAACGGTTCCCCCACACAGGAGCCAAGCCCCGCCGTCCAGTCACTCCCTTCAGGTCTCGGCGAGCCGGCAGCAGTCATTCAAGCGTCTCCTCGGAGGGGCTCTTCTGCCGCAACTACCGCCGCTGCTCTCTGCTCGTCGCGTCCAGTGCTTGGGTCTGTATCACCTGGTGAATCCAAGGTGATGTCTTCCAAAGTCACTCCCAGCAGCCCTATGCATTCCCCAGTCTGTCGGGCAAATGCTACGATGACTTCAATGCTACTTAGAAGATCGTCGAATGCGGTTGCTCCAAGTGTCTATATACCCGGACCGCGCCACTGAAGCGGGTCATTTTCGGCTTCTGAGACCTTCGATGCCACTGCCGTAGTCATCGGCGCCATTTCCTCTGCTCCACACGCACTCGGTGATCGCAGGGAGTTAATCGAGCCCAGTCGATGTCAGGATTTTGTTTTTGGAAACCATGGTAAGCCAAGTACTAAATCGTACGCCCGCATTGGCACGACTAGCACGTCTGATCTGTCTACCGGTGCGAGATAGTCCATGCACTGGACTGTGATCCACGTCTTCCGGCTGTCCTTCGCACGTTGCATCACACCTCCGGTCATGGCGAGGGTGGTGATGAGTGCCGCCTGATGTGATATCCCGAGTCGCTTGAAAAGCCTCGGTGTCATGAGATTCTGGTTGCGCCGCAGTCGATATGAGCCCGTACGCGTTGCATCTCGCCATTTCTGTCTTGTATTTGTATATTTCATCCAGAGTCGCCATTAGTCCCTGCGCCGCCAACTTTAGTTTTTTGCTGGCTGAGTGTCCAAAGATTGTTGGCGCTTGATTTGTCGATTGCCGCCTTTGTCATTAAAGCAATTGCAGTCGAAGATCATTCATAGGGTAGGTGAACTTCGATTGTCCATAATACTTGTGCTCCGAGATCATCATAGTCATCGTAGTCGATCTGCGGAATTGTGTCGGTCTGTAACCGTAAATGCACTTCGCGCTGCGCAATGTATCGCCGCTATAAGTACGTTCGCTTGGCAGATATTCGTGGCAGTAACAGTGCTTCATTCGTAGGGTGGCTCCTCCGTAAGTGCACTTCGTTCGTGTCAGATCCTCCTCCGTACGTACTAGTAGCCGTAGGTTGGCCGTAGAATGCTTCTGCAAGTGGGCATCTTCGAGGTTGCTAGAGCTGTAGGCGTACACGCAAACTGGGATAGGTGCACTTCGCTCAAAATAGAAGGATTGTAGTCGTAACTGTTCTGACTCGTAAAACATCTCTGACTTCGCCTTTGGTTTTCGATATTGCAACATTCTGGGGTAAGAGCACTCCGTCCATTGTAGGTGCTTGGGCTGGTGATCGCGCTCAATTGACTGGTAGGAATGGTCTTGTACTCGTGCTTATCGTCTTCAATGTCGCTGACGCGCCTTGTGCGCCATTTAGTCTCTGAGCTCTCTAGGTTTCCGCAGTGAATTGACGCATTCAGGGGTGCAGTCGCGACATCTCCGGTGTCCGGTGGTCAATTGCAGCCATTGGAAGTAATTGATGTCGTCTTGAACTCGTCTAGATCGATCGTATGTGATATTTGTCGGTGACTGGGTGGTGTCCTGCAGTCGGGATAATAATCGTCTTCATTGCCGGTGACGCGCCTTGTGCGCCAATTGGTCTTGACCTCTACTCCGCTGCCATCAGGGGCTCAATTGAATGATGGAACGGTCAATGCTTCGTGCTTCGCAGTAATGATGCTTCGATATCTCGTTTGGAGGGCAGTATTCTCAATTGTTGACTCCATGCTGTCGCGTCGGAAAAGGGGTAAAACTCGTCAACTCGTAATCCCGTGAGCGAAACGTATCCGTTTACTGAAAGAGCGATAATAGTGTAAGGGCGCGTATGCCTGCGTTCGGCCTCATAGGTATATGTATGGTAATTATAGGAATACGGTTGCAAACGTGGATGCGAGTGATTGTAGATGAAGATGTATAGGTAAGATTATCGCTAGAGATCTAAGGCTCGTGGCGAGCCGACTATATAGAATGGCCATTACCCGGCCCGCGTCACGTGCCGCCGTTACAATTATAAATCACAATGACTAATTCACATTTCAATAACCTGACTTACAGGACGAAAAATCATTGACGCTCTGTTGATGCTCATTGTCATAATGGGGCCTGGAGAGTACAGCATTCTCTTTTGCCTATAATGGTGGCCAACATGATGATTATAAATGACAATGACTAATTCACATTTAAATAACCTGACTTACAGGATGAAAAATCGTTGACGCTCTGTTGAGACTCATTGTCATGATGGGGCAGGGAGCGTATTGCATTCTTATTTGCCTATAAAGGTGGACACTACGATGATTATAGATGACAATGAATAATTCACATTTAAATCACCTGACTGACAGAATGAAAAATTGTTGACGCTCCGTTTACGCTCATTTTGTCACAGGCCTATCTGCATTATGCAAATATTCACTTTGGCCTAGAACATCAATAACTGCCTTTTGGCAGTTGTTCTATCCTCTTCATGTATGTTTTCATTTATCACTACATTGTTCTTTAATTGTGCATATAAATATATCCTTTAAAATATACTTCATAGTGTCCGCTAATTGCAGATAATGATAATGCTCAAAACTCCCATTCCTTTCAATCAGTTCTCGTCGGCACTCTCAGATTCACCCAAAAGGCTGTTGTGGTCTTCAAAATCAACATCACTGATATTTCCACATAGCAGATAGTGTAGTACTCAGCGAATCTGGATTGAAATCTTGATTGCGCATGCTATCCTTGGCTAATGAATTATGATTACGAAATGCAGTGTTGGGACACAAAGAATGTATATACACACAAATGCGTGACATAGCTTCTATTTCATAACTTTCTTGTCTGTCACTGTCACCTGGTGGGGCACGTGGCGTTCCGGGTGGAGACGGCATTCGGGGCGGAGGTGACGCCGGTTCTGGTGGACGTGTGGCGGTACCTCTACGCCTCCAGTGTGTCTGCGGATTCTTTGCAGTGCCATTTTGTCATGGAAGGCAGCCGTCTGTTTGCTCCTTATAAACCATTGCCGGATGTCGTTCCATCGCAGCCTTCACCATTTGATGACCAGGAAACTCAACTCCTCGGTTCGTCTCATCATCGACTTCGGCGCAAGGTTTCTTAATTAGTTGCTGTGTTACATATCTCGCGGCTCGCCAAAACCCTCCTTTAGCCATTTTGGCCATATTCAAGGCAAGACGGATGTCGGACTGTTCTAGCTGCACCCGACCTCCTTGCCTTGCCATATTGGCAGACATGTTGAAAACCTACAAGAAATTAGTGGTGGCTGTTAAAAGACCGATTCGTCAATTATCTCAACCATATATGACTCCGTAGCCTCCTCTAAGGTCTTTAACGGTTGTTGTGTCCACTCGCTGGGACCTTTATCACCCAATTCGTCCGCGAAAATTCCAGAGCTGACGACAGCTTGAAGGTCGATTTCCCGGGGTGTGCGGAAAAATGCCTTCGTTGACAAGCGAGGTTTGCCATCGCTGGCCCCGATAAATTGCCCACTGAGCTTACTATGTTCCCCAGCTGTGCATTATATAGTGAGTTGACCACCTTCTACATTGATATGAAGCTACTCACATCCAATTGCATGCTGCTGCCTATTATTGCGGCTTCAAGTTTAATGTACTTTTTTTAAATGTGCGTCCTGGGCCATGTTTTCAGTGGCAGGAATTGCAGCGTCGTGGTGGACTAACTGGTGGCTGCGTTGCTACTGAGTCTCAGACAGAGCCGCCTTGGATAAAGCGCCCGTCGTTCTGCTTGGTTCCGATTGACTCCCACCAGGCTGCGGTGTTTGTTGATGCATGACTTGCTGTTGTGGAAAAGGTGTAGAAGGTGATAACGGAAAGTGGAAAGTCCTGAGGAATATATAGTAAGCTACAAGTCACAATGGAATGAATGACAATCAACTTGCACGTTCAAGTTTTACCCTGGGGCATAAGACTGCATGTTGCAGGAGATTCCAACGGTCCCACAATTTGCAGATAGTCGGTCCGATGTTATTTGTTTGTTTGTTTTCTGGGACACATTGAAGTGAGTGACAGCTGATATCTCATGTTTGATAAATACAAAAAAGAAATTCTTCGATGTAAAGGACGTCTGGTGACGTTTGTGTCAACATATTGCTGGGATCTTATACGAATCACATGCTACCTATGATGTAATGTCGTACAGTTAGCGTAACTATTGCGAATGAAATGACGGCCAAAATGCAGATTTTGCTTTGTTCGAGTTGTTCAAACATACTCACCTTGACATAAAAGACTCAGCTTGCCTGCATGTGGTCCATGTCTTGCAACATCCAACATCACGCCCAACAAAACGTCAACACACGATACAATAGTCAATGCTCAGAAAAAGAACTTTTCTCTACTTCCAGCTGGCAAATATGGTAAATTGACAAAGCAGTCGACTCATCGATGTCATCAAGAGAATGAAGGCAAGATAGGTTTGGAGGCAGACAGGGCCCGAGCATTGGGAGCAATGCACAACCTACGATCTCAAAAGAAGCTTGCGGCGCAGAACAAACAAGTAACGCACTTTGTAAGCATCGAAGAGATAGAGAAATGGATCGAGAATTATGTGGAGAGATAACCTGTGGTGGCAAGAATGCGAGTTCAAGACGCAGAGACAGCAATGATGCAAGAGCAGAAAGATATGACTACTGCTGAAAGCGCGGAGGGGACAACCAGAAAGCCTAAAATAAAGTATGAAGAGATGTTGAACGCTATCGGAGACAGTCTGAGCGATCTTTCAACTTCCTACGATGAGGAGAATGGGGAAGACAAGGAAGATGGGGAAGAAGATACAGTGCTTGGCCAGTTGAGTAATGATGAACCTGGCTGGGTGATGGGCCCAATCTCCAAAAAAGTACAGCACCTCAGGGAGAGTTTTCGGCAAAAGCAGATGAGGCTTGACGAATTGACACAACAGGGATTGGGGGACGCAGCCAACTTCTTCCGTGAAAGAGATATGAAGTATGGGACTGCAATATTGAATATTCTCGCGGTTATCAATCACTAGATAGACCCGATTGCAGCCACACCATCTCCGACAACAATCAGGGAGCATATGCAGACTCTTCAAATTGTCAGCGGACAATTGCTGATGCCGGCAGTGACTTTGCGACCAGGAAGTAATCCAATGAGGCTGGGTTCAGATAAACCACAGTCACACAAAGTCATACCGCTTTTTTCGACAGTTGCGGAACCCGATTCGACACCGATCCAGGATACGAAACCTGTTAAACCTGTAAGCTTCTACCACTGCATAAACCATCCCTAGTTAATTACCATATAGAAATCGGATAAGGACGAAGATATGGTGACGGCTCCCACATCACCGGAGGTATAGAGAGTGAAATTGGTAATTTTGGAGTCCTATCGCTTGTGAATACAAATGGTGTACCTACTTTGTAACTTGTCTGCTTTTTCTTGATTTCAGTAACCCAATTGTGTGACAGGCTATGTCATAGGTGTGTGTGCAATGGTCTTGCGGGCGATGCGAAGGTTCTAGACTCCGAATCTGTTGGATAGATGAGCAACGAACTTGGTATCGACTTGCCTGTTATGGTTACATTAGAAAGCAACACCCAAAATAGAGATGAGATTTACCAATAACATTTATGACAGGGATGTCATGCAAGTCATAGGACCAGCGGTCAGTGCGCAGTCTGAACCCGGATGAATACCAGCCATCATGCTGCATTAGCAGATGCAGCTAACTTTATTACTCTGTATTCAGACCTGCTGTACATGGTCGAGAAATTGAAAAGTGCTAATGGTACGTCATGGAAATCGTGGAAAACAAGCTGGAAAATGATCGGTCAGGATATTGGGTTTCATAGTCTAAAATTAGTTAATGTATCTGTATGCTGTAACATACCGGAACAAAACGCAACAACGCAACAGAGCTAAGTCACTTATCTGACTGATGAGGTGAATACTGGTGGCTCAGAAACTGAGAGACCTCGATGCTTTCGGTTTCACTTGATAATACCTTGAAACAGTATATTGGCTGTCATAAATGACGCTATGAATATTAAGCAAAAAATTGCGTGCCCAATGACTGTCAGTATGTCTGTATCGTGAGCATCAATGGTGCCTGAAAGATTTTGGTTTGATCATTTCGGCAATCAGAGGGTTGCATAGTCACATCGATACAAAGCAGAGTTATTGGCTGGCGTTAGATGAAAAGAGGCAAGCGTGATGCTAGTTGCCGCATCCTAGAAATGAGCGTGAACGGAGCGTCACTGATTTGTAGTCTTGCACCTTGGATCATCGCTGGGCGGTGCGGCAGTAGTATGCCATACTCGATGAATTGGCTGCCTTTATGGGCCCAAAGGCCAGCGACATTGATGCTACCACCTCATAAAAATGAGCGTCAAGGGAGCATCAATGATTTTTGGTCTTGCATCTTGGATAATTCAACATCAGCAAAATGTAAATCGGTCTGGAAGCCACACGCAAACCTCCCAGACACTCCGGTAGACCTCACCAGAGCTCCCAAGTAATTCCAAATGCTCCCAGGCCTCCCTGGAGCGAAGGAAAGTGCTCTCAGACTCTGCTAGAGCATTCTCAGGTGCTCCTTAAAGCACCTGCTGTTAGGGGTTCTCCTCAGATAGCGGTAATGATACATGTTATTCAAGCAAGTACTCTTGACTACCATTCGGAAGTGGATATCATTAGTCATGAAGCAAAACACCTTCTTGCGAATGAATGCATGTGATCAGATAGACGGCCTTGAGCGGGGTTACATCTATGCTGTATGTGTGGATGTGATAGAGAGCAGTCCTATCATGCGGATTCGCAAGATGATGCAATTATGTTGCAATAAGCCGGGATGTGAAAAATCATCAGCGGTGCGCATAATTATACGATTACACCTACTCAACCTTTGATAGCGGGACAACGCAATAGTCAGTGGAACGGCGAAGCCAAACATGAGCTAACCTAAGGACTAGAGCGCAGCACGCGTTAATACAATGAGCAATTAAGTGGGATCGTAGCACCCTATTTCTCAGAGATAGGGAATAATGCGCGCACTCCCCAGATCACCTACGTCGGGATCCTAAGCTCATAGTGCGTGAGGGATTAATGGCATTGGCTGAAGATAAGAGGCCTGAAGCGACCCTGCTCATTGGTTTGAGTTAGTATGCATCGCAACCGTAAGAGGGTGTCATAATCTACGTTGGCAGAGTATCGGTGGGTCGCCGACATAAATCTCTGAAGCAATGCCGAATAGCCAAATTGGTATGGTGAGGCATTAATAACCTCGAGTTATTATTATATTGCGATAAAGCGCTGGGAAGTCTATATGACGTCAGTGTTCCAACTACTGAACAAACGATAAGCAAGATGTCTAAGTTGAAGTAATGAGTTGTCATAAGTCGCGTTTGATATCTTGCAGGATGATGGCCTCATACATGGAGCGTAACGCTTTGAAACCAATCATGCATGAACACGATAACCTAAAAGGGAACTCGTGGCGGCGACCGGGACAGAATCCCGAGGACGCTATCAAGCAAAAAACCATTGTCATAGTCATGGAAGTAGCGGCCAAACTTGAGCCAGCGAAAGACTATAAAAGACTCGCATTGTCTCCCCGACAATGAAAGAACCAAGCTCTAGCAGCGAACAGTCAGATACCTACCAGCGGAGAAGACCTTTATTTATTATTGAGTTTTTATGATACCTATATATCATTCGGAATATTATTAGCTTTGTGTAAGCGGCAGCACCGCACCTTGAGATGAGTATTACCTTCAACTGTGAAGCCGATGTAATACTGTGGGCATTCGCAAAACTATGAATCATTTTAGCGGAACGCCAATACACCTTTGCGCTTCATTGCATTTGGTGGTTAGCGTCTTTGGTTCAATTGGATACAGCGTTACGGTACCTAATCGAATACCACCGGTTTCCATCTGAGAATCGAGAGACCCAAAACAATACCATCGATAAACAGATTTCACTGATACCGAGAGATCTTCAAAACGATCCAAGAGGAAAGTCGATTTCGAATTACGATACCGACGATCAATCATACATTGACAAAGCGGAAAATAAGTCTCGAAATACTCGGCACCCTAATAAGAATACTAATCAGATTAAGTCTGAGAAACAAAGGAAGCGGACCAGAAGACTTAATAGGATTCAAAAATTAGGAAATCCGAAGAAGTAGAAAGGATACGGGAAAGACGAGCCGGGATTATAAACGACTAGGAAAATAGGATCTACGGCAGTGGACCTAAGTGCATAAGTATCACCGGATACATTAATAAAGTTACTTAGGGAATACACCCCCGTAACAGTATAATACATAACAACTACCGCTCCTGGGTTATTATACAACAAACAACTTTGAGGGAGATTACGTTGAGACGTAATATAGCCGATATATTCTGAACACCAGATATATCAAGGACCATTGGAAATTGAGGGAGATTACGCGTAGACGTAATATAGCCGATATATTCTGAACACCAGATATATCAAGGACCATTGGAAAATTGAGGGAGATTACGCGTAGACGTAATATAGCCGATAATATCTGAACTCCAGTATTATCAAGGATTTTTGGATGTACTGTCAATATTGCTGTACACCACGACACGATTTAGTAGCTATATATCTTATAGCTTCTGATACGACAAATTATATTTGTCCTTGTTGTGTATACGACCTTTATAGGCTACCAATATATTTTGCCTGGAGGTACGCTTAAATAATCATATAATTATTTATATGATTAATATATTCGATTTGGCCGGGTATATACCCAATCTATTTGAATACGAACCCCTCAATATATTCGGTTCGATAAATGAAATTTTAGCCAAAAAACCAGAAAATGATTGGAATAATCCAATATTCCACGCCGAACCCGAGATACCAAAACCTTGGGTAGAATACTATCGCCAATCAGCAATAAAACGAGAATTGCTTACGATTAACGATCCAGTATTCAAAGATCACTGGAAAGAATACCATTCGTGAGCTCACGAGTGGGCTTGTACTGCAAGGAAGAGGATAAAACCGAGTGGTGTTATTGGGAAGACAATAAAAATTCGGAAAAATGCAGCCAGTGGTAGAACTTATATGTTCTCCGATGGGGAGACTTTATGATATATTGATAGTCATTGCATTATCAATAATATTAGTTCAACTACGAAAGGGTATTGAACAAACAATGATTGCGCGATATTATCGGTTTTACGAGGAAAACTGTTTATCGTTACGATATGAATGGATGATTCATTTCGAAAAATCTATTGAAGTCGCATATGCGAAAATTGATAAATATACACCGCGAGATTGGAGGATGTATAATGAAGGAAAAGATAGTGGTTATACGGACGGATATAACCAAGGGCTTTTAGAAGGCCATGATAATGGCTGGGATGAAGCAAAAGAATATTATCAAAAAATATTCGAAAGAGAGCTTAAAGAAGTTAAGCAACAATGGAAGGAAGAAGGTGTGAATACAGAGTATTCTGAGGAATTAGAAGAGGAATAAGAGGAAGCAGATGATGACGAGTGGTCTTCTTACGGTCAAAAGAAAGACTCAAAACAAACAGAGTCCAGGGAATGGTTCGATTAGCCCGATGATGAGCTTAGGGATGCCATCGAGCGTGATCAATTGCCCGATAAGAATCGAGCGAAGTGTTGTTCTGATGGAGATTATGAGATAATTGCGTTAGACGTCTAAGATGTCACTTCTATGAAGTTATAAAAAACATCAGTTGACGATAAAGACCTTGGTGTGAAGCCATTTTAATGCTACCACCACCAATTCCATAGTTTGGACGGTAATTTATATCTTCCATATTACTTCGTTGATATCATCTTTATATATTACTTCGGTAATTTATATCTTCGATATTACTTCGTTGATATCATCTTTATATATTACTTCGGTAATTTATATCTTCGATATTACTTCGTTGATATCATCTTCATATATTACTTCGGTAATTTATATCTTCAATATTACTTCGTTGATACCATCTTCATATATTACTTCGGTAATTTATATCTTCGATATTACTTCGTTAATATCATCTTCATATATTACTTCGGTAATTTATATCTTCGATATTACTTCGTTGATACC
>Ga0307514_10000560_pt1 | contig 71030 bp, 70 predicted proteins | sample 16_EM_MG_FD_203088 | JGI IMG/M metagenome (GOLD analysis project Ga0307514, IMG submission 203088) | Populus trichocarpa ectomycorrhiza microbial communities from riparian zone in the Pacific Northwest, United States - 16_EM | ecosystem: Host-associated > Plants > Roots > Unclassified | place...
CCGGGGTTTTCTATTCGGTGCAGTCCTTGCCCAGCGTGTGGCTGGTGATCAGCCACTTCAACCCGTTCTTCTACATGATCGACGGCTTCCGTCACGGCTTCTTCGGCGTCAGCGACGTGTCGCCGTGGATCAGCCTGACCGTGGTGGGCGGTGCGTTCATCGCCGTCTCGGCCCTCACGCTGCGCTTGCTGAAGTCCGGCTACAAGCTCCGCAACTGAACTGTGTTGATCCTGCCTCGGCGATAATCGACCCATCATGGCCAATCCCACCCCCGCCCAGTTGCACGAGTACATCGCCGCCGGACTTGGCTGCGAGCACCTGGAAGTGCAGGGCGACGGCCAGCATTTCTACGCCACCATCGTGTCCGCCGAATTCGACGGGCTGCCCCGCGTGCGCCGCCACCAGCGCGTGTACGCGGCGCTGGGGGATCGCATGCGGGCGGAGATCCACGCCCTGTCGATGAAGACCCTGACCCCCGCCGAATGGGTTGCGCTGGGCCCGGCAGCCGGGCTGCAAGCGCCCGCCGAACACCGCCATTGAACCTGCCCGCGGGCCAGTTGGCCGTGGGCAGACGTTGGTGGCGTCGCGCAGGCGATGCGGCCGGTCTGCCCCAGCAGCGTGCCCGCCTCACGAGACCCCACCATCATGGACAAACTTCTGATCCGCGGCGGCCGCCGCCTGCAGGGCGAGGTGCTGATCTCCGGCGCCAAGAATGCCGCGCTGCCCGAGCTGTGCGCCGCGCTGCTGTCACCCGAGCCGGTGCTGCTGACCAACGTGCCCAAGCTGCAGGACGTGGCCACCACGCTGAAGGTGCTGCGCCAGCTGGGCGCCACCGCCGAACGTTCGGACACCGCCACCGACCAGGTGCGCATCGACGCCAGCCAGATCAGCACCACCGTCGCGCCCTATGAGCTGGTGAAGACCATGCGTGCGTCCATCCTGGTGCTGGGCCCGCTGCTGGCGCGCTTTGGCACCGCCACCGTTTCGCTGCCTGGCGGCTGCGCCATCGGCTCGCGGCCGGTGGACCAGCACATCAAGGGCCTGCAGGCGATGGGCGCGGAGATCGTCGTCCAGCATGGCGACATCAAGGCCCAGGCGCCGCTGAATGCAAATGGCCAGCGACGGCTGCGTGGTGCCCGCATCACCACCGACATGGTCACCGTGACCGGCACCGAGAACCTGCTGATGGCCGCCGTGCTGGCCGAAGGCGAGACGGTGCTGGAAAACGCCGCGCAGGAGCCGGAGATCCCCGACCTGGCCGAGATGCTGATCGCCATGGGCGCGAAGATCGAAGGCCACGGCACGGCCCGCATCGTGATCCAGGGCGTGGAGAAGCTGCATGCGCCCATCGTCAACGGCGTGCCAGGCCACCGCATCATCCCGGACCGCATCGAAGCCGGCACCTTCCTCTGCGCCGTGGCCGCCACCGGTGGCGACGTGACGCTGAAGAGCGCCCGTGCCGACCACCTGGGCGCCGTGATCGACAAGCTGCGCGAAGCTGGCGCCACCATCACGTCTGGCCAGGATTGGATCCGCGTTCAGGCCGATGCTCGGCCCAAGGCCGTGAGCTTCCGCACCAGCGAGTACCCAGCCTTCCCGACGGACATGCAGGCCCAGTTCATGGCCGTGAACTGCGTGGCCGAAGGCGCTGCCAACATCAGCGAAACCATCTTCGAGAACCGCTTCATGCACGTCAACGAGCTGATGCGGCTGGGCGCGAAGATCACCGTCGACGGCCACACCGCGATGGTCACTGGTGTCCCGCAGCTTTCCGGGGCCACCGTGATGGCGACCGACCTGCGCGCCTCGGCCAGCCTGGTCATTGCCGGCCTGGTGGCCGATGGCGACACCACGGTGGACCGCATCTACCACCTGGACCGCGGCTACGACCGCATGGAAGCCAAGCTGCGCGGCATCGGCGCTGACATTGAACGAGTGTCCTGACATGCTGACCCTCGCACTTTCCAAAGGCCGCATCTTCGAAGAGACGCTGCCGTTGCTCGCCGCCGCCGGCATCCGGGTCACAGAAGACCCCGAGAAAAGCCGCAAGCTAATCCTGCCGACCAACCGCGACGACGTGCGCGTCGTGCTGGTGCGCGCCACCGACGTGCCGACCTACGTGCAGTACGGCGGCGCCGACCTGGGCGTGGCCGGCAAGGATGTGCTGCTGGAGCACGGCGGCGAAGGCCTGTACCAGCCGCTGGACCTGAACATCGCCAAGTGCCGCATGAGCGTCGCGGTGCGCGACGATTTCGACTACGCCAGCGCGGTGAAGCAGGGCTCGCGCATCCGCGTGGCCACCAAGTACACCGAGGTCGCCCGCCAGCACTTTGCCGACAAGGGCGTGCACGTGGACCTGATCAAGCTTTACGGCTCGATGGAGCTCGCGCCGCTGACGGGGCTGGCTGACGCCATTGTCGACCTGGTCTCGACCGGCTCGACGCTGAAGGCCAACCACCTGGTCGAGGTCGAACGCATCATGGACATCTCGTCGCGCCTGGTCGTCAACCAGGCCGCGCTGAAGTTGAAGCGCGACCTGCTGCGCCCGCTGATCGACACCTTCGCCGCTGCCATTCCTGCCTGATCCTCTTCCGCCGCCATGTCCGCCCTGAACCTGCGCCAGCTCGCCACCACCGCCGCCGACTTCGAAACCGAGTTCGCCCGGCTGCGCCATTGGTCGGCCGATGCGGATGCGGCCATCGAGCAGCGCGTGGCCGAGATCCTGGCGGACGTGCAAAAGCGGGGCGACGCCGCGGTCCTGGAATACACCGCGCGCTTCGACGGCGTGCAGGCCACGTCTGTGGCCGAACTGGAACTCACGCGCGAAGAGCTGAAGGCCGCGTTCGAGGCCATCACGCCCGCGCAACGCAGTGCGCTGCAAGCTGCCGCAGCACGTGTGCGCAGCTACCACGAGCGCCAGTTGCAGGCCACCGGCCAGAGCTGGCAGTACCGCGATGAAGACGGCACGCTGCTGGGCCAGAAGGTCACGCCGCTGGACCGAGTGGGCATCTACGTGCCGGGTGGCAAGGCGGCCTATCCGTCGTCAGTGCTGATGAACGCGATTCCCGCGCACGTGGCGGGCGTCGGCGAAATCATCATGGTCGTGCCCACGCCCAGAGGTGAGAAGAACCCGCTGGTGCTGGCCGCTGCCTACGTGGCCGGCGTGCACCGCGCGTTCACCGTGGGTGGCGCACAGGCCGTTGCGGCGCTGGCTTATGGCACCGCGACGATCCCCGGCGTCGACAAGGTCACCGGCCCCGGCAACGCCTACGTGGCCAGCGCCAAGCGCCGCGTGTTCGGCCAGGTCGGCATCGACATGATTGCCGGCCCCAGCGAGATCCTGGTGCTGGCCGACGGCACGACGCCGGCCGACTGGGTCGCGATGGACCTTTTCAGCCAGGCCGAACACGACGAACTCGCGCAATCCATCCTGCTGTGCCCGGACGCCGCCTACCTGGACCAGGTGCGCGCCGCCATCGAGCGCCTGCTGCCCGAAATGCCGCGCCAGGCCGTGATCCGCGCCAGCTTCGAAGGCCGCGGCGCGCTGATCCACACCCGTTCGATGGAAGAGGCTTGCGAAATCAGCAACCGCATTGCGCCCGAGCACCTGGAAGTGTCCAGTGCTGACCCGCACCGCTGGGAGCCGCTGCTCAGGCACGCCGGCGCCATCTTCCTCGGCGCTTTCACCAGCGAAAGCCTGGGCGACTATTGCGCCGGCCCGAACCACGTGCTGCCCACGTCCGGCACCGCCCGCTTCTCGTCCCCGCTGGGCACCTACGACTTCCAGAAGCGCAGCAGCCTGATCGAGGTGAGCGAACAGGGCGCGCAGGTGTTGGGCGTGATCGCGGCTGAGCTGGCCTATGGCGAAGGGCTGCAAGGCCACGCTCGGGCGGCGGAGATGCGGCTGATCAAGCGCTGATCTGCGCGCGGGCGGATCAGGCCACCCAGTTCTCCAGAGGCAAGCCGTCGACGCGCTCGAACTTGCGGAGGTTGTTGGTCACCAGCGTGGCCTTTTCGCTCAGCGCATGGCAGGCAATCCACAGGTCATTGGCACCAATCGGCGTGCCTGCAAGCTTCAGCCGCAAGGCCTGGGTCGCGTAGTGATCGCAAAGGCTGGGCTGCAAGCCCAGCAGCACTGGCACTTCCCGCGCCAGGGCCTCCAGCCGCTGTCGCACCTCGGCCGCGCGCTGGCTACCTGCGGCCCCCTTGAGCAATTCGGCCCAGGTGACGAAGGACATGCACAGGCTGTCTTCGCTCGCCAAGGCATTGACCCGTTCCACCACCGACGCAGGTTTGTGCTTGATCAGGTAGATCAGGATGTTGGTGTCCAGCATGTAGCGGGTCACAGTGGTTCCCGCTCCTGCACGGGTTGCGGCGTGTCGTCCGCCACGGCAGCGGCGAGGGCATCTGCCATGTCGGCGTCGAAGCCATCGAGCGCCCGCAGCAAGGCCTGGCCCCTCGCTTCGGGAAGCGGATGGATCAGCAGGTCGCCATTGGCGGTGCGGGTGATTTCCACACGCTGCGTGTCGAGCCGGAACTCCTGCGGGATGCGCACCGCCTGGCTGTTGCCATTCATGAAGACGCGGCTGGCCAAGGTGCTCATGATGTTTGTGTGTACGGGGGTGTGTGTATTCTGATCCTTGCCAGGTGTTCTGGCAAGTTGAGCGCCACGAAGTTCGTGCAACACGAACTTCGTGTTATTCTTTGTGCGCGATGAAAAACGTGACCGTCACGATGGAAGACGCGGTGGCCGACTGGGCGCGCATGGAAGCGGCCAGGCGTAACACCAGCGTCTCTCGCCTGATCGGCGAGATGCTGGCCGAGAAGATGCGGCATGACGACGCCTATGTGCGGGCGATGCGCGAGGTGCTGGACTTCGAGAGCTTCGGCAAGTCGGACGGCGAGTACCCGAAGCGGCAGGCGCCGGTGGACCGGGGTGCTGAATGAGCAGCCCGCCGCCGGTCACCGTGCTGATCGACAGTCACCTGCTGCTGCACGCGGTGGATGACCTGGACCCGGCCAAGCGCGACCTGGCGCGGGCCTGGATCGCCGCCTGCTGGACGCGGCGCTGCGGCCGCGTCAGCACCCAGGTGCTCAACGAGTTCTATTTCCACGCCCGCAAGAAGTTCTCGTCGGCCAATGCGGCCGGCGATGCGCGTGCCGTGGTGCGCCGCTACCAGCACTGGAAACCGTGGGCGGCCGACCAGGCCACGGTGGAAACCGCCTGGGCGATCGAGAGCCGCTACGGGCTGGGTTACTGGGACGCCTTGATCGTCGCATCGGCCCAGCACCAGGGCTGCCGCTATGTGCTGTCCGAAGACATGCCGCAGGATCAGTTGATCGACGGCGTGATGATCGTCAACCCTTTCCTCGTCGGCCCCGAGCTGCTGGATGCGCCAGCCCCCGCCTGGGCCAAGGACCTTGCCTGATGACCGCTTCCCTGCCCAACCGCATGACCCGCTACCTCCGTGCCGACGTGCAAGGCATGCATGGCTATGCCGTGCAGCCCAGCGCCGGCATGGTCAAGGTGGACACGATGGAGAACCCGTTTGGCCTGCCCGCGGACCTGCGCCGCCAGTTGGGCGAGCGGCTGGCCGAGGTGGCGCTGAACCGCTATCCGGCCGAGCGTGGCGAGGTGCTGCGGGCTGAACTGGCCAGGCATGCGCAGATGCCGGCCGGCAACGACATCATGCTGGGCAACGGTTCGGACGAGTTGATCAGCCTGCTGACGCTGGCGGCCGACGTGCCGGGCAACGTGGTGCTGGCGCCGCTGCCGGGCTTCGTGATGTACGAGATGAGCGCGAAGCTGCAGGGGCTGAAGTTCGTCGGCGTGCCGCTGACGGCCGACTTTCAGCTCGACGGCCCGGCCATGCTGGCCGCCGTGCGAGAGCATCAGCCGGCACTGGTCTGGCTGGCCTACCCGAACAACCCGACGGCCAGCCTGTGGGACGACGATGTCATCGAGGCCATCATCGAGGCCGCGCCCGGCCTGGTGGTGATGGACGAGGCCTACCAGCCGTTCGCCTCGCGCGATTCACTGGACCGCCTGAAGCGCCATGACCACGTGCTGCTGATGCGCACGATGAGCAAGTTCGGCCTGGCCGGCGTGCGCATCGGCTACCTGATCGGCCGCCAGCCGCTGATCGCAGAGATCGACAAGCTGCGCCCGCCGTTCAACATCAGCGTGCTGAACTGCGAGGCGGCGCTGTTCGCGCTGGAACATGCCGACGAATATGCGCGGCAGGCGGTGGTGATCCGCGCCGAGCGCGAGATGATCTTCGCGGCGCTGGGCGCGATGCCCGGCCTGCAGCCCTTCCCCAGCGAGGCCAACATGGTGCTGGTGCGCGTGCCGGACGCGAAGAAGACGTTTGATGGCCTGAAAGCGCGCAAGATCCTGGTCAAGAACGTTTCGGCGCTGCACCCGCTGCTGGCCAACTGCCTTCGCATCACCGTGGGCACGCCGGAAGAAAACCAGTTGATGCTGGCGGCCTTGCGCGAAGCACTGCAAGATTGACCCCTCCAAACCCATGAGCCCGATGAGCGACACCCCCGCCCGCATTGCCGAGGTCCAGCGCAACACCAAGGAAACCCAGATCCGCGTGCGCGTGAACCTGGATGGCTCCGGCCAAGCCACGTTGAACACCGGCATCGGCTTTTTCGACCACATGCTGGACCAGATTGCCCGCCACGGGCTGATCGACCTGGACATTGAGGCGCAGGGCGACCTGCACATCGACGGCCACCACACGGTGGAAGATGTGGGCATCACGCTGGGCATGGCGGTGGCCCAGGCGGTGGGCGACAAGCGCGGCCTGACCCGCTACGGCCACAGCTACGTGCCGCTGGACGAAGCGCTGTCGCGCGTGGTGATCGACTTTTCCGGCCGCCCGGGGTTGGCGATGGACGTGAAGTTCACCTCGGGCAGCATCGGCGCCTTCGACACCCAGCTGGCCTTTGAGTTTTTCCAGGGCTTCGTCAACCATGCGCTGGTCAGCCTGCACGTGGACAACCTGAAGGGCCACAACGCGCATCACCAGTGCGAGACCATCTTCAAGGCTTTCGGCCGCGCGCTGCGCATGGCGATGACGCTGGATCCGCGTTCGGCCGGCGTGATCCCGTCGACCAAGGGGAGCCTGTGATGGGCAAAACCGTCGCCGTGGTGGACTACGGGATGGGCAACCTGCGGTCGGTCTCGCAGGCGGTGCAGCATGTCGCAGCCGACAGTGGCTTCGACGTGATCGTCACCTCGCGTCCCGAGGACGTGCGTGCTGCCGAGCGCGTGGTACTGCCGGGCCAGGGGGCGATGCGCGACTGCATGCGCGAGCTGCGCGACTCGGGCCTGCAGGAAGCCGTGCTGGAAGCCGCGCGCAGCAAGCCTTTGATGGGCGTGTGCGTGGGCATGCAGATGCTGCTGGACCATTCCGACGAGCAGGACACGCCGGGCCTGGGGCTGATCCCCGGCCAGGTGCACCGCTTCGAGCTGGCCGGCCGTCTGCAGCCGGACGGCAGCCGCTACAAGGTGCCGCAAATGGGCTGGAACCAGGTCTGGCAGCAGGCGCATGACGGGGCGGCGCACCCGATCTGGGCCGGGGTGCCGGACGGTGCGTACTTCTACTTCGTGCACAGCTACTATGCGGCGCCGTCAGCCTCGCGCCACATCGCGGGTGCGGCCGATTACGGCGAACGCTTTACCTGCGCCGTCGCTGACGATAATATTTTTGCCACGCAGTTCCATCCAGAGAAGAGCGCGGCCCACGGGCTGGCGCTTTACCGCAATTTCCTGCACTGGATCCCCTGACCGGCCTTTGGGCCAGTCCCGGTCCGCACCCGGAGGTGGCCATCCTTGCGCCCCCGGGATCCCGCTTCGATTCTTCACTCGTGCTCACGGAGCCATGCTGCTGATCCCCGCGATCGATCTGAAAGACGGTCAATGCGTTCGCCTTGAACAAGGCGACATGAATGTTTCCACCACCTTTGGCGAAGACCCGGCCGCAATGGCCAGACGCTGGGTGGAGGCCGGCGCCCGGCGCTTGCACCTGGTGGACCTGAACGGCGCATTTGCCGGCAAGCCAATCAACGAGGGCGCGATCAAGGCCATCCTGAAAGAGGTGGGCGCCGACATCCCCGTGCAACTCGGCGGCGGCATCCGCGACCTGGACACCATCGAGCGCTACCTGGATGACGGCCTGAGCTTCGTCATCATCGGCACCGCCGCGGTGAAGAACCCCGGATTCCTGCGTGACGCCTGCTCGGCCTTCGGCGGCCACATCATCGTTGGCCTGGATGCCAAGGACGGCAAGGTGGCGACCGATGGCTGGAGCAAGCTGACCGGCCACGAGGTGGTGGACCTGGCGAAGAAGTTCGAGGACTACGGCGTCGAAGGCATCATCTACACCGACATTGGCCGCGATGGCATGCTCACCGGCATCAACATCGATGCCACGGTGAAGCTGGCGCAGGCGCTGACCATCCCGGTCATCGCCTCCGGCGGTCTGGCCGGCATGGCCGACATCGACGCGCTCTGCGCCGTCGAAAGCGAAGGCGTGGAAGGCGTGATTTGCGGCCGCTCGATCTACACCGGTGCGCTGGACTTTGCCGCCGCGCAAGCCCGGGCCGACGCGCTGAAGGACGTGGCCTGAACATTCACCGCTGAGCTGCTGCCGCGCCAGTGCGGCGGCAGGGCCTGCAGCACCTGCTGCGGGTTCAGCGTGCGGATCGGCACGCTGGTGTCCGCCGGAATGCCCTGGTGCGCCAGCAGCGCCTCGTAGCGCAAGGCGCTGACCCGCAGGAACGAAGCGAAGTTGCCGGCTTCGCCGCGGGCGGCGATCAGCTCGTCATAGAGCTTTTCGATCAGCTGCACCACGCCCATGCCGTCGCGCCCGGCAATCTCTTCCAGCACGTCCCAGAACAGGTTTTCCAGCCGGATGCTGGTGACCACGCCATGCAGCCGCACCGAACGCGTGCGGCTGCCATAGCCCTCGGGATCGGCGCCGATGAAGATCTCGCACATCGAAGAACCCTTTGTTGAAGCGCACCAGGCCATGAAGGGCCGGCAAGAAGCACTCTACGCCGGCCGCCGCATCGCTTCAATCGGGTCCCTGCCGGCCGGCGGGTCAGCGGGCCGGCAGCTCGTTTTCACAGGCTGATGCGGGTGCCCAGAACGGTGAGGAACTGCGAGATCCAGGCCGGGTGCGCCGGCCAGGCTGGTGCGGTGACCAGGTTACGGTCGGTGACGGCCGCATCCATCGCAATGCCCTTGTACTCGGCGCCGGCCAGTTCCACTTCCACCTGGCAGGCCGGATAAGCCGAAATGATGCGGCCCTTGATCATGCCGGTGGCGGCCAGCAGTTGCGCGCCGTGGCAGACCGCGGCGATGGGCTTGTCGGCCTTCAGGAAGTGGCGGGTGATCTCGACCACGCGGGCGTTCATGCGCAGGTATTCGGGCGCACGGCCGCCGGGGATCACCAGCGCGTCGTACTGCTCGGGCTTCACGTCGGCGAAATTCGCGTTCAGCGCGAAGCGGTGGCCGGGCTTTTCGCTGTAGGTCTGCGCACCTTCGAAGTCATGGATCGCCAGGATCACCGATTCCCCGATCTTCTTGTCCGGCGCCACCGCGTGCACCGTGTGGCCCACGGCCTGCAGTGCCTGGAAGGGCACCATGGTTTCGTAGTCTTCGCCGTAGTCGCCGCACAGCATCAGGATCTTCTTGGCCATTGTCGTCTCCTTGGAATGAGGGGCCAGCCGGTGGCTGGTGACGGCCATTTTTCGCGCCCGGAAGCCGCGGCGGGTAATAGCCGGTTGTGTCGCCGCCCGGCCGCCGGTTTGCGAGGCATCGGCGACAATCCGGCCCATGCTCGCCAAACGAATCATTCCGTGTCTCGATGTCACCGGCGGCCGTGTCGTCAAAGGCGTCAACTTCGTCGAACTGCGAGATGCCGGTGATCCGGTCGAGATCGCTGCGCGCTACAACGAGCAGGGGGCCGACGAGCTGACCTTCCTGGACATCACCGCGACCAGCGACGGCCGGGATCTGATCCTGCCCATCATCGAGGCGGTCGCGTCCCAGGTCTTCATTCCGCTGACGGTGGGCGGCGGCGTGCGCGCGGTGGAAGACGTGCGGCGGCTGCTGAGTGCCGGTGCCGACAAGGTCAGCTTCAACTCGGCCGCCATCGCCAACCCGCAGGTCATCCGCGACGCTTCGGACAAGTACGGCGCGCAGGCCATCGTCGTCGCCATCGACGCCAAGCGCCGCGCGGGCGAGGATTTGGCTGCCAAAGGCCCGGGCTGGGACGTCTACAGCCATGGCGGGCGCAAGAACACCGGGCTGGATGCCGTCGAATGGGCCAGCCGCATGGCGGCGCTGGGCGCGGGCGAGATCCTGCTGACCAGCATGGACCGCGACGGCACCAAGAGCGGCTTCGACCTGGCGCTGACCCGCGCAGTCTCCGACGCCGTGCCTGTGCCGGTGATCGCCTCCGGCGGCGTCGGCGCGCTGGAGCACCTGGTCGAAGGCATCCAGATCGGCGGTGCCGACGCGGTGCTGGCGGCCAGCATCTTCCATTACGGCGAGTTCACCGTCGGCCAGGCCAAGGCCCAGCTGGCGCAGGCCGGCGTGCCGGTGAGGCCCGCATGAAGCCCCCGGTGGCCAAGTCCGCTTCAAAGGGCGGCAAACCGCCTGCCGCATCCCCCAAGCGGGCGGCTGCCAAAGGCGCGCCGAATGCAAGGCACGAGGTGCGCATCGTCGGCGGCCAATGGCGGCGCAGCCTGCTGCCGGTGGCCGACAAGCCCGGCCTGCGGCCCACGCCTGACCGCGTGCGCGAAACCCTGTTCAACTGGCTGGGCCAGGACCTGAGCGGCTGGCGCGTGCTGGACGCTTTTGCCGGCACCGGCGCGCTCGGTTTCGAGGCCGCGTCGCGTGGCGCAGCCGAAGTGCTGCTGATGGAGCAGGACGCGGCGCTGGTCACCTCCTTGAATGCCTCGCGCATCCGCCTCAAGGCCGAAGCCGTGTTGCGCGTGCAGCGCGGTGATGCGCTGGCCTGGTTGCGCGGCGCGGCGCCGCAAAGCCTGGAGCTGGTGCTGCTGGATCCGCCGTTCGACAGCGTGCTGCTGGCGCCGGCCTTGCTGGCCGCGGCGCGTGTCGTGGTGCCGGATGGTTTTGTCTACGTCGAGTCCGGCGAAGCCTTGGCCGAACCGCTGCCGGACGGTCTCGTGCTGTACCGCCAGGGCCGTGCCGGCGCGGTGCACCATGCGCTGCTGCAGCGTGTCGCCGAGCAGCCCGCCTGAAGCCGTCTTTTGCCTTGAAGGACTGACCCGATGAGCGCCACCCCCCCCGTCACCGCCGTCTACCCCGGTACCTTCGACCCGATGACGCTGGGCCACCAGGACCTGATGCGCCGGGCCAGCAAGCTGTTCGACCGGCTGATCCTCGCGGTTGCCGCCGGCCACCACAAGCGCACGATGTTCTCCGCCGAAGAGCGGCTGGACATTGCGACCGAGCTGGCGCGGCCGTATCCCAACGTCGAAGTGATTCCCTTCAGCGGGTTGCTGCGCGACTTTGTCGTCGACAAGGGCGGCCGAGTCGTCGTGCGCGGGCTGCGTGCGGTCAGCGACTTCGAATACGAGTTCCAGATGGCCGGCATGAACCGCCAGCTGATGCCCGACGTCGAGACCCTGTTCCTCACGCCCAGCGACCAGTACCAGTTCGTCAGCGGTACTTTTGTGCGCGAGATTGCCACCCTCGGCGGCGATGTCTCCAAGTTTGTGGCACCTTCGGTGCTGGAGCGGCTCAAGGAACGGGTCGCCCGAACGAAGGACGCATGAAACCGCACGACGATCTGCACGGCGATCCGCACAATGACCGCCCGGGAGCGACGAAATGGCGTTGATGATCACCGACGAGTGCATCAACTGCGATGTCTGCGAGCCCGAATGCCCCAACGAGGCGATCTCGATGGGCGAGCTCTACTACGTCATCGACCCGGCCAAGTGCACCGAATGCGTCGGCCACTTCGGCGAGCCGCAGTGCGTGCAGGTCTGCCCGGTCGAGTGCATACCGGTCAACCCCGAGCATGTCGAAACCCAGGACCAGCTGCACCGCAAGTACCTGAACCTGGTGGCGCTGGCGCTGCGCCCCGGCGAGCCACTGCCGGCGGGCTCGCAGAGCTGAAGATCTACTTTTTCTTGGGCGCAGGCTGCTGTGCGACCACGGCAGCCGAAGCCGCGGGCTTGGCCGGTGCCGGTACGTAGATGACCGCCGGGCAGCCTGACTTCGACTTGCCTGCCTTCTTTTTCTCGCCTGGGGCGAGTTCCACGTAGACCGGGCTAGGGCAGGCCAGCACAACTTGCTCGCTGGCTTCGGCGTCCTTCTTGGCGGACTTTTCGGCGGCTTTGCGCTCACGCTCGGCGGCGGCTTCGTCCTTCGCGCGGGCCTTGGCGTCCGCCGCTTCCTGGCGGTGCCTGTCCTCGGCCATGTCGTTGGCCAGCCGCTGCTCGGCGTCTGCGCGTTCCTGCGCCTGGCGGCGCTGTTCCTCGCTGGGTGCCGGTGCGGTGTTCAAGGCCCTGCCGCCTTCGCAAGGCACTTGCTGGTAAGTCTGGCCACAGCGGTAAATCATCGCGGCCTGGCTGCCGCCTGCAACTGCCAGCAGGCTGGCCGCCAGGGCCAGCGCCTTCAAGCATCTGGTGTGCATCTCTGTCCTCCCTTTTTTGACATCCCTCAGCGACCGATTCTTTCGTGGCGCCGGCGGGCTGTCATTCACCCACAGGTGGGGGTGCGGCCGGTTCGGGGCGCGGGGGTTTGGGCCGGGGCGGCTTGGCGTGGATCTTGGCCATCGCCTTGTCCATGCTGCCGGCCAGCATCAGCGGCAGCGTGGCCAGCGAGTCGTCGATCATCTTTTCGATGCCTTCGCGCTCGGCCTGCGGCGGCTTGCGCAGCACATAGGCCGCGACTTCGCTTTTCACGCCCGGATGGCCGATGCCCAGCCGCAGGCGCCAGAAGTCGCCGCTGCCGAGCTGGGCCTGGATGTCCTTCAGCCCGTTGTGGCCGCCATTGCCGCCGCCCAGCTTCAGCTTCATCTGGCCGGGCGGAACGTCCAGCTCGTCGTGCACGACCAGGATCTCGCCGGGCAGGATCTTGAAGAAGCGCGCCAGCGGCGCGACCGACTTGCCCGAGAGGTTCATGTAGGTCATGGGCTGCAACAGCCACACCGGGCTGCCGTCTGCCGCCGCGCCGTTCACCCGCGCGACCATGCCGTGGTAGGCCCGGTCCGGCTGCAGGCTGCCGCCCAGCTGGCGCGTGGCTTGGTCCACCCACCAGAAACCGGCGTTGTGCCGGGTGTCTTCGTATTCCGGCCCAGGATTGCCCAGGCCCACGATCAGTCGAATCATGGGGAGGCATTATCCGGTGGTGCCAGCACGGCGCCCGCACCCTGCAGCAGCGCATGGCCGATCTGGTCCATCAGGCTGGCAGGGGAGCGCCCCCAGGACTGGTCTGCGCCCGGCTCCAGGCCTTGCTCGGCGCTGAGCTTCCACTGGTGCCAGTACAGCGCCACATCCAGCGTGATCTCTGGCTTCAGCGGTATGAGCCGGCCGTCGTCCATCATCGGCCTGGCCAGCAGCTCCGGCAGCACCGCAATACCCCAGCCCATGGCCGCAGCGCGTGCGCCGGCTTCGCTGCTGGGCACGTAGCGCTCTTGCAGCCGCGGCTCGCGCACGCCGAAGGCTTGCGAGACCCACTGCGCCTGCATGTCATCCTTGCGGTTGAAGACGATGAAGGGCAGGTGGGCGAAGTTGCCGGCGTGCAGTCCGTCCGGCAGCGCCTTGGCAATGAAGGCTGGGCTGGCTGCGGCCACATAGCGCATGCGCCCCAGCGGCAGGCAGGCGCAGCCGCGCAAGGCCTGCGAGACGGTGCTGACGCAGCCCAGCACCTCGCCTTGGCGCAGCCAGTCGTGCGTGAAGTCCTGGTCGTCGACGATCAGCTCCACGCCGTAGCCCTGGCGCTGGCCGGCGCGCACCAGCGGGTCCAGCGCGGGCAGCACCCAGGTGGCGAGGCTGTCGGCGTTGACGGCGATCGGCAGCCGTTCCTCGCGGCCCAGCGTGGCGCCCAGCTCGCGTGCCGCGTCGGCGCGCAGCGCCTGCATCTGCCTGGCGTAGCGCAGCAGCACCTTGCCGGGCTCGGTCAGCCGCAGTGGCCGGGCCCGCACCACCAGCAGGTGGCCAACGTGGCTCTCCAGCGAGCGCAGCCGCTGCGACACGGCCGACTGGGTGATGGCCAGCAACTGCGCGGCCTTTTCGAAGCTGCCGGCCTCGGCCAGCGCGGCCAGGCAGTCCAGGCCGGCAGGGTCCAGGACGTTCATCTCAGGCGGGGCAGGGCGTTCATCAGTCTGGCTAATGTAGCGGCGCCGTTGCCGCGCCTGCAGAGGTGTTGCCCGCAGTGCCGGGCGCGGGACTCAGGGCGCCGGTGCGGTGCCGCTGATCTTGTACTGGCCGATGCTGGCGTAGTCGCTGTAGCCGTTGGTGAGCGGATCGCCAAAGCCGATGCCGTCGATCAGCAGGTAGTAGGTGCCAGCCGCCGGCAGCGCGAAGCTCAGCGTCGCGCCCAGCGCGTCCGCAGGGTTGGACTTCAGCAGCAGCGTGCCATTGGCGTCGATCAGCTTGGCCAGCACGTCCAGGTTGGGCGCGCGGCTGTCCGGCGAGACGGTGATGGACACCGGACCGGCGCCGGCGGTGAACGAGAACACGTCCTTGTCGCCACGCTGCTCGATCACGCCCTGGCCGGACACGGTCAGCGTCACACCATTGGCGGTGACGGTCAGCGGCGTGGCCTTGGCGGTGGTGTTGCCGTGGTCGTCCTTGCGCAGCGTGCCGCCGTTGGCCGCGATCACCGCGAGGTCGTCTTCCTGGTTGTTGGCGCTGCTGTATTCGCCGATGCTCCATTGCGTGACCGGCTGGTAGTAGCCGACGCCCATGATGGGGGCCCAGCCGGTGGCGCCGCTGCCGTGGCCGGTGTCGTAGCCGCTGGTGGCATTGCCGTCGTGGCTCAGGCCCAGGTTGTGGCCGGCTTCGTGCGAGATGGCCTCGGCCACGTACTTCTCGCCACTCGGGCCCAGCATGTTCCAGAACACCAGCGCCGGCTTGTAGAAGTCGCCCACGTTGTCGAACACGCCCACGTAGGCCACGCCGCCGCAGGAGCAGTTGTAGACGCCACTGTTGTTCGTGATGACCACAGTGCTGCCGTAGATCTGGTCGTCGGTGCTGGCGCGTGTCAGCTTGTCGGCGGCCGGCTCCTGGGTCGTCACGTCAATGCCGAAGGGGGCGTAGTCTTCGGCCACGCGCTGCCAGATGTACTGGATGCGTTCCAGCTCGGCATCGGAAAATGTGCCCGGGTTGCCGTCCATGTCGAAGGGCTGGGCGGTCAAGGTGTTGCCGTTGCTGTTCCAGGCGGTGCCGGTCAGCGTGGCGCCGTTGAAGTCCAGGTACAGCATGCGCTTGGCGCCTTTCAGGCTGTGCAGCTTGAAGGTCTTGTCCAGCGTGGTGGGCGTGGCGGTGGCGGCGAGGCTGGCTTCTTCTGCCGGCGCGATCAGTGGGGCTTCCAGCTCGTCAACGGCGTACAGCCGGCCGTGGCGGTCCAGGCGCATCAGCGGGTCGCGCAGCAGCATTTCGCGGAAGGCCTGAGGGCTGCGGCGGTACCAGGCGGCCACTTCATCCAGCCTGGACCCGAGCAGGTCGATGGCGCGCTGGCCGGAAGCATCGGCTTCGGCCAGCTCCAGGCGCGGGAAGCTGGTTCGCTCTGCCGTGGCGGCCGCTGCCGGCTGGATCAGCCAGAGCAGGGCGGTGGCCGTCAGGGCGGCGGAGCGAAGGGTCGGGCGGCGCATGCAATGTCCTTGTCTTGTGTGGGGTGGATAGGTCGGCGATGCTAGCCACCTCAGCGCCTTGCGCAGCCCCGCGTCGCGAGGGAAATTTGCATCGAAGAGAAACAGCGCCGGAGCGCGCAGCGCTGCATCAGCGCCGCTAATGCGGCTGGAGACTTGGCAATGCCGCTGGTCAAGCGCGCTCGGCTGTTTCCAAATGGGCCTTCATCCCAACACAAACATAGGAGACAAGCCATGCGTGTCGGTGTACCCAAGGAAATCAAGAACCATGAATACCGCGTCGGCCTGACGCCGGCCAGCGTGCGCGAGTTCGCGGCCCGCGGGCACGAGGTGTTCGTGCAGAGTGGCGCGGGCGCGTCCATCGGCCTGGCGGACGAGCACTACGCCGCCGCTGGCGCCACGTTGCTGAAGGACGCGGCCGAGGTCTTTGCCCGAGCCGAGATGATCGTCAAGGTCAAGGAGCCGCAGCCGGCCGAGTGCGCGATGCTGCGCGAAGGCCAGATCCTCTACACCTACCTGCACCTGGCGCCAGACCCGGAGCAGACCGACGCGCTGCTGCGCTCCGGCGCCATCTGCATCGCCTACGAGACCATCACCGGCCCGCAAGGCGGCCTGCCGCTGCTGGCGCCGATGAGCGAGGTGGCTGGCCGCATGAGCATCCAGGCGGGTGCTGCGCACCTGGAAAAATCCAAGGGCGGCATGGGCGTGCTGCTGGGCGGCGTGCCGGGCGTGGAGCCCGCGCACGTGCTGATCATCGGCGCGGGGGTGGTCGGCATGCACGCGCTGCAGATGGCCGTGGGCTTGGGCGCGCGGGTCACGGTGCTGGACAAGAACGTCGAGCGGCTGCGCCAGCTGGACCTGGTGTTCGGCAACCGCATCAAGACGCTGTATTCCAGCGCCCAGGCGCTGGAGGAAAAGGTGCTGGAGTCGGACTTGGTGATCGGCGGCGTGCTGATCCCCGGCGCCGCGGCGCCCAAGCTCGTGACCCGGCCCATGGTGCGCTGCATGAAAAAGGGCGCGGTGCTGGTGGACGTGGCCATTGACCAGGGCGGCTGCTTCGAGACCTCGCATGCCACCACGCATGCCGAGCCGACCTTCGTGGTCGACGACGTGGTGCACTACTGCGTGGCCAACATGCCCGGCGCCGTGGCGCGCACCTCGACCTTCGCGCTGAACAACGCCACCATCGGCCATGGCCTGGCGCTGGCCGACCTGGGCTGGCAGCAGGCGATGCGCGAGAGCCCGCACCTGAAGGCCGGCCTGAACGTGGCCGCTGGCAAGGTCACCTGCGCACCAGTGGCCGCAGCGCTGAACCTGCCAATGACGCATGCCGATACGCTGCTCTGAGTCAGCCGGCCGCCCATGAAAAAAGCCCCGCAGTGCGGGGCTTTTGTCGGCGAGCCGAAGAAGTTGCGGATCCCGCGAGGGATCACTTCTTCTTCTTGCCCTTCTTGTCTTCGACCACCACGGGGGCGACGATGATTTCTTCTTCGACCTTGGGCTCGGCGACGGACACCAGGACCGGGTCCTTCTTGCCGTGCGTGACGACCTTGACGCCGGTCGGCAGGACCAGGTCAGACACGTGCAGGCTCTTGCCCTTGACCAGACCGTTCAGGTCCACGGCGATGAATTCCGGCAGCTGAACGGCCAGGCATTCGATCTCGACTTCGGTCAGGACGTGGCTGACCACGCACTTGTCGGTCTTCACAGCCACCGAGTTTTCTTCGCCCGAGAAGTGCAGCGGCACCTTCTTGTGCAGGCGGGTGGTTTCGTCCACGCGCTGGAAGTCCACGTGCAGGACTTGCTGCTTCCACGGGTGCATCTGGAAGTCGCGCAGCAGGACCTTGGTGGTCGCGCCGGCCAGTTCCATCGTCAGGATGGACGAGTGGAAGGCTTCCTTCTTCAGGGCGAAGTACAGGGCGTTGTGATCGAGTTCGATCATGGTGGGGGTGCCGGCACCAAACACGATGCCGGGAACCTTGCCAGCGCTCCGCAGGCGGCGGCTCGCTCCGGTCCCCTGCAGATTGCGCTCAAAAGCGGTGAATTGCATGAATCTCTCCAATGAGTCGGGGCGCCCGCGACCAGGCTGCCCCATTCGAAAAAGGCAGCGCCAGGGCTGCCACGAAACGGATCGAAGCCCGGAGGCCGCGATCAGAAGTTGTGGATCAGAAGTTGTTGTTCTGCTCCGTTCGCGCAAGGCGCGCAGAGCCCAGATCAAAAATTATTGTTTTGCTCCGAAAAGAGCGAGGTCACCGACTCGCCATCCGAGATGCGGCGGATGGTCTCGGCAAACAGGAAGGCCACCGACAGTTGGCGGATCTTCTTGCAGGCCTGGCCGGCTTCGCTCAGCGGAATGGTGTTGGTGATGACGACTTCGTCCAGGTGCGAGCCCTTGATGCGCTCGATGGCCGGGCCGGAGAACACCGCGTGCGTGCAGTAGGCGAACACGTGCTTGGCGCCACGGTCCTTCAGCACTTCGGCCGCTTTTACCAGCGTGCCGGCGGTGTCGATCATGTCGTCCATGATCACGCAGTTGCGGCCATCGATCTCACCGATCACGTGCATCACTTCCGACACGTTCGCCTTCGGGCGGCGCTTGTCGATGATGGCCAGGTCGCAGCCCAGCTGCTTGGCCAGCGCACGGGCGCGCACCACGCCACCCACGTCCGGGCTCACGACGACCAGGTCGTTGTAGTTCTTGGACTTCACGTCGGTCAGCAGGACCGGCGAGGCGTAGATGTTGTCGACCGGGATGTCGAAGAAGCCCTGGATCTGGTCGGCGTGCAGGTCCATCGTCAGCACGCGCTCGACGCCCACGGTTTCCAGCAGGTTGGCCACGACCTTGGCCGAGATCGGCACGCGCGTCGAGCGCGGGCGGCGGTCCTGGCGGGCATAGCCGAAGTAGGGGATCACGGCGGTGATGCGGCGCGCGCTGGCGCGCTTCAACGCATCGACCATGATCAGCAGTTCCATCAGGTTTTCGTTCGTCGGCGCGCAGGTGGACTGCACGACGAAGACGTCCCGGGCGCGCACGTTCTGCTGGATCTCGACGGTGACTTCACCATCGGAGAAGCGGCCGATGGACGCCTTGCCAAGCTCCGCACCCAGGTGCGTTGCGATCTCCTTGGCCAGGACGGGATTGGCGTTGCCAGTGAAGAGGACGGTGTTGAACAGCACGTCATTGGCTCCAGGGTGGGCAGGCGGCACGGGCAGAAGAGATGCTGGCAAGACCTGCGCGGACGCAGGCTCTGAAAACACAAACTGCGCCCGAAGGCGCAGTAGGCATCCGCGGCGTTCGCGGAACAAGCAATATTTGGCAGGGGAGGAAGGACTCGAACCCTCGCATGTCGGAATCAAAATCCGATGCCTTGACCAACTTGGCGACTCCCCTACACAGGACATGACCTGACGGTCACACCCTCAAACCTTTTCAGTCTGCCCACCCAACCAGCGGATGATGCGGCAAACCGCGGCACATTCGACCCACCCAACCGTTTGGCAAATCCTGAAAGACATCATCTCCCAGAACCTGGCCATTCAGCCCGGTCGCCACAGGTGAATTTCCTGCGCCTTTTCCAAAATTCTCGTACTTGCCGGCCTGCGCAAACACTGCGCTGCCTGAACCCGTCATCCGGCTGTTGCCGAAGCGCTGATCCAGCCAGCGGCCTGCGCTTCCCACGTCCGGGCACAAGGCCTCGGCCACAGGCTGCAGATCGTTGCGGCCGAAAAATGGACTCGCAGTTTGCTGGTTGCCCAGCTGACTTTCGTCTGTTTTTCGTCGCTGCTCAATGTCAGCAAGTAAGCCCGCTACTGTAGCAGTGTTTGTATCGCGTGTCAGCTCAGGGCTGGAAAAAATTTCTGGGGTCGCGATGGATGCGCTTGGTTTGACCACGGCCCAGTGGGCATTTTCCAGTTCCGGCAGGGCCATGGGCGTCAGCAGCTCGCCAATGCCTTCGACCCAGGCGTTGTGCCCGCCAACGAAAAACGGGACGTCGGCGCCCAGTGTCGCGCCCAGCGCCAGCAGTCGCGCACGCGACCAGCCGAGCTGCCACAGCCGGTTCAGGCCCAGCAGCACGGTGGCGGCGTCCGAGCTGCCGCCGCCCATGCCTGCGCCCGAGGGCAGCTGTTTGGCAACCGAGATGTCGGCGCCCAGCGTGCAGCCACTGGCCTTCTGCAGCGCGCGTGCGGCCTTCATGCACAGGTCGTCCGCGGGCAGCGGTGTGGTCAGGTCATGGCGCCGCAGCAGGCCGTCAGTGCGGCGTTCCAGGTGCAGCGTGTCGGCCCAGTCGATCAGCAGGAAGACCGACTGCAGCAAGTGGTAGCCGTCGGCACGCCGGCCGACGATGTGCAGGAACAGGTTCAGCTTGGCCGGTGCCGGCAAGTCGTAAAGCGATTGGAGGCTCATGCGAAAACGGGGGTCAGCGGTCCAGCTTCACGCGCAATTCCAGCGCTGGCGCGGCCGGGCGACGGGCCAGCAGCAGGCCTTCGTTGGCCAGCGCCGAGGTGTCGATCAGCCAGCCGGCCTGCTCGAAGCCTTGCGCGGTGGGCTGGGCAGGTGCCTGCGGCCAGGGTTTGCCGGCCAGCCAGTGCAGCAGCGCACTGAGCGGAATCGCCTCGCCCAGCGTTTCGCTGGCCAGCGCTTCCATCGATTCGAACTGGCGCGTGCCATCGCCGGTCTGCAGCGTGACCTGGCCGGCCTGCCAGTGCGCATCGGCCACCACGGTGCCCAGCGGGCTCAGCAGCTTCAGCTGGCCTTGTTGTTCGGTGCCAGCCAGCTCGAAGGCGGCGTTTTCGGCCTTGGCGAGCTGGTTGGGCGTGGCAGCCACTCGCACCACCATGCGGCCGGTGGTGACGGGCCCGAGATCGGGTGGCGCGGGCGGGGCGCTCACGCAGCCCGCCAGCACCATCGCGGCCAGCAGGCATGCGCGGCGCAGCCCGGAGGGTGCCGGGCTCACAAGGAAACGAAGGGCCGTTCCCGAGTTTTCTTGACCCCCTCGGGGGGCCTGACGCGAAGCGGCAGGTCTGGGGGCTCTCACAAAGAGGCCTTGAGCCGCTGCAAGGTGTCGCGCAGCACTTCGTTGTCGCTGCCGTTGCGCGAGCGGCCTTCGCGCCAGACGCGGGTCGCTTCGTCGCGCTGGCCGGCGGCCCACAGCACCTCGCCCAGGTGTGCGGCCACTTCCACGTGTGGCCGGGCGTTGTAGGCCTGGCGCAGCAGGCGCAGCGCGCTGGCGGTGTCGCCGCGGCGGAAGGCCACCCAGCCCAGGCTGTCGGTGATGAAAGGATCGTCCGGTGCCAGCGACGCGGCCTTGTCGACCAGGGTTTGGGCCTCGTCCAGCCGCACATTGCGCTCGGCCAGCGAGTAGCCCAGCGCGTTATAGGCGTGGGCATCGTCCGGCTTGATCGTGATGACGCGGCGCAGCAGCGCTTCCATGTCGTCGTAGCGCTTGAGGTGCTCGGCGGTCATCGCCAGTTCGTAGATCAGCACGCTGTCTTCCGGCGCGGCGCGCACGGCGCCCAGCAGCAGGTCGTACGACGCCTGCCAGCGATTGCCTTCCTGCAGCAGCTGCGATTCGGCCAGCACGCGGGTGCGCGGCTCCAGCGTGCCGCGCACCGGCGCTTCGCGCACCAGCTTGCGGGCGGCGTCGAGCTGACCCTGGTGCACCATCAACGAAGCGCGGCGGCTGACCAGTGCGAGGTCGCTGCGATCCGGGTCGACCTTGTCCAGCCAGCCCAGCGCCTCGGGGTACTGGCGCAGTTGTTCGTTGGCCTGGGCCAGCAACAGGTAGGCGTAGTCGATGCGGCGCTGCGCCCGGTCCTCGTGGTCCTCGTCATCGTCGCCGACGGCGGGCGTGGTGGCGGCTTGCTGGCCGGCGTTGGCGGCGCGCTCGGCTGCATCGCGTTTCACGTCGGCGCTGTCCAGGAAGCGGATCAAGGCCTTGATGGCTTCCTTCGGTTCACCGAGCTCGACCAGGTAGGCACCCAGCGTCAGCCAGGCCTGTGAGGTTTCTGGCTGCTGGGCCAGTGCCAGCTTCAGCTGGTCGACTGCCTCGCCAATGCGCTGGCGCTGGTCCAGCGCCTGCACATAGGCCAGGCGCAGCGCGGCCAGCGCGTCCGGCCGGGCCAGGTAGGCACGCACCACGGCCTCGGCCGGCGGCTGGCTGGCCATCAGGTCCAGCGCCAGCAGGATGGGGCCGGGGGCGCTGGGATCGTCTTCATTGGCGCGGCGCATCAGGCCGAGCGCTTTTTCGGATTGGTCCGCCGCCAGCGCCAGCCGGCCCAGCGCGGTGCGCGATGCCGTGCGGGTGCCCTCGGCGTTGACGAACGGCGCCAGCGCTGTTTCGCTCAAGCCCAGCACGGCCGCCTTGTCACGGGCGCCGCCAAGGAAGCGTGGCACGCCGGCGATCACCGCCGAGCGCTCTTCCGGCGGCACCTGTTCGACCAGCAGCTTCAGCGGCTCGGCCAGCTCATCCAGCCGCTCCAGCGCCACCAGCAGCTGCACCTGCGTGCGCACCGCCTCGGTGGAGCCCGGCAGCGTGGCGCGCCAGGCTTCCACTGCGACCAATGCACGGTCGCCTGAGCGGCCCTGCACGGCGATCTCGATGGCCCGCTGGAACAGCACGCTGTCCTTGGAGCGCCGCGCGGCGTCCAGGATCACCTCGAAGGCATTGCCGCCGCGCCCGGCCTGGGCTTCCATCTCGCCGATCAGCAACTGGTAGAACATCGGGGCGTCGAGCAGCGAGTTGTTCACCGGTTCAGGCTGCGCCACGGCTTCTTCGGGGCTGGATGCGGGTGCCGAAGCCGGCGGTGGTGCATCGGCCGGCACGTTGCGGTTCTGCGCCAGCGCTGGCAGGGCAGCCAGCAGCCCGGCACCCAGCCAGGCCCAGGCACGCAGACCAGGAGAGGCCGGAACACCCGTAGAGGGACGGGAAACCGGGCGGGCAGGACGAAGCTTCATCTTTTCTCCAAAGTCCGAAGGATTCTAGTGTCGGCCTGTCAAGCCCGGATTGCTGCCGATAATGGCCCCCATGCCGGAATTACCTGAGGTGGAAGTCACGCGGCGCAGCGTGGTCGGCATGGCCGGCGCCCGCGTGTTGGCCATGCAGATGGGCAAACCGCTGCGCTGGCCGCTGGGCGTCGCGCCCGCCTCGCTGGTCGGCCTCACTGCCGGCACCTGGCAGCGGCGCGGCAAGTACCTCTGGCTGCCGCTGATGCAATCTGACAGCCCCCAGGACCGGGCTGCGCCCAGCCCGCCCCCCGCGGGGGATGGGGAAACTTGGGGCGGCCCTGCGCTTCCCCGGGATGGCGCCAGCGCCGGCGGGCTGCTGTGGCACCTGGGCATGTCCGGCTCCTTGTCTTTCACCGAGGCGCCCGGCCCGGCCGGCAAGCACGACCACGCCGAAATCACCACCGAACGCGGTGTGCTGCGGCTGACCGATCCGCGCCGCTTCGGCGCCGTCGTCTGGTCGCCCGCGCTGGACATGGCGCCGGCCGCCAAGCTGCTGGCCGGGCTGGGCGTGGAACCTTTTGACACCACCTTCGGCCCCGCGGATTTCCACGCCGCGCTGCGTGGCCGGCGCACGCCGATCAAGCAGGTGCTGCTGGCGGGCGACATCGTCGTCGGCGCCGGCAACATCTACGCCAGCGACGCCTTGTTCGAAGCTGGCATCGACCCCCGCACGCCCGCCGCCCGCATCGGCCCGCTGCGCGCCGGGCGGCTGCTGGCGGCTGTGCGTCAGGTGCTGGCCGAGGCGATTGACGCTGGCGGCTCCACGCTGCGCGACTTCAAGGACGCCCACGGCAGCACTGGCCAGTACCAGGGCCGGGCGCGGGTCTATGGCCGGGCCGGTGAGGCCTGCAGCCGCTGCGGCGGCATCATCCAGCGCATCATGCAAGGCCAGCGCGCCACCTATTTCTGCGCCGGCTGCCAACGCCGCTGAATCTGCCGCAGACCGCCGCTGAGGCGCCACCGCCTACCGCCGGGCGACCCGCCCGCGAGAAACTGCAGCGCCAGCCCGGTGTTGCAAGGCAGTTGCCGGGCATTTCGCGCTAGCATCCCAAAGCTACCGTCGCCACCGCCGTCACACCGACGCAAGACTGCCCGCCCCAAGCCGATGCTCACCTCCGCCACTCCCTCCCAGCGCCTGGACATGCAACCGTCGCTCGTGCCCGGGCTGGACGCACTGGCCGACTGGCGCCTGGCGCTGGAAGGCGAGCTGGCCCGGCTGGAAAGCTTCCTGGCCCACAGCGACCTGCTGGCGCCTTCGGCGGCGGCGGCTTCGGTCGCGCTGCGCCGGCGGCTCACCACCGACAAGCTGGTGGTCGCCTTTGTCGCCGAATTCTCGCGCGGCAAGAGCGAGCTGATCAACGCCATCTTCTTTGCCGACGCCGGCCGCCGCATCCTGCCGGCCACGCCGGGTCGCACGACGATGTGCCCGGTCGAGCTGTCCTGGGACGGCGCCGAGCTGCCGACGCTGGACCTGCTGCCCATCGCGACCCGGCGCCACAAGGCCACGCTGGCCGAATGGTGCGACCAGCGCGACAAATGGCACCGCGTCCCACTGGACCCGAGCAACCCCGACGCACTGGCCGCCTCGCTGCAGCAGGTCACCTACACCCAGAAGGTCAGCCGCGACGAGGCGCAGGCGCTGGGCCTGTGGTCCCAGGAGCACACCGCCGACAACCCGCCGACCACCGAAGACGGCCTGGTCGAGATCCCCGCCTGGCGGCACGCCGTCATCAACTACCCGCACCCGCTGCTGCAGCGCGGGCTGGTGGTGATCGACACGCCTGGCCTGAACGCCATCGGCACCGAACCCGAGCTGACGCTGGGCCTGCTGCCCAGCGCCCATGCCGCGCTGTTCGTGCTGGGGGCAGACACAGGCGTGACCCGCTCCGACCTGGACATCTGGACCGACCACCTGGGCGGCCAGGGCTTGGCCTGCTTCGTCGTGCTGAACAAGATGGACACGCTGGCCGACCCGCTGGCCACGCCGCAGGAGCAACTGGCCATCATCGAGCGCCAGCGCGTGAGCACCGCACAGACGCTGGGCATTCCGCGCGAACGCGTGTTCCCGGTCTCCGCCCGCCAGGCCCTCAGTGCGCGCCTGCAGGGCGACGCCGCTGGCCTGGAAGCCAGCCGCCTGCCCATCCTGGAAGCCGCGCTGAATGCCGACCTGCTGCCGCAGCGCCAGCGTGTGCTGGCCCGCGCCGTGATCAGCGGCGTGCAGTCGCTGCTGGAACACTCTACTCGCCGCCTGCGCGACCAGCGCCGCCACAACGCCGAGCAGATGCTGGAACTGCGCGGCCTGCGCGGCAAGAGCGCCGGCCGTGTGACACAGATGCTCGAACGTGTGCATGCCGACACGGCAGAGTTCGAACGCTGCACCGCGCGCCTGACCGCCTTGCGCACGGTGCACGCCCGGCTGCAGCGCAGCGCGTTGAAGGCACTGGACGCAGACCGCGTGCGCGACGCTGTCGCCGAGCTGCAGCAGGCCATCGGCAGTGGCTGGTTCAACCTGCGCGCCCGCGCGGCCTTCGCCAAGCTCTGCCAGCGCCTGTCGGCCCAACTGGACCAGGCCACGGCCTTGTGCGCAGAAGCCGGCCAGATGCTGAACGCCTTGTTCAACCAGCTCAACACCGAGTTCGGCTTTTCGCTGGTGCCGTCGCCTGCGCCCGAGCTGTCGCCGTTCAAGCAGGAGCTGATGTTGATCGAGCGCAGCTACGGCCGCTACTTCAGCGTCACCCGCTCGATGCGGCTGAATTCCACCGCCTTCAGCGAACAGTTCCAGCGCATGCTGGTCTCCAAGTTGCGCGTGATCTTCGAGAACGCCAGCGGCGAGATCGAGGCCTGGAACCAGGCGGCCTCCGGCCAGATCGACGGCCAGTTCCGCGAGCGGCGCCGCAGCTTCAAGCGCCGCCGCGAATCGTTGGAGCGCATCCAGAGCGCTGCTGGCGAGCTGGAGCAGCGCCTGCTCGAAGTGGAGAACCAGGACGCCAAGCTGTTGGAGCTGGTGGACCGTGCGTATTCGCTGGCTTCGGCGCTGCGCAGCCGCGCCGAGCAAGGCCCCAGCTTCGAGCCTGAAGCGGCCGAGGACGATGCCGGCATGCAGATGATCACGACCGACGGCTGGCAGCCCGGCACCGCGGCAAGAGCCAACTGATCCGGACTGACATCTCCCTTGCCTGACGTCAACGATGCCGCGGCGCTGGCCCCTGCGCTGATCCACTGGCAGCGCCAGCACGGCCGCCACCACCTGCCCTGGCAGCAGACGCGTGACCCCTACCGCGTCTGGTTGTCGGAAATCATGCTGCAGCAGACCCAGGTCAGCACCGTGCTGGGCTACTACCAGCGCTTCCTGGACCGTTTTCCCGATGTCGCCGCACTCGCCGCCGCGCCGCTGGACGACGTGCTGACACTGTGGGCCGGCCTGGGCTACTACAGCCGCGCCCGCAACCTGCACCGCTGCGCCCAGGCCGTGATGCGCGACTTCGGCGGTACTTTCCCGCCCACCGCTGCGCTGCTCGAAACCTTGCCCGGCATCGGCCGCAGCACCGCTGCTGCAGTCGCCGCGTTCTGCTACGGCGAGCGCGTGTCCATCATGGACGGCAACGTGCGGCGCGTGCTGAGCCGCGCGCTGGGCTTTGGCGAAGACCTCTCGTCACCGCGCAACGAGCGCCTGCTGTGGACCGAGGCCGATGCCATGCTGCCCGCCGCTGGCGAAGACATGACGGCCTACACCCAGGGCCTGATGGACTTGGGCGCTACCGTCTGCACGCCGCGCGCGCCGGCCTGCCTGCTGTGTCCTTGGGAGCCGCTTTGCGTGGCCCACCGCGAGGGCCGGGAGACGGAGTACCCGGTCAAGACCCGCAAGCTCAAGCGCAGCAAACGTGCGCATGCGCTGCTGTGGCTGCAGCAGGGCAACGCCGTGTGGCTGCAGCAGCGGCCGGACACGGGCGTGTGGGCGGGGCTGTTCAGCCTGCCGGAATTCGAGGACGTGGCCACGCTGCAAGCCTGGCTGGCCGATGGGCCTGGCGAGGGCGAGCCGCTGCCCACCATCTCGCATGTGCTGACGCACTTCGACTGGGCACTGAGCCCCGTGCGCGCCAGCCTGCCCGAGCGCTCGCCGCTGGCCCAGGCCTTGCCGCTGAAGTGGCCCACCGGGCGCTGGGTGGCGATGGAAGAGCTGCCCAGCTATGGGCTGCCAACGCCGGTGCGCAAGTTGCTGCGGCCGGATTGACTTCCGGTCAGATCGTGCGCTTCAGATCACTTTCTGCTTGCGCAGGAAATCGTCCACCAGGCCCAGCCGGGTCAGCGGCTCGTCCAGTTCCATCAGCTTCTGCTTGGCCACGCGGCTGATGGGCAGCAGCTCGCACCAGCGGTTGGCCACCCAGCCGGCGTCGTCCAGCCGGCGCGGGGTCTGGGCCAGCGCCGGCACCGGCGGCTGCATGGCCTCCAGCGCGTCCAGCGCGCGGCCCAGCGCGGCGGCGGCTTCGGCGAATCGATCGCCCGGCGGTGTGGGCAGGTCATCGTCCAGCCAGGCCACCTGCGGTGCCACCCACAGGCCTTGCTGCTGCACCGCGTCGCCCAGCAGCTTGAAACGCGGGCCGCCTTCGCACCAGATCTTCAGCAGGTTGGTGCCTTCGGCCTCGGCCGCCTGCAGCCGTGCCAGCACGCCCACGGGCTCGAAGCGCACCGGCTGCCCGGCCTGACTTGGCTGGAGCACTTCGCTGCCCTGGCTGAGGCCCACCACGCCAAAGCCGGTGCCCTCGCGCAGGCAGCGGCTGATCAGGTCCAGGTAACGGGCCTCGAAGATCTTCAGGGCCAGCCGGCCCCCGGGAAACAGCACGGACTGCAGCGGGAACAGCGGCAGGTCCTGGGTCGGAAAAGGCATTGGTTCTGGTGTGGCGCGCCTAGCTGCGCGCGTCAAGTTCACGGTGGCGCTTGAGCGTGGCCACCTGGTCGGCGAAACGCTGCGCCAGCGTCTCCACAAAAAACACCGAGCGGTGCTGGCCGCCGGTGCAGCCAATGGCCACCGTCAGGTAGCTGCGCTGGTCCTGCTCGAAGGCCGGCAGCCAGCGCCGCACAAAGGCCTCGATCTGGCTCATCATCTCCAGCACTTCGGGCTGCTCGCGCAGGTAGGCCGCCACCGGCGCGTCCTGGCCGGTCAGCGGCCGCAGCTCGCGCAGGTAAAACGGGTTGGGCAGCACGCGCACGTCGAACACCAGGTCCGCGTCCAGCGGCACGCCGTGCTTGAAGGCGAAGGACTGGAAGACCAGCGTCAGTCGGCTGCTGGTCGCGCCCACCAGGTCGCGCACCCACAGCCGCAGCTGGGCCGGGCGCAGCTCGCTGGTGTCCAGCACGGTGGACTGCTCGCGCAGGTCGGCCAGCAGGTTGCGCTCCAGCTCGATGGCATCCACCAGCGCACGGTGAGGGTCGTCGCCGCCCTCCAGCGGCTTGCTCAGCGGGTGCGGCCGGCGGGTCTCGGAAAAGCGCTTCACCAGCGCGGTGGTGTGCGAGTTCAGGAACACGCTGCGCACCCGCACGCCTTCGGCCTTCAGTGCCGACAGCGTGGGCAGCAGCACAGGCAGCGAATTGGCTGAACGCACGTCGACCGCAATCGCCATGCGCCGCACGCCGTGGCCACGCTCGACGCGGATGAAGTCGCGCAGCAGCTCGGGCGGCAGGTTGTCCACGCAGAAGTAGCCGGCATCTTCCAGCGCATGCAGCGCGACCGACTTCCCCGAGCCTGAAATGCCAGTGACCAGCACCACCTCGCGCTCTTCCAATGCCGGTGGCATGACCGGCACCGGCACCACATCGTCCTCGGACGGATCGGGCAAATCGTTCATGTCAGCCCCTCGTCCGACGAGTACGTCGAACGATCCCCCGAGGGGATGCGGGCCGGCTTGGGAGCGGCCCGGCGCTCGACCCGCGTGGAGAAATCTCGCCGAGGTTTCATGCCCGCCTCAACGCGAACGCGCCGCGCGCGGCGCCGCTTCGGCCACCGCCTGGTTGATCAGCTCCTGCGCATGCGCCAGGCTGGTGCCAGACTGCTTGTCGCCACCCAGCATGCGCGCGACCTCGGCCACCCGTGCCTCGCCGCTCACGGGCGTGACCTGGCTGTGCGTCCGGCCCTGGCGCGTGGCCTTGGCGACGACGAAGTGCTGGTCTGCGCATGCCGCCACCTGCGGCAGGTGGGTCACGGCCAGCACCTGCACGCTCTGGCCCAGCTGCTTCATCAGCCGGCCCACCGCATCGGCCACCGTGCCGCCCACGCCGGAATCGATCTCGTCGAAGATCAGCGTGCTGGGGTTGAGGTCCGTCGCGGCGGCCTTGGGCGCGCTGCCGCGGCGTTGCGCGGTGGTCACGGCAATGGCCAGCGCCAGCCGCGAAAGTTCGCCGCCCGAGGCCACCTTGGCCAGCGGCCGAGGCGCACTGCCGGCGTGGCCAGCGACCAGGAATTCAACCGTCTCCAGGCCGTAAGCCTGCGGCGTGTCCTGCGGCAGCAGCGCCACCTCGAACTTGCCGCCGGCCATGCCCAGCTGCTGCATCGCCGCCGTCACGCGCTGGCCCAGCGGCCCGGCGGCCTGCTGGCGGGCGCGGCTCAGCGTGCTGGCCTGTTCGCGCCACTGCTGCTCGGCCTGCTGCACGCGCTGCTCCAGGCCTTGCAGGTCGGCCGCAGCTTCGAGCTGCGCCAGCGTGGCACGCCATTCCTCGCGCAGCGCCGGCAGGTCTTCGGGCTGGCGGCGGAAGCGCCGGGCCAAGCCCATCCAGGCCGAGATCCTGCTGTCCAACTCGCCCAGGCGGGACGGGTCCAGCTCGGCGCGGCCCAGGTAGGCCTGCAAGGTGTGCGTGGCGTCGTCCAGCTGGACGCTGGCGCTTTGCAGCCCTTCGATCACCGGTGCCAGCCGTTCGTCATAGTCGCTGACGGCTTCGAGCGCATTCAAGGCTTTGCCGAGCAGGCGTGCCGCACTCGCCTCGTCTTCTTCCAGCCACTGGCCGGCCTGCTGCGCGGCCTCGATCAGCGCCTGGCCATGGGCCAGCCGCTGGTGCTCGTGGTTCAGCTCCGGCCATTCGGTCTCGCCGGGCGAGAGCTTGTCCAGCTCACCCAGTTGCCACTGCAGGCGTTCGCGTTCGTCCTCGCGCTCGCCCTGGTGTTCGCGGGCTTGCGCCAGCGCGTCGGACGCGGTCTTCCAGGCGGCCCAGGCGCGGGCCACCGGCGTGGTGTCTGCCCCGGCCTGCTGGTCCAGCAGCGCGCGCACCGAGGCAGGCTTGGTCAGGCCTTGCCAGGCGTGCTGGCCGTGGATGTCGACCAAATGTTCAGCGACTTCGCGCAGCTGGCTTGCGGTGGCCGGGCTGCCGTTGATGAAGCCGCGGCTCTTGCCCTGGGCGTCCACCACGCGGCGCAGCAGCAGGTCGTCGTCCTGCTCGAAGCCGGCTTCTTCCAGCCAGGCGGCGAGCGAGGCGGGTGAGTCGAAGCCGGCGGTGATTTCGGCGCGCGAAGCGCCTTCGCGCACCATCTGGCTCTCGGCCCGGGCGCCTAGCGCGAGCTGCAGCGCGTCGATCAGGATGGACTTGCCGGCGCCGGTCTCGCCGGTCAGCACGGAGAAGCCTCCGTTCGGGCCGCCATCGAACGCGAGGTCCAGCTCGCTGACGATCACGAAATCCTTCAGGGTCAGGTGCTTGAGCATGATCAGACCGTGCCTTCGTACCAGCGCAGCTTGCGGCGCAGCGTCGCGTAGTAGCTCCAGCCACGCGGGTGCAAGAAGCGCACCATCTGCGACGAGCGGCGCATGCGCACCTGGTCGCCGTGCAGCAGGCTGGCCAGGCTTTGCATGTCGAAGCTGGCGCTGGCGTCTCGCCCGGCCACGATGGTGATGGTCACTTCCTGAGAGTCCGGCAGCACGATGGGCCGGTTCGACAAGGTGTGCGAGGCAATCGGCACCAGCACCCAGCCGCCAATGGACGGATGCAGGATGGGCCCGCCGGCCGACAGCGAATAGGCGGTGGAACCGGTGGGCGAGGCCAGGATCAGGCCGTCGGCGCGCATGTTGGCGACGAAGTCGCTGCCCACGTCCACCCGCAGCTCGACCATGCTAGAGGTGGCACCTCGGCTCACCACCACGTCGTTCAGCGCCAGGCCTTCGAAGATGGTCGCGCCGTCGCGCCACACGGCGCCTTCGATCATCGCGCGCCGCTCTTCTTCGTAGTCGCCCTGAATGATGGGGCCCAGTGCCTCGGCCCAGTCGCTCAGGCGCACGTCGGTGATGAAACCCAGCCGCCCCTGGTTGATGCCGACCAGCGGCAGGTTGTGCGCTGCCAGTTCGCGGGCAATGCCCAGCATGGTGCCGTCGCCGCCCACCACCACCGCGATGTCGCACTGCGCGCCGATCTCGGCCGGGCTCAAGGCCGTGTGTTCGGTCCAGTCGGTGTTGTGCGCGGTCTCGTGGTCGATCGAGACTTCCAAGCCCTGGCGCCCCAGGAAGTCGGCAATGGCTTCGAGCATCGGTCGAATGCCCTGGGCCTGATACTTGCCTATCAGCGCGGCGTGGCGAAAACGGGTTGGCATGGTGCGAAGAATTACACCACACGCCCTTCTGTGAGACCCCCTGGGCTGCCCTCGTTGGCGCCCTGCACAAGTGCATGTCCGTACAATGAAAAACATGCTCGACGATCGCGCCCGATCACTGCTGAAAACCCTGGTTGAACGCTACATTGCCGACGGGCAACCCGTGGGCTCGCGCACGCTCTCCAAAGCCTCGGGCCTGGAGCTGTCACCCGCGACCATCCGCAACGTCATGTCCGACCTGGAAGACGCCGGCCTGATCATCAGCCCGCACACCTCTGCCGGCCGCATTCCCACCGCTCGCGGCTACCGGCTGTTTGTCGACACCATGCTCACTGCCCGTCCGCTGGACCTGGCCGGCGGTGCCTCCGAATTTGCCGCCGCCCGCGGCCAGCTGCAGCCGGACCAGCCGCAGCGCGTGATCGCCCAGGCCGCGCAGCTGCTGTCCAACCTGTCGAGCTTTGTCGGTGTGGTCACGGCACCGCGCAAGGCCAGCGTGTTCCGCCACGTCGAGTTCATGCGCCTGGGCGACAAGCGGGTGCTGGTCATCCTGGTCGCCCCTGACGGCGACGTGCAGAACCGCGTGCTGTTCACCGCGCACGACTACAGCCAGGGCGAACTGATAGAGGCCACCAACTTCCTCAACGCCCACTACGCCAACCTCAGCCTGGAGGAAGTGCGCGAGCGGCTGCAAGGCGAGGTCGAGGTGTTGCGCGGCGAGATTGGCGTGCTGATGCATGCGGCAGTGAAGGCAGGCTCCGAGGCGCTGGCCGAAAACGAGGACCAGGTCATCGTCAGCGGCGAGCGCAACCTGCTGGGCGTGCAGGACTTCGGCCACGACATGGGCTCGCTGCGCAAGCTGTTCGACCTGTTCGAGCAGAAGACCCAGCTGATGCGCTTGCTGGACACCTCCAGCCGCGCCGAAGGCGTGCGCATCTACATCGGTGGCGAGAGCCGGGTGGTGCCGTACGAAGAGCTGTCGGTGGTCTCCGCGCCGTACGAGGTCGACGGCCACGTCGTCGGCACTCTGGGCGTGATCGGCCCCACCCGCATGGCCTACGACCGCATGATCCAGATCGTCGACATCACGTCCAAGCTGGTGGGCAACGCCCTGAGCCAGCGCTGAACAGCCAGCACTGAGCAAGACGGCGCAGCCATGTTGCTGCGCACTTACCGGCGCCACAAGCGCGCTTGACACAAGGCTTCCAGCATCCGGCCTGCGCTGTTCGGCGCTGTCCCGTCCTGCTCTGCTGAAGTCCTGCTGTGAACCTTTCTGGAATGACGCGGCCCGCGTGCTTGCGCGCCTGGCCGTGCCTGCTGGCCGCTTGCCTCCTCGCTGGCGCCGCCGCCTCGCATGCTGCGTCCACCAACCGTGCCTCGTCCAAAGTGGCCGCGCACGCGGGCGGGGCCACGCTGAACTTCCCCGACATCGAAGTGGAGGCCGCCGCCCGCGTGATGGCCGACCTGCTGAACCGGCCCATCCTGGTGGACCCGCGCGTCAAGGGCAAGCTCACGCTCTACACCGAGCAGCCGGTCAGCCAGGCCCAGGCCTTGTCCATTTTCGTCGCCGGCCTGCGTGGCCTCAGCCTGGCCATCATCGAGTCCAACGGCATGCTGAAGATCCTGCCCGAGGCCGATGCCAAGCTGCAGAGCGGCACCGTCTCGGTAGCAGGCGCTTCGCGCGCTGGCGACACGGTGCAGACGCAGATCTTCCGCCCCAGCTACGAAAGCGCCGCCAACCTGCTGCCGGTGCTGCGCCCGCTGATCACCGCGAACAACACCATCAACGTCAGCGCCGGCAACAACGCGCTGGTCATCACCGACTACGCCAGCAACCTGCAGCGCCTGGGCCAGATCATCACCGCACTGGACCAGCCCAGCGCCACCGACGTCGAAGTCATCCCGCTGCAGCACGCATTGGCGGTGGACATGGCCGTGCTGGTGCAGCGACTCAGCGAAGAGGCTGGCGGCTCATCATCCGCCAGTCCAACCCCCGGCGCGCAAGCCCAGCGCAGCAACGCCAGCGCAAGCAGCGGCGCTGGCGCCGCATCCATCGTCGCCGACAGCCGGATCAACGCCTTGCTGGTGCGTGCCGCCAACCCCGCCCGCTTGGCCGCCGTCCGCGCGCTCGTCGCCCGGCTGGACCAGCCCGGTGCCGCAGGCCTGGCCGGCAGCAACGTGCACGTCATCTACCTGCAGCACGCCGAAGCCACGCGCCTGGCCACCGTGCTGCGCGCCGCCTTCAGCAGCGACGCGACCGGGCAGGGCGCCACCAGCAGTGGCGGCGCCTCGTCCCAGTCGCGCAGCAGCGGCCCCAGCAGCAGCGGCTCGTCCGGCCTGAACGCCAGCACGCCATCGAGCACAAGCTCAAGCAGCAGCGGCAGCACCAGCACGGCCGCCACCACACCGCTCAGCAGCACCGCGGCACCGGCCACCGGCGGCAACATCCAGGCCGACCCGGCCACCAACTCGCTGATCGTCACCGCACCCGAACCGCTGTTCCGCCAGTTGCGCGCGGTGGTCGAGCAACTGGACACGCGCCGCGCCCAGCTCTATGTCGAGTCGCTGGTCGTCGAGGTGGACGCCAGCAAGGCCATGGACGTCGGGATCCAGTGGAAGCAGATCTTCAACATCACCGCCACCACGACCGACATCACGCTGGCCACCGTGGCCCAGGCCATCCAGTCCACCTCCGGCACCAACATCCTGTCCACCGCCAACCTGATCACGCTGGACAACGAGGAGGCCAAGATCGTCGTCGGCCAGAACGTGCCTTTCGTCACCGGCTCGTACACGTCCACCACCAGCTCCAGCCCGTTCCAGACCATTGAGCGCAAGGACGTGGGCCTCACGCTGCGCATCCGCCCGCAGATCGGCCCGAACGGCGCCATCCGCCTGACCATCCTGCAGGAATCCTCGTCCGTCTCCAGCACCACCACGCCCGGCACCACCAACGCCGGCCCGGCCACCAACAAGCGCTCCATCGAATCGACGGTCATGGTCAACGACGGCAAGATCATCGTGCTTGGCGGTCTGATCGAAGACACGTACACCAGCGACGCCGACCAATGGCCAGTCCTCGGCGACATCCCCTACCTCGGCGCCTTCTTCCGTACCCTCAGCCGCACCCGCAAGAAGACCAACCTCATGGTCTTCCTCCGCCCGGTCGTCATGCCCGATGAAGACAGCAGCACCAAGCTCTCGCTGGACCGCTACGACCTCATCCGCGCCCACCAGCAAGCCCTGCCCGAAGCCGTCAGGCAAGTCCTCCCCGGCCCCGAAATGCCCCTCGCGCCAGACGCGGGCCGCTGGCGCATCGAGTGACCCGCCAGCGGCCCGCCGCAGCTTCTACAATGCGCCCCTTCGGTAGGGGGCCGTTAGCTCAGTTGGTCAGAGCAGAGGACTCATAATCCTTTGGTCGTTGGTTCAAGTCCAACACGGCCTACCACTCACACCAGCGCTTGGACTGTGGCGTGCGGCCATGGCAGTTCGGCTGCCATTGCTTGAAAGCATTCATGCGGCTGGTGCGCATCCGCATCGGAGGCGCGCCGCGAGATGTGGCGAGGAAGCCGCAGAGGCGGCCATGCAAAGGGGTGACATGAGCACACGCAAAGTAGCCGAGCCTCCAAAGCCTGGTGTTACTGCGGTTGTCACACCGATGTCGGTATCGGATGCAGCCGTGCTGCTGGCCGAGCTTCGGCAGCTCATTGACGAGGCACGTCGCGCGGCCGTCGCGGCGGTCAATGCCGGCCTGACCCTGATGTACTGGCGAATCGGCCAGCGCATCCGTGTCGAGGTGCTGGGCGGCCAGCGGGCCGGCTACGGCGAGGAGATTGTCTCGACGGTGTCGCGACAATTGACGGCCGATTTTGGCCGCAGCTTCAGCGCCAAGAGTCTGCGGCACATGATGCGGTTTGCCGAGGTGTTTCCGAGCTTGGAGATTGTCTCGACGCTGTCGAGACAATTGGCATGGAGCCACTTTTTGGAGCTGATCTACCTGAAAGACCCGCTGGCGCGGGATTTCTATGCCGAGATGTGCCGCATCGAGGGCTGGAGCGTGCGCACGCTGCGCGAGCGGGTGGACGCGATGCTGTTCGAACGCACGGCGCTGTCTGGCAAACCGAAAGAACTGATCCGCCACGAACTCGATGTGCTGCGTGACGGGGGCGACCTCACGCCGGCGCTGGTGCTGAAAGACCCATACGTGCTGGACTTCCTGGGTCTGCAGGACCGCTACCTGGAGAAGGACCTGGAGGACGCCATCCTGCGCGAGCTGGAAACCTTTCTGCTGGAGCTGGGCGCAGGCTTCAGCTTCGTGGCGCGGCAGCGGCGCATCCAGCTCGACCACGACGACTTCTACCTCGACCTGCTGTTCTACAACCGCAAGTTGCGCCGGCTGGTGGCGGTGGAGTTGAAGCTGGGTGACTTCAAGGCCGAGTACAAGGGCCAGATGGAGCTGTACCTGCGCTGGCTCGCCCGGTACGACCAGGAGCCCGGCGACGGGCCGCCGCTGGGCATCATCCTTTGCACAGGCAAGAAGCGCGAGCAGATCGAGCTGCTGGAGTTGGACAAGGCGGGCATCCACGTGGCCGAGTACCTGACGGTGCTGCCACCGCGCGAAGTGTTCGAGCAGAAGATTCAAAGTGCGCTGCAGGCCGCCCAGGCGCGGCTGCAAGCCAAGGCCGACGAATGAACATCCTCCCTGATCTGAAGGTCCTGAGCCGCTGAACATTCATACGAGATCTCATCTTCCGGAAATCGATGCTGCGGGCAATGGCGCGCCAGCGCTGCGGGTGTGTGGCGCTGGCGAAACGCGCTTGGAGTCTGGTCAGCGACCGTCGTGGTCCGAATCGCCTGGGATGGCGCGTTCCACGCCGTTGCTGACGCGTTCCCACGCGTCGCGGGTGGCGTGCTTGGCCTTGTCCCAGCTCAGCGAGGAATTGCCGCGGTAGCGTTCGTCCCAGTCGCGGCCGAGTTGTGGCTCGATGTCGTCGAAGCTGGCGTCCGGGTATTGGCTGTAGTACTGGTGGCCCAGGCTGTAGGCGGGGGCATATTCGTCATAGGTGAGGGCCGAGTCCACGTATGGGCGGTCGCGGTAGTTCTCGCGCCAGTAGGCGTCTTCGCGGGTGGGGTCCACCTGTTCGGCCACGCCTTTGCCTGCCAGGCCGCCGATGATGGCGCCGGCTGCTGCACCGATGGCGGTGCCGACGGGACCGGCCACCGTGCCCATCGCAGCGCCCGCGGCCATGCCGCCGACTGCAGCGCCTACGCCGGTTCCGATGGGGTGGGCACCGGGTGCGCCGGTGATCGGGTCGCGATTCGCGTCGGCAAGCGGATTCGAAGTCGTCATGTCAGTCTCCTTGTTGAGCAAGTGCCCGTGATGGGCACCACGGAGCTGATGTTCCGCGACGCGATTCGCCGCCCACGTGGGACTGCGAAGCGCTTGCAGGTAGGAGACTTGGGCGCGCGCCGTAGGCTCAGAAGACGAATAGCACCGCCATCAGCGCGGCCATGCCAAAGGGCGCCAGGCTGAGCAGGCGCAACTGCCGCGCTTTGTCCGGCTGCTTGCTTGCCTGGTACAGCGCAAGTCCGCCTCCGCAGAGGCCGGTGACCATGGAAATCATTGCGAGCATGGGTGTCCTTTCGATGGCGTTGACAATGGACGAGGCGCGAGACGGCCTCCATTGCTGAACGTGGTCGAGCGCTCGAATGCGACATGGAAAGGCGCAGTGCGGGCTGCGCTGGCCGCCGCCTGGACATTGCGCCAATGCAAGAGACACGCGACGACTCTCCCCACGCTGTCGTCCGATTGCGCGCCGCCTGCATGGCGAATACAGCGGCACGTTGCCTCGGCTGGACCGCGGCGCGACGCGCAAATCACGGATGTCTCCGCAGCCGGCTCGTTCTCAGGCTCTCAAGAGCGCGCGCAATGCGGAATCAATAGCCCCGAATGCGATCCACCAGCCCGTCCATGGGCTGCCCATTCTCATGGCGCCTCAGGTTTTTCATGACCGCTTCCGCTGAGGTCAGCGCCTGCGTTTCGCTGGCCACATGCGGCGTCATCCAGATCTTCGGGTGATGCCAAAAAGGGTGGTCCGGCGCGGGCGGCTCGGGTTCGCAGACGTCCAGGACGGCCGCGCGCAGATGGCCGCTGTCCAGTGCATGGATCAAGTCGTTGTCGACCACATGACCACCTCTGCCGGCATTCACGAAGGCTGCACCGCGAGGCAGCTTCGCCAGCAGAGCGGCGTTGACCATTCCCCGGGTCTGTGCAGTCAGCGGAAGCAGGCAGATCAGGATGTCGGTCTGCGCGACAAGCGCCGTCAGCCCTTCGGTGCCAGAGAGGCATTTCACGCCCTCGATGGCATGCTGTGAGCGGCTCCAGCCCGCGCAGTCGAAGCCGAAGTTGCCCAGCGCTGAAAGGACTGCGCGCCCGAGAGATCCGAGGCCGAGCACGCTGACGCGGCGACGGCTTGCGGGCAGGCGGGGCCGGGCTTGCCAAAGCGCGGCGCGCTGCTGCTCGAGGTAGGCCGGCAGGTCGCGATGCAATGCCAGCACGGCCAGCGTGACGTACTCCACCATCCCGGCCACGATGCCCGGCTCGATCATGCGAACGACGGACAGCGTGGGCGGCAGCTCCGCCAGATCGAACTGGTCGATGCCCGCGCCAACCGAGAACAGCACTTCCAGCGCAGGGAAGCGGCTGGCCAGGTCCGGCGGTGGCTCCCAGGCGGCCAGGAACCTGACCTCGGCGGGGTTGCCGACCTCGGGCCACTGGCGAAACTCGATGCCCGGGAGGTTCTCCTCGAAGCATTGTTTCCAGATCGCGCCGCGAGCCGGATCGGACTTGTACAGGAACGCCGGCCTGGCCATCATCCCAGCGCCTGGTTGATCAGGGCGTACAGGCCAGAGGCGGGGCCGCGCCTGGGCGGCGTGCCGCGCGTCATCATCTCGACGCTGCCCGCGCGATGCAGGCCCTGGTCCTCCAGCCAATCGACGAGACCGCTGCTGGCCTCGACGTCGATGCGCAGGAACTTGCCGGCGCATTGGCTTGTCCAGTGTGCGATCAAGGCCCGCGCCCCGGAGGCATCCGGCGCGACCACGGGGCCGATCGCGTACCCGCGTCCGAACCGCCGCAACAAAGAGAAGCCGACGGGCTCGCCATCCCGGTCGAGCACGATGCCTTGGGCATCCGCGATCAGCGCGCGAACCGCTTCGCCGCGCGCCATCCCGCTTGCAGCGGCATCCAGTTCGACGAGTCTGTCCACGTCGGCCCGACCCAGCGGGCGTAGCCGATGTCCCGGCGTCATGGCGGCAAGAGGGGCCGGATGCGCCATTCCCTGGTGTTGTCGCACTTCCCCGAGGGCGACGAATCCGAGCCGTTCATAGAGTGCTCGGCCCTCGGCCGTGGCATGCAGCGAGACGTCGAACTGCGCCAGGTCATCCAGCAGCGCGCGCATCATCTGCGCGCCGATGCGGCGCCCCTGCATGGGCGGTGCCACGATGACCATGCCCAGCGTCGCACGGCGATCCGGCCACTTCCAGCAGTGGGCCGTGCCGACCAGTTGCCCCCTGCATTCCGCAACCACGCCCGCGCCCAGCGCGGAGACGAAACGCCAGTCTTCAGGACGATGCGGCCACTGCACTTCCCTGGAGAGCGCTTGCGCCGCTTCGAGGTCGGCCGGAGTGAAGGGCCGGAGGTGAACGGCGTCGACCTCGGGGTCGACCGCGCCAGTTGTCTGCGCCACCGTGCGCTCCGAATTGCTGTTCATGACGACCGAATTGTGGAGCGCGCGCGCTGGCAATTGGCATCGAAACAGACCGCGGACGAAATTCGACAGCATGTTCTGTGGATGGCGGCTCAACGACGGGGCGCTGCTGCCGAATGCGGTGCGCTCGAAACCATCTGCCGAGCCGTGGCGCCGCGCAGGGGCTTCCGTCGGCCGGCTCCGAAGACCGCTGGGCGCGGGCTTGGCAGGGCGTGCTGTCGCGGTGCGCCAGAACGGCAGATCGCGTGTCTTGCGCCGACCGAGGGCCGACGACGCTGCTGCACGATCCTGCTTCAATCGAACAGGATCGTCGAATGAGCCTCCCACAAGATCGCTGTCATTCCGGGCCACGCACGCGCAACCTGGGGGCGCGCCGTCCACCACCGAGAGGGGACCTGCCATCGCCGACCTCGTCCCGCAACCCTGATTCCAAACCAAGATGTCCCTGCTCACGCTTCAAGACCCCTCGCTGCTGCGCTCTGCCAACCTGATCGACGGACGTTGGTCCGAGTCGGCGAGCGGCGCCGCCTTCGATGTCAGCGATCCGGCCACCGGGCTCGCATTCGCCCGGGTGCCTGACAGCAATGCCATCGACGCCGCCGCCGCGGTGGACGCCGCGCACCAAGCGTTTGCGGCCTGGCGCGCGCGAAGCGCACGTGACCGGGCGCAACTCCTCAAGCGCTGGCATGCCCTGATCCTGGCGCACCAGGACGACCTGGGTCGGCTGGTGTCGCGCGAGCAAGGCAAGCCGCTGGCGGAAGGGCGCGGCGAGATCGCCTATGCGGCCAGCTACGTGGAATGGTTCGCCGAGGAGGCGACCCGCACCTACGGCGACCTCATTCCCGAGCCGGTGCGCGGCCGCAAGATGCTGGTGTTGAAGGAGCCGGTAGGTGTTGTTGCCGCGATCACGCCCTGGAACTTTCCTGCGGCCATGATCGCGCGCAAGATCGCGCCCGCGCTCGCGGCCGGATGCACCGTGGTGGCCAAGCCCGCGGAGGATACGCCGCTGACCTCGCTGGCCCTGGCTGCGCTGGCAGAGCAGGCGGGCATTCCGGCCGGTGTGGTCAACGTGGTCACGGCGTCGCGCGAGAGAACGCCGGAAGTCGTCGATGTGTGGCTCGCCGATGACCGTGTGCGCAAGATCACGTTCACCGGGTCGACGCCGATCGGCAAGCACCTGGCGCGCGAATCCGCCGCGACGCTGAAGAAGCTCTCGCTGGAACTGGGCGGCAACGCGCCCTTCATCGTGTTCGACGACGCCGACCTGGACGCAGCCGTGGCCGGGCTCATGGCCGCCAAGTTCCGCAATGGCGGCCAGACCTGCGTGTGCCCGAACCGCGTCTACGTTCAAGCCGGTGTCCATGACCGCTTCGTCGAGCTGTTGACCCGCCGGGTGGCTGCCCTGTGCGTCGGACCCGCGTCGGCATCCGAATCCCAGGTCGGGCCCATGATCAACGGGCGGGCCGTGGACAAGATCGCACGGCATGTTGACGATGCCGTCGAGAAGGGCGCGCGAGTGGTGCTGGGCGGCGAGCGCCTGACGGGCGGCGCCTGGGCGAGCCCGAATTACTTCGCGCCGACCGTGCTCACCGGCGTGACCGCAGACATGGCGTGCGCGCGCGAGGAGACCTTCGGGCCGGTCGTGCCCATCTCCAGCTTCACCGATGAAGCGCAGGTGCTCACGCTGGCCAACGGCACGCCGTTCGGCCTGGCGGCGTATTTCTACACGCGAGACATCGCGCGAGCCTGGCGCGTCGCCGAGGCCTTGCAGAGCGGCATCGTCGGCATCAACGAAGGTGCGCTGGCCGCGGAGGCTGCCCCTTTCGGGGGCGTCAAGGAGTCCGGCTACGGCCGGGAGGGCTCGCGCTACGGCCTCGATGACTACATGCAGACCAAGTACGTCTGCCAAGGCGGACTGGGGTAGGAGGCGCGCGCGGTGCTCACCGTGCCGGTGCGTTCATTGCACCATGCTCGGCCGACCCGCACCACGGCGCGTTTTTCGGCAGCGACAGCTCGCCGCAAGCCACCGAAAGACACGAGATTGTGGCTGCCCGAGCCTCAACAGCAGACTCTGCGCGCAGCGTGATTTCATAATTTCGACATGGCCCATCCCCCTGTCCCCGCTCGCTCCCTGCGTCTCGATGCGGCCAGCGTCCCCCACCCGGCCGGCAGTGGCCGAAGGCGGCGCTTCACGTACCTTGCCCGACGCTGAGTCGCGGTCGATTCCAGCCCCTTTCCTGTTTCAAGGCCTGTGTCCACCCGGACGCAGGCCGGGAGCGGTCACGCCTGTGCGAGCCAGGTGATGCTGCCGTGCCGTTCGGTTTTCAGATCAACGACCCTGAGGAGTACCCACGTGATGAACAATCGACGCTTCGCTCTCGCTGCAGTGCCTGCTGCCGCGCTCCTGGCCTGTTGCGGATCTGCCAGTGCGCAGGATGCTGCTGCCGCGCCGGCAGCCGCTGCCAGCCAGCCCGCCGATGTCCCGGTCACGTCCGTGACGATCTCGGCCGTCAAGCAGCCGTACCGCAACCTGTCGGCGACCGGGGCCACCAAGACCGACACGCTGCTCAAGGACCTGCCGCAGAGCGTGCGCGTCCTGACCTCCGACCTGCTGCAGGACGTGGGCGCGACCAAGATGGCCGACGCGCTCGAACTCACCAGCGGCATCTCCAAGCAGAGCAACCTCGGTGGTCTGTGGGACAGCTACTCGATGCGCGGCTTCACGGGTGACCCGAACTTCGGCTCGGACTACATGGTCAACGGCTTCAACTACAGCCGCGGCTACAACGGCGTGCGCGACTCGGCCAACACGGCCACGGTCGAGATCCTCAAGGGCCCGGCCTCCGCGCTCTACGGACGCGGCGAGCCGGGTGGAACGGTCAACATCACGACCAAGAAGCCGCTGTTCCAGCCGTCGCAGACCGTCAGCCTCTCCGCCGGCAGCCACAACACGCGTCGCCTGACCGCGGACGTGACCGGCCCGATCGGCGAGGAAGTCGCCTATCGACTCAATGCGGCTGGCGAGCGCGGCGACAGCTACCGCAACGATGTCGGCTTCGACCGCTACATGATCTCGCCGTCGTTCATCTGGGTGCCGTCGTCGGACACGACGATCTCCTATGAGCTGGAGCTCTCCAAGCAGCGCGCAACGTTCGACCGCGGCGTGGTCGCAGTCAACGGCAAGCTGGGCCTGGTGTCGCCTTCGAGCTTCTACGGCGAGCCCGGCGACGGCAAGACGACCATCAAGACGACTGGCCAGCAGCTCTTCGTGCAGCACTACTTCAACGACGACTGGTCCGTTCAGTCGGGCGTGAGCTACCGGGAGAGCTCGATCAACGGCGCCTCGACCGAAGCGCGTTTCCTGCAGGCCGACGGGCGCACGCTGGTTCGCCAACACCGCACACGTGACAACTCGGCCACGGATCTTTCCGGCCGCCTGGAACTGCTGGGCAAGGTCCCGACGGGCCCGGTCGTCAACAATTTCCTGGTCGGCATCGACGCCTACTCCTTCACCGACAACCGGCTCCAGTACCGACTGGCCAACGCCGGCAACATCGACATCTACGAGCCGGTCTATGGCAACGTGTCCAGCGCCATGACCAAGAATACCGACACGAAGGAACACCAGCGTTCGAAGGCCTTCTACCTGCAGGATCAGATCGACCTGAGCGCGCAGTGGAAGCTGATGCTGGGCGCGCGCCGCGATTCCTACGACCAGTCGCTGGACAACCACATCGCCGGCACCAGGGTCAGCCAGACGCTGACCGCGACCACCCCGCGCGCCGGCCTCGTCTTCCAGCCGACCAAGACCATTTCCCTGTACGCCACGGCCTCCAAGAGCTTCCGCCCGAACAGCGGCGTCAAGAGCGACTTCACGTCCTTCCCGGCGGAGAAGGGCAAGTCGTACGAAGTCGGTGCCAAGTACGACTCGGCGGAAACCGGCATCACCAGCACGCTGGCGCTCTACAAGATCAGAAAGAACAACGTGCTCACGCCAGACCCGGCCGATCCGAACAACTTCTCCGTCGCCGCGGGTGAAGTCGAGAGCAAGGGTGTCGAGTTCGACGTGTCGGGCCAGATCGTCTCCGGCTTGCGCCTGTCCGCGGCCTACGCCTTCACTGACGCGAAGGTGACCCGCGACAACAACAGCTTCCTCGTCGGACGCCAGTCGGCCAACGTGCCGCGCAACAGCGCCAACCTGTTGCTGGTGAGTACCTTCCTCGCGGACGGACACGCCGCGTCGCTGGGCGGCGGCATCAACTACGTGGGCGAGCGCGAAGGCGCGGTGGCGCCGACGGTGGCGAGCGATGACTTCAAGCTGCCTGCCTACACCACCTTCAAGCTGATGTCCTCGTACGATTTCAACAGGCACCTCAAGCTGTCGATCAACGTCGACAACCTGTTCAACAAGGTCTACTACGCGAGCTCGTACAGCCAGGCCTGGGTCTATCCCGGCAGCACGCGCACCGTCACGGCCACCGTGCAATACAAGTTCTGACGCGTACCGGCGCCCCGTCTGGACGGGGCGCCTTCCCCGCGAGAGCCCTCCCGCACACCCATCTCATCGCTCCCCTGCGGCCCACGAAATCCGCCGGCAGATTGCGCTGCGGCCCGGACGTGAATCGCACGTTTGTGTCCTTTGCGAGGGGCGCCTTCGGCACCAAAGAAGAGGCCCTGGCCCTAGCATCTTTGCGTACCTGTTCCACTCAGCCGCCACATCTCTCCATGTCCAGACTGCTCGTCAACTTCGACTTCGCCAAGCTCGGCGAGCCACGCGAATACCGTCCGCCCGCAGATCGGGTGTTGGAGGGCGACATCGTGTGCCGCAACTGGGACATCGACAGCGCCAAGGACGGCCAGGTCCGCGCGGGCGTTTTCGAGTCCACGGTCGGCATGAACCGCTCGATCAAGGGCGAGACCTGGGAGTTCTGCCTGATCCTGTCCGGCGTGGCGGAGATCACCGAGGACGGCCATGCGCCGGTCACCTACCGCGCAGGCGACTGCTTCATCATGAAGCCTGGCTACGTGGGCACCTGGCGCACTCTCGAGACGGTGCGCAAGGTGTGGGTCGCGGCCTGAGCGGGAAACAGACGATGCCTGCTCCGCTCACCCTGGTCGAGACCACGCCCGACCTGCCCGCTGCCGCCGACGTGGTCGTCATCGGCGGCGGCATCATCGGCTCGTTCACGGCCTACTACCTGGCCCGCCGCGGATTGAAGGTGGCGCTGCTCGAAAAGGGTCGCATCGCAGGCGAGCAGTCCAGCCGCAACTGGGGCTGGTGCCGCCAGCAGAACCGCGACGAGCGCGAGCTGCCGATGGCGACGAAGAGCCTCGATCTCTGGGAGCGCTTCGCAGCGGACGAAGGCGAAGACACCGGTTTCCGTCGCTGCGGCCTGCTTTATCTGAGCAACGACGAGTCCGAGCTGGCCGGCTGGGCGCGCTGGGGTGAGTTCGCGCGCACCGTCGGCGTGAAGACCCAGATGCTCAGTGCCGACCAGGCCGCGCAGCATGGGCGCGTCACCGGCAAGGCCTGGCGCGGTGGTGTGTTCTCGCCCACCGATGGCATCGCCGACCCTTCGCGCGCCGCCCCGGCGGTGGCGCGAGCCGTCATGCGCCACGGCGGAACGGTCCACCAGGCGTGTGCCGCGCGTGGGGTCGAGACCGAAGGCGGCAGGCTGTCGGCCGTCGTCACGGAGAAGGGCACGATTCGAACCCGCATCGCCGTGCTCGCGGGCGGCGCCTGGGCCTCGTCGTTCTGCCGCCAGGTCGGCATCCGCTTTCCCCAGGCCACCATCCGCCAGACGGTGCTGTCCGTGGCGCCGGGTGCCAGCGAGCTGCCCGACACGCTGCACACCGCCGGCGTGAGCATGACGCGCCGCAGCGACGGCGGCTACACGCTGGCCGTGAGCGGCCGCGGCCGCGTCGACCTCACCCCGCAATTCTTCCGCTTCGCGCCGCAGTTCCTGCCGATGTTCCTGCGGCGCTGGCGCAACCTGGCGCCTGGCCGGCTGGACGGCATGAGCTCCGGCCGGGAAGGGCTGGGGCGCTGGCAGCTCGACAAGCCCACGCCGATGGAGCGCCTGCGCATCCTCGATCCCGCGCCGGACCAGGCCCTGGTTCGCCTCACGCTGCAGCGCGCCGTCGAGCTGGTGCCGGCACTCAAACAGCGCGCGATGACCGCGGCCTGGGCCGGCTATGTGGACAGCACGCCCGATGGCGTGCCCGGCATTGGCGAGACGGCGACCTTGCCCGGCCTGGTGCTGGCCGCAGGCTTCAGTGGCCATGGCTTCGGCATTGGCCCCGGCGCGGGGCATCTCATTGCCGATGTCGTCAGCGGCAGTGCGCCGCTGGTCGACCCGAAGCCGTACCACCCTGACCGCTTCCAGTCATCGGCCTGGGGCAAGGTGGCCGACTTCTAGGCCGCCGGGGCGCAGCGCTTGCGTCAGGAAATCGAGCAGCGCCTGGATCCGGGCCGGGCGCCCCTTGCGCGAAGGCAGCAGCAGCACGACGTCCGCGCTGTCCAGCCGCCAGTCGGGCAGCAGGCGCACCAGCGTGCCACGGGCTATCGCCTCCGCGACGTCCCATTCCGAGCGCAACACCAGCCCCAGTCCCTGCTCGGCCCAGCCACGCGCCACCGTGCCGTCGTTGGTGAGCAAGGCTTGCGGAACGCGCAGCGTCTCCCGCGCCGCAGGCCGTCCGGCCTGATCGCCGGCGGGGCGGTGGAAGTGCCACAGCGTTGCATCCTCATCGTTCTCGCGGATGCAGATGCATCGGTGGCGCAGCAGGTCCTGCGGCGTTGACGGAACGCCGTGGCGATCCAGGTAGGCCGGACTGGCGCACAGCCAGCGCTCGTTCGAAGCCAGCTTGTGCGCGACCCAGGAGGAGTCTCGCAGCCGGCCGATGTGCACGATGGCGTCCACGTCGTTGCGGTCCGGCCATGGCGCCTCGCCCAGCGTGAGATGGACTTGCAGCTCGGGATGGTCCTGCGAGAACTGGCCGATCAGTGGCGCGATGCGGCACCGGCCATACCCGAAGGGCGCCGCCAGCCGGAGCACGCCGCTGAGCCTGCCGTCGTCGAGGCGGAAGCGCCCGGGCAGATCCTCGATCTGCTTGAGCAGCGCCGCTGCCTCGCGGGCAAATTTTTCGCCTTCGGGCGTGAGGCGCAGTTGGCGCGCGTCGCGCAGGGCCAGCACCATGCCCAGGCCCGCCTCCAGCTTGCGCAGGCGCATCGACAGGGCCGGCGGCGTCACGTTCAGCGTGCGTGCCGCTGCACTGAGGGAAGGCGAGGCGGCCAGCGTCGCGGCCAGGCGCAGGTCATCGATCTGGATCATTCAATTGAAGTTAAAGATTGATGATTTGAAGATTAAGTGTGGCTTATCAAAAACTCAATAGAGTGGCGCCATCCCACACCTGACTCGCGTTGCACGCGCCCTCTCGCATGGCCCATCTCAGCGACCTCGACACACCCGCCGCCGTCATCGACATCCGGCGCATGCAGCGCAACGTCGAGCGCATGCAGCGCCGCATGGACGAACTCGGCGTGGCCTTCCGTCCGCACGTGAAGACCAGCAAGTCCATGCCCGTCGTCCGGGCCCAGCTCGCCGCAGGCGCCACGGGCATCACCGTCTCCACACTCAAGGAAGCGGAGTTCTTCTTCTCCGAGGGCGTCTCGGACATCCTCTACGCCGTCGGCATGACAGCCCGCAAGCTGCCGCAGGCCCTCGCACTGCGCCGGCGCGGCTGCGAGCTCAGGATCCTCACCGACAACGCCGGCTCCGCGCGTGCCATCGCGGACTTCGGGCGCGAACACGGTGAAGTCTTCGAGGTGCTGATCGAGATCGACACCGACGGACATCGGTCAGGCATCAAGCCCGACGAACCGGCCCTGCTGGAGGTCGCGAAGGCGCTGGCAGACGGCGGGATGCAGATCGCCGGCGTGCTGACCCACGCCGGCTCCAGTTATGACCTCGACACGCCGGCCGCCCAGCAGGCCATGGCCGAGCAGGAGCGCGTGGGGTGCGTGCAGGCCGCCGAGAGGCTGCGCGCGGCCAGCTTCAGCTGCCCCATCGTGAGCGTCGGCTCCACGCCGACTGCGCTGGCCGCCAGCCATCTGGCAGGCGTGACCGAGGTGCGCGCGGGCGTCTATGTGTTCTTCGACCTGGTGATGGCCAACGCCGGGGCTTGCAGCACCGACGAGCTCGCGTTGAGCGTGCTCACCACGGTGATCGGGCACCAGGTGGAGAAGGGCTGGGCCATCGTGGATGCAGGCTGGATGGCCATGAGCCGCGACCGCGGCACGCAGAAGCAGAAGAAGGACTACGGCTACGGCCAGGCATGCACCCTGGATGGGACCGTGCTGCCCGGCTATCTGCTCACGGGTGCCAACCAGGAGCACGGCATTCTTTCGCGCGAAGGCGAGCGCGACCCGAACATCGCCGAACGCTTACCCATCGGTACGCTGCTGCGCATCCTGCCCAACCATGCTTGCGCGACCGGGGCGCAGTACCCCGCCTATCAGGCGCTCTCCGAGAACGCGCAGGTCGAGCCCTGGAGCCGGCTGCACGGCTGGTGACGCGGTTCCTGCGCAAGGTCCCACTCGATTCCGGAAAGCCCACCGCCATGCCCTGCGACGCCACCTTGCTCCTGCTCGACAAGCACCACGTGGAGGCCTTGTTGTCCAAGGACGCCGTGCTGGCGGCCGTGCATGAGTCGTTCGAGCTTCACAGCGACCGGCTCGGCCGCGTCTTCCCGGTGGTGCGCGAAGCGCTGCCCACCGGCGGTGTCTTCGGCATCAAGTCGGGCGATGTGTCGTCCCAAGGCCTGCTTGGCTTCAAGGCAGCGGGCTTCTGGCCTGCCAACCGCGCCGTGGGTGGCGAGCCGCACCAGGCCACCGTGGTCCTCATCGACCCTGGCACCGGCAGGCCCACCTGCATCATCGACGGCAACGCCATCACCACGGCGCGAACCGGTGCCGCTGGCGCGCTGGGACTGCGCTTGCTGGCGCGCCCCGACACGGCCTCGGCCTGCGTCTTCGGCACGGGGGTGCAGGCGCGTGTCCAACTGGACTTCGCACTGGACACGCTGCCGGGCATCACGCAGGTCCGCTACGTGTCGCGCGACGGCAGGCGCGCCCCGGCGTTCGAGGCGGCGTTCGCGGATCGCTGCGCGATCTCGCTGGCGGCGGACAGCAATGCGGCGGTCGCCAGCAGCGACCTGGTCATCACCGCCACCCCGGGCCGCGAGGTGTTGTTTGACGTGACCGCGGTGCAGCCGGGCACCCACCTGAATTGCGTTGGTGCGGACACGCGCGGCAAACGCGAACTGCCCGAAGGCTTGCTGGCGCGCGCCCGCATCGTCGTGGACGACCTGGCCCAGGCCAGGCAGATCGGCGAGTGCCAGTGGCTCCCCGAGGCCGCTTGCATCGAGCTGGGCGACATCCTCTGCGGCAAGGCGGCGCTGCAACGCGAAGGCGCCGACATCACGCTCTTCGACATGACCGGCCTGGCCTTGCAGGACCTGACCGTGGCCCGGCAACTTCAACGGGCCGCATCGGCCACCGGGCAAGGAACGCGGCTGCCTTGGGCTTGGTGAGTAGATGCATCGCCGCGCGCTTGCGAGTCCGTGTCGCTTCTCTCAAGGGGCCTGTGTTTCACTCAACCCTGAACTTTGCCGGCCACCACCTGTTTCCCACGGGAAACGGCGAATGTGAACTCCCGCAGTTGCCAATTGGGCTTAGGTCCGTAGGTCTGCGGGTGTTCGTTTCAGGCTGGATGCTGCCGTTCGCGGCACGACAACTGACGGGCCGCCATCGACGACCGTGCGGGCTCGCCCATTTGGGAGCTCACCGTGCAAGCCATCGGCCGGCAGCTCCAACCACCATTCGCCGCAAGCACTGCGATTTGTAGCGCGGCGCGCGTCGTACGTTGGATACCGCGGTGCACTTTGTCAACCATGCGATCCCGCACGTGCCGGCGACCCGAAGCGCTCACTCAACGGTCTTGCCGAGCGCCGCCTCGTCGAATGACTTGGAAGCGCTCTGTGCCGCGCTGTCGCCGTCCGGTCGATGCAGCAGCGCGCACCCCGTTATCGTCAGGCTGCCCACGAGGGCGACCGTCAAGAGGAGGCCCCTCCGGATGGCCCAGGCACGGTCTGGCGGCTTCCGTGGCGCCGACTCTGCGGTGACTTCACCCAGCATCCTTTGCCTCGCATGCTTATCCCCCTCACATCAAGGTGCGGAACATATAGACGCGACACTCCGACCGTCATCCACAGCTTTCACGATGAATTACGTCTTCAACCAGATTGATCGTCGCGACCGACGCCAGGCTCCCGCCGCGCGCTGGATGCACAGAAGTCCGAGTTGACCAGCCTTTTGCGACCCCTGAAGACACATTCGCTGTCCTGACTCTTGCTGCTATAGGCTGCCGTTCGGACCCGCACGCAAACATCCAATGGCGGCTTGGTGGCGGAGGGCATTTGTCAGCAACCAGTATTCAGGCGACTGAGGTCGCTGAGGTCCCCGAATCATGCATCCACATATCGAGGGATGCGCTCCCGTGCTCCTCAGAGTGGAATCCAGATACGCACGTTTGAGGAGCGAACCATGAAGGTCTGCATCGATCCCGGTCACGGCATGAGCAATCGACAGGTAGGTGTCTTCGACCCGGGCGCGACCCATGTCGAGAACGGGTTTATGTTCAAGGAGGCTGACTTCGTGCTCCGCTACGGACTGGCACTAAAGGACGTGTTCCGTGCGAGCGGCGTCGACGTATTTATGACCCGCGACGACAGTACGGACCACGCACCAGTCGGCAAACGGGCGTCGAGCGCCAAAACCGCCGGCTGCGACGTCTTGGTTTCGCTGCACATGAATGATGCTGAAGTTGACCAGGCGAACGGACTCGAGGTGCTCTATCGTGGAGAGGACGACAAGTCCCTGGCCGAATCACTCGTAGAGGCGCTAGTGAAGGTGACCAGCCTGCGCAACCGTGGCATCAAACAGCGCCTTGACTTGGCGGTGTTGAAGTTTGACGGCGTGGCGGTGCTGGTCGAACTTGGCTTTATCGGCAACGACGGGGACCGTGAGCGGCTGCTCCAGCCGTACACCAGAGACGCGGTCACGAAGACGATCGCATCGGTCGTCACTGCCCATCTCGGCGCGTAGCTCGTCGCTCAACCCGCTCTGTGTGGTCACCTTTTGGGGACCGTGAACCGCAACGGGTTTCGCTGAGGCTGGTTGGTTAAATGATCATACCGTCGCCGCCGATTGTCCGGCGAGCTGGTGATCGTAGTCTGCCTCGCTCTAGGCAGGCGGAATGTAGCAAAGTGGTGACCTGCCCGATTAACGGCGGCCAGTGTGAGTTCAGCCCGCGACGGCGACAGACCGCACCCGCCGCCGAACTGCCGATCACTGATTGCAAGGCGGCCTGCGCTGCAACGCGTTCTGCCCGTGAGGGCGCGGACAAGCCCGAGCGCTGCGCTTTGCTGGGACGATGGGCCGGGTACAGACTCGAACGAAAACCGACAGTCAGGCTGTCGCCAGCGCGCGCGCTGCCACCTCGCACAGCCACGCAACGCCCAGCGGCAGGGCGGCGTCGTTGAAGTCGTAGCAGGGGTGGTGCAGCGGGCGCTCGCCTTCGGCTCCTGGGTCGGGGCGTCCCTGGCCCAGCCAGAGGTAGGCGCCGGGCTTGTTTTGCAGCATGAAGGCGAAGTCCTCGGACGTGAAGGCGCCGCGCGGGGCCATGTATGCCTGCAGGCCGACGGCGCGCGCAGCAGCCAGGGCGATCTCCGCCTGCGCGGGTGAGTTGACGGTGGCGGGGTAGTAGCGGTCGTAGCTCACGTCGACGTCGATGCCGTGCGCCACGGCCAGGCCGGCCGCCGCGGCGCGCAATGCGGCTTCGATGCGATCCTGCGTCGCCGGGTCGAAACTCCTCACCGTGCCGGTGATGCCGACCTCCGCGGGCAGCACGTTGTGGCTCTGGCCGCCAGCGATGCGCGTGACGGACAGGACCGCGGACTCGTTCGGGTCGATGCGGCGCGCGACGATGGTGTTGAGCTGGCCGACCAACTGGCTTGCGGCCAGGATCGCATCCGGCGTGTGGTGCGGCAGCGCTGCGTGGCCGCCCTTGCCGCGAACAGTGATGTCGAAGCGGTCGGCAGCGGCCATGATGGGGCCGGCACGGGTCTGTGCGGTGCCGAGCGGCAGGTCGGGCCAGTTGTGCAGCGCATAGACGCTGTCGCAAGGAAATCGGTCGAACAGGCCGTCCTCGATCATGCGGCGTGCGCCCCCTTTGCCCTCTTCCGCCGGCTGGAAGATGAAGTGCACCGTGCCGTCGAAGCGCCGGGTGCGCGCCAGCTGGCGGGCGGCACCGATGAGCATGCTGGTATGGCCATCGTGGCCGCAGCCATGGTGCGCGCCGGCATGCCGGCTGGCGTGGGGCGAGCGCCCGAGTTCCGTCATGGGCAGGGCGTCCATGTCCGCCCGCAGCCCGACCGTCCGGGGGCCGTCTCCGCATCGCAGCGTCCCCACGACACCGGTTCCCCCGATGCCTTCGGCGACCTCTATGCCCAAGAGGCGCAGTGCCTGGGCGACGATGCCGGCCGTGCGGCGTTCTTCGTAGGCCAGCTCCGGGTGGGCGTGCAGGTCACGGCGCATCGCCACCAGTTCCGGCATCAGGTCCGCGATCGCGGGGAAGTCATTCGCTTGCAGTGGCATGGTGGGTCTCTCGCCGCGATCAGCAGGCGTGGCGGGCATCGCCATCCGTGGCGCTGCCAGTCACGGCGGACAGGCGGCGGACGCTGAGCCCCTGGAACTGGCCTGGCGTGAGGCCGCGCGCGCTCTTGAAATGGCGGGCAAGGTGGCTCTGGTCGTAGAAGCCGGTTTCGCTGGCCACCTTGGCTGCAGCCATGCCTTGGCGCAGCAGCAACTCCGCCTGGTCGACACGGCGTGCGCAGACATACTGGTGAGGCGAGATGCCCATGGTCTGGCGGAACACGGTGGCGAAGCGCCAGACGCTGAGGCCGGCGACAGCGGCAAGTTCCGCCAGCAACAGCGGCTGACCGAGATGGCCTGCGATGTAGGTCAATGTCCGCGCAATGGTCGCCGGCAGAGGTTCGGCGGGCGGAGGTGAGGGCGAGAAGAGCGGCAGGTCGGACATCCGCAAAGCTTAATTTTTTCGGACGGCGACATGTGCTGAACGTCGGGGGGCGCGATGCGGCGAATCTGCTGTTTCTCAGGCGGCCGCAGCAGTCAATGCCGAGCCCGTGCCGGCGGCCTCATGCCTCATTCGTCCATGGTGAGCAGCTGCTGTATCGGGTAGTGGTTCTTGACGAACGGCGACTTGATGACGATGAAGCTGAAATACTTCTCGATCCCGATGTTGCGCTCGAGCAGGCCCTCGATCAGCGTCTGGTAGTGGTTGACGCCGCGCGTCGTGAACTTGAGCATGTAGTCGTAGCCGCCGCTGACCAGGTGGCACTCGAGGATCTCGGGCACGCTGCGGATGCTGGACTCGAAGCGCACGAAGTCTTCGCGCCGGTGATCGGCCAGCGTGACTTCCGTGAACACGGTGAGGGTGTCGCTCAGCTTCTCCAGGCGGACGTTGGCGCCGTAGCCGGCGATGTAGCCCGCCTGCTCCAGGCGCTTGACGCGGATCAGGCAGGGGCTCGGCGAGAGGCCCACGGCGTCCGCCAGGTCCACGTTCGTGATGCGGCCGTTCTGCTGGAGCTGGCAGAGGATCCGGAGATCAAGGCGATCAAGCTTGGGATTCGCTGCAGTCGTCATGGGGGCACCGGTTATGCGGGGAGAGGAGCGCGTCCAAGGTCACTAAGCAATAAGCCTGCCTGCCTCTCGCAGCATTTCATGCTGTCGCGCGCCGCACGTCCGCGAAATCCAGCACGTCGTCCAGCGTCTTGCGCAGCCGTGCCGCCATCAGTTCGAACTGTTCGGCCGTGAAGCACAGCGCCGGTGCGAAACCGAGGATGTTGTCGCCGAAGGACCGGAACACCAGCCCGTTGCGATAGCCGGCTGCGAAGACCCGGTCGGCAAGGCCCAGCGCGGGATCGAATCGCGCCTTCGTCTGCTTGTTGCTGACCAGTTCCAGTGCGCCGAGCAGGCCTCGCTGGCGGGCCTCGCCCACCAGCGGGTGGTCGGCCAGGTTGGCCAGCACGCGCGCGAAATGCGGCGCCATGGCTTGCCCGTTGGCCAGCAGGCCGCCCTCTTCATACAGCCGGATGACTTCCAGGCCCACCGCCGCGCTGACCGGGTGTGCCGAGTAGGTCGTGCCGTGGCCGATGGGCACGCCTGCGGGTGCGCCGTCGGCGATGGTCTGGTAGATCTCTTCGCACATCATCATCGCGCCCATGGGCACGTAGCCCGAGGTCAGTCCCTTGGCCATCGTCATCATGTCAGGGTCCACCCCCTCGGCCTCGCAGGCGAACATCGGCCCCGTCCGGCCGAAGCCGGTGATGACCTCGTCGGCCACGAAGAGGATGCCCAGTTCGCGGCAGGCCTGGCGCATGGCCTTGAGCCAGCCCACCGGCGGCACGATCACGCCGCCCGAGCCCTGCACCGGCTCGCAGAAGAAGGCGGCCACCTTGTCCTGGCCGATCTGCTGCACCGTGGCGCGCAGTTCCGCCACGGATGCTGTGATGATGGCCTGCGGATCGCTGCCCACCGCGCTGCGGTAGCCGTATGGCGAGGCGATGTAGTGCTGTTCCGGCAGCGGCAGGCCGAAGCCGCGATGGAAGGCCGGCAGCGCTGTGAGGCCCGCGCCGAAGAACGACGAGCCGTGGTAGCCGCGCTCCAGCGAGATGAAGTGCCGGCGCTGCGCCTGGCCGCGCGCGTGGTTGTACTGCGTGATGAGCCGCACGGCAGCCTCGACAGCGTCGGAGCCGCTCAGCGTGAAGTACACATGCTTGAGCGACCGTGGCGCCAGCTCGACCAGCTTGGCCGCCAGGCGCGCTGCGGGTTCGCTGCCGAAATGAAAGTAACCAGTGGCATAGGGCAGCTTGCGCATCTGCTCGGTCGCGGCCTGCACGACCGATTCCTGGCCGTAGCCGGCGTTCACGCACCACAGGCCCGCGAAGGCGTCCAGCAGCTCGTGTCCTTCGCTGTCTCGCAACCAGGCGCCGTTGCCGGATGCCAGCAGCGTGGCACCTCGCTTCTCGTGTGCGCGCCAGGACGAGACCGGATGGATCAGGTGCTCGCGATCAAGCTCGAGGGCGCTGGTTTGGGGAAGGGACAGGGGGGAACTGGAAGCGAGGGCCGACATGCTGCACGCCTTTTGAAGGGATGCAGGAATCGTAGGTCGCCCGCCGCAGCTTGTGCTGCGGCAATGCGCGGGAAAACCGCTGGAGGAAATTGTTCTCGCGACGGCTACGGCAGATCGTGCCTTGCGCCTCAGCCCAGCGACTGGCTCAGCAGGGCGAATGAGCGGATGGCCCCGGAGGCCGCCACTGCGCCCTTGGTCATGGGAATGGCCATGGCCACCCGCCGCAGGCCCAGGCCTTCGAGCCACTCGATCAGCTCCCCGTTCGCCCTCACGTCCACGCGGAGGAACTTGCCTGCTGCGAGCCGCGTGAAGTGGGCGATCAGCGCCTTGGCGCCGTGCAGGTCGGGCGCGATCACTGGCCCGATCACCAAGCCCCGGCCGAAGCGGCGCATGACGGCAAAGCCGACCGCTTCCATGTCCCGATCCAGCACCACCACCTCACCCTGATCCAGCAGCATCCGCAAGGCGCGCTCGCGCGGCATGCCCATGGCCTGCAGGTCAAGTGCTGCCAGCCTCGGAGGGTCGTTGCGGCCCGCAGGGCGCAGCCGCTCGCCAGGCAGGAAGCTCATCAGCGGCGCCGGGGAGGCGATCCCCTGGTGCTGGCGCACGTCTCCAGTGCTGACGAAGCCCGAACGCTCGTAGAGGCCCAGTCCCTCTGTGGTCGCGTGCAGCGAGACATCGCGGTCCTCAAGGCCTTCGAGCAGGGTCTGCATGATGCGCGTTCCGATGCGCTGGCCCTGGTAGCGCTGCGTGACGATGATCATGCCCAGCGTGGCGTGGCGCTCGCCCCACTTCCAGCGCATGCCGGTGCCGATGACCTGGCCGTCGCGCTCGGCGACAAAGCCCTGCCCGAGCGTGGACGCGATGTGCCAGTCCATCGAGCGATGCGGCCATTGCACTTCGACGGACAGGGCGTGCGCGGCGTCCAGGTCGTTGACGTGGAGCAGCCGCATCCGGACGCCGTCGGCGACCACGGGCGAGGGGAATGTGCGCAGCGACAAGAAGAACTCCCGCATCTTTCATTGATGCGTGGTTTCTCGCACAACGGGTGCCAGGAATCTAGGAGATTCTTGGCGCCCACGCTGGCAGAAGGACCACGGCACGAAATGCTGCCCGGACTCGCGGAGAGCATCAAAAAGGTGCCTCAGCATGTTCTGCGGGACATCTTGGTGCGCCATGCGCCGTTCGAGGGACGCGCATGCACAGCGTGCCGAGCAGGCCGTCACATTCAGCAGTTTTCACCTGGCTCGCTGCGGCAATCGCCACAACCTCCTTCGGGCTGCATGCTCCAATTTCTTCGTTGCCAGACCCTCAACCACATCTTTCCGACGCATGAAGCTGGACTCCTACTGGACGGCCACCGCAACAGCGCATCCCGTGCTGGAAAAGCCCTTGCCCGCGCGCGCCGACGTGGCGATCGTGGGCGGTGGCTTCACCGGCCTGTCCGCAGCGGTGGCCCTTGGCAGGCGCGGCGCGCGCGTGGTGGTGCTGGAGGCCGGCGCGATGGCGGGTGAGGCTTCGGGGCGCAACGGCGGCCATGTCAACAACGGGCTTGCTGTTGACTACGCCACGCTGGCGGCAAGCGTCGGCACCCAGCGCGCGAGCGCCTGGTATCGCGCCTACGACGCAGCGGTCGATTCGGTGGCACGCATCGTGCGGGAAGAGGCCATTGATTGCAATTTCCTGCGGAACGGCAAGCTCAAATTGGCCGCACGCGCTTCCGATTACGACACCCTGGCCAGAGGCTTCGACCGCCTGCACCGCGAAGTGGATTGTGACGTCGAGTTGCTGGATGCCGCAGCGATCCGCGACGAGATCCAGAGCGAGCGCTTCGTGGGCGGGCTGCTGCAGAAGCGCAGCGCGCAGATGCACATGGGTCGCTTCGGCGCGGGCCTCGCGCAAGCGGCAGAGCGCCACGGGGCCGAGTTGCATGCGCAGACCGAAGTGCGCCGCCTGGAGCGGGTGCGCGGGCACGTGCACAAGCTCCACACAGGCCGCGGCGTGGTCGAGGCCGATCTGGTGCTGGTCGCCACCGGTGCCACGATGCATGGCAGCTATCCGTCGTTTGGCTTCTGGCGCCGCCGGATCGTGCCGATTGGCAGCTTCATCATCGTGACCGAGCCGCTGGGGCCCGAACTCGCACGTCGCATTCTGCCGGGCATCCGCACCTACACGACGGCAGCGCACATCCACAACTATTTCCGCCTCACGCCCGATGATCGGCTCGTCTTCGGCGGCCGTGCGCGCTTTGCGATGTCCAGCCCCAACTCGGACGCGAAGAGTGGCCACATCCTGCGCGAGGCCATGACCTGGGTGTTCCCGCAACTGTCGAAGACGCGCATCGACTACTGCTGGGGCGGCATGGTCGACATGAGCCGCGACCGGCTGCCGCACGCCGGCGAGCATCGGGGTCTGTACTACGCGATGGGCTACAGCGGGCACGGCACGCAGATGTCCGTGCACATGGGGCAGTGCATGGCCGACGTGATGGCGGGCGATCTCGCTGCCAACCCATGGCGTGACCTGGCGTGGCCGGCCATCCCGGGGCACTTCGGGCCGCCGTGGTTCCTGCCGGTGGTGGGTGCCTATTTCAAGCTGAAGGATGCGCTGCGCTGACGCGCGCGGCCGACCTGACGAATCGTTGACCTGAAATCAGTCGAAGGAAATCGCATCGTGAACAAGCCCATTGCACCGCCGCAGGACCTGATCGGTTCCGAAGACAGTTCGCGCCTGCTCGATGCCCTCCGGCGTGGCGCGACGCGCCGGGACCTGCTGGCGATGCTGATGGGCGGCGGCATGCAGGTGGTGCTGGCGACCACGGTCGTTGGATGGGCCACCACGGCTCACGCCGAAGCTCCGCGGCGCGGCGGACGACTGCGCGTCGCAGGAGCGTCCTCCTCGATCAACGACACGCTGGATCCGGCACGACAGGCGAGCCAGTCGGACTACATCCGGTGCAACATGTTCTACAACGGCCTGACGGTGCTGGACAACGCGCTGGTGGCGCAGCCCGCCCTGGCGGAATCGTTCTCGCACCAGAAGGCGACGCTGTGGACCTTCAAGCTGCGCAAGGGTGTGCAGTTCCACGACGGCAGGGCACTGACGCCGGCCGACGTCGTGTTCTCGCTGAACCGCCACAAGGACCCCGCGGTCGCGTCGCGCGCGAAGACGCTTGCCGACGAGATCGAAGAAGTGCGCCAGAGCGGGCCGAACGAAGTGCAGGTCCGGCTGAAGACCGCGAACGCCGACTTCCCGGCCATTCTTGGCACCTACCATTTCAAGGTCGTGCCCGATGGCACGACCGACTTCAGCAAGGGCATCGGCACAGGACCGTTCAAGTGCAAGGAATTCAAGCCGGGCGGTCGCTCGCTGGCGGTGCGCAACGAGTCGTACTGGCGGCCTGATCGCCCGTACCTCGACGAGATCGAATATGTCGGCATCGGCGACGAATCGGCTCGCGTCAACGCCTTGCTGTCGGGCGGCCTGGATCTCGTGGCTGCCGTCGATCCGCGTTCCAGCCAGCGCATCGGCCAGACGCCTGGCTACGGCGTGTTCGTCACGCCGTCGGGGCAGTACAGCGACCTGGTCATGCGCCGGGACAATGGGCCGGGCAGCAATCCGGATTTCGTGCTGGCGATGAAGCACCTGTTCAATCGGGAGCAGATGCGCAAGTCGATCGCCTTGGGCAACGCGGCCATCGGCAACGACCAGCCCATCGACCCGACCAACCGCTATTTCAACGCCGCGCTGCCGCAGCGCGCGTTCGACCTCGACAAGGCGAAGTTCCACTTGCGCAAGTCCGGCCTGGGCAGCGGCGCCATTCCCATCGTCGCGTCTCCTGCGGCCACCTATTCGGTCGAGATGGCGCTGGTGCTGCAGCAGACGGCGCGCCAGATCGGCCTGAATCTCGAGGTCAAGCGCATGCCGGCTGACGGCTACTGGTCGAACCATTGGATGAAGAGCCCCATCGGCTTCGGCAACACCAACCCGCGTGCGACGGCGGACATCCTCTTCACGCAGTTCTTCAAGTCCGACGCGACCTGGAACGAGTCCGGCTGGAAAAGCGAGCAGTTCGACCAGCTTCTGCTGGCGGCGCGCGGCGAGGCCGATGAGGCCAGGCGCAAGAGCCTGTACGGCGACATGCAGGTGCTGGTGCACGAGCAGGGCGGTGTGGGCATTCCGCTGTTCATCTCCAGCCTCGACGCTCACTCGTCCAAGGTTCGCGGCTTCGTGCCCATGCCGCTTGGCGGAATGATGGGCACCGCGTTCGCCGAGCACCTCTGGCTAGAGGCCTGACGATTCCCCAAGCCGCGTGCGCATCATGAATCTCCTCCTCGCCCGCCTCATTGCCCAGCGAGTCGGCACGGCCCTGCTGTCCTTGCTCGCGGTCTCGGTCATTGTTTTCGCGATCACCGTGCTGCTGCCAGGCGACGCCGCGCAGCAGCAACTGGGGCAGGAGGCCACGCCGGAGACGCTGGCCGCTCTGCGCCTGGAGATGGGGCTGACGCAGTCCGGGCCCGAGCGGTATGGGCACTGGTTGCTGGGCATGCTCAAGGGCGCACCGGGCCAGTCGCTGGTCAGCGGACAAGGCGTGGCCGAGATGATCGGCGAGCGCCTGCCCAATTCGCTGCTGCTGGCGCTCATCACCGCGGCCATCTCGGTGCCGCTCGCGCTCGGCCTGGGCATCGCTTCGGCGGTCTGGCGGGGATCGTGGTTCGATCGCGGCGTGACCGTGGGCGCCGTGGCGGTGGTGTCGGTGCCGGAATTCCTGGTCGCGACCCTGGCCGTGCTGATCTTCGCGGTGAAGCTGAAATGGCTCCCGGCCCTGTCGTATGTGAATGACATCGAGTCGGTGGCGCAACTGCTCAAGGCGTACGCACTCCCCGTTCTCTGCCTGTGCTGCGTGATCGTGGCGCAGATGATGCGGATGACGCGCGCCGCCGTCATCGACCAGCTGCGTGCGCCCTACATCGAGATGGTGCTGCTCAAGGGCGCCAAGCGCAGCCGCATGGTGCTTGCGCACGCGCTGCCCAACGCCGTCGGCCCGATCGCCAACGCGGTCGCGCTGAGCCTGTCGTACCTGCTGGGCGGGGTGATCATCGTCGAGACCATCTTCAACTATCCCGGCGTGGCCAAGCTGATGATCGAAGGCGTGACCCAGCGCGACATGCCGCTGGTGCAGGCATGCGCGATGCTGTTCTGCGCCGCCTACTTGATGCTGGTGACCGCGGCCGACATCTTCGGCATCCTCTCCAATCCCCGCCTGCGCCACCCATGAACAAGCCCTCGAGTCCCGTTCCAGCCGTTCACGCGCAGCCCGTCGCCACCGCCGCCGACTCGCGGCCCGAGCGTCGTCGACGGATGTCCGCTGCGGGTGTGGCCGGCCTGGCCATCATCGCCCTGTGGATGGCGGCGGCCGTGTTCGGGCCGTGGATGCTGGCGAAGGATTCGGGCGACATGGGCGACGCTGCGGTTTTCGCGCCGATGGGTGGCGCCCATTGGCTGGGCACCGACTACCTGGGGCGCGATATGTTCAGCCGCATCGTCGAGGGCACACGCTACACGGTCGGCGTCGCGCTCGTTGCCACGCTGTGCGCCAGCTTTGCCGGCATCACGCTGGCGCTGCTGGCGGCCGTGCGCGGCGGCATGATCGATGCCTTGATGAGTCGCTCGCTCGACACCCTGGTCTCGATTCCCAGCAAGATGTTCGCGCTGCTGATGGTCGCGGCCTTCGGTCCGTCAGTGCCGATGCTGGTCCTGATCGCAGCCATCGTCTACGCGCCCGGCGCCTACCGGATCGCGCGGGCACTGGCGGTCAACATCGGCGCGATGGACTACGTCACCGTGGCTCGCACCCGGGGCGAGGGGACCTGGTACGTGATGCGCCGCGAGATCCTGCCCAACATCGCCGGGCCCATGCTGTCCGACCTGGGCCTGCGTTTTGTCTACGTGGTGCTGCTGCTGGCCGGCATGAGTTTCCTGGGCGTGGGCATTCAGCCGCCCGACGCGGACTGGGGCTCGCTGGTGCGCGAGAACATCGGTGGCCTGTCCGAGGCGGCGCCGGCCATCATTGCCCCGGCCCTGGCCATCGCCAGCCTGACCATTGCCGTCAACCTCGCGATCGACGCCTTGGGCGGCTCGCACCGTCGGTCGGAGTAAGCGAGAACATGGGAGCTTCCGTTGCAGTGCAGGGCCTGCGCATCGTCGCGGGCGAGGGCGATGCCGGGCAGGTGATCGTCCACGATCTCAGCTTCGCGGTGAAGCCGGGCGAGGTGCTCGCCCTGATCGGCGAGTCCGGGTCCGGCAAGACCACCACGGCCCTGGCGCTGATGGGCTACGCCCGCGAGGGATGCCGCATCGCCGCAGGGACGGTCGAGATCGGTGGCGTGGATGTCCTGTCGCTCGATGGCGAGGGGCAGCGCCGCCTGCGCGGCCGCACGGTGGCCTATGTGGCGCAGAGCGCGGCACAGTCCTTCGACCCATCGCGCACGCTGATCGACCAGGTGACAGAGCCAGCGCGCATCCACGGCCTCATGTCGCCTGCGGCGGCAAAGGCCAAGGCGCTCGCGCTGTTCCATGAGCTGGCCTTGCCCGACCCGGACCACATCGGCGAGCGCTACCCGCATCAGGTCTCCGGCGGCCAGCTGCAGCGCATCATGGCCGCGATGGCGCTCATCACGGACCCTGACCTGATCATCCTCGACGAGCCCACCACGGCGCTAGATGTCACTACGCAGATCGAAGTGCTGCGTGCCTTCCGGCGCGTGGTCCGTGAGCGGCGTGCCACGGCCGTCTACGTGAGCCACGACCTCGCGGTGGTGGCGCAGATGGCCGACCACATCCTCGTGCTGCGCGAGGGCCGCATGCGGGAATGGGGCGGCACGAACCGCGTCATCACCGCTCCGGAGGACGACTACACCCGTCGCCTGCTGGCTGCCGCCCGGCCCGAAGTGCAGGAAGTCGCGGCTGCGCGCGGTGAAGCCGAACTGCTGCTGGAGGTGCGCGACCTGGCCGCCGGCTACGGGCCGCTCGACGCCGCCGGCCGGCACCAGGTGCCTATCCTGCAGGACATCGAGCTGCGCCTGCATCGTGGGCAGGCCATCGGCGTGATCGGCGAATCGGGCTCCGGCAAGACGACGCTGGCGCGCGCCATCGCGGGGCTGGTGAAGCCCTCCGGCGGCAGCATCCTGTTCAACGGCAGCTACCTGGCGCCCACCCTTGCGAAACGTCGGAAGGACGAGCTTCGGCGCATCCAGATCGTGTTCCAGATGGCCGACACCGCGCTCAATCCCGCGCACACGATCGAGGCGATCCTGGCGCGACCGCTGCAGTTCTTCCATGGCTTGCGGGGCGCGCCGCTGCAGGCGCGCATCGGCGAACTGCTCGATCTCGTGAAGCTTCCCCAGTCCCTGCGTCAGCGCCGGCCCAGCGGCCTGTCCGGCGGGCAGAAGCAACGCGTCAGCCTGGCCCGCGCACTGGCCGCCAAGCCGGACCTGATTCTTTGCGATGAGGTCACCTCTGCGCTCGACACCGTGGTGGGTGCCGCCATCCTGGAACTGATCGCCGACCTGCGCCGCACGCTGGGCGTGTCCTTCCTGTTCATCAGCCACGACATGCACACGGTGCGTGCCGTGTGCGACGAGATCGTGGTGATGCAAGGCGGCCGCAAGCTGACGCAGATCGCGCGCGCGGACTATGCGCGCGGGCCGCATCACCCGTACTACGAATTGCTGTCGCGTTCGGTGCCGGAATTGCGTACCGGCTGGCTGGACGAGCTGCCGGCAACGGACGCGCCCGAGCTGGCAGTTTGAGGGGCGGCGGCGGCCGCAGCAAGTTGCGGCGACCGCCGGCGATTCGCCACGAACCTTGCGCCGCGGCGCGCCAACACGGCATTTTGAGAAGCGTTGCGCTGGTCTAATTTCTGCTCAATCTGGTACGGAGTTCGAGCATGTCCACAGTGGCAATGAACGGCGTGAGGGCCGCGGTGCGGTCGGTTGGGACGATGAGCTCGCGCCTGTCGAGCATCGACGCCCTGCGCGGTCTCGTGATGATCTTCATGCTGCTGGATCACATCCGCGAGACCTGGTTCCTGTACATGCCGGTGACTGATCCGGTCAATGCGATGACCGTCGCGCCCACGCTGTTCTTCACCCGCATCACGAGCACGCTGTGCGCGCCGATCTTCGTGGCGCTCACCGGCCTTGGGGCGTACCTGTTCAGCCAGAAGCACACCAAGCGCGAGACCAGCGAATTCCTGCTCAAGCGGGGCTTGTTCCTGGTCCTGCTGGAACTCACGCTGGTCAACTTCTCCTGGCGGGCCGAGTTGCCGTTCACGGTCGTCTACCTTCAGGTGATCTGGGCCATCGGCCTTTGCATGATCGCGCTGGCCGCGCTGATCCACCTGCCGCACCGGGCGATCCTGGTGATCGGCCTGGTGATCGTCTGCGGCCACAACCTGCTCGACGGTGTCGTCGTCGACAAGGACAGCGCGCTCTACATGCCCTGGGGTTTCCTGCACCACCGCGTGGTGATGGACGTCGCCGGCGTGCCGGTGAAATTCAACTATCCGGTGCTGCCCTGGCTGGGCGTGATCAGCCTGGGCTGGGCCATCGGCCCGTGGTTCAGTGAGCTGGCCGCCGAGCTGCGCCAGCGACGGCTCATCCGCCTGGGCCTGGGCATGATCATTGGCTTCGTCGTGCTGCGTGCGCTGAATGTCTACGGTGACACGCCCTGGTTCGTCGTCCCCGGGGACGAGCTGCGCACCGTGATGAGCTTCCTGGCCATGACCAAGTACCCGCCCTCGCTGCTGTTCCTGCTGCCCACGCTGGGCATCGGCCTGGTGCTGCTCGCGTATTTCGAGCGCTGGCAGGGCGGCCCCATCTCCGAGCGCCTTGCGGTGTTCGGCGGCGCGCCGATGTTCTTCTACCTGCTGCACCTGTACACGCTGCGCGTGCTGTACCTGTGCGCCAAGGCCATCTACGGGACCAATCATGGCGACGTGTTCGGCGTCTCGTCCATCGTCTATGTGTGGCTCTGGTACATCGCCTTGATCGTCGCCTTCTACTTTCCGACCGCCTGGTTCTCCGGCGTCAAGAAGCGCCGCAAGGACATCTGGTGGTTGAAGTACCTCTGAGCGGCTTCACCGCGCAGGAAAGCGGCCGGTGCCCTGCGGGACACCGGCCGCTTTTCTTTGTTCAGGTCTCGCCGAAGCCGAGGATCGCCTTGGTCTCCAGGTACTCCTCCAGGCCGTGCCGCCCGTATTCGCGGCCATTGCCCGAGAGCTTGTAGCCGCCAAAGGGCGCGAACGGATCCCAGGCGGGGTGATTGATCAGCACCTGGCCTGCACGGATGCGGCCGGCGACGGCGCGAGCCTGAGCGAGGTCGGTGCCCTGGACGTGCGCGCCCAGGCCGTAGACCGTGTCGTTGGCGATGGTGATCGCCTCTTCGACCGTGTCGTAGGGCAGGATGCAAAGCACCGGCCCGAAGATCTCCTCCTGCGCGATCCGCATCTGCGTCTGGACGGACGAGAAGATGGTCGGCCGTGCATAGAAGCCTGTGGCGAGACCGTCAGGCCGGCCGAGGCCGCCGCAGAGCAGGCGAGCACCATCCTCGAGACCGACGGCGATCATTTGCTGGACGCGCTCGAACTGTGCGCGGTTGGCGATGGGTCCCAATGTCGTCTCGGGAGACATCGGGTCGCCGACGATCAACGTGGCTGCTGCCTGGCAAGCCAGTTCCTCCACCTGGCGCAGCGCACTGCGCGGGACGATCATGCGCGTGGGTGCGCTGCAGGACTGGCCGACGTTGCGGAACGCGGCCGCCACGCCCAGCGGCACCGCACGGGCGAAATCGGTGTCGGGCAGCATCAGGTTCGGGGACTTGCCGCCGAGTTCCTGCGTGACGCGCTTGACCGTCGGCGCAGCAGCCTGGGCCACGAGGACGCCGGCGCGCGTCGAGCCGGTGATCGAGATCATGTCGATGCCGGGGTGCGCGGCCATGGCGGCGCCCGCCTCCGGGCCCGAGCCGTTGACCAGGTTGAACACACCGGGCGGCACGCCGGCGTCGTGCATCAGCTGGGCGAACATCAGGGCGCTGTAGGGCGACAGCTCGCTGGGCTTCAGCACCACGCAGCAGCCCGCGGCGATGGCCGGTGCCACCTTGGCGGTGATCTGGTAGAGAGGCCAGTTCCAAGGCGTGATGAGCCCGCAGACGCCGATGGCTTCACGCGCGACTGCCGTCGTGCCGTGGCGCTGCAGGAAGGGATAGGCGAGCAAGGCTTCGCGCGCCACACGCACATGTTCCGCGGCGAACGGAACCTGTGCCGCCCGCGCATAGGTGCAGGCCACCCCCATCTCCAGGCTGAGCGCGAGCGCGAGTTCGTCGGCCCGCGCCAGCATCAGAACGTGGATGCGGCCCAGCAGTGCGGCGCGCGCCTCGACGCTGGTGCCAGCGAACCCGGGGAAGGCACGCCGCGCGGCGGCCACGGCCCGGTCGACATCGTGCGCATTGCCCATCGCGATCCGTCCCAGCACGCATTCGGTCGCGGGATTCACGACATCAAAGGACGCTGGTGCCTCGGCCTGCTGCCACGCGCCGTCGATGTAGAAGCGCTGGGGGTCGACGCAGTCGACGATGGCCTGTTGCGGCGGTGGGGTCAATTCAGAGGCGGTCATCTCTGCAGTCTTTGAAAGAGGATTGAAAAAGCCCGGCGGCGACGGGATTCGCGGGCCGGGCAGCTTCGGGGAACGGGCGGTCTACTTCGGGATGTAGAGCTTCTCGTAGAAGCCCGAGGTCCGGATCCTGAGGGTTACGTCGCTCTCGCCGCGGTTGCGCCAGAACCAGCCGTGGTGCCCATCGAACGGGGCCGTGAACGACCCTTGCGCGGTCGTCAGGTCGGACTGCATCCAGTAGCGCGTGAAGCGTTCACCGTCATTGGGCTTCTCGCCGTGCATGTCCATCTTCAACGGGCCGTTGGCGTCCCAGTGGAAGATCAGGTGGTCGCCCGTCTTCATCTCCGCCTTCACCTCCAGGCCGCTGTGCGGTTTGAGCACCACGGTCATCTCGTCCGACCGCATGGGGGTGGCCTTGGAGATGGACTGCTGGCTCTGCGGCTCGACGATGATGGCGGCCTGCGAAGAGGAAGAGGTCTGGCTCGGGGCTGCCGTCGCGACGGGTGTTGTGTCGGGTGTTGCGTCGGCCTCGCCGCTGCGCATCTGCGTCAGCCCGAGTTTGGCGCCAAGCCCGGTGATGTCGATGCCGCGTTCGGCCGGCAGCACGAACAGGGTCAGCACCACGGTGGCGACGGCGAAGGCGCTCGCGCAGGCCAGGCCGAGCGTGCGTGGCGAGACCTCGTAGGTGGGGCCTGCGGGCGTGTTGTCGAGGGCGATGCTCATGGCGGAGAGATTGAGGTGAAGTAGCCCGAGAGCTGGTAGCCGATCAGCACGAAGCCCGCGCTCATCAGGGCCGCGTTGGCGACCACGACGCTGCGCTGGAAACTGGCGGTCTGCCGCCAGAGGGACATCAGCAGCAGGATGAGGCCGAGGGCCAAAAACTGCCCCATCTCCACGCCGACATTGAAGCTGACGAGGTTGGGCAGCAGCCCGTCCTGCGAGATGGAGATCTCCTGCAGCTTGGCCGCGAGGCCGAAGCCGTGGAACAGGCCGAAGATGAGCACCGCGGCCTTCTGGTTGGGCTCGAAGCCGAGCAGCCGCTTGAGGCCGCCCAGGTTGTCGAGCGCCTTGTAGACGACCGAGAGGCCGATGATGGCGTCGATGACGAACGCATTGGCGTGCACGTTGCCCAACACGCCCATCAGCAATGTCGTGCTGTGGCCGATGGCGAACAGCGTCACGTACGTGCCCACGTCCTTCAACCGGTACAGGAAGAAGATCACCCCGAACAGGAACAGCAGGTGGTCGTACCCCGTGACCATGTGCTTGGCGCCGAGGTAGATGTACGGAATGATGTTGATGCCGGGGTTGGACTCGATGAACGACTTGTCGCCATCGGACACGCCGTGCGCGCAGGCCGCGCTGGTCACGACTGTCGCAGCAACCGTCGCTGAAGCGGCCAGCAGCATCGGCAGCCTCCGATGAGGCGCCGACGGCAGCGCTGGAACTGCGCGGCGTGTGTGGGTCGGCGTCGGGTGGCTCACGGCTTACGGGGCGGTGAATTCAGCCGAGGTCTTGGCCATCGTCGCGGTGTTGGTCAACATGACCTCGACCTTAGAGCCAGGCTTGACCTTGGTGCCCTTGGCTTCGAACCTGTTCCCAGCGGCCGCCTTCATGGCCACCTCGGACTTCGCGCCCTTGTAGGTGATCACCAGCTTGGCCGACATGCCGCTGCTGGGCACTTCTTCGTCCTCGTCGACCACGAACACCGACACGCCCGTGGGCTCGGTCAGCAGTTCGACCAGCGTCTCGCCGGACATCTGCACGATGCCGCCGTGCGAAGGCTTGGTGGCGCCATGCGCGAAGGTGGTGGCGCTGAAGGCGAGCGAGGCGCTGGCGAGCGCCAGCAGGAGAGCGGTTTTCTTCCAGGTCAGGGGCAGCGTCATGATGCGTTCTCTGTGGGTGGGGTTGCGATGGGCACTCGAGGCGCTCATTCCGGCGCGTGCTGGAGCGTGAAGCTGAGCGTGGCGAGGTGCACGGTCGCGTCGGCCTTGGCGGGGTCTTCCGACGGGCCGTTGTAGGTGGCAGCAAGGACGTTGAAGCCCTGGTTGCGGACCTTGATCGTGGCGGTGCCGTCGGCGCCGGTCTTCACGCCCGCGTTGTCTGGGTCGTTGATGTAGTCGTTCTGCACGATGGCGCCCGCGATGGGCTTGCCCTCGTACAGCACGCGCACGGTCAATGGCTGGTCCAGCATGTCGGGCAGTTGGGTCGCCACCGGCACGATCTGCAGGGTCTGGTTCGCGAGCACCGGGATCGGACCGGACAGCGGCCCGTTGATGCGCACCGTGTACTTCTTCGTGTGTTCGCTGACCACGGCGCCAGGGACTTCGCTGCGCCCCTTCTTGTGCCACTCGCCGTCCGTCGTCTTGCTCCAATAGCCGTAGTCCATGTCGGCCGTCAGGATGGTGGCCGGGCTGTCGGTGTCGACCAGAACGATGGGGCCGGCTGGGCGGAGCTTGACGGGAATGGCCTTGTAGGCCGTGTCATAAGCGGCGTAGTGGTTCAGCAGCGGGAGACGCTTGACCATGTCGAGGTCGTCGGCGCCGACACCGTAGATCAGCGCCGTCTGGGTGGCGCGCTGGGCGAACCAGATGGCGTGGGCCTGCGCGGCGGAGGCGGCGATCAGGCCGGCCGTGAGGGCTGCGACTGCGACGAGTTTGGGGAACTTCATCTGGGACTCCGACGGTGAACGTGTGAAAGGATTCGACCCCGGCAAGAATACGGAATCGCCAGCGAGCAAGCTGCCAAATCGCGCGTGCGAGCGGGCACATCGTGCTGAATCGCGCGCTGGAAACCGCAGCCGCGGGAAGGGGCACCAAGCGGGGTCGCTGCGCACCAGCAGCGCAGGCGATCATGGTGCGCGAGAGGGCTGAAAACGAGCTGGCGGAACATGCCGCCAGGCGCGATGCCGTGCGCTCGATTCGCATTGCCGGAGGCTTGTTCCATCTGCGAGTCCCCACCCGGAACGGCCGCCGCATGGCGTGCTGTTCGAAGACGGGAAAACGAAACTTCAAGGGCAGCCAGAGTCGCCCATTGAGGACTCCCTGCGGTGCCTTCATGCTTCAATTTCGCCATCGTTCATAGACAGGCGACCCGCATGACGTTCCGACCCAAATACATCACGTTCGATTGCTACGGCACCCTCACGCGCTTCCAGATGGGAGAGACCGCGCGGGCCATGTACGCCGATCGGCTGTCCCCGGAGAAGCTCGAGATGTTCATCTCGGACTTCACCCACTACCGCCTTGACGAAGTGATGGGCGACTGGAAGCCATACGTGGACGTCCTGAAGAGCGCGCTGGAGCGGACCTGCAAGCGCCATGGTGTCAAGTTCATCGAGGCGGAAGGCCAGAAGTATTACGACCTGGTGCCGACCTGGGGCCCGCATGCGGACGTGCCGGAGCCGCTGACGCGCATCGCCAAAGAGATCCCTTTGGTCATCCTGTCGAACGCGATGAACAGCCAGATCCACAGCAACGTGGACAAGCTGCTGGCGCCGTTCCATCGTGTTTACACGGCAGAGCAGGCGCAGGCCTACAAGCCGCGCCTGCAGGCGTTCGAATACATGCTCGACCAGCTCGGTTGCGGCCCGGAGGACATCCTGCACGTCTCCTCCAGCCTGCGCTACGACCTGATGTCGGCCGACGATCTCGGCATCAAGCACAAGGTCTTCGTGAACCGCGGGCATGGGCCCGGCAATCCGGCTTACAACTACACCGAGATCAAGGACATCGGCGGATTGCCCGCGGTTGTGGGGCTTTGAAGCGCTGCCATGATCTGTGAAGGCCGGGCAGCCGTGGTGACAAGCGGGGCCGGCTGGATGGCCGGTCGACGGCGCATCCGTGCATGCTAGATTTGGCCGCTGGCGCTGCCGCTTGATCAAACGCGGCAGAACAGTTGATCCTTGAATTCTGTGACATGCCCCACGCCGTGGCCCGATTGCGCGCCGCCTGCATGGCGCAAAGCAGCACCATGCCTTACCTGGACCGTGGCGGTCCGCGCAAGCTGCGCTGTGTCACTTGCCGCCTGATCCCCAGCCACTGCATGTGCAGCCTGAGGACCGTGGTGCAGACACGCGCTGCGGTGTGTCTGATCATGGCCGAGTTCGAACCGCTCAAGCCCAGCAACACGGGCTGGTTGATTGCGGACGTGGTGCCGGAAACGATGGCATTCAGCTGGTCCCGCACCGCGGTGGACCCGGCGCTGCTGGCCTTGCTGGCCGATCCGCAGTGGCAGCCGTATGTCGTGTTCCCGGGCGAGTTTGCGGCGCCTGAGCGGGTCACGACCGAGTTGATGGGCCAGGCGGATGTTGAACAGCCGGACAAGCGCCCGCTGTTCATCTTGCTGGACGGGACTTGGTCCGAGGCGCGCAAGATTTTCCGCAAGAGCCCGTACCTGAATGCGTTGCCGGTGCTGAGCCTGCAGCCCGAGCAACTGTCCCGCTACCGCCTGCGCCGCTCCACGCACGAGCACCATTTCTGCACGTCAGAGGTGGCGGCCTTGTGCCTCGCGCTCGCCGGTGAACTGCACGCGGCGCAAACGCTGGAGGCCTACCTGGACGTGTTCAGCGCGCGCTACCTGAGCGCGCGGCAAAGCGTGCCGGCTGACGCGGAGGACGCGGCGCACCAGCGTTTGCGGGCGCTGCGTCAGGGCGCTCCTCTACCGTCGCAGCCTTGATGAAAGCGTGCTTTCAACGACAACCGGCCTGTTAAAGCAATCTTTAACAGGCCGGTTGTGGTTCAAGCGCCGTTCAGGCTGCGCGCAGTGCACGCGTCGGCGCTCAGATCGCGCTGGCCTTGCTGCCAGTGGCCACGGCAGCAGGGCCGCGGTCCTGCGTGCTGGAGATCACTTCGACCTTTTCGAACGACGTTGCCACGCCGCTGTTCCGGCGTTCCCACTTTTCGGCGGGGGTCAGCTGGCGCGAGGTGATCTTCAGGACCTGGCGGGTCGGGTATTCGCCGGCGGCGCGGGCCTGGGCGATGGCCACGTCCTTGGCCACGCCGGTGTGAATGGCGTAGGCCGCACGGGGGCCTGGGACGAGGTGTTCTTCAACGCGCACATTGGACGGTGCTGCCGACGCAGTGTCACTGAAACCGGATGTCTGGCCGCCCACTGCGCGTTGGTAGATCTGTTCCGGCGAGGCGGACGAGCCAGCTGCGAACGACGAGGCGGCGGCCAGGCTGAGCAGGGCGCCCAGGGCCAGGGTCTTGGCGGTGCTGGAAGAGGAAGTGTGGAGAGTGAACATGGTGAAACCTCTGAGGAATGGGTCAGTGGGCTCGCTCAGGGAATCGGCACTTCGTTGTCGGTTCTGCTTGCCCTGGGTGCATTGCAGCATAGGGTTTTCACTAGTGCTTCCGGGCCTCGTTTTTGACCTCATTCAAAGTGTGCGCAATCGTTTGCGCGCCTCGCGTTCACTGCTTTTATGGAGTATGAGAAGCCTGGCCGGGGCTGAAGCTGGTTCCAGGACGTCTTTCGGGCGTGCGCCCCAGGACCCGGCCGGCTTCAGCGTTTGACCGTCGCCGGCTTGTCGCCTTGGGCGACAGGACCGGGACCGGTATCAGGCGCGCTGGACAGCACTTCCACCTTCTCCCAGGGCGACACGTAGCGGCCGTTGACGCGGTCCCATTGCTCGGCCGGCGAGAGCTGGCGCGTGGTGATGCGCACGACCTGTCGGATGGGCACTTCACCGCCGGCACGGGCCTTGGCAATGGCTTCGGCCTTCGGCACGCCGGTGTGGATGGCATAAGCCGCGCGCGGCCCCGGTTGCAGCCGCTCTTCGACGCGCACTGCCTGCGAAGGCTTGCCGTCGCCGCAGCCCCAGGTCTGGCCGGCAACCGCGCATTGATAGGTCTTGTCCTGCGGGTCGGACGGACCGAGCGCGTACGAG